>JADMIO010647390.1_pt1 | contig 85142 bp, 71 predicted proteins | sample 8958161 | NCBI WGS metagenome assembly JADMIO01 (sample SAMN16585339, study PRJNA669376) | soil metagenome | isolation source: Crop rotation soil | place: USA: Cullars Rotation, Alabama | collected 2011 | reverse complement strand
ACAACTTGTCCACGTGGAATTCTAAGCTTAGGATCCCAATGTGCTGGAAAGCCCGTTCGCATCTCAGGTTGAAGAATACCGCCAACAGGGATACCCGCCCCAGCGATATTTAAAAATTCTGCGTGGCTTGAGTAATTTGTAAAAATAACTGGAACTCCGCAACACATAGATTCCCAGGCTGGTAACCCGAAACCTTCACCGCCACTCAGGTACATTAATGCGTCCAATGATTGATATATTTCTGCCATCTGCTCCGGCAAAGCAAAGTCACCCAATCTATGTGTTTTGGTATAATAAAGATCGTTATCCGGAGTTAGCCGCAAGAATTCCTGTAAAGCTTCTGGATTCCAAGCCTGATGACCTGGTTCATTGGGCATATGGATGCACAAATGCACGTTGTTCAAAAGCGATGGTGTTATGTTCTACCCTCTTCGTTGCTTTCGTTAGCTTCTGTTACGATGATCAGCTTAGGCGAGACCTTGGAGTGAATGGGGGGCGCTTTGGGATGCGCCACAATGTTGAAGGTTTTATCGAGGCCTGGGATGGATTATTTGCAGCAGTTTGTAACTCAGCTACAAATCAAAAAGGAACTGGCCAAGCAGCTCCATTTAATGGCGCAAATAATAGAGGCATCTAAGTAAAGACTTGGTGTTAGTGGGACGCAGATGGTTGTACAGAGGAAAACGCGTCCTCTCTAAGACGTATTTTAATAGGTGACGAAATGAAGAAGGAGCGCACTTTCAATTACTTGAGCCGGGGGCATCGGAGTTGGGCTGCGTGCATGGCGGACGAAGCTCATGAGGTTGAGGGCTTATTGTGGGCAGCAGTGTTGAAGGATTCGGTGGCACCCTGGAGGGGTCGGTGTCGTTTGGCCCTTCGGGGGCAAGTTGGCGATTGGGAGCTTGCTGTTCTGGTGCCTCAGCCGCTGGAGGGACTGGATTTTTGGCTTTAGCAGCTCGTTCTTCGGCGGCCCGGGCGGCTGCGGTTTTGAGGATAATGTACGGGCCTGGGGCATAACGTTTGAGAGTTTCCCACAGGCGGTCCAGTTCGTACCCGCGGTTTTGGGAGCCGTTGATTCGAAGCATCCGCGGGCGGATGTCGTATTTACTCAACTGCATGGCAAGCCACATTTCAGTGATTGGTTTGTTGCGGGTGAGGACGGTCCAGGGTCGGTCCATTTTTGCATTCAGCATGTCGACCAAATCGCCGCTGAAAAGGCGTTCGCCTCCGTGTTCCAGGAAGGCGAGCGTAATATCAGCGAGGAGGCTGGTGATGGGGTTGGTTTCCTGGGCCTGGGCGCTGAGGGCGAGCGCGGCGTTCCGCGCGAGAGCGGGCCAGTGGCCGCCGGCAAGGTCGGCCAGGGCGAAGAGGGGTTCCCAGATATCGGCGGCGCGGTCGTTGAGTTCCGGAGGGAGTTCGGGCGTAGCTGCGGCGATGGCCTGGGCGTGGTCCTTCACAAAACGGGCGCATTTGCGCTTGAACTCAAGAGCCTGGAGGCTGCGGAAGCGTTCACATTTTTCGGCCTGAGTTTTGCGTTGCATGCGGATGAGGATACAGCGGTCAGCGAGGGTATCGGGGAGGCGGCCTATGGCGGCCATGGCTTTGGGGCACCAGCAGGAGAATTTGCCGAGGCCGGAACTATCGGTTTTGGACTTTTCCTGGCCGGAAGGGTTTTGGATAACGCGCAGGACCCAGGCGCTGCGACGGGAGTAGCCGGAGTTGAGGATGCCCCGGAGTTCCTCATTGCCCTGGAGGAAGGTGTCGGCTTCGTCGATGAGCAGGGTGGGCCGTTTTTCCTGAATGACGCGATAGAAAGCGGGCGAACTGATATTGGAAGAGGCGATTGCGCGATGGACGAGCTCGCCGAGAATGTTCAGGAGGGTGGTTTTGCCGCACCGTTTTTCGGGTGATTCGATGCCGAGGTAGGTGGTGACATCGCGCAACTCGAAAGCGTAGGTATGGAGAATCCAGAGAGCCAGGGCTTCCGGCGCCCATTTGGGAAGGACGACGAAGAGCTGGAGGAGTTGGACGAGATCGTCGAGGAGGACTTGGCCATCGACCGGTTCGGGCCAAGGCTCGACGTGAGCGAAAAACTCCGGTTGGGCGAGTGCAGTTTTATCCGGAAGCGGAGCGGTGGCACTGGTAGAGGAGAGACCATTGTGGGTGATTGTATTGGAGCTGTTCATATGTGTTTAATTTTTGGATTTGGGGGGTCTAAAAGTGAAAAAATAACCTCAGATAATGCCAGAAAACCTCATAAATCAGGGGTGAAATGCACATCGGGAGGATGGCCAGTTTGGTCAGAAGCATTACGTCCGCCTCCGCCAGGCGCGCTAAGTTGGTCGGGGTCAAAAGCACTTTGGTGGACACGGCAGAGAGGGGGAGCGCGGGCAGAAGGGTTAGGTGGGGTTTCCGTCCATTTCTCCCTGGGAGCTTCCGTCTGGCACTAAAACTGGCACTAACAACCAACATGACACCAAAATTTGTTTGTTAATTTTCGTTAGCAAAAAGTTTGCCAACGCGCATCAAGGCGGATTTGTCGAGGTTGGTCCGAGGAGGCAATGGTGAATGTACTAAATGAAATGTCTAAAAGTTGAACAGGTGTTTTGCAGCCGTGAAAAGAATACAGCTCCTGGAAGATCTACCGACGCGCGGCAGCGCGTGAGTGGCCACGAATATGGGCGTCATGGCGAGCAGAGGATATGCTTGGAGCGTCACCTGAAGATATTGCTGAAGCGCACCTCATCAATGTCCCCGTCGAAATTCCCCAGGTGCAGCGTCCGATTCGACGTGCCCGTAAATTGGCGCGAAGGTGATTTTCATTTCTTCAGCCGAAAGAAACGTGCCGGGCCGGAAATGGGATTAGTGACATAAAATTGACCCCCGGTGATCGTGGGGGTTGTGGCGCAATCGAACCAGTTTGTTGACGTTGGGTCACCTGTGGATTGGAGCGTGAAGCCCGTGAAATTGGTTCTCCAGGAAAGCACTATTTGATCGGGGGCCGAAGGTTGACCGCTAAGCCCCAGAAGCGGTCCGGGCATGATGATGCGAAAGATGTTGCCTGCACCATGCGAGCCGCCCAGGGCCGTCGTGCCGTAGAGGTTACCATCCGCTCCCTGGACAAGGCCCGCGTATGGATACAGACCCGAGTTTTGCACGCCCAGTTCGAACAGGAGGCTGAGATTTCCGCAAGGGTTCCATGTATGGTCGGTGCAGCCGCAGCCGAGTGCCAGACGAAATACAGTTCCATGGTTTGGGTAATGACCCCCGTCATAAGCGGTGCCGTAAAGGTACCCGTCATTCGCTTGGATGAGGCCACCAACGGGATCCTCACCTTCATAGCCAAATCGGTCAAAGGTCGTCAACCCCCCGTCCGGCGAGACTTTGAATATAGTGTCGGCCCCCCCTCCCGCCGCGCCGTAAAAGTTCCCATCATCGGCTTGCAGGAGCTTGCCCACTGGCCAAACGGCGTTGCCTGGACCCTGCTGAAAAGAGGCCACGGCGGCAACTGTTCCATTCGTTGTCACCCTATAAATTGCCCCGGGATCGCCTCCGGTGACGCCGTAGAAATTGCCATCCTTAGCCAAAAGCAGCCCTCCGCTGGGCGAATAGCCTTCAGGGCTGCCCGCATAGAATAGGTGCAGATTCTCGGCACCTCCGTTTGTCGAGACTCTGAAAATGGTTCCGTGGCTATTAGCGTCGCCACCATCCCGGGTGACCCCGTAAAGCTTACCATCAGGCCCCTGGGCAAGGTCGCCCACAGGGTAGCTGCCGGGCCAGAACCAAGCCAGCGTGGTGATCTCGCCGGTTGGCGTGAGTTTAAACACCGTGCCTCCACTCCCGTAGCCCTCGGACGTAGTACCATAGAAGTTCCCATCTACGGCTTGCAGCAGGGCGCCTGAGGGGTAAGCTCCGTTTGTCCAATTGAACGCGAACAAGGTGGTCAGCGTGCCTCCCGGCGTCATTCTGAAGACCGTTCCGTACCCTTCCCAGTTTTCAGTGACCGGACCCGGGCCGTACGTAGTCGTGCCGTAAAAGTTGCCGTCTTGCCCCTGGATTAGCGCACCTTGGGGCGTCAGGCCATCAGCCCCAGCCGTGAAGGAATACAGCTCCTGGAAGATCTGTCCGCGCGCCGGCGGCGCGTGAGTGGCCAAAAATATGGCCGTCATCACGAGCAGAGGATAGGGTAATCGCACTTTCATTCGATTGGAGTGTCACCTGACAACATTGCTGATCCGTACCTCATCAATGTCGCCGTCGAAATCCCCCAGGTGCAGCGTCCAATTGCTGGTTCGTCCGTAATTCGGCGCGAAGCTGACGTTGGTGCGGAGGACGCCGTCTATATAGGCGCTGGTCACACCGCCTGTGCTCAATGTAACTTTGAGCTGATGCCAGGTGTTTAGTGTCAGCAGCTCGTTGATATTCGTGTTGCTGAGCATAGGGCAGCAATTGGCATATAATTGCGGGGCCTTCGGCGTTACACTGGCGTCATAGTAGAGAACCCACTGCGTGTCCGAATCCTGTTTGAGCGAGATAATAAACTGGCCATCCGTCCTCCAGGCTCTCGGATAAATCCTCGCCTCGATTGTCAAAGGGGAAGAACTGGTGGCCAGGACGTTGGAGTCGGGAATGCTCGTGATCTCGAGATAATTGCCAGCCCCAGCGAATCGCGCCACGTTCCCTATTGGGCTCTTCATCCAGTTCGCATTATTCGTGGGCCACACTCCAGGCCAGACGTTCGTGTGCACGGTCAGCGTGTACCCGTGGGCGGAGGAATCCGCGTAAGGGTTGTTTGTGTCGTCGAAGTGGTACAGCGCAACCGTGTTTGTATCAGTGACGAAGTTCGTTCCGCCATTTAAAGGATCCCAGACTGAGAAATTTGTCCTGGCAAAAATCCGGCGGCCGTCAGGCAGCAGGGCTTCTGCCTGCAACGTGCGGCCATCCCCTACGCCGGCGGGAATGAACGTGAAATTTGTTCCAAATGCCGGGTTCTGCCCAAAGAAGTTCCATGGCGCAGAACCTGGGTCCCAAACGATTTGGGCGTTCGCCAAGTCCGCAGTAGTGCTTAACTGGGCCAAGCCCTTTTTACTGAACGCCGGGAGGCCATTCGGGAAAACGATGCTCGCCGAGGCGCGCTGCCAGACCTGATTGGTCAGCGGCGAGACGCTGGCCAGTGCGCCGGCAGCCGCAAGGCTGCGGGCCATTTGCAGATGAACGAACTCAATAACGACGTTATAGGTATCTGCCCAGCGATCGTACAGCGGAAATGCATTGGTCCCTATGGCGAATGCTGGAAAGCTGTAGCTCTGCAGGTTGGTGTACGGGAACCCACCGGGTGGCTCCAGCCGATCTGATATGTTGCCGAGCGATAATCCCGAGGGAGGCAAAACCGCCAAGGGATTATTCCAAGCGTATTGATCCACAGTCTGCCGCTGCCGAATCCAGCCCAGTCCTGTAACGAAAGAGACATTGAGTGGGTTTCGGCCCGTTTCGTAGTTGAAGTTCTCAAGGATTGCAGCGGCATTGTTCGGATCGGGCTGAATGCGGTCGGCCACTGCAAGGTCAAAGGCACGATCGCCGCCAAAGTAATAAGCCACCCCGTATTGGCTCGTGTAGAAGCCCTTTTCATTTTGGGAAAGACTAGTACCATATGCGTTTTTACTGGACCAAAGCCGCAACTCGGCAGCGCGGTTAGTTATCTCGCCCTCGCATTGGGACAGGTAATTGCTGTCCAGTTCACTGCTCAATCTGCGTCCCGATCGGGCCGCAAAACCGTAAGCGCGAATGGCGCAGCCGTATCCCTCAGACAGGCGCCGCCACCCATCGACCCAAGTCTTATGGGACTGCCCGACAATCGCAGAGATCGTATCCAAGATGCCGGGGAACCCAGGCTTGGGCTCGTTGAACTGACCGTTTAAATAGATTTTAAATTCGGCTATTTTGTTGCTGGCATAAACGCTGATGTTCGTGTCGTACTTGTCCACTACCCTTGTTCCCTCGGCGTCGAAAATGCGGAACTGCAATGTGCCGGTAGTGTTGGTGTAAACCCTCTGGCCAAAGTTGTTGGTGGTGAAGCCATTTGTATTCGGAACATATTTGATCGCCGCCAGCAGGTTGCTAACGCTTGGCAGCGAATTCGTGTCCTTCACCCAAAGGAAATCGAATCCGTTGTGGCCGTTTGTGTCGCCGGGATTGGGGAACCACCGATGAAGGTTCGTCCAATATACTCTGTTTCCAGTCGCTGCGAATAGCGAAGCGGCCGCCCAGGCCAGTTCATCATCGTGAGTAAAATTGTCTCCGTAATGAGTGATCCGCTGGTAGCACCCGTCCTTGGTGTACGTGGCAATGGCGTTGGTCAGAAATCTCCAGCCATTGGTTGAAGCAGCTAAATACCTATCTGCGGCTTGCTGAAACTGTATAGACTGCCTCCGGAACGTAGGCGAGGACCCAATTTCGGCCAGCGCGGCCACCGCTGCAGCCGTCGCTGCCGTGGTTTTCGGCCAGACCACCTGATCGTGCGGCCCCGGCAATTCCTGGTTTTCGTACTCCGTGTCCTTTGGATAAACCAGAAAGTAGAATCCACCATCATTTGTGTCCTGCATGTTGACCAGGAAGTCAGCTTCCCATTTTGCCTCCTGTAGCGTGTCTGGAATGCCGTCATTGCTCTCGGGCAGCCCGAAGTTATCGAGGTTGGTGAGACCGAGGTTGTCGGCAGCAAAGGTCAGGATGTGGAGCAGTTGCGCGGAATTTACGGTGTACTTGCTATAATCACCGGCATCATGATGGCCGCCCAAGGCAGCAACACTGGTGAAATTTGTCGCGAATTTGAACAGCATGGAATTGGTATCCACCAAAGCAGGCGCGAGCTGCGGAGGATTATCGGGAGTGTTAGGGTTTGCGTAGGTCTCGTTTCCGTATTTCGTCAAAGCCTCCCAAGTGGTGCTGTACGTTAGCATGGGCAAAGGAATGCTGGCGTTTGCGGTATGGCAGTTGGTATGTGAGAACCTGGTAAACTGAGAATCATTCACCAGCAACCCGTTCGGACCGCTGCCGCAACGCTGGTGATAAAGTCCGAGCGCATAGGTTCTCGCGAGGTCCATCGTCGTTCCCTGATCCACCCGGAACGGGTAGGATGCGCCCAGGCCGGGAATGACAAGCTGGTACTGGCCGGTGTTAGTAAGGCTGCTGAAATCGGCTTCCAAAACGCGCTGGTATAGCGGTGCATTGACCCCTCTAGGACTGGGCCACGTGTTCGGGTCATCGGGACGTTCGGTGAGGGCACCGCTGTACGTGTTTGAGCCTGTGATAGCATCCACGAGTTTGAATCCGAGATTGGTAGAAATCTGCATTTCACCTAGGTTGCCGAGATAGTAACCGATCATCGCCTTCTTCTGGGAATTGGGTGAATACCCCGCCTGAGTAACGTGAATCGCAGGGCTGTAGCGGACCTGGTTGTTAAAGCAAGTGAAACGCATCGTGGTGGGCCAAAGTGCGCTGTTGGTGGTTGTCACTTCGACTGTGGCATTGCTAGTTGCCCAGTTGGTGCTGGCGAGTCGTAAATAAATGCTGTTTTCGATTCGTAAATCGTACCGTGGATACGCGGCGTAGAGTGCCCGCCGCTTGAGGCCGACTTGTGTAACAGCGACGGAACCGCTGCTAGTGATGACTTGAAATTGATTGGTGGAGGGTGACGAGTTGGTCACAAATTGGTCCCAAATGTTGGGATCAGCGGAGATGCGCGCCAATTCCAACAGATCCGGGGCGAGGATCCTTAACGATGTCGAGTCCACGGCTGGCAGCTCAAGCGGGCTCATCTCATCAAAGTGCAGGGGATCGCTTTCGACAGCCACTTCAACACCATCGCTTTTGCCATCGCCATCCGTGTCCGCGAGATCGGGCCGAGTTTTTGAGACGAGTTTTTCGTAGGCGTCGGTAAGGCCATCAGAATCGGAATCGACCGGGGTCCCGAGAATGAGGAATGTGGTGGCGAAAGGCATGTTGGTCAGCTCGTACGTGACGCAATGCGGTCCTTGACCCATCCAGGCCCACCGCCTATTTGTGGAACTTGAGAAGTCTGGAACTGAGTTCGCAAATACGTCGTACATTTGACCATCCTGGCCTCCGGCGATCGTAAAGACCAAGTCCACGCTGTGGTCTGAAAGAAGTGTGGCACAAACATTCGTGATCCAGACGTTCGTGCTGGTGACACATGGGATTGCGTTGCTGAGTGGGAGCAGAACACCTGAACCGGCAACCGCACGGAATGTGAAAGCGGGCTGGATGCTGCCGGCGTCCCAGTCGGGTGGAACAATTGGATTAGAAGCGGCGGAGGCGTAATTCGCTGAATTGAGCGGATTGCCGTAATACCAGATCCACGCGACGAAATAAGTCTCGGCTATGGTAGCGCCGCTCAGTGGGTAACTGTATGTGATGATATCATCGAACATACCGTGCGCCTGACTTAGGCCGTCGCTGTCGCTTCCGATCCAGAAGCCGTTCGTCAGGACTGAAGGAGGCGGGAGGAAGGAAACCGGCGGGCCGGTCGTCGCGACGGCCCCGTCGATGTAAAGGATTGTATTGGTATAGGTGTAAGTGAGCGTGAGCATGTGCCAGACGTTAGTGGTCCAGGAGATCGGGGCAGACAGATACGTAGCGCCTGAGCCGTCGTTAGTCTGGGATGCGAAATAGATATTCGCGCCCTCCGGATCCAGGTAGAGACTCCACCAGCCGTAAGAAGCGTTAGTGGTGAAGGAGCCCACTTCGATCAGCCTGCTATAAACGCCTGGTCCGCTGCCGCCCTGGTTCGTGCTACTCCAATTCGGCGCGAACCAAAACTGGATAGACCCGACGTCTAGCGTCAGATTGGTCGTGCCATCAGCCTCGTGGATGTTGTAGTTCAGCCATGCCTGGTTAGTGCTGTCGATGACAAGTGTTGTGCCGTTTCCCAAATAGGACGAAGTCAGGTTGGTAAAACCGAGCGGCGCGTAACCAAGGTTGCTGACCCAACCGTCATCGTCCCAGAAGGACCAAACCTGGAGCCAGTCAGGGTCGCTGCCGCCGGGTGGTTGAGGGTCTTGTGCTCGGCCGATTGCCAACGAAAGTGCGAAGAAGACCAAACAAATGAGAAGGTGCAGGAATTTAAGCGAAATGTTACGATAACTGTATAACTTCATAGTCAGGGCGTTATTTTCTAAACAGATTCCCTTTCTTTCCCCCTAACTGCGGCGCTGATTCTTCAAATGTTGCGGGAAAAATCAACAAGGAAAAACCCTGTCACCATGAAAGATTGTGGAGTTGAGACGCGACTATGATTGGCGGCGACTACCTGAGAAATTCAACGCTTGAGTTGCAGCGACCGCAATTTCAGAGGAGGTGGGAGGCGACAGTGAAGTAGAAGAGGAGGGTGCAGACGTCGGTGCAGGCGAGGGTGACGGGGCCGGCGGCGATTTTGGGGTCGAGGCGGAGGGCGTGGAGCAGGGCGGGGACGCTGAGGCCGAAGAAGCAAGAGGCGCACACGGTGAGGAAGATGCTCAGGCCGATGCTGAGGCCGGCCATGGCATGTCCGCGCCAGGCCCAGACAATGAGGCCGACGAGAAGTCCGCAGCCGACACCGAGGAGAAATGAGGTGCCGAGTTCGCGGCGCAGCGCGCGGATGTACCAGGCGAACGTGGGGCGAACAGAGCGCAAGGCCTGGATGGTGACGGTCATGGATTGGATGCTGACGCTCTCCCCAAGGCCGAGGACGAGGGTGAGGAAGAAGGCGAGGACGATGGTTTTCGCGAGGGTCGCTTCATAGGCGCTGGCCAGGATTGCACAGATGGTGCCGCTGCCAATGGTGGCAACGAGCCAGGGAAAGCGAAAGCGGAACGCGCGCAGTGGAGAGGCGTCGCGGACCTGATCGATGTGGAAGCCGAGGGCTTCGAAGGGATCGTCGCGGGCTTGTTCATCCGCCAGTTCAAAAACCTCTTCGGTGAAGAAGCTGACATCAACGACCCCGAGGATTTTGTGGTCGGCATCGACGACCGGGAAGGCGAGGAATTTGTGGAGCACGAAGGCTTCGCAGGCTTCCATGAGGGTAGCGGCCGCGGGGATGGTGACGACCTGGCGGAGCATGATATCGCCGAGCTTTACGTGGAGAGGGGAGGTAAGCAGGCGGCGCGTGGGGAGGACGCCCAGGAGCCGGGCGTTGGCATCGACCACGTAGAAATAGAAGATTTGTTCGCCTAGGCCCTGGACGCGGATGAGTTCAAGGGCTTGTTGCACGGTCAAGTCATCGCGAAGGGTGGTGAAATCCTTGCGGGCGACGGAAGTGACAGGTCGGCGCAGGTGTTCGGGGTCGTTCGTCACGGTACGGGAGAACTGTTAACGCAAGAAACGTCCGGCGCAAGCACCTAGCGGTGCGGACACCTGACCGTGTGGAGGCAGTGAGCGGATAATAAGCCGAGGGAGCCGCTGGGCTTCCTCTCCTCGCGATCTTTCCCTGCGAAGCTCAACCGCTCTGTTGGTCCCTTCTCCGACATGATCATGTCGAATTGTGATCGAGTTCACAGTGAAAAAGTTGGTAACCAAGTTGGGATTTCCAACGTCAATCAAAAAAAGTCCGGATTTCTGATTGAATAACTTAATATAAACGCTAACATTTAGGTTCCGGATAAATGCAGGATAATAACCAAGAAACGTTGCTGGCGCCTGACTCTCCCGCTCGGTCCCGCAACTCGAAAATGCTCTATGAAATCCATTAGAACTCCACTCATTCACGGTCCATTTCAATTCGCGGCAATTGTTGCGGCCGCACTCGCGCTTTCCTCCGCGGTTGCGCATGCCAGTTCCTACGCGACATCGCTAACGAATGACACCGGCACGGTTTCATTTCGCCTGAACGATGCGGCGGACGACGTTAAAATAGTTGGGAACAATGGTGCCCTGACGATCGATTTAGGGGCGACCCCCGCCGGACTGACAGTTACCAATCTTTCAAGCCAGGGCCTGACGGCAGGCACGTTTCAAGTGGTGGTGAGCAAAGTAGGCTCCGGCACGCCGACCCTAATCGGGAGCAGTGTGCCGTTTGGGTCACCCCGTGGAGTAACGGTAAATACGCGCCCGGGCAGCCCGTATTTCGGACGAGTGTACGTCGCAAACTCTGCGACCAACGCGAATAACAAGGGCGATGGTATTTTCGTATTTGGCGCCGATCTCTCGGATACTTTTGGACAGGGACGCGTCCCATTGAACGGAGGCATAACCAACTTCGCGACGGGCGGAGCATCCAGCCCTTACCGGCTTAAGGTCGGGCAGGATGACGATAATCTTTACGTTCCTGATTGGTCCGACCCCTCAGGAAACCTTTACGTCACTGACCCGAATGTTTCTCCCAGTTCGGTAACGTCCTATGCGCTCAAGCCACTAACCGGGACGGCGGCTACACCGGTCGGCGCGAACAATAACCACGGAAGCGTTGCTGCAGTTGAAGTGACCGGAAGCCTGGCCGCGGGCAATCTCAAAATTTTCACGATTGACGAAGATTACCAAACGGATCCCACGGCATCCGGAGTATTTGAAGGTAACAGCCTTTGGGAATACGATGTCAATTCAGGCCCCCTTCCGTGGAATGATCCTCCGGTTCTGAAACTGTTGACCCCAACGATCAATTTCGTGAGCCAAACGATGGATCTATCCTACAGTCCGGCTACTGGTTATTTTTACGCGAGTGATTTGCGATCATCCGGCAACGAAGCAGGGGTGTTCGTAGCTGATAGTGCGGGAAACCTGCTTTTCAATTCTCGAACTGAGAGCGTCGCGGAAGGAGCTGCGGCTGACTTCCTCGCGAATCTTCAGGGCGTGACGGTTTCCCGTGACGGCAAATACATGGCCGTGCTCGCCAATAATAATGTTGTTACTATCGTCCCACTGACTAACGGAATTCCCAACCTCCCGGCTCGTTTCCAGTATACCGGATTTGGGGCGACCACTAGTGGCCGGGGAATAGCATTTGACGCCGCGGATAACCTTTATGTCGTTTCTTCTGGATTGGGAATACTGCAGTCGCTCAGTCTCGGTTTCACTGCGACGAACACCACGAGTTCCGATGGTCTATTCACAGTTTCCACTCCTTCCACGCTGGTGCAGGCGACATTGCTGGATCCGGGCACAACAGTGACCAATACATTGTACGAGAGTGATCCTTCCATCGTGGCTACAATTAATCTCGTCCGGACCAATGACGATTTCTCCGGCCCACTGGGTATTAACTTCGCCGTCAGTGGGACAGCAACACGAGGCACACAGGTTGCTGGTGATTACTCAATTCGAACCAATGGCGTTGTGGTTACGAATGCGACTACTGTGTTTATTCCCACGGGCAGCAGCAATTTGCTGGTACAAATCGTGGCGAACAATGACACTACTCCGGAACTGACGGAAACGATCAATTTTTCAGTATCCGGCGGCCCCTATAGTGTCCTGGGCACTTCATCTATGGCCTTATCTATTGTCGATGATGACAGCCAGATGATCGATGTATCTGCGGTTACGTTTAGCCAGGCATTTGAAGGGAATACCAATGATTTCATCCGGTTCAGCCTCACTCGGCGTGGAGATACCAATGCCGCCAGTTTTCCGGTGGATTTGAAATACAGCGGGACCGCGACCAGCAATGTTGATTATTTCGCAGTTCAACAAGTCACTTTTGATCCAGGTGTGACCAAGGTGAATGTGGACATTCATCCGATGGACGATCTCCTAGTTGAGGGATCTGAAACGGTGGGTTTATCGATTAATTCAGGCACGGGTTACCTGGTGGGCACAAATAATCCCGCGACTGCCTTTGGGACGATTGTGGATGATGATCAGCCGGCTGCGCCGGTCCTCTTTTCAGATGATTTCAATCTGGATACTTCTGCGAACTGGACGCAACTCTTCGCTGCGCAGACGAATGAGAATTATGACGCGACCGTGGCATTTGCCTTTGATTACAGTTCATTGGGCGTGCCTCCAGCCCCGCATTCGACGAATGACACGCTGGGACTGATGGTGACAGTGAATAAAGATTTTGATGCTGCCGCAGCCGGTATCAATCTTTACCCAATCGGTCAAAATTTCAGTAACAACTTCGCCTTGAGATTCGACATGTATCTCATGCAAAACGGGAGCGCCGGCACGACGGAATATGCGATGTTCGGCATCAATCATTCGGGAACCAAAACCAACTGGTTCCGGAACAGTGGGGCCGGCGTGGTTATCCCGAATTGGACTTATGACGGCATTTGGGCCTACGTGGAGGCGGACGGTGCCGCACTTGGCGATTACGTATTGAATTCTGCGCCGACGGTGAATTCCGGTGGGGTGATTGGACCCACAGCACTGGCCAGCCGCCTGGCCTCAACACTCACGGATGTTTTCCATCAGCCGCCGTGGAGTTCCGGCAGCGGCCCGGGAGCCCCAGGTAACGCCTATAACACAACCACGCCGAGTTGGGCTGAAGTGGAACTGAGCCAGCTTAATAATGCGATTACGTTGAAAATAAATAACACAGTAATCATGAACTACAGTAATGCCACCGCTTTCACGAACGGTAACATCATGCTTGGCTATGACGATGCCTATGATTCGATTGGCACAGGCGGTGGTGGCCTGGTCATCTATGATAACGTTCGCGTGGTTGGTTTGCCGGATGTGGGACTCAGAATTACCAACATCTCACTTTCGGGCACGAATGCCGTGATTGACTTCACCTGGCCTTTGAATGACCCAGCGTCATCCTTCAAATTGCAATCCGCGACTACGGTCACCGGACCTTATACGGATGATACGAACGCGGCCACGACGTACTCCGTTGTCGAGCCTGGCGCCAGTTACCGCATTGTGACCCCTCGCACAGGCGCGATCCGGTTCTACCGTATCCGGCACCTGTAATTAATTATCCCCTCATTTGAGGCATCCGCTGTAAGGCGGGTGCCTCTTTTCCTTTTGGGAAATTGGGGTTAAGTTAGGGAAGGAAGTATGGATTCATCATTGAAACGTTCGTCTCATAATTCGGCACCAGGTGCAGGATTCACGTTAATTGAATTACTGGTAGTCATAGCCATCATTGCGATACTCGCAGCCATGCTGCTGCCTGCTTTGGCAAAATCGAAAACCAAAGCCCAGGGTATTAGTTGCCTCAACAATCTTAAACAGCAGGCCCTGGCATTTAACATGTATAACACGGACAATAACCGCCTGCCTCCGAATCAGGGTGGATTGACTGCCGATACCAACCAATGGTGCACAGGCTGGCTGGATTGGAATTACGGACAACCTGTCGGCGCCAATACCAATAACCAATACCTTCAGGACGGGGCATTGGGTCCATACAATGCGCGAAGCCTTGGAGTTTATAAATGCCCGGCAGACAAGATTCCGAGTCTTGCCGGTCAAAGGAACCGCAGTCTATCGATGAATGGTTTTGTCGGAGGCACCACTGAACAAGTGGTGTATGGCTACACGACTTATCGACTTTACCTCAAGGAAAGCGATTTTAATGCACCGGGGCCTTCGCTGCTCTGGGTCTTCCTGGATGAACATCCCGACAGCATCAATGATTCATTGTTTGGGATGAAAATGCCGAATTCGACAAGTTGGCCCGGACCTGCGCCGTGGGACGACGTACCCGCGTCCTATCACAACGGCGCTTGTGGGTTTTCATTCGCAGACGGCCATGGGGAAATCCATAAGTGGTTGGAATCAAATACGAAGGTGCCAATCGTCAAATCTAGTCCCTCAGTGGGGACCGGCCGGCTTTCCCCTCGAGATAGTGCATGGATGGTTCAACGCACCTCCGCCCCAAAATAATCGTCACCCTTTCTCGCGACGCATGCGTTGCTACCAAATGACTTGACTCATTTGATGACAATCGCCTTGATCAGGCTCGCCGAATGAAATCGCCTAGAGCGGAGTTTTTTCACTCTCAAAATATGTCCAGATCTGGTTGGGCAATCATTTTGCTCGTCACTCTGCTGAGTTCCTTTCTGCCAAACGCGAGCGCTAACGTGTATGCGACAAATCTCCGCATCAATGGCGGAACCACAAACGTTTCCTCCCCGGCCGGTGGCAACGTTACGCTTTCGTATATTCTAAACGAACCGGCTTCAGGCGGAGTCGTTATCACAATTAAATCCGGCACAAATACTGTCCGCGCAATCACCTTTACGAACGAGGCGCCCGGTACGCTTCGTGGAACAAACTCCATCGTTTGGGATGGCACGAACGACGCGGGTCAACCGGTTGCGGATGGCACCTACACGTTTAGTGTCACCGCAGCTTCGGTTGGTTATTTCGATTGGACTCAAATCAGCAACGATGCGAGCAACTACGTTTGGCAATCGCGCGGCATCGCCGTGGACCAGAACGCTTCCAGCCCTTACTACGGCCGGGTGTTCGTAGGAAATTCTTCGCAAGGACCTGATCCGGACAATGTCCCCGGCGATCGATTGGGGATTCTTAAATACAACGCGGACGGGAGTCCCGCGGACGAAGGGGTGTTCAGTACGGGCGGCTATTCCTGGGGCGGATTTTTCTTTAGCCCATGGAAGCTGGCCATGGGTGCTGATGATCGCGTTTACGTGAACGATTTTTCCGGTCAGGGACTCATTCTCAGCTTCGACCCATTAATTTCTTCCAATTCACTGCGTTATGTCCTGCGGACGGACAATTATCCGACAGGCAGCTCGCCTAACTTTGACGGACCATTTATTTCTGGAGCCGCTACAAACCTGCAACTATGGATGGCCGATGCTTCGGCGGGCGGCGTAGGTATTCGACGCTGGGACATTAATACGAATGGAATTGTGCCGACAAATAACACCGGCGTGACAGTGGTTCGCAGCGGGGCTGGTTCCGACCTCAACCTGTTTCCTGAGGATGTGGCAGTGGACCAGAGCAATCGTATTTACACGATCCAAAACGTGACGGACGCCGGCTCCAGCGCGGTGCGGTTGTTGCGATTTCCTCCATATGGCGGGACTGCAGAAACAGTCGCTCAATGGAAGATTGGCAGCGGAGATGAGACGCTGGCGGAAGCGTATGGTGTGGCGGTCGATCCAACAGGGACCTATGTGGCGGTCGCGGTTCGTGGATGGTTCGATCCAAATGCGGGGCAGCGCCAAAACGGATCAGTCCGCGTTTTTTACGCGAGCAACGGTGCACCGGTAATCGCCCTCACACCTACCATTTCACCTTCCCACGACTATTGGGATGTGGCGTGGGACGCAGTGGGCAATCTCTATACGGTCGATAACCTGGTGAGCGCCTGGCGTGTTTATTCGCCGCCGGGCACCAACCAGGCTACCACGACCGCGTTGGGTTCGGTGACGTTCACGGGTGCAGCCGGCCCGGCGACGCTCAGCAGCCCATCCTATGCGAACGGCCAATTCACTTTCACACTGCAAGGCAGCCCAAATGCCACATACATCATTCAATTCTCGACGAACCTGATTAATTGGACCTCGGTCGCTACGACCAACACCTCAGCTCAAGGGACTCGACAGGTGACGATACCAGCACCGGCCACCCCGGGATTTTTCCGTGCAATCCCGGGCTCGCAAAGCTCCCCACAACCGACCCTGGGCGCTCCGTCCTATGCCTCCGGACAATTTACTATGACCTTGTTCGGCGAGCCCAACGTCACTTACCAGATTCTTAGCAGCACGAACTTAATAAATTGGTCCCCGGTGGCCACCTCCATTTCTCCCTCGGCTACCAGGCAAATCACCGTTCCCGCGCCGCTCTCGCGCTCCTTCTACCGCGCGCTCGTTGGACCATAACCAGCAACATTCGTCTATTTAAGCTGCGGGTGCCGGAAACACGTCGTCAGATGATCGTTCACCATGCCAGTGGCCTGCATCATCGCGTAACAAATCGTTGAGCCAACAAATTTAAACCCCCGCTTAAGCAAATCCTTGCTCAGCGCGTCCGATTCAGTAGTCCGCGCCGGAACCTGTTTAGGAGCGGTCCACGAGTTTTGTATCGGATTTCCATTCACAAACTGCCAGACATACGCATCAAAAGACCCGAATTCCTTCTGCACGCCCAGAAACGATTTCGCATTCTGAATGGTAGCGGCAATCTTTAATCGATTCCGAACGATGCCTGAATCGCCAAGCAAGCGTTGAACTTTTTGATCATTGTATTTGGCGACCTTCCGCGGATCAAAGTTGTCGAAGGCTCGTCGGTAATTATCCCGTTTGTTTAAGATGGTCGACCAACTCAACCCCGCCTGGGCTCCTTCCAGAATCAGAAATTCGAACCACAGCCGTTCGTCGTGCACCGGCACTCCCCATTCCTGGTCGTGGTAAATAATCATGGCTGGTGATTGGGCCCACGTGCATCGGGAAACGGGAACGATTGCTTCAGGAGTATTCTTTTTGATGGGTCATTTTAGAAATAAACGACGATACTCCGCAACGTTGGACCCCGGAGCAGACGAGCAGGCAGGGAATCAGTTATGCCGGTTTTTCGCGCACGACTTCTTCCGGCCGTTTATCCTCCCGCAAACCCAGAAATGCGGGCTGCCGCAGGTGGTGATCGCGAGTCCATTCAGCAAAACGAATTTGGCAAACCAGGACCGGCTTAAGCCAGGTGCAGCGTCGCATTTCACCGGCGGTCAATCCGGCCGCACCGGAGTTGGGCAGACGCTCAGGCAAATTTGCAAACGGACATTCTTTTTGAATTAAACTTTGAAACCGCTGATGCAGCGAACTCAGCAGCTTAAAGTTAAATCCGGTACCCACTTTAGCCGCGAAAATAAGCCGGTCACCTTCATGATAACCAACCAGCAAAGCTCCGAAATGTGAGCGAGACCCTTTCGGTTCCGTGTAGCCGCCAATGACGAATTCCTGCTCGTTCGTCCACTTGAATTTCACCCATGCGCCAGAACGCTGCCCAATCTCGTACGTGGAATCGACTCTCTTGGCGATAAGTCCCTCCAGGCCGCGAGCCTTCATTTCGCGCATCACCAGGGCGGAATCAGCCCGAATGCTGGAAGAGAACCGAATGGCGGGAGGCATGCCGGTGAGCAGGTCAGCGGCGATTTGTTTGCGTTGGGTTAATGGAAGTCCGGTAAGTGCGCGGCCATCCACCTGCAGCACATCGAACACATAATAAAAGAGCTTAGGCCGGCTCAGGCCAGCCATTTGAGAGGATTGGAGCAATTGAAAGGATGAGCGCCCCTCATTATCCAACGCTACTACCTCCCCATCGAGAAGCGCTTCATTTACTCGCAAATCGCGCAAGGCTTCGGCCACTTCGGGATATTTGCCCGTCATATCTTTGGCCGCGCGCGAAAGTAAACGGACCGTTCGACCTTCTTTGAGAGCCAGCGCTCGAACCCCGTCAAACTTTACTTCGTAGAGCCATTCAGGGCCTTTTGGCAGGTTTTCACTGAGTCGCGCTTTCATCGGCTCAAAAAAGCCTGGACGCGCGCGGGGAAGCCCTGCGAGGTTTATGGCTGGGGAGCTCGACCCTGCTTTGGCTTTCGCCGGCTTTTTGTCTCGAGCGGATTTCGTTTTACGCCGAACTGCTCGGGCGGAACCGGAACGGAGGATCGATTCTCGGACAACCATGACTAGCCCACTACTTTGGTATCCCCTTCTGCAGTCCCAGCATAAGCCAGCTTAGTTCCAGGCCGCCGGTCAAGCGATTGGGGTATAAACCGCTGCTACCGGCATGCGAGGTTGGCGGCCGATTCGTCATGTTTGCCACGAGGTATTCAAGACCGAATGCGCTCTCACCCGGTAACTTTGCTTAATCGCCTCGGTAATGAACGCTTTGGCCTGCCGAACTGCTGCGGGCAGGGAATTTCCACGAGCCAGGAAGGCCGTAACGGCCGCAGAATACGTACATCCTGTGCCGTGCGTGCCGATATTCCGGATAAAGGGTGCTTTCAGGACAAATTCCTTTCTCCCATCAAAAAAAACATCAGTTGCGTACCGCGTATCACGAAGATGACCTCCTTTCAACAAAACGGGACAGCCAAAAGATTCAAAGAAATTACGAGCAGCCTTTTGCAATTCCTCAACGTTTCCAATTGTGTATCCCAGCAAATGCTCCGCTTCGTGAAGATTTGGTGTAGCCAGCGTGGCCAATGGAAGCAAATCCTGTGTCAGCGCTTTGACGGCGCTGGGCTTAAGGAGAACGGCGCCGCTGCTCGCAATCATCACGGGGTCCACTACGAGCGGTGGTCGATTCCTTGCGCCGAAAAATTCCGTCAAAACACGAATCAGCTCCGCCGAAAACAGCATGCCAGATTTGACTGCCTGCGGGGTTAATTTGGAGAAGACCGCTGCCAACTGGAGTTCGAGCATGCGCGGTCTGCAGGGTTCCACGCCCAAAACGGCTTCAGGATTTTGAGCAGTAATGCAGGTGATCGCGGAGGTACCGTGCACGCCGAGTGCAGCAAAGGTCTTCAGGTCCGCCTGAATACCGGCACCCCCGCCGCTGTCCGAGCCGGCAACTGTCAATGCGACTGCAACCTGTTTGCGCATGCGGAAAGCTTAGCCAGGTTTCACCCGCATGCAGTTGAAATCCTAACGTCGAACGGATGTACGTTCCTGAAGCCATTTCAGGTCCGGGTTCTCCGGGCTCACAAACGAAAAGTGGGCGCCATCCGCATTTCCTCCATCGCGGGCGAGGCGAATGGTATCGGGATCCTTCCATTTGTGAGCTTCCACATGGCCATCGGCAAAAGCGACCACGCCAGAGTTCTCGTGCTCAACTGTAGGTCGATGCCAGAACAAGCCGGAGGTGCCCATCAACATGCGAAAGCCCGAAAAACAAATATTTACGGGTGACGTATCAACAAAGGTCATGAGCTGAGACGCGTTGGCGACCCCAAAATCTGAACTCTTATGAAAGGAGTAAAAGTTCGGATTGGTCGTATCATCCCCATAGTCCCAGGCGATGTAACCATTCAGGGAATAGTTTCGGCGCCGAGGCAACTCCTGCCCTCCCATGTTGATGGTGGTACGATCAGCGGGGCATTTATAAACGCCCAATGATTTTACGTAATCGGCGAACAGGGCATACTGCGGGTTAATCAGGTAATCTGTATTCGTGAAAGCCTCAGGATGTATGTGTTCATCCCCAACGACCCATAATTGGTTCGTGCCGTCTTTGAAACCATTGGGCGCTAAACGGTTGTTGTTGTCGTCCGGATAGACATGGAAGGCGATCGAGAGTTGTTTGAGGTTATTGATGCATTGAATTCGGTATGCCTTGGCTTTCGCCCGGGATAATGCCGGTAGCAACAAGGCTGCGAGAATCGCGATTATCGCAATGACCACCAGCAACTCGATCAAGGTGAAAGCCTGTCTGACGCCCTTGAATTTAAAAGGCGCGGAGCTAAGCTTGCGATGAATCACACTGAGAAACATGAATTGCGTTCTCCAGGAGCTCACGGTATCGAAATTCGAGCATCATCGGAAGCAATTTATGGATGGAAACATGTGCAGTAATTGCCCATTAATGATAAAAATACGTTAGAAGGTTGTGTGGCCAAATGGCTCGCACTTAGACAGATTTCCTTTTTATGTTATTATTTGCCATGAAACCGGTCAGGAACACCGCTTTGGTGCTTTCGTGGGTGCTGAGCATTTTCGGTTTGGTCGGCTGCTCACAGGGACAATCGCAGCCCTCCAATACACCGGTTGCGAGTGCGTCGACTCAGGCTACGAACAAGATTATGGGAACTTTCCAAAAGCCATCTGAAGATGAACTGAAAAAGAAACTGACTTCCGCGCAATTTGAAGTCACACAACATGCAGCGACCGAGCCGCCATTCCGAAATGAATTCTGGGACAATCATAAACCGGGGATTTACGTGGATGTGGTATCCGGCAAACCTCTGTTTAGCTCACTGGATAAGTTTGATTCGGGTTGTGGATGGCCAAGCTTCAGTAAACCGATTCAGGATAATGAAGTCGCGGAAAAGACGGATCGCACCCACGGCATGGTCCGCACTGAAGTGCGTTCGAAGACCGCAGACTCCCACCTGGGCCATGTATTTGACGACGGCCCTGGACCCACTCATCTCCGATATTGCATTAATTCCGCCTCTTTGAAATTCATCCCTGTTGAAGACATGGAAAAACAGGGATACGGCGAATGGGTCTATCCATTTATTAAGGCCGGCATTTACAAGCCCCAAGAGACGACGAGTACTGCTCCCGCCGAAAAAAAATAGTGCCTCGTATTTTCCTTTCCTGGAAGGAGTTCAGCCCGGGCTCCGCCTTTGAGTATCCTTGAGATTCCCTGACGGATTTGACAGATTCAGCTTGAATCCGGTTTCCTGCACAGACATACCTTTGCCCGCCGCGCGGGAGATGAATCCTCGGCAGGCAGGAAATTCAGTATGGCATCAAAAACAGCGAAAGCACATTTCCCCAAAATTGAGCGCATTCGGTATGAGGGGCCGACAGGAAAAAATCCGTTAAGTTTTAAATATTACGACCCCAACGAAATCATCGATGGCCGTACGCTAAAGGAACACTTGCGTTTCTCGATTGCGTATTGGCATTCGTTTCGAGGTGTTGGCGCTGACCCGTTCGGACCTGGAACCATTCAACGTTCATGGGAAAAGGGTGGCGACCCGCTCACGATTGCACGACGAAGAATGGATGCCGCTTTTGAGTTCTTTGTCAAAATCGAAGCTCCATTTTGGTGTTTTCACGACCGGGACATTGCGCCCGAAGGAAGCAGCCTTGCGCAGAGCCATCGCAATCTGGACGTCGTAATAAAGCACGCGAAGTCGTTACAAAAAGCAACCGGCATTCAGTTGCTCTGGGGCACGGCTAACTTGTTTTCAAATCCTCGGTACATGTGCGGTGCCGCGACGAATCCTGACGCCCACGTTTTCGCATATGCGGCGGCACAGGTGAAAAAGGCGATGGAAGTCACCCAGGAGCTTGGCGGCCAAAATTATGTATTTTGGGGCGGCAGAGAAGGTTACGACACTCTGCTGAATACTAATCTGAAGCGGGAACAGGAACATTTGGCCGCTTTTCTCCATATGGCAGTTGATTATGCTAAGGAGATTGGGTTCAAAGGGCAGTTTCTGATTGAGCCCAAGCCGAAGGAGCCCACGAAACACCAGTACGACTTTGATGTGGCGAGCGGGATTGCCTTTTTGCGCACTTTTGGCCTCGAAAAGCATTTTAAATTCAATATTGAAACCAATCATGCCACGCTGGCCGGGCACACATTCCAGCATGAGATCGCCGTAGCCGCTGCGGCAGGTTTGCTGGGGTCCATCGATGCCAATGCCGGGGATTTGTTGCTGGGCTGGGACACCGATCAGTTCAATACGGACGTGCGGGAACTGACTTTAGCAATGCTATCCATTCAGCGAGCCGGCGGGTTGGGAACAGGAGGACTTAATTTCGATGCGAAGCTGCGACGAGCCTCAATTGATTTGGAAGACCTCTTTTACGCGCACATTGGGGGAATGGATGCGTATGCCCTGGCCTTCAAGGTAGCTCGAAAGATTTTGGCGGAAGGCGCGTTTGAGACGTTAGTAGCAGAGCGATATGCCTCTTACGATTCCAGTTATGGCCGGGACATAGAGCGGCAGATCATTGGCTTCAGACAACTGGAGAAGTTAGCTTTGAAACTCGGTGAGCCGAAACCAAAGTCGGGACGCCAGGAATATTTCGAGAATTTATTGATGAATTCGATCATCGAAGCATCCAAAGAGAGTTGAGGCAACGCACCGTCGGTGGCGCTTCAGCAGTAGGATTGTGCGCATCAGTAAACGGTTTACACAGGTGAAGGGCATTTCCTGACAGTAAAATAAGGGAAAATAGCGCCTCCGCGAACATTGAGGCTTGTTGACTTTATAATGTAGATTATTACTCTGTTAACGACACATTCCCACGGCGAGCGTGTGTAGTGCCGATTGAACTTGTGGCTGAAAAAGACGATTATTTAGTAGATATCCTGGTCGACCTGGGATTTGTGAGTCCGGAACAGGTTGCCACCGTCCGGCAAGAAGCGGAATCAGCAGGAGTTGGGGTTGTAGACTTGATGGTAGCCAATAAGCTGGTGCGTCCTGCGGATGTCACCCAGGCCAAAGCAGCCCATTTCGGTGCGGAGGTAGTTAATCTCGCTGAACTCAAGATCCCGGACGAGGTCATCGCTGCCGTTCCTCGCCACATTGCGAAGAAATACCGGGTTGTTCCGGTGGCCAAATTCGACGGGAGTCTCACTATCGCGCTCGCGGATCCTTCAGACCTCGACACGGTCGATAGTCTCAATCATTTGCTGCGGTTGGAAATCAACCTGCAGGTGGCATCCGAGCAGGATATCGAGACGGCGTTAAGCCGCTACTATCCGGAGCGCAGCGGTGGAATCGTCGACCCAAGGCTTAAACAGGTCGTTCAGGAATTGACCGAGCAGCACGTGGAAGTGCTGGCAGAAGCTGCGGCAGACGGTGCAGTGGTGGAAGCAGACGCCCCGCTCATTAAGCTCGTCAATTCCATCATCGTTGAAGCGTTTAAGATGCGGGCTTCGGATATTCACCTGGAGCCGCTGGACAAGACTTTTCGAGTTCGTTACCGAATCGACGGTGTGCTGCACGAAGTCAAGCCACCGCCCAAGCGACTGCAAGCTTCCATCATCAGCCGGTTGAAGATTCAGTCAAACATGTCGATTTCGGAGCACCGAATCCCGCAGGACGGTCGTATCCAGACACAGGTCGGGGGAAAACTCATCGACCTTCGTGTTTCCTGCCTTCCCACCAACCATGGCGAAAGCATCGTCATGCGTATTTTGGATAAGGAAGGTCTGCGGCTCGGCTTGCCGGAGTTGGGCTTTTTCACCGACGACCAGCAAACATTTGAACGGTTGATCGGATTGCCGGATGGCATTCTGCTGGTAACCGGGCCTACCGGCTCAGGCAAGACAACCACACTTTATTCCTGTCTGCATTTCATCAATCGTCCGGACCGGAAAATCATCACCGTTGAAGACCCGGTGGAATATTTGCTCTCTGGTATCAATCAGGTGCAGGTAAACGAAACTGTGGGTCTCAGTTTCGGAATGGCATTACGCTCGATCCTGCGTCAGGCGCCGAATGTTATCATGGTCGGGGAAATTCGTGACGTCGAGACCGCCACGATCGCCATCAATGCCTCACTGACCGGTCACCTTGTATTTTCGACCTTGCACACCAACGATGCTCCCAGCGCTGTGACGCGTTTGATTGATATCGGGGTTAAGCCATTCCTCGTGGCCTCTTCGACCCGAGCTCTCATGGCTCAACGTTTGGTGCGTAAAGTTTGTAAGCAATGCGGTTCACCGCATCCTCCCACCGAGGCAGAAATGAAGACGCTCGGGCTCGACGCCAGCAATGTTCAAGGTGCCAACTTCCTCAGGGGTAAAGGTTGTGCGAATTGTTCGAACACCGGATTCCGGGGACGATTCGGCATTTTTGAAATCTTTGTGATCGACGATGAGGCGCGCAAATTGATTTACGAGAAGGTGCCCTCCTCAGTCCTGCGAGCCCGAGCGCGTGAAATGGGAATGCGAACCTTGCGAGAGGACGGTATCCGCAAGGTTTTAGCGGGTTTAACAACTCCTGACGAGGTTATACGGGCCACGGTAGGAGATGAGTCCTGATGAGCGCGCTATTAACTGTTTTCGCATCGAGAAGGGAATCGACTACTTGCCGTGAGCAGGCAGGAGCAGGAGTGTCTAAAGTATAGAAGTGGAATTTTTTAGAGAGATTTAGCATGTCATACTCGATGTCCGATTTGTTGCAGTTGGTCGTGTCCGAAGGTTCATCTGACCTTCATATCCGCGTGGGGATTCCTCCGACCATCCGCGTGCATGGTATTTTGCACCGGGTCGAAGGACCGTCCCTGGACCCGGAGAATACTGAAGAGTTGATGCGCAGCATCACCTCTGAAGATCATATTCAACATGTGCGCGAGCGCGGCGGGGCAGATTTTGGCTTCGCGTTTGGTGACATGGCACGCTTTCGTGTCAGCGTTTTTAAGGAAAAGGGCAACTTCGGGATGGTCCTCCGGCAAATCCCGAGCAAATTGCTCACCATGGAGCAAATCGGTTTGCCTCCGTCCTGCAAGGAACTGCTGTACAAACCGCGTGGTCTTTGCCTGGTGACCGGGCCTACGGGTTCGGGGAAGACGACCACGCTCGCCTCGATGATTAATATCATCAACGAGGAACGCGATGAGGCCCACATCATCACGATTGAAGATCCAATTGAATATTATCATAAGCACAAAAAGGCCGTCGTAACCCAACGAGAAATTCACGTCGACGTGCCGAATTTTGCCGAAGCATTAAGGCGTGCATTGCGCCAGGACCCGGACGTGATTCTGGTCGGTGAAATGCGCGATTTGGAAACGATTGACGCGGCAATCACGGCGGCAGAAACCGGGCACTTGGTCTTCGGGACCTTGCACACCACCGGCGCGGCCAAGACCATTGATCGTGTCGTGAACGCATTTCCGACCAACCAACAGGAGCAGATTCGCATTCAGCTTTCGACCGTGCTGCAGGCAGTTATTTCTCAATTGCTGATTCCGCGCATCGACAAGCCCGGCCGCGTGGCCATTTTCGAGGTGATGGTAAATACGCCGTCGATTGCAGCTTTGATTCGCGATAATAAAACGTTCCGTATCCAATCTGATATTCAAACCGGCGCCAAATATGGAATGGTGACGCTGGACAGTTTCCTGGTGGAAAAATATTTGGCGGGAATGATCGCCCGCGAAGAAGTTGTCACAAAGGCGCAGGACCCAGTGACCATTCAGGCCAAGTTGCAGGAATTGGAATTGGCCGCAGCCGTAGGAGCGGATTCCAGCGCTGTGGTTGGCGCCGGCAAGGTTTAGAAGACGCATGCGCCGAGAGCCGAATTTTTAAAATATGTCCGAAGAAGTCAGCAGTCCATTATTGTCACTGGTTAAAGAGCAAGGCCTGATCGACGACTTGCAATACGAAGAAGTTGCAGCCGAGTTCAAACGAAGTGGCAAATCTGTGATGCAAATCCTCCAGGATTTCGGGATCATGGACATGGACTCTATCCTACAGGCTGAAGCCAATCATCTTGCCACGGAAGTTATTGATTTAAAAAGCCGCCAAATCTCACCCGATTTAGTCAATGTCATCCCGGCGAAGACCGCTCGCTTGTATGAATGCATGCCGGTGGGCACCACGAACGGTTCAGTGCAGATTGCTCTGGTCGATCCCTTAAATCCCGGACGCATTGATGAGCTGAATTTTCTCATCAAGAAAGATATTCAGCTCGTTGTTACGGATCCTGAACAACTCAAGAAGGCAATTGAGAAGTATTATCCCGAAGAAAACGAAAGTGTTTCCGATATCCTGAAGGAGTTGGGTGCGGATCAGGACATTGCCAATGAGGTCAAGGAAGTCGCGGCCACGGACAATGCGACTCTGATGGAAAACCTCGCGAATGAGGCGCCCATCGTTCGTTTTGTAAACCTGGTCATTATGCAGGCGGTCCAGGACCGCGCGAGTGATATTCATTTTGAACCGTTCGAAACCGAGTTTCGCATCCGCTACCGTGTGGACGGCGCCTTGTATGAAATGTCCCCGCCGCCGAAGCACTTGTCATTGCCCGTTATTTCGCGGCTTAAGGTTATGGCAAACCTTAATATTTCGGAACGGCGTTTGCCGCAGGACGGACGTATCACCATGCCCTTGGGCACGCGGGTTGTGGATCTTCGTGTTTCGACTTTGCCTACTCAATTCGGCGAATCGGTGGTGTTGCGCGTGCTCGATCGAAACTCCGTGAACCTGGAGTTGGAATCCCTGGGCCTGCCAAAATATTTGTACGATTACACCACGGAAGCAATCATGCGGCCGAACGGTATTTTCATCGTTACCGGCCCGACCGGCTGCGGGAAAACGACGACGCTTTATTCCTGTTTGCGACGGGTTAACACCATTGATTCCAAACTGCTGACCGCCGAGGACCCGGTCGAATATGACATTGAAGGGATCATGCAGGTGGCGATCCATGAATCAGTGGGATTAACCTTCAGCAAGGCTTTGAGGTCATTTCTGCGCCAGGATCCGGACGTAATCATGGTCGGTGAAATGCGCGATCTTGAAACCGCGCAAATTTCCATTCAGGCATCGCTCACAGGTCACCTTGTGCTCAGCACTTTGCATACGAATGATTCTCCTGGCGCGGTGACTCGTCTCATCGACATGGGAGTAGAACCCTTTCTAATCTCCTCGACACTGGTCGCGGTGGTGGGGCAGCGGCTGGTTAGGACAATTTGCAAGAACTGCCGCACACCCTTCGAGCCGACGGAAAGCCAGCTGGCGATGTTGAATCTTTCGCCGCATGATCTCGGCGATAAAGTATTTTATTATGGCCGCGGTTGCTCTTCCTGCAATGATACCGGTTATAAAGGCCGGCGCGGCATTTTTGAATTGCTGGTCATTAGTGATGCGCTGCGAGGGCTGATTAACGAGCGCGCACCCACTGTGGTGATGCGGCAAAAAGCAGTTGAACTCGGAATGATTACGCTTCGCGAGGATGGTTTGCGGAGTATTTTTGATGGCGATACAACCATTGAGGAGGTTGTTAAGTACACATGAAATCGCCGCTCAATTCCCGATTCTTACCCTCTCCATCTGTTCCGGTTTGGTCCGCAGAGAATAAGACAAGTTAGCAAAGGTTCGCTATGCCTACATTTAGTTACGTTGCAATGGATGCCCACGGGAAAGAAACCCGGGGTACCTTGGATGTCGCCAATCAGAACGAGGCCATTGGTCGCGTCAAGGAAATGGGGCTTTTCCCGACAAAAATCGTCCAGGCGGACAAGGTAAAGGAGAAGTCGGACAAAAAAGGCGGCGGCAAGGGCGCACCCAAGGCAAAGAAAAAGGGCGGCGGCGCCAACATCAATATCAAAATCCCCGGACTGAGCGGCCGGGTAAAGTCGAAGGTCCTTACCACGTTTACTCGCCAGTTGGCAACGCTGGTCGATGCCGGCTTGCCGCTCCTTCGTGGTTTGAGAGTGCTCGAAAAGCAGGAGAAGAATCCGACTCTGAAATCCATCATCGCTGAGCTCGCACTTTCAATTGAAGGCGGCAGTACATTTTCCGAAGGTTTGGCCCAGCATCCCAAGGTTTTCAATCGTTTGTACGTAAACATGGTTAAGGCCGGTGAACTGGGCGGTGTGCTTGAAGTCGTTCTGGCGCGTTTGGCCGAGTTCATGGAAAAAGCGCAGAAGATTAAAGGTAAAGTCATCGCCGCCATGTTTTACCCGGTCGCTGTGCTCGTTGTGGCGACAGCAATCTTGATCATTCTGATGGTCAAAGTAGTTCCATCCTTTAAGCAGGTGTTCGAGGGCATGTTGGAAGGAGCACAGTTGCCCGCCTTCACGCGCCTGGTCCTGGGTATCAGTGAAGCCATTAAGGATCACATTCTGGTGACCACTGGGTGCATCGCCGTCTTTGTGATCATATTTGTTTTCTTCGTAAAAACAAAATTTGGGCGCCACGTTTGGGACAAATTTAAACTGAAGATGCCTGTGGTAGGCCCGGTAGTGAGTAAGGTGGCGATTGCTCGTTTTACCAGAACTTTGGGCACGTTGATCAGCAGCGGTGTGCCGATTTTGCAGGCGCTCACCATCGTGAAAGAAACCGCCGGCAACGTCATTATCAGTAACGCGGTGAACTCCGTTCACGAGAGCGTTAAAGAAGGGGAAACCATCACTGCGCCGCTCGAGTCGTCCGGTGTCTTCCCGCCCATGGTCATCAGCATGGTGGACGTGGGTGAGCAAACGGGCGCACTGCCTGAAATGTTGCTCAAGATTGCGGACAATTATGACGAAGAAGTCGATAATGCCGTCGCTGCCATGACTTCCTTGCTCGAACCGATCATGATCGTCTTCCTGGCCATAGTGGTCGGTAGCATCGTTATTGCTATGTTCCTCCCGCTCATCGATCTTATGAATCGCGTCGGTGATTCAGGTGGTAAGGGTGGAAAAGACGAGTAAGGCTCCTTAGATCGTTTTTTGAGGGCTCGAATTCTGCTGAATTCGAGCCTTTATTCCATCATCGAAATTCTTGATGCCGGTCACCATTTTTTCGATTGGTATCCTTTTCCTCGAGTTGGATAAGGTGGTCACAGTTCCAGTTGAACCGAAACTATGACTACTATGAAGAAAGCGCTCCTCCCATTTTTGGTTTTGGCGAGCACTATTTTGGCGGGCTGCATTGTTACCTCCGTTTATCCATTTTACACGCCTCGAGATGTGGTTTTCGAGCCCGCTTTGCTGGGAGCCTGGACCAATAGCACGGAGGCAAATGAACGTTGGATTTTTGAGCAAGCGAGTTCAAATGCCTATTCCATTACTTACTCCTCCGGCAGCGAAACGAATAAAATGCTCGCGCATCTGTTTAAGCTGAAAGGGCAGAATCTAATGGATTTATTTACCGTGGAGGCAAAGAACGACATTCAGCCGATGCCGATTCCATCCCATATGCTGTTGAGAATAAACGAAATTCAGCCGGGCTTTAGCTTCACTCCCATGGATTATGAATGGCTGGCAAAATTTCTGGAGGCGAAGCCGAAAGCCTTGCGTCATCATTGGGTGACTTCGGTGAATGACTCCAGTGACAAACGTCTGGTCCTGACTGCCGATACCGCCGAGTTGCAGGCGTTCATCCTGAAACATCTTCAGACGAGCGAAGCGTGGACTAACGGCTCCGACTTCAAATTCGAAGGCGCTTTGCCTGCCACATCCGCCGACGCCGGGAAATAGTAAGAATTGCGGCAAGGACGGGTTTCGTGCTTCACTGCGGGCGCTCAGCTAAGCGCATGCGAAAGCAACTCTCACCGTTTTGGATGTTGTTCATCCTGACCGGACTCAATCTCCTGAACTATCTCGATCGCTCAGTCTTGAACGCTGTGCGAACACCGTTGGCCAACGAATTCCAGCTCGGGTACGGCCCTTCCGGGCGGATCGTGACCGCCTTCATGATCGGTTATTTTTTGACTTCCCCATTTTTCGGCTATCTCGGCGATCGATTTTCGAGGAAATGGCTGATCGCGTTCGGAATCTTCGTCTGGAGTCTCGGGACGGTCCTGACCGGCTTCGCCTCCGGATTTCGGGAATTGTTGTTTTATCGGCTCCTGGTTGGTTTGGGCGAAGCGAGCTATGCAACCATAAGTCCGAGCCTGCTCTCGGACGTTTTCGTCGGGACAAAAAGAAACAATGCCCTCACGATTTTCTATGTGGCCATTCCAGTAGGCTCGGCCTTGGGATACCTGATCGGCGGCGAAATTTCTGCGAATTGGGGCTGGCGCAATGCTTTCATTTGGGCGGGGCTACCAGGACTACTCCTTGCTGTGGTGATGCTGCCATTCCGGGAGCCTCAACGTGGCGCGGGCGAATCACTTCCCGGAGAAAAAGTAAGTAAGCCAGCATTGGGTGATTTTCTGAAATTGTTTGTGAATCTGGAGTACCAGCTAATTATTTGGGGTTATGTCGCCTATACATTCGTTCTTGGCGCCTTTGCATTCTGGGGCCCCACGTTTCTGGAGCGGGTTCATGGACGTTCTACCGTGGCAGCCGATCGTTTTTTTGGCGGCGTTCTGGTAGGGACAGGTCTGCTCGGCACATTGCTTGGTGGTTTTTTGGCCACAGCCTGGCAAAAGCGAACTCGGACCGGTTATGCCTGGATGCTCTCGCTTTCCATCTTGTTGTCCGTGCCGGTTTCCGCCGCAGCGTTTCTAATACATGATGCCACGATCTCCATGATATTCCTTGGCAGTTCGATGTTCCTGCTTTTTTTATCCACCGGTCCAACGAACACCCTGATTATTGAAGCGGTTCCGATTAATTTGCGGGCCAGTGCCGTGGCGCTTTCAATATTCATGATTCATTTGTTTGGCGACATGTGGTCCCCGGAAATAGTAGGCCGACTCGCCGACGCCTGGAGCGGCAACTTGCAGAAAGCAGTGTTGCTGCTCCCTTGCATGCTTCTGGTCGGTGGTGGGTTTTGGCTGGCGCTTACAGTAAAACATTTAAGAGAGCAAAAAGCGGCAAGCCCAAAGCAATGAGCGCTTCAGCAGATAACCTTGTCAGCAGGACGTTGCGCGTTTTGCTCCGGTTCGTCCTCTGGTTTCTGACTCGCACATTTTATCGGTTGAAGATCGTAGGAGGAGGCAATGTGCCAGAGCGCGGCGGGGCGCTTCTGGTTTGCAATCACCTTTCGCATGTGGATGCCTTATTGCTTCTAGCCTCATTAAAGCGACCCGTTCGTTTCCTGATGTACAAGGGCATTTATGAACTCCCTTATGTGAAACCGCTCGCCCGATTGCTTCGAGTTATACCCATTTCATCGGAGCAAAGGCCTCGTGAAATGATCCAATCACTCCGTGACGCAAGCGATGCCATCAAGAGCGGTGAGCTGGTTTGCATTTTTGCGGAAGGCCAAATCACTCGCATTGGCCAGTTGCTTCCTTTTCGCCGCGGCTTCGAACGGATTATGAAGGATGTGGATGCGCCGATTATTCCGGTCGCCCTGGATGGTGTATGGGGCAGTATTTTCAGTTTTGAGAAGGGCCGGTTTCTCCGAAAGTTGCCGCGGCGGATTCCTTACCCGGTGACGGTCAACTTCGGTTCTGCTTTGGCACATACCGCTACCCCTCTGGAGGTCCGGCAGATTATCCAGGATTTGATGGCTGAAGCATGGGAGTTCCGAAAAACCCGCATGAAGCTTTTACATCGCGCATTTTTCCATACGGCCAGGTGGCACCCTTTTCGATTTGCCTTTGCCGACGCACAAAATCCGAAATTGAAATTTGGTGGGGCTTTGATGCGCGTGATTTTTTTGGCTCACCGTCTGAAGCCACTCTGGGCCGGGCAATCCATGGTTGGCATCTTGCTTCCACCGAGTGTGGCGGGGGCTTTGGCAAATTTCGCTGCATTGTTCATGGGCAAGGTGCCGGTGAATCTCAATTACACCGTATCTGAACAAACGCTTGCATCGTGCATCCAGCAATGCGGCATTACGACCGTGCTCTCTTCAAAAACTTTTCTGGAAAAGATAAAGCTGAAACCTGGTGCGAAGATCTTGTTCCTGGAAGACGTAGCCTCAGGGCCGAAAGCAGGCGAAAAAATCCGCGCAGTTCTAAGCGCGGCATTCCAGTCGGCCAGTGGCTTGGAGCGGACACTCGGGGCAAATCCCCAACGAAATTTAGATGAACTGGCCACCGTCATTTTTTCGAGCGGGAGCACGGGCGAACCGAAGGGGGTGATGCTCACTCACTATAATATCGGAGCGAATGTGGAACAATTAGAACAGGTCTTCGGACTGGACGATCATGACCGAATGCTGGGTATTCTGCCGTTTTTCCATTCGTTTGGCTTTACCGGAACACTCTGTCTGCCAGCCGTTCTGGGAGCGGGCGTGGTCTATTATCCAAATCCACTCGATGCCAAGAGCATCGGCCCGCTCGTAAGCGAATACTCTGTTACTTTCCTTTTGGCGACTCCGACTTTTCTTCAACTTTATATGCGCGGATGCTCGCCCGAGGATTTTGGTAGTCTGCGCGTCGTAATGACCGGGGCGGAAAAATTGCCAGACCGTTTGTCATTGGCGTTTGAGGAGCAATTCGGGATTCGACCTTTGGAAGGCTACGGCTGCACGGAATGCGCTCCGGCAGTCGCCGTAAACACGCGTGATTTTCGAGCCGCTGGCTTCAGACAAGTGGGTGGCAAGCGCGGGAAGATCGGTCATCCCATGCCCGGTGTTAGCGTCCGCATCATTGAGCCGGACGGCGGAGATCCTCGGAAATCCTTGCCTGTGGGAGAACCGGGGCTATTGCTGGTCCGAGGCCCAAATGTCATGAAAGGCTACCTCGGCAGGCCGGAAAAAACCGCCGAAGTTTTGAAGAACGGCTGGTATTTCACTGGTGACGTCGCAGCTATGGATCCGGATGGGTTTCTTCAAATCACCGACCGCTTAAGTCGATTCAGCAAAATCGGTGGGGAAATGGTTCCTCATATCAAGGTCGAGGAAAAGTTGCACGAAGTGAGTAACCGGACAGAGCAAAGCTTTGTTGTCGCCAATGTTCCTGACGAAAAAAAGGGGGAGCGGTTAGTCGTGCTGCATCGATTGCCAGACTCGGACCTGCGCAATGCTTTGGAAAAAATGTCAGCGTGTGACCTGCCGAACCTTTGGAAGCCCCGAGCTGATCAATATTTTCACGTTGAAACGTTTCCATTTCTCGGGACTGGAAAACTCGATCTGCGCAAGGTGAAAGAAATTGCCAAAGAACGCTCCAGCGTCTCTGTTGCTCCGGAGCAATCCGTTAAAGCGGAACATAGCGATGCTTAATTCCCCCCGCGTCGCACTCCAGAATCGCCAGGGTTCTTTCCATTCCGAATCGTGATTTGCCGGCATATCCGGGGTTGAAAAAGGTGATTCCGTTTACGATTTCCAAAAAGGGTTTGTGCGTATGACCAAATACAACCCATCCCGCTTGTTCAGTTTTAATTCTGGCAGCCAAAGAAGCTTCCAAAACGTGCGGGCTGACGATGTGATGAATTAGAAATTTTGTCTTTTCGATTTCAATGATTCGAGTCTGCGGATATCTAAAAGCCGGATCGTCCGTATTCCCGTTCACCGCGGTGACTGGCGCAATCTCTTCCAATTGGGCGATGATGGTCGGATTTCCAATATCACCGGCGTGGAGAATATGCTCAACACCTGCGAACAGTGACGGAATTTTGGGGTCGAAGAAGTTGTGGGTGTCCGAGATGACGCCAACTTTCATTTAGGCTTTTGCCTCAGCCTCGGCGGCCTCCTCACCTTCCGGCGCTTCTGCTGGCGCTTCCCCAGCTTTCTTTTCCTCGGCTGATTCGGCGGATTCAGTGAGCTTCATGGCGCCGACGAAAAGGCCGGTGAATAATCCACCGCTCAGCAGCGTGTTCCGAAAAAATGTCCAGGTTGGAGCGTATTCCGGCAGACCACGGGTAAGTGCCTGGAACCAACCACTTAGGGATTTGGCGTATCCTGGATTGAAAACCCACGAGGCGGTGTTGGTAACAAGATAGAAAAGAATGGCCCCCAGCAATCCACCGCCAAGTAGAGTCAGGAAAGAAGCGCGGCGTGAGAAGCATCTGCCAAGAAGAATAAGTAAAGCCAGCGATCCCGTCTTTATCAGCATGTAACCGCTGAAAACGGAAGCGTGATATTCGAATACGTTCAAAAGGACATCGGTCACCATCATGGTGCCGAGCGGCAGCCACCAGGCCATGGTTTTTGAAAAGTATAAACCTGCGCAAAAGGCCAGGCCGTAAAACACGCTGAAATTCTGCGGAAACAACCCTGGCCAGCGAGAGAACGCGGCCAGGAGCATAAATAAGTATGGCAATATCTTATGCCATTTTTCCTTCATTCTTTCAGCATAAGCCAAGCAGTTTGAATGACAAGCCGCCTTCGCCCTCCAAACCACGTCACTCAGGACTCGACCCACGCCTGTGAACTTGCGCTAATCCCCTGTGCGCAACTCGTTCCTCATCCATATGTAACTCGCTCCGCTTGGCTCTCGCGTGGAAATTCCAAAATTGTTCCAAATCATTTACGAAGACCCGGACTTGCTGGTCATCAACAAACCAGCTGGCCTGGTTTGCCACCCCACCAAGACCGACCAATACTCCAGCCTCATCGGTCGCGTGCGAATTTATCTGGGCACAGGCTGCCGGCCACATCTGGTTAACCGCCTGGACCGGGAAACCAGTGGGCTCGTGATTGTCGGCAAAAAGGACGAAGCCGCACGCGAACTGCGAATCCTCTGGGAAAATCACCACGTAAAAAAAGTATACTGGGCGATTGTCCACGGTTCTGTAGCGCAGGATCACGGCGTCATTTGCGCCGCCACCGGCAAAGATGAAGCGAGTAAAGTGGCGATTAAGGATTGTGTTCGAGCGGACGGAGCCCCTGCGGAAACCGAGTTTTGGGTGGAACAACGATTTTTTCATGAAATGCCTGGCCTGTGGAGTCAGGGTCAAACATCCAACCCCAATTTCTCTTTGCTTCGTGTCGCACCCCGGACGGGCCGAAAACATCAGATCCGGATCCATCTGGCGCACATTGGGCACTCCATTGTCGGCGACAAGCTATATGGAGCAGATGAGAACCTTTATTTGGCGTTTGTTGAAGGAAAGCTCACTGAAGCTCAACATCAGCAATTGATCCTGCCCTTTCATGCCTTGCACGCCTTCGGCATCAGTTTTTCGTGGAAAGGCCAGGAGACTTCATTTAAGGCTCAAGCAGAAGAGTGGTTTAACTCATTCTTGGCTCCTAATTCCCCAGAATAAGACGTTAGTACGTGTTCGTTGAAATTCTCGGTGAATGATAAGAGATCCAATGAAGATCTGAATCTCCCGCAACCGTCGGAACTGGTGCAAAAGCATAACGCACGAGAGCGGAACCCAGAAGCGAACCGGTCCAGCGGTGCATTTCGACATGTCCATCAGCAAAGGTGACACCCGCCGCACCATCGTGATAAGTTGCCGGTACGTCTACCCACGAATTAACATGTGGAGGATAAAAGGCTGGATCGTTAATGCTGTCCGGATGTTCATCAAGGAAAGTGAGGGTTTCTGCCGGAACGGGGTAGCGAAATTCATAGATTTTTCTGATGTGACGATAGAGCGAATCCCAAGGGCCGGATTCAGCATTGCCCTCTCCAATGCCAGCATTCAACGAAATACTTCGTGCTCGTTGGAACCAACCGCGGGATTTTTGCAAAGAACTGACATACTTGTCCGCCGGGCAACGGAAAATGTTAGTGGCTCCCTGCACATAAGGCCCAATCCTTGCATAACGGACACTCGATAAAAAAAGAACGTTGGTGTTATCAGGTGCGGTTGTCCAATCCAACCAACCCTCCACGTAGCCGGTTCCGTACGGCGATCCTCCTTGTGCTTCAGTGCCATAGAGATTTGGCGCAAACTTTCCAGCGTTGTCATCAGCATACATCATTGCGGAGAGTCCGAGTTGCCGTTTGGCGCTTAGGCACAAAGTGTTTTGAACATCTGGACCCGTTCGAGCGAGACTGCTCCAAACCAATGTTCCTGCTAAAATACAAATCCCAATCACAATCAGCAGTTCGTGAAGCGTAAAAGCCTCAGGCGGTGAATGGGGCGGTTTTTTAAATTTTCGGTCCGTGGTTTTCATCTAAAAAACAGCTATTCGATAAAATCTTTGCGTCCCATTTGAACTGGCGGCTGTAAACTCAGCTTCTTGCCCAGTGACCGTTAACGTCCCTGGTACATCATACCAGCCCGCATCGCTTAAATTGTCCTTGGCTTGCACTTTGTACGTTTCTCCCGCTCGAATGCGCCATCGAATTGTCGGCGCCGTGGCTGATGGCACGGAATCAATTTCGGCCCGTAGAAACCCTATGGAGAAAATATCTCCCCAATGGTTTAAGTCGTTGGGAGAGATGTTTGAAGCCCAACTTTCGAAAAAGAGCGCGCGTCCTACACCATCAAAAATCGGTAAAGACGAGCGATTATCGGCAACAGAGGAGGTATTAACGTTCGAAGAGAGCAGGGTTGTTATTCCCATGGTCCGGTCAAACATAAAAAGGTCTGACGACAAATTTGCATCTGCTGCCATAAGCAAATTGGTAGCCTCGCTTCTGAAAGCGACCAAACGTGCGTCAGGACTGATATCCGGAAAATCCGAGCTTCCGTTCACCGCCGTGCCGCCGGCTCCAGCATTCACCAGAAAAGCAGTTTGTGTCGCAAAATCGCCCACGAAGATCTGATACCAGAAAGGATTTAGCCGTCCAAATGTGAAGAACCGGTTATCCGCGCTGAACCGGCCCACCCTGTTTTCACTAATAAAGGGAGCGCTTACGGACCAGGTCGTTTGCGCCTGGCGATCAATTCCAACCACCAAGGTGCCACCAACATAAACGATCCTGTTTCCATCAGGACTAATCACCAACGGCCCGTAGCTCACTTTCTTTTCGTAAACGCGACTTGCCAACGTGGTATCCCAAACCACAAGTTCTACCGCGTTCCCCAGGCTGCCACTTCCGTAAGCCACATACCGACCGTCCGGAGTCATCGCCGCACTGCCTAAGCCATTAGTCGTCAAAGCCCATGTTGACCCTGTTTGCATATTACGGAGATAAAGATTTTCTCCGGTGATAGTGCCGGGCAAGAGATCCGTCGCTGAGCTTCTAAACAACACGAGGTGACCATCCGCACTTACGATTGGAAAATAAGACGTAGCCAGAGATGCGTTTCCATTCGTAGACCGGCTCACCAGCGTTGTTGTACCTGTTTGAATGTCCCTCAAGAAAACATTTGGAGCGCTTCCAGCAACCCCAGGCGTTAGATTGTTGGCCATGGACGTGAAGGCCACAAACCGCCCATCTCCACTGATCGCTGGTTCGCTTGAAATTCCATCCGCCGGTCCCCCGTTAGTTCCAACGCTTACGAGAATATTTGTGCCCAGGAATAAGTCGCGTAGATAGATCTGCCGCAAATGATTCCCCGGGAGACTGTTCAAATTATCTGCATCGCTGGCAAACGCGATAAGATGGCCATCGGTGCTCAAGGACCACTTCGAAAGTAGGCTTGTGCCATTCCCACTGGCGGTCGGCAAAATCGGATGATGTAGAGAAATTAATTCATTAGTGCCAGAGGTTAAATTCCGTATGAACACATCGGAATCCCGATTGCAATCGGCAGCCACAAGGTCGGGCATCAGTGAATCGAATGCGACCAAAGCACCATCCGAGCTTATACGCGGAATGGCAGAAGCCGTAACCGATGATGACTCGTCGTTCGTGCCCACGTTCACTAATGCAGTGCTGCCTGTCTGCAGGTCGCGCACGAATAAATGGTAATCTCCAGTTAACTCCTTAGTGACCAAATTGGTTGCATTACTGAGGAATGCTACATAGCGTCCGTCTGGTGTGATGGCGGGCCAGAGACAAATTGTATTTGAGGCAACGGTCCCATCCAAACCCAGGCTTGCGAGGCTGCTGGTGCCCGAGGAAGCATTCCAAACGTATAAGCAAGTATTCGTGCCGACGCTGCCGTTTGCGTTCGCTAAAAATCCAACAAAATTTCCGTTCCCAGTCATGTCCAGCGTCCGCCGGTCCTCCGGCAATCCCGCGGCAATATATGCATTTGAAGAGATTAAGGTGGACAAACTCGTGGCCAGGCTGAATTGAAAAATGAAGCCTGCGTTTGATGTAGTAACGCTGGCCTCGTACGCGAGAAACTGCCCATCTGCGCTCAGCAAATGATTGTAAGACGTGCAATTCGTTCCCAGGAGAGTTCGTGCATCTCTGCTGGCCCAGGTCGTTATGCCATGAACGACGTCGCGCAAATAAAGTTCTCCACCACTGCTTACCCCTTCAACCAAATTTGTCGCCGAGCTCAGAAAAGCGACATAATTCCCATCCGCCGAGATATCCGCTCCGCCTGAACCTGTAAATTTAGAAGCATCCGCTGCCTTTGCCCCTGCACTGATGAGGGTCGTCGTTGCCGTCTCCAGGTCGCGCAGGAATACATCCGCTATGCCGTTGGTATCTCCTGGCACCAGGTTCGTTGCACTACTCGTGAAAGCAATATGGTGCCCGTCCGGCGTGACGACTGAATCCCTCGAAAAGCCATTTGCAGCGGTGCCATTCAGGCCGACGCTTACTAGCAGGGTGGTATTGTTCTGTATATCCCGGACAAAAATATCGCTCACTCGATTCGTGTCTGCCGGGACCAAATCGCTTGCCGAACTTTCAAAACAGACATAACGACCGTTCGTGGAAACACCCGTTGGAAAAGAGTCGCCATTGCCACCTCCCGTCCCCGACATGTTTACACTTGCGAGTGTAGTGATGCCGTTGAGCCGGTCCCGAACAAATACATTGAGTTTAGCCGGGGGAACGATCGAGAGTGCTGTTCCAAAAAGATTTGTGGTGAGATTATTAGCCGTGCTCGAAAAAACAACAAAGCGACCATCAGGGCTCATGAGCGGTCCCCATGAATCTCCATTTCCTCCGGATGCAGCCGGCAGGCTCGGATCACGAGCGGAAATTAGCTGGACTTGAGCGCCTATAGCTAAGCTGCACAACGCCAGGAATAACGCCCCAACTAACCCACGGTAAAAAACACCAGAGAACGGCTTCATCACGGACAATTGGTGGTCCGACCACACTTCCACTTGCCGTACCTTTGGTCAAGGCCTTAATGCGCGATTTCTGATTTACGCAATTTGCTCATGGGCAAATCCACGCCCAATCACCGCGCGCCAGGTCGGGCCGAGGTGTCTTTGATTTGGTGATCCCAATTGCTCCCGCATCGTCCTTCTGATCCCAACCTACGGAGTAGAGTAAATAGGACGTGTTCGACTGTTTCCGATAGCGGAGGGGTGCGCCATCCATGGCGTCTACTGGCACATTAGTTAGAAATTGCGGCGATAACTCAGATAAATTTTCGGGCAATTGCTTGTGAGCCAAACGAAACCGTTCCAATCCGCACCCGACGGTCGCGAGATCAAGACTTTCTTGTGCAACGGCAAACCGCAGCGTGGAGCGTTCCAGCGCAGGCAGCAATGAATACGCGAACACATTGTAAGGCGTGCGCGTTCCCAAAACTGAAACCAGCCCGTTGGTTGGAACAAGCTCAGGGTATACTCTTCGCTTTTTCGCGTCTGCAATTGGCAGAATCATTTTCTCGAAAGCAACTGAGATTGCTCGCTGGTTTTGATAAAGCCATCCCGTGGGTAAAAGCGTCCGGAGCCATTTTGGAACCGGATTGGAACCCAGTCCTCCTTGCCGCATTTGGTTTAACCCCTGAAAACTAAAGGCGCGTTCGCCTCGCAACGCCTCTCCGTAGTCGTATAGAAAGTCGAAAGAACTAAATACCTTTTGAAGCTCCTGCAATTGGTCCTCATCCCACTGGTGCTTCACCTGACCTTCCCAGACCGGCTGAAGCATTAATTGAAACATCGAGACCCTTACGAGCTGTGATATCAGAATCGGCTCGACTCGAATGGACTGAACCAAAAACAACCCCAGTTTGACATCCGCGAGAGCATCTCCACTGCGACCGGCGGCCAATGAGGCGAGGGCGTGCAACTGGGTAAGTTGACTAAGGCTTTTCAGCACGCCCAAATGCGCCACAAGCAGACCGGAGCCATCCTGGTAATGCAATGGGAAAACCGAGTATGGTCGCTCACTTGCCGCCCGGAGTTCGGTCAGGACGTTCTCATATTTTTTGAGTGCAGCTAGGACCGCAAGACCCGGGTCCAAATTCGATATAGAACCCTGATAGTTCGTGTTGTCCTCATAAAACGCCTGCCAATCCGCCAAATTGCAGAATTCGCCCTTCATCCAGTTTCCCGAGCGAGGCACTTCTGCCTTTTCGTTCCTCGGCTGGTATATCGAGATGCTCTGTACTTGCGCCAGCGCATTTGAATCGCGCCACGTCAGTCGACCTCCTTTCAGTTCATAATCCAAAAGTGGTGCCAGCAGAGGGGTCATGGCAAAATTTTGGTGGGGAGGTACCGCTTTCGGTATGAATGAAGCTAAATCAAACCGTTCGCCCTTCGCTTCTTCCACGGCTCGATACTTCTCCCAGGTCCGCCGCCCGCGCCAGTTCTCTTCGGCTACGAGCAGAAAAATAGCCGTGATTATGCAAAATAAAACGAAGGCAATAGCACCGATGGTCCGCCAGCGAAAGAGCCACCGAACAAAGCGCACTGTAATGGAGCGTTCAGCTATACCAGTTTTTTGGTGTTCTGTGTTCATGGTTCAACTTCTAAGCCACTCGGTGCGGCCCTCACTCCGTCGCCCTGGCCGTCTTTCGATCGTCGGTCTGGGCTCGTCTGGGCTCGAGGCATCCAAAAGCGATTTCATCAGGTAAATCCGCTCGCTTTGGGCCATCTCACTCAGTGCGGCCGAAGGCAAAGGAACACGGGCCAGTTCCGATTGACCACTGCCATCAAGAGCGTACGAATTGAGAATAACAATGACTGCCCATACCGCGGCCGTCCCTCCCCAGGCCCAGGGAGACGGCCACAAAATCTTCCACCACCAACTGTCCTTATATGCGACCTGTTCTATTCCCTCAGGCCTGACACGCTGCGTTGCGTGAAGAATTTCCTGCCGCCACCCCGCCGGCACTTTCGTTTCCGGCAACTCAGCTATCCGTTTTTCCAGCTCGTCAGCATTCATTTGATTTCTTCATAGAGGGGACGCAGGCGCGTCCGCAATTTGTCTAATCCATAGCGATATCGACTCGCCGCCGTGTTACTCGAAATTCCCAGAACTTCGGCAATCTGTTCAAACGTTAATCCCTCTCGAAGTTTTAAGTGAATGACGCCACGTTGCTCCGCAGGCAACTCATCAAGCGCCAATTCAACGTTTTCGCGGAAAATCCTCTCGTCCACTTCCGGAGTCTCCTCAAATACATGTGCTCTTTCAGATGCGAACTCCGAAAAATATTTCTGCTCCGTCCCGTGCCGGCGAAACAGATCCACCGCCAGGTTGTGCGCCAGCCGAAGTAGGAACGCGCGCGGTTCAAGCATACCATCCAGTAAACTCGGGTTTTGCGCGATCCTTATGAAGACTCGCTGTAGCAGGTCCTGAGTATCTGCTTCATTTCGTGTAAGATTCAGGAGAAACGAAAAGAGTGCCTGGCTATGTTCGTCATACAAACGCTCAATATTCGCCTGAAATGGCATCTTTCCCTGTATGACGCGGCTCGGGGGCAAATTTGTCTAGGTCAAATGAACACAATCGACGCCTCACACTCCTGTTAGCTATTGGCTTGACTGGCTCCGCTTTCTGGGACTTAACAACTCGAATGGTTTATTCGCTGTCTTAACCAGGTTTTTGGAAAAGGCTTTTAAATGAAGAACACTGCCCCCCAAATCGCACGAGACGAACTCGTTTCCCTCCTTTCCGGGCCAAACAGTCCTCTCGTCGTCGATGTGCTGCCCGAAGAGGATTACAACGTCGGTCATGTGCCCGGGGCGAAGAATGCCTGCGTCTTCAAGGTATCATTCCTGGAGGACGTACTGAAGCTCGGTTCCGACCATTCGAAACCTTTGGTCGTCTATGGCGCAAGCTCCCGGGATCTCGCCGCCTCGACCGCAGCCCAAAAGCTGACCGCGGCTGGATATCGGCAGGTATCTGTTTATGCAGCAGGCATGGAGGATTGGGCAGCCTCCCGCCAAGTCATAGAGCGCGGCACTGACCGGAAACACCCAAAGCCCCGCAACGGAAGCCACAGTATCAATCTACTGAAGAGCAAGCTCGACTGGACCGGCAGGAATATTGCTAGTACGCATTATGGCACGCTTAATCTGAGCGCTGGCGAACTTCAGGTCCAAAACGGCTGGCCGGTCTCCGGAAACTTTACCGTAGACATGAACTCCCTGGAGGATCTGGACATCCCGGATTCCAAATTGCGCCAGGTCCTGGTGCATCATCTCAAATCGGACGACTTCTTTGATGTGGAACAATTTCCCACGGCCCAGTTTAATCTGTCCCAAATCAAAATGTTGCCCGACTCTCGGCCCGGCAGTCCAAACTCTCAACTCACCGGGGAACTCATCCTGAAGGGCGTCCGCAATCAATTAAGTTTCCCCGGGATCATCGCAGTCGTGGGCGATGGCCTCCTCGCGGCAGATGCGCATTTCGATATTGATCGCACCCGCTGGAATGTTCTCTATGGCTCAGGGAAGTTCTACGAAAAGCTGGGCATGCACTTGGTCAACGATGACGTCAGCCTTGCGCTTAAATTGGTAACTCTACCCAGCCCCGCTTAATTTCTTTTATTGCGTCGCTGCGGAAACTGACTGGGAAATCCCGAAGGTTTACGCTTTTGTTGCCCTCCGCGCTCAAAACCCGGGCCTGATTTCAAAGACCGGCTTTGCGGCAGTCCAAAATCCACCTGCCGCTTAAACGTGTCCACTTTCGCAACTTGCACTTCCAACCGGTCGCCCAATTTGAATATCCGGCCAGTCCTGCGGCCCAGCAGTTGTCCGCGTTCCGCGTTAAAATTATAAAAGTCATCGCTTAACCCCGAAACCGGCACCAACCCACTCATCCCCAGCGTCGGCACATCGACGAAAAATCCAAAATTGCGGACATCCGTAATCAATCCGGGATAACGCTGTGGGTTGCCCGATTTCAACTGCGCCAGCAGATACGCGAAGAGTTTCACATCGCGGCTATCGCGTTCCGCATCTGCTGAGTTTCGCTCCGTTTCAGAAATGTGCTCAGACACTTCCGCCAGATTTCGCGCCGCCAGCGGCTGGTTCGGCGCGGGAAAAAGTGCGCGATGCACCACCAGATCCGCATAACGCCGAATCGGTGAAGTGAAGTGCGTATATTTCTTTTTCGCCAGCCCGTAGTGACCGATGGGCTCGACCGCATAACGCGCTCGCATCAGTGAGCGAAGGAAGCCAATTTTCAGGGCCTGGCCGATCGGTAGCGTATTTAACTTTTGCAACAGCTTCTGGACTTCGCGTCGATTGCTCAAATTCCCGCATTGAATGCGATGGCTTAACACGTCTTCACGATATTCCTCCAATCGCTTTGCATCCGGTGGTTCGTGGATGCGGTAAATCGCCGGTCGGTTCAGTTCCATCAATCGGCCGGCAACCGCCTCATTCGCGAGCAACATGTATTCTTCGATGAGCTGATGCGAAATATCATTCTCAACCTTTTCAATCCGCAGCACCCGGCCATGTTCGTCCAGCCGGATTTTGGATTCAGGAAAATCGAGGTCCAACGCACCCGCCCGGAAACGTTCCCGGCGTATTTTCTGGGCGAGTTCATTCGCCTCGTGCAGCATCCCTTCAATCGGTCCGACTGGTTGACGCTGCAAAATCCCAAACACTTCCTTGTAATTATACCGTCGCTGCGATCGAATCACCGCCGGATAAAATTTCGAGCGCAGCACCCTGCCTTCTCTCGAAATGACAAACTCCACGCATTTGGTCAGCCGCTCCACGTCCGGTTTCAGCGAGCACAACTCGTTGCTCAACGCCTCCGGCAGCATCGGAATCACGCGGTCCACCAGGTAAGTTGAATTGCCTCGCGAAGCCGCCTCCGTATCCAGTGCCGTCCCCGGTTTCACATAGTGCGAAACATCCGCGATATGCACCCACAAGATCCAATCCCCTCCCTCGCCGCGCTTCAGACAAATCGCATCGTCAAAATCTTTTGCGTCCTCCGGATCAATCGTCACGACCTGGTGCGCGCGGCAATCAATCCGCCCCACAACCTCTTGCGGCGACACCGTATTCCCAATCGCGCGTGCTTCCGCCAAAACTCTTTTCGGAAAATGCAAAGACAGATTGTACTGCCGAATAACCGAAAGCATGTCCACCCCTTCGGCATCCGGCGCCCCGAGCACTTCAATGATTTCTCCTTCCGGATTAGAATGTCGCGAAGTCCATTGCCGCAATTCCACCACGACCTTGTCTCCCGGTTGTGCCGGGCGGCCCACATCCGTGGGCGGTGGCACAAAAATATCCTGCCCAATCCGCGGATCATCGGGGATCACATAAAGGAATTGTCTCCCTTTTTGCAGCGTTCCCACCAATTGTTTGTGTGCTGGTTCCAGCACGCGAACAACCCGCCCCGTCGTCTCCCGGCCCGGCTCCCCGCGATGGTGAGGCCTGGCATCTCGACGCACCAGCACCCGGTCCCCATGCATCGCAGTGCTCGTCGCATCCGGCGGAATTCGGATCGCCTGCAGCTTTGGATCTGTCGGTTGCAGCGTCCCAACTCCCTGCCGATTCATCCGGATTCGCCCGGGAATCAGATCCGCCTCGATCGGCAAAGCATAGCGATCTCCCTTTTTGATCCGGGCGACCTGGCCGGAACGCTCCAACGCATTCAGGATGCGTTCGAGTTTGCGAGTATCCTGCTGGGAAAGTCGCAGTGCGCGACCCAGTTCCGGTAAGTTGAGGGGTGAATAGTCCGGTTGGCGGAGCAGGCCCAGAATTTGTTCTTCCATGCTCAGCCGCCTTGCTTCAGGCGCGCATTCAATGAAATGGATTCCAGTCCCGGGCGGAGCAGAACGGAAATAGGACACTGTTCTTTCGCCTGGTCGGCAATTCTTTTTACGGTCGCTTCATCCAGGCCGGCACCGCTTACTTCAGTGTCGAGAGCAATGCTCGTAATCTTCCAACCCCCATCGCGCTGGGCGAGCGTCAGTGTGGCCTTGGTTTGGATATCTTTGGGCGTTTTCTGTTGGTCCCCCATGAGCTTCGCCAGCATCATGCTAAAACAAGACGCATGCGCCGCCGCTATCAGTTCTTCCGGATTCGTCCCTTTTGCGTTCTCAAATCGTGAAGGTACGGAATAAGGAACATCGCGCAGCACGCCACTGCCTGTCCCGGTTTTTCCCGAACCACTCTTTAAATCTCCCGTCCAGTGTGCTTGTCCCTGCCTTATAATGTCAGCCATAGTTACTCCCGTGGTTTAATGTTCAGACTCGCCAAATTAAGTTGGGAGCCAGCATTGTCAACAGCGGGATTCTTGTAACGCAAAGCGCTGGCGCGCTCACCTCTCTTTGGAATTATCGGCCTGGGCCCACCCTCAAGCGCAGGTCGAGACCACTCTCAGCAATGCGTTCGGCCGCGCCACCTCGTGTTCATACACCGGCGACATACTACATTTCTGCAAAACAAAAAGCCGTCGTGGTCCTCTCGACACAAACCGACGCGCCCCAAAACTAAAACTTGAAGCGGATAACGTCTGTGCTCCTTCATCTCCGATCTTCCCCCTATTTCCCTCGCTTACTCCAGCTTTTCCATTCACGGTTGTTGGACGCCTCCTTCCGCTCAGAAATTCACCCGCTCGCCTCTAAAATGCAAATTTGTTTAAGGGCTCCGAATTGGGGAAAACCCCTCGTAACTTTCATTGGCCGCCCTCAGCTTTCTAAACCCCGCGCTTCGACACATAATTCGAAACAAACTCGCTCTTCTCCAAATAAAATCGCAACGGCAACGCCGCCGCTTTGGTAATCCCAATCCGTGTCGTGGTAACCATCGGTCCGCGCTCACGGCAGAATTGTTTGATCTTCGGGTTCTGCGCAATGTGAAGCACCGAATTGTGCTGGCAAAGATCCACGCCATTGAAGTTCCGCTCAATCCTTAGCGCCTGGCACAGCTTTGCCGGTCCATTCGTGAGTTCTCGCACCTTCTTTACCGGCCGCTCCTTTCTCATGAGTTCTTCTCCGAACAAAGGTTCAATGGCCCTGATAAGTACAGCCTCAGCGACCCCTTCCCCACAACACACTACATTCACGCAATAATGAAGACCATAAATCAAATAGACATAGGCATGCCCGGCACGACCAAACATCACGGCGTTGCGCGCCGTCAAACCCGGCGCCGCGTGACACGCCTGGTCGTTCGTGACATACGCCTCCGTCTCCACAATCGGTCCTCCGCAAATTCCGTTCGGACTCTCGTGTATGAGCCAATGACCCAATAGCGCCGGAGCCACCATGCTGGCGCTGGGCTGATAAAATGTACGCGGCAATGTCGGCTTGCCCCTGATTTGTGAATTGGGCCGCAGAAGCCATATTGTGTCAAGGCAATGGCCAAAATCTGGACCATAGGACATTCCACACGAAGCTTGGATGAATTTATCCTCACCCTGGAATCTCAGCGAATCGAAATGCTCGCGGATGTCCGCCGTTTCCCCGGTTCTCGCCGGTATCCCCATTTCGGCAGCGACGCCCTGGCCGCCTCGCTGAAACAGCACCGCATCGCTTACCGCCATTTTGAAGCGCTCGGCGGCCGCCGGCGCCCGTCTCCGGATTCACCCAATACCGCCTGGCGCAACGAGTCCTTCCGCGGCTACGCCGATCACATGATGACTGCGGAGTTCTCCAATGCAATCGCCGCTTTGCTCGAGTTGGCTTCTCAATTCCGAACCGCCATCATGTGCGCCGAACTTCTATGGTGGCGCTGTCATCGTGCGCTCATCTCGGACTACTTGAAAGTACGCGGGCACCATGTGGTTCACATCTACGCCGAAAACAAAGTGGAAGAACACCCCTTCACCTCCGCCGCACACGTGTACCTCGGAAAACTTTCCTACGCTGCTCGTCGCGATGCCGCCGAAGAATTGCGTTTGGATTTTTGACTGGCCTTCAGCGAAGCGGAAAGCGCCTTTTCCAGCCGCGTCTCCTCCGTTGCCAAACGCTGCTGCAATAATCCCAGCACGGCTCCTTCCGCCGGGCGCAACGCTTTCAATGTGCCCCGCAGTTCTTTTTCTGCTCGTTGCTTTAGCGTCTGCACCAGCGTCCCATCCATATACGATTCCAGCACGTTCGGATGAATGTAACACTTGCGGCAAACTGCCGGCGTGTTCCCCAACCGCTCCGCTACCGCTTCAATCGCCTGCACTACATTTTTCTTTGCCTGCGCCGCTGAATCAAAACGCTCGAATTCACGTAGGGCCATGGCCGCCAGCACTGTCCCTGCCCATGTCCGAAAATCTTTGGCCGTAAAATCCTCCCCCGTAATCTCCCTCAAATATTCATTCACGTCATGTGAATGCACATCATGTCGCTTCCCGTCTTCATCAACGTATTGGAACAATTCCTGCCCCGGAAGGTCCTGGCAGCTCTTCACAATTTTTGCCAGCCGCGCATCACGAATGTCGACATCATGCCACTTTCCGGATTTTCCTCGAAAATGAAAACGCAGCGTTTTCCCGCGCACGTCCACATGTTTATCGCGCATCGTCGTCAGCCCAAAGGAATCATTCTCCCTCGCATATTCGTCGTTTCCTACTCGAATCAGGCTCACCTCCAGCAACCGAACCACCGTTGCCAAAACTTTGTTCCGCGACAAACCTTCCAATTTCATGTCGTGCTCGACTCGCTTCCGAATTTTCGGCAGCGCCCGGGCAAACGCAATCATCCGGCCATATTTCGTTTCATCACGGATTTCTCGCCAGCGCTTGTGATAACGACTTTGTTTGCGTCCCCGTGCGTCGCGTCCCGTCGCCTGTAAGTGCCCTTGTGGGTCCGGGCAAATCCAAACCTCTTTCCACGCCGGCGGAATGACTAGCGCCTTGATCCGCTTTAATACCGCTTCGTCCTGAACAATCTCGCCGATCGCATATCGATACCGGAACCCTTTGCCAGCCGGCTCGCGCCGTATCCCCGGCATTTGGTCCGTTACGTAGCGTAGCCCCACCGCATGCGCCGATTCCGCCGGATCACTGATCTTCTCCAGCGGAATGGCGGTCGGGGCAATCATGCCGCATTCAATACCGGTGCGCTGGCCGGAGCATTTGCTGAAGGTAAATGCGAGAGCACCCCCGCCAAGGCTTGCTTCAAGGTCACCACTACCTCGTCGGCAGGAATCGGCGGTTGACGCTGTTTGATTTCGTCCAACTCACCTTCTGTCAGAAAGGCCGCGATGATTTTCAGCTCCGGAAACTGCGACCGCAATCTCCGGCAAAGATAGCGTGCATGGGTATATCCAAATGGCGGGACCGAGGTAACGCACGCAATCCGCGCCTGCCCCCGCCCCACCGCTTCAACGCATTCACCGGCCAGCGCTGCCGATGAAAGTCTCTGTGCCGGTATTCCCCGCTTTTGCAATAATTGCACCAGCATCAGCGCCGCAATATCGTCCGCTTCATCTCGCGCCGGAATGCATAGCACAGGAGGCAGTTGCTCGTTTGCATTCTCTGGCACGGCCTCCGCCGCCGCTTCCCCGTTGCGTGCCTTTGATTTCCCTGAACCATTGCCTTGAATGACTTCATCCGCGCGTTCCGCCAGGTCCTCCAGCAACATCCGCGTATTTTGAAAGATGAATTGTTCCCGTGATTCATCCAATCGCCCTCGGTGCCTTTCCTCCTCCACCAAACCGAGCGCCGGCAAAATCACCGCGTCGTCCAGCTCCTCCAGCGATTTGCCTTTCAAAAATCCCTCGGCAATGTCGGTCGCTTCCTCCAAATCCATCGCCAGCATTCGTTGATAAAACCGTGTCTCTGGACGCAGCACTTGCTCGTCACTCAGGAGTACACTCAAAAATTCCAGCCTCGGCACGTACCTCCCCAGCACCGCCACGCAAACGGTCAGCGGGGTCGCCAATAGCAGCCCGACGGGTCCCCAGAGCCAGGTCCAAAAAACCGCGGCTACCAAAATTGCCACCGGCGATATTCCAGTCGAACTGCCGTACAGCAGCGGCTCCACAAAATTATACATCAGCAGATCGATCCCAAAGTACAAACCAAAGACCGCCGGCACTTTCACCCACCCGGGTTCCACTGCAAACGCCATCATCGCTGGCAGTGCCGCCGCAATCCAAATACCCAGGTAAGGCACATACCTCAGCAGCGCGGCCAGCAGTGCCCAGAGAACCGGATTCGGCACATGCATGAAATAAAGTCCCACCCCCGCCAATAAACCAAACCCCACATTAATCACCAATTGCACCAATAAATATTGCCCAAGCCGATGTGCCGCATCATCGAGCGCCTGCGTCGTCACGTTTACCCGCCCTGCCCCACCCAGCCGGATAATTCGGTCCCGGAGATCCTCCCGCTGCACCAGCATAAAAATCACAAACACAATCACGATCGCAGTCGTTACCAGGATGTTGAGTACCGAACCCAAAACCTTTTGAATCATCTCCATCGGCGCGAAGGGCGCCTTTCGAATTTCCACCGGAACTGGCTTCTCTTCGGTTGGCGCATTTCGACTCGGCGGGGGCGGTGATGGATTCAGAGCCTCCGAAACATTGTGCACCACGCGGCTGACCCGATTGATCATCCCTCCGCCGGAAGTGCGGATGGACTGCATCTTCGTCTGCACATTTTCCTGGTACTCCGGAAGTTTCTTCGCCAGATCCACGGCTTGTGACTCGAAGAATAGTCCAACCGCCGCAATCGCCGAAAACGTGAAGGCCACGACAATGAGCGTGGATGGAATTTTGCCGAGACCGAGGTGTCGTAACCGGATTACCAGCGGAGCCAGCAAAAACGAGAGCAGGATCGAAAGCGCAATCGGAATCAAAACCACCCGCGCCAGGTACAACGCGGCAACTACGATAACAACGGTTATTAACGTCCCGTTCGCGCTGTTATTGCTCGGGCGATTTTCATTGACCACAATTTACTTTACCTTTCCGGCTGCTGGGTTTTCCGTTCTGAATACGTTTCCGTGGTGGCTTTTCAGTTCACCCCTGAGGAAACGCTAGGCCAGCTTTAAATCCTTTACAGGTAGTCGATTACCCCAAGTCGCAATGGAATCCTCCTCGCTCGTCTCGTCCAGGCTCGACCCCTCCTTTCACCCGTTTTAACCTGCCGCGTGCTGCCGGCCTTTCTGACCACCATTTTGTTTTCCGCGTCGGTCGTCTGCGGCCACCGCTCGGCCCGGCTGCTCGGTGGCACTGAAGCTAATTTTTGGCGACTTCTGTGCGCCTGTGCTTTGCTCGCCATCTGGGCTTTCGGCTTTGGAAAAGGCTTGGCGGGCGCCGCATTTCCATTTTTTCTTCTCAGCGGTATCATCGGCATCGGGCTCGGTGACCTCGCCCTCTTCCAGGCACTGCCCCGGCTCGGCTCTCGACTCTCCATTCTGCTCATTCAATGCCTCTCCGCACCCTTGGCCGCCGCCATCGAATGGGTCTGGCTTCGCAACGGACTTTCCGCCGCCCAAATCCTCTGCGGACTGGTCATCCTCGCCGGTGTCGCCCTCGCCCTCGCTCCCGGTAAACACTTGCGACTCTCTCACCGCCAGCTCACCGTTGGCATCCTCTTTGGCTTGCTCGGCACACTCGGCAACGCAACTGGCGCTGTCCTGAGCCGAAAAGCCTATTCTGTGATGAACCTTGCTGGTGACCACACTGACGCCATGAACGCCGCCTTCCAACGAATCATCGGAGGTTTGCCTCTGGCTGCTCTCGGCCTGGCACTCGTAAAATGGCAGCGCTCCCGCCAACCCGGTGAACTTCCCGGCACCGGCAGCCTGCGCCAGGACCGCTGGCGCTTGGCCTGGCCCTGGGTCATTGCCAATGGTCTCGCTGGCCAGACCTTGGGCGTCAGTTGCCTCCAATGGGCCCTCGAAACCACTCCCACTGGCGTCGTGCTCGCCATCGTTGCCACCACTCCCATCGTGATTATTCCTTTTGCCATGCTCTTCGAAGGCGAAAAGCCTACCCCTCGCTCTCTCATCGGCGGCGTCATCGCCGTAGCCGGCGTTGTCGCCTTAACCCGCTTCAAAAGCTGAACCGGCCTCCCGAAGCAGCCGAGAGTCTGCAGACCATGATCAAAAAATATCCCGATATCAACCGCACGGGCTGCGCCGTGCTTTACGTCGCCCAGAAATCCCAGGGCGATGCCCGCACCCAATACCTGCAAACTTGCATCGAGAAGTTCAACGACTGCTTTTATGGCGATGGCGTCCAGGTGGGGTCTATGCCCGCTTCCTCCTCGCAGGTGATTACCTCCCCGCCGGCCAATCGGAAAAAGCCGCCGCCTTATACCGCGATATCAGAACCAATTACCCCGATGCCGTCGATCACAGTGAAAATCGCCTCGTGGACAAAATCCCCCGCGATCAACCGCAGTGAACCGATGCAGCGATGTCTCGTCTGAAACGCCACAGCCGAGACGACTCCTAAAAAAACTGGTAGAAGACGAGGTCAGACTCCAATCAACTCAAACCCCTCAAGCCTCGAGCGCACCACCAGAAATGTGCCTCGGGTACTCGGCAAGCGCCCGCCAGCTATCCTTCCCGTTTCTTGGGTAACCCCGTTAGGCGGTTACCTGTTTATAGACTGAGCCGGCAAGGTCACAGTCAACACAGCCCCGCGCTGCACCGGCAGGGCCGGAATCATTGCCCATTGTGGATTTGCTGAAATTCCACCAACGCCCCCTTCCGTGAGTCCCCTCCTTCCCTCCCTTATGTCCCTTATGTCCCTTAGGTCTCTTAGGTCTCTTATGTCCCTACCTCACTTACTTCACCTGGGGCAGCGAAGATGAATTAAATCCACCGCAGAAAAACCTCTGTACAAGACAAGGTCACCAGCATTCTAAACAAACTTAAAACCCTCCTCGAGCGCACCACCGGAAATGTGGGCGGGTTACGGCGCCAAGTACCCGCGGCCGCTTCTCGCCTGGTAACCCCGCTAGGCGGTTACCTGTTTATAGACGCCGTTTCTGCCCTTCTGTCCCAACCCCGTTAGGTGGTTGCCTGTGTGTTTTTGATGCGCTGAACCGTTTTTGGTCCGGAATCAATGACGTCGACGAAGTTTAACTTACAGGCAGCTTTTCCTGCAGTGGTACTTTATGAGCACGGGTATAACCGGGAAGTTGAGAAAGGGATGGCACAAACACTGCTCGTTATAGCTATGTAGCTAAATCCTTCCTTAGCGGGCAGACGAGCTTCACCCGCGCGGGAACTCAGCGGATGGTGACAACTAAAAATTATCCTTTGCATAGACTGACCAATATCGCACGCATTTTAGGGCTGCTTACGCTCCTTGGTTTCAGCCGGGCTTTGGCTGACACCGAGAGCAGAAGCGGGACAGCGAAGGTCTATACCGGCACGGTAGCTCAAGTCATTTCTGCTGTTACCAACAGTTTCTCATCCGGGCGCTATCATGATATGTTCCTGTTCCAATTGCCCCTCGAATATGATACAGCCCACGATCGATGGAGCAACAGACCGGCAACGAACGAGTGGATTCTCGACCCAGGCCATCTACCGCTGTCAGTAATTCCCGTGGGCAAAAAGACCGCCCCTTACTACGCACGCTTCATTATCAAAGTTAGCCCAGCGGTTACGAACTCGTGCAAAGTCACCGTCACAACCATCTTAGCGTCGATACCAAATGGTAAGGAGATCGGCATACACGGTGGGTGGGCTGTGCATATGAAGGACATTCGGCCGGTGCGCGAGGAAGAGACTAATGTGCTTTTGCGCGTCGAGAGCCAACTACACTCAATTCAAAACGGAGATACGAAGCCATTGCCGCCTACGCCTGATACCAAGGATGCAGCCGAATACCCCATAAAGCAGGTAATGGAGTTAAACCACGAGGCGAATACAAAATCTCGTTCCGCTGATTACAACGAATAATCTTTCCCGCTTCCAGCCCCGGCAATGAAAACACAGTCGTTTCTTTTGCGTCGGCTTACCTGCGGCCTCAGCTTTGTTGTGAAATATCAAGACGGCCAAACGATTCCGATTGCACAGCCAGGGGCCTCGGTAGCCAAGGCAACGGTCGCGCTCCGCTCTCTAGATCTCACCGCAAGCGGAAAGGAAGATTCACCATTATGATGCGCGTTGCTGTCCTTTGCCTCATTTGGGCTTGCTCTGGGTGTTCGCATATGAATCAGGTATGGAAGCCGTGGTCAGAGCCTGTGGATTCGCCACAAAAGCTTCAAACGGCGTTAGAAGCTCGGTGGCCTCAGCCCCTGTTGGAGAAGTTCTGTAGGAGAGTCCGACCTACTCCTGGAACATTTCAGAACCTGCTCTGGAACCAAGATCACTGGGAAGGAATTTTGCATCCTGAAAGCCACGAACCTCATACAAAATACTCCTGGTATGCATCAATCACCAATGGAGTTCTTAAAGAGTATTCTGTGAACGTTACCAAGCCCGGCAAGGATTGGCTGATCGAGATTGGGAACATTAAATCGCTTAAGACAAAACCAAAAATTGAGGATTGGGCCTATGGTTATCCTTATACGGAGCTTCCACTTCTTAAAATGAGCAGGGGCCACCATGATCTGCCGCAGAGGTGGGATCCATGGCTACGGCCAGTTGAGAGTAGTCAAGAAATGCAACAAGCGCTCGAAAAACGATGGGATTTAACGAGGCTACTTGCTTATTGTAATTCAGTTCCACCGACCGAGGGATATTTCTCCGCGGAGCTACCTGAACCAATTGCCTGGAAGGGAGTGCTATACAAAAATCGTTCAGAGTTTAGGGAGTTGTCCTGGCGCGCTAGCATAAAAAATGGAAGGCTTGACCGGTACATACTACGAGCCAGAAAAGGGAATAATTGCTGGGTCATCGAAGAGGGAGATCAGACAACACTCGCAAGGCACCCAAGACCCACAATGCCCGTGGATGCAAATTGAGAATCCATTCTTCAAAAAGTAAATCCATGAATTTGCGAGCGCTCCTCAAAATGTTCTTTGCAGTCTTGGCTTGTCTGCCATTCGTCGGTTGTCAGAAGACTATCACAAACCAGGATTTGCCAGGGACCTATGTTGCGCAAAAAGCATCCCAGCAGAAATGGATTAAAGGAATGAACAGTTGCACAATAGTGTTGCGTGCGGACGGCACGTTTGCCGCTTCGGTCCCCGATTATATGATGGCTACCTCTGACTTGGGGAAAGGACAGGTTGTATCTGGAAAGGGCCAGTGGATTGTGGAACCGCACGAAGCGTTGGCGCCACTGAGCATTCAATTAACTTTCAATGAAGTGGACGGCGAGGCCAGGAATACGACCATCTCACATACGTTGAAGGCAGAAGGAGGAAAGCAAGGAATCGAATTGTTTTTTTACGTCGGAGAAGAGGGGGGAGACCGCTTTGTTTTTGAGCGATCCCCCAACCCGCCTGCGGACAAATAACACCACTTGAGAGACTCCCAAAAATAACGCTCATCCTCGTTCACCATCGCATCCTCTTAAGAAACTCCGCATCGGAGAAAGTAGCAGTGATATCTCGTCGGGAAGGATGCCGTCAAAACGGTACTTAAGAAACCATGTAGAAGACGAGGTCACGAGACTCAAATATAAAACTTTCAGTGTTCACCGCAGGGACGACATCGTTTTAAATCGCCGTGACAGATTCACGTTTGGACACGACCTGAAAAAATGTAGAAGACGAGGTGACGAGACTCCAATCAAACTCAAGCCCCCCATCGAGCGCACCACCGAAAAGGTGCGCCCGGTACCCAGCCAGTACCCGCCAGCTACCTTCCCCGTCTCCCGGTAACCGGGTTAGGCGGTTACCTGTTTATAGCCCTAATTCCTTCTCTTCTGTCCCAACCCCGCTAGGTGGTTGCCTGTGTGCTTTTGATGCGCTAAACCACTTATGGCTGGAATCAATGACATCGACGAAGTTCAACGAACAGGCAGCTTTTCCTGCGGTGGTACTTTATGAGCACGGTGATTTAACGATCTACGACTCGCTTGACCCTTACGTTGTCTGCGGAACTGCCGATGTCAAGGCCAGGAAACGTGGTCGCTTTTCCAAATCCATGGTCGTCGACTCTCGGGGTCTCAGATGGGAGATAAATGGTGCTACGGTTTTACATGGGGTTCCTCCATTTTTTGGATATAGGTTACTCGGGAGGATCGTTCGCGTACAGCCAAATGTTTGCGCTCCTCCCACGAAAGCGGATCTGAGTTGGACAAAATCTGAGGTCCTGAAACGGCTGCGCAGTAAAGCGACTGTCGTCGCGATTGTGGTGAACAGGTTTTGTACCATCACTGATCGCGGCGAAGCGCGACGCACTGGCACAGTGGTTGAAACTGCCTCTTCCGTCTCTGAGATTATTTCAAGGTTGTTATCCGCGGATTTTCCAGAGAAGCACATCTGAGGGCATCGAACACAATAACAACCGGTGAGACCAATTCTTGCCGAGGTTCCAATCTCGGAATGTTGACAACGGGAACTCAATCCAGCCGGCTAATCCCTTGTGACTGCCCGGCTTCGTCCCCTCCCGTGAGTTTGAATTAGTGAAAATTAGTGGGAATTCGTGTCAAGCAATCCCCCCACTTTCCCTTGGCCTCTTCAGCGCAGGATTCCTGTCACCCAATTCCCAAAATTCGCGTCCCCCAGTCCCCCCGAGCCTCAGTTCGTCACGTCATAGGTCGTGCTCTGCTCACGGATCGGAAGATAAAGCTCATACCATTTTTTCTGCGCCGGGCTATCGGCATACGCCGTCAATGCGGCTTCATCCACGAATTCCATCGCGATCACGTGCGTTTTTTTCACCTTCGCTTCGGCCACGTTTTGGACCTTGAGCGATTTCGTCCAAACCCGGGTGATGCCCTTGTATTCGCTCGGCAGCTTTTGGGCCCCATCGAGCGCTGCCTGAATTTTTTCCGGCGTGGCATCCGCTTTAAACGCCACGGTGATGAAGTGAATGACAGTCTTCGGGGCCTCAGCCAAAGAACTGGCGACGAACCCGAAGGCAAGGACCACGATCAATATCGATTTTTTCATAGTAGCTGCTGACAATAATTTTTGAGCGCCGCGCCATGCCTCAACTGGCCATGGATTGGGTCGCCATTGTTCACTTCAGCACCGCCACTGTCAAGGAGCACGGATTTTCGCCTATTCTCCCCTCTTTCCTTTGAACCTGTGTTGAATTTTTAGACACAGAATTTCCGTCCCCTTGCCTTTCCATCCTCGGAGTAACCCAGACCGAATCCCCTGGCTCACCTTGGCAAACTTTTTGCTATCGAAAAATTAATAAACAAATTTGGTGTTTCATGTTGGTCGTTGGTGTCAGTTTTAGTATCAGACGGAAGTTCTCAAGGAGCAACCGACAGCATCTCGTCCGCCCTGGTCCTTCAGACGAAGCGGGAACCCCTCACGAAATTTTTGACGCACGCGGATTGTCCTCACCTGTCCCCCGTCTCCACCTGAGTGCTCCTGCCGACGGCAGACTAACTTTCCCGGTCACCCCGACATGCATTTCACCCCTGATTTATGAGGTTTTCTGGCATTATCTGAGGTTAATTTTTTTCAACCCTCCTAGGCCCAAATCGTAAGGCAATTGTATGACCACCGTCCTCTCCGAACCAAATACCGCTACCCCCACCGACCCAAACCTCGGCTCCGCCCCACCACCCATCGAGCCGAAACAGCGTCGCCCGGGACCCGAAAGCAAAATTGGCAGTTTACCCAAAGAGCAGCGCGCCCTTATCAACCGGCTCCTTGATGACGAAATGTCCTACGAGACGGTCGTTCAGACTATGGCCTCCGAGGGTGTCAAACTCACCGTCGACAATGTCAGCCGCTGGTATAAACACGGCTACCAGGACCATCTCAATGCCCGTGAATGGCAGTATGAGTTCCAATTCCTCTGCGAGTCCCTCGCGGGCATGAACCAGGAGACCGATGAAACTAATTTTCACCGCGGCCTCATCCAGTTCGGCCTCACCAAAATCTTTCGCGCTATCAAACAGGGCCGCTTTGATGATGACCCCGCCAGCTCCATTCGCGCGTTCAACGCCCTCGCGCGCCTTAGCCGCGAAGCCCTCGTCCTGCGCAAATACGTGGATCAACGCGCCGATCGAGCCGTCACTCAAACGGCCAATCTCGATCCCAACCGTGAACTGTCCAAAGAACGCGAGCTCACCCTGGCCGCCATGGAACGAATCTTCGGATACAAAGCGTCACCCGGCCCGATCGGCCCGGACATGAAGGATTACATGGCCAAAATTGCGCACCTCAATAAAGGCACCGCTAACGAAAAATATGCTGCCATGACCGCAACATCGCCCACGCCGCCGCCTCCTCCAGCTCCGGAAACATCGGTTCCACCGGTTACTGAACCACCCGCAGCCGCTTCAACTCCACCTCAACCTGAACCTCCCGAGAAGCATCAACCAAATATGCCGGCTCCATCGCCCGTAACCTCCCCGGAACCTGAATCTGTTCCCCTTGAAAACACCCTTAATTCCCAGCCCAGCGCTAAATCAAACCATCAAGCATCAACCATCAAGTCTCAAACCGTCCCACCCTCGCCGATTGAGGGCAGCCGGATTCATAACGCTATGAAAACAAATGACAGCTCCGATAAAACCAACAGTCCTGCTCCTGCCAATGATTCATCATTCGGTGCTACCATTGGCGGCGAATATTGGACTCACCCCCAGGAACAATCAGACCCTCAACCCGTCACCGCCTCAAGCTTCGGTGCTTACCTGGGCGGCCACTGTCCAGAAGTCCCGGACGAGCCAAACTCGACGCATGACCCGATGCCTGGCACACCGCCACAAACCTTTGAGCCGAGTTCATCCGGCGGAGTGCGCCCGTCCTCGGGCGCAACAACGGGCTTGGGACTAAATTCGCACAACTCCACGGAGCGCTGTCACTTCTGCCGCGCTAAGGTTCCGCCACTCCTGGCCGATGGCTCCCGGACTAATGCCAATTGTGAAAACTGTGGCACCGCCTTGCGGCACCCCGCCACGCTGCGCTTTTATTGCCCGTTTTGCGGCGCGCGCATGGACGAAATCTTTCAGGGCAATCTCCGTACTGCCGACACATGCCCCCATTGCCTTTCGGCTCTTCTACCAGTTTCCGCTCACGAACGCAAACAAGCCGCTTAACCTCGCTTTAATTCATCTCTTTTATGCAAACGAACACCCTCGACCCCAGCGAAGCCAAATCAAACGGCAAACTCAACTCCGAACCCCGTCACCGCGCGGCCGGATCGCCCAGCTTCCCAAAAAAATCCGCGATCAACTCAACCAAATGCTCCTCGATGGCAAACCCTACGCCCAAATCCTCCAGGAACTCGGCCCCGCTGCTCAGGGTATCACCGTCGACCATCTCAGCCGCTGGCGTCATGGGGGCTTTCTCGATTGGCAAAGACATCATGATTGGCTCGAAAAAGCCACGCTCCATAGGGAATGGGCCACGGAATTCGTTGCTAACGACCACGCCTCCAACATTCACGAAGCCAGGCTTCATATCTATGCCACCCAAATGTTCGAAGCCCTCATGTCCTTCGATCGCGACGCACTGTCGAAAGTCCTCCACGATAAACCTCACGAATTCTTTCGACTGGTCACGGCCCTAACCCGCTCCTCCCATCAGGCGCTCGCGTTTCGCAAGCATCGCGAAGCTGCTCTCCAGGCCAGTAGACAAATCCAGCAAATGCTCGACCCCCACCGCGAACTTACCGATTCCGAACGCCAGGCCATCGTGGACAAAGTCGATGAAGTCCTCGGCCTGAAGCCATCCCGTTCCCACACCGATCCACCGTTAACCACGCCTAACCGCGGCTAACCACGTTTCAAAATGCCGGCACGCCTGGAACCCCTTCGACCTCGTCATCGTCGGCACGGGCTCCCCAGTGATCATTACCAACGACATCACCCTCGCCGCCCAACGCTTCTACCGCCTCCGCCTTTTGCCGTAACAGCGGTCCTCCGGAAACGAATTGGAACTGCATCTTTGTGCCCAAATTTTTTCCGAATTGAATCACCACTGTCTCGCCTTATTCTGGTCTTATGCCAGAGCAAATGATCTCTCATTACCGAATCGTGCGCCGCATTGGCGCCGGTGGAATGGGTGAGGTCTTGCTTGCCCAGGATACGAAGCTTGAGCGCCCTGTTGCGCTTAAGCTCATGTCCCCAGAACGAGCACGGGATGAGAGCCAGCGTAAACGCTTTCGCACCGAAGCGCGCGCCTCCTCCATCCTCAATCATCCCAACATTTGTGTCATTCACGAGGTTGGCGAAGCTCCTGATGCCCGGCCTTTCCTGGCCATGGAGTACATCGAAGGCCAAACCCTCAATACAATTCTCCAGCAGCGCCGGCTCAAAACCGCTGAGGTCATCAATATTGCTGCCCAGGTCGCCTGCGCGCTGGAAGCCGCCCACGCCCAGGGAATAGTCCACCGGGACATTAAACCTGGAAATATTATGGTCGGCAAAAAGGGCCAGGTGAAAGTGCTCGATTTCGGACTCGCCAAACGATTTGGTTTGGAATTGAGCGGAGATTCCAATGCCACGGAAGCGGACACCGCCACCGGTTTCCTGGTTGGCACACCAAATTACATGAGCCCGGAACAGGCGCTGGGCATGGAATTAAACGACCGGTCGGATATCTTCAATCTGGGCATCGTCATGTATGAAATGATTGCCGGACAGCGGCCCTTTCTCGGCAAAACAGTTGGCGAAATCGTAAATAAAATTATTAACGAACGCCCCCATCCGCTGGGGTTGGTCAGTCCCATGGACGCCCCAAGCCTGGAAGGCATTATTTTCAAATGTCTGGAGAAGAAGCCGGAAAATCGCTATGCGTCCGCCAAAGATCTCCACGATGATTTACACGCGCTCGGCAGAACTTTTGAAAAACCTTCCTCCCGCTCGGAAAGCTCAAGTGATGCGCATAAGTATGGCCATTCAGATACCAAACTGTGGCAATTGGCCGATAAAACCAAACGCCGCTCCGCCCGCATCATCAGCTTAAGTATCTTCGCCGTGGCTTGTATCACTTCCCTGGCTGCATTACTGATTCTTCATGCCAGGTCTTCCGGTAATGCCGCTGCTTCCACGACCGCCACGAGCGGTCTAGCGGCTGCTTCCCAAAAATCCGTTGCCGTGCTTCCGTTCGACAATTTCAGCCAGGAAAAGGATACCGATTACCTTAGCGACGGGTTAACCGACGAAATCACCACCGCGCTTTCCCGCATTCCGGGTTTGAAAGTTGCCGCCCGTAATTCTGCCTTCGCCTTCAAAAACAAAAAGGAGGACCTTCGGAAAGTCGGGGCCACACTCGGCGTGGCTACTTTGCTTGAAGGCAGTCTTCGTAAGTCCGGCAACCAGATTCGTGTCAGCGCACAATTGGTCAATGCCACAGATGGATTCCAACTCTGGTCGGATTCCTATAACAGCACCATGGAAGATATCCTCGGCCTGCAGGAGGACATCGCCCGAAAAATTGCCGAGCGCTTCGCCCTGGAAACTACTTCTCAACCTGCCGAGCGGGCCAGTTCCCGGCATGTTCCCACTGGCGAGGTTTATGGCCTTTATCTTCAGGGCCGTCAGGCCTGGAATCAACGCACAGTCCAAAGCCTGCAGAAAGCAGTGGACCTCTTCAAGCAGGCCATTCAGAAGGATCCGCTTTACGACGATGCCTTTGCCGGTCTCGCGGTCACATATGTAGTGTTGCCGGATTATGTTTTCGAGCCCACCGATAAATATTTTTCGCTCGGGAAGGCGGCCGCAACCAGGGCATTGGAACTGGACCCCGCTTCGGCGGATGCGCATGCCGCCCTCGGGTTGGTAAAATATTACACCTACGATTACGAGGGCTCCCTGGAACAATTCAAGCAAGCGCTCAAGCTGAATCCTAATCACGCTACGGCGCATCATTGGTACGGAGTCGAACTGCGCGATCTCAATCATATGACCGAAGCTCGCGAGCAGTTGCGTCTGGCCGAGGAACTCGACCCTCTCTCACCAGTAATCAAGTTCAACCTGCTCGCGTGGTACATTTACGCCCGCGAATACGATCAAGGCCTCGATTTGGCCCGTGCCTACCAGAAGGTTTTTCCAGACAGTGCCATGCTTCGCACTGCCGTGGCCTGGTTTTATGCAGCCAAAGGACAATTCGCTGAGGCCATCGACCAAATGGAAAAATTCCGCTCCACCAACACGGGTCCCGAGTTGCTTGCCCATTTGTCCTATTGTTATGCCCGCTCGGGGAACGAGGTCCGCGCTCGGGAAATTCTCAGCGAATTGGATGAATATCGAAAAAAGGGCTACTCCGTCTATTCGCTGCTCAGCGTTGCGCACATCGGGCTTCGCGAGTACGACAAGGCCCTCGATTGCTGCTTCGAAGCCTATGAAAAGCACGAAGCCCAGGGGGGAATCATCAACGATCCCGTATACGATGAAATTCGTGGGTTCCCCCGGTTCCAGGAATTCCTGCAAAAGCTCGGGCTGGCCAAACCGGTGAATCCGTAACTTTTTTCTTTCGTGCGGCAATCGCATGCTCGGCCACTCCACAAATTTTGCGACACTTATGGATTCAGCAATTTCGCACGATAGAATTCCGTCTGCTCGGCCGGACCTGAATTCGTCCACCACCATTGGCCGGCGGTCAGCGTGTTGGTTGCAACCGGAGTCCACACCTGCCAATCCCGCGTAGACTCGAGAATCACGCCATTAGGCGCATATCCATTGACACAAAGAACAAATTCTTTCCCAGGCAGCAACAGTGGCGAACTCAATCGCACACGCGGAAGGCTCACGCTCAATTGCCACGTTGTGCTTTGCCGAAGCAATTCTTCCGGATCGTTGCGAACAAAATCAGTTCCGTCACGAACCGTAGCCATAACGGTATGATCTCCGTTGCTCAATTGTGTGGCCGAAAGCTGGAGAATGGAGTTCGTCTCCACTGATAATACGTTTCCATCCACTGACCACTCTATTGAAAGCGCTTGAGTTGCAGGCGGTATGACAGCTAACTGGAAATTAAGCGATTGGGCAGACGTTATCGTCAAGTTTGTCTGGGCGGGAAGAAAGCTCTCTATCGGTCGCACCTTGCGGTAAAATGAAAGGACCAGCGCCTCCCGGCAAACGGCACAAAACGGAATACCCGGACCCGCATGGTTCATCAAACAATCGAAACCAGGCCGATACCAATTAGTGAGATGATAATGCGCACCTTCAAACGCTCCGATCGCTGAGACGTAATCGGCCGTGGGCGACGTCGGCACCGGAGTCCCGGGTTCGATCCAGGCTTTCCATTTTATCAAATCCGGCCGGCTTTCCTTTGTGGTGTTGGGTTCTTCAATATCTGGGAAGCTCGGATAAGCGGCTGTATACTCGTCACCTAATCCGGCAACGACATGTCCCGTTTCATGGGCAAGAATATCCGAATAATTTGCGCCCATTGAACAGATTGCCGTTTTATCAAAACCGTCCGAGCCTCCCGGCACCGGGTCGTTCACCAGCAGGATCGTTAAATCGTGCTTGCGCACATAGGTCTGCACCAATGCATCCACTCTACCCTGACCATTGCTGTTGTTCGGAATAGTAATGATGTAGTCGGATGCGGAATCGTACGTGCTATTGAAATAAGTGTTGCGGACCGTGCCGTTCAACGGATGGTCGGAACCGGATTGCGAAGAGGCGACCCAGATTGCATACGCGTTGAAAAAATTACTGTATTCATGATACGGGGAATGCAGCAGCAACGCCGAGAAGGCATTGCTCGCATCTGCGCGGAATTGTGACAGTTGGCTCGAAGTGTACCCCTCGGAAAGAAACACCACATTGAATCGATTTGAGTCGGGCCCTGAGACGCGAATAGGAGTGAGTGACTGGCCGAAGGCACCCCAACTCGAAGTCAGGAGGACCAGTATCGTGATAGCCCATCGCACTTTTCGGCAATGAACTTTTGATGCAGTGCTATTCAAGAGTTAACCCGTAATAAGCGTTGGTCCAGGTCATTGGAACTGTGAGGAGCCACCGGCCCCCTGAATCGATAGTTGCGTTGGTGACGGGCTCCCAATGAATTGGCTCATCCAAACTGAACGTTTTTTGTAAAAGGAATCCGCTGGCGGAACTCGGCCACATTAATTCCAGTTGCTTATGGTCTGCAGAGATCCCGACGGTTAGACGCGGTCCTTCCTGCACCGTGGTGCAGGCGGAGAACTCGGAGGTGTTTCCGGCCGCGTCCGTTGCAGTGGCGGTCACGGCAAAGCCTGCAGGCACTCGCACCGGCAGATCTGTCCGAAAATTGCTCGTGCATTGCGGACCAAGCACCACCTGTGCGTCTCCCAAATAAATCTGTCCTTCGCCGTGACCCGAGTTGTGGCAGGTGGCATTCGCAAAGAACTGGAGCAAAAAAGTCGAGTTCGGTGTGCCGTTCATTACCCCACGAATGGCAGTGCCCGCCGCGCTTACGACTTGAGTAAGGACCGGGTAATTCTGCAGCAGGTTTCCCCCACTGTCGCCATCACAGGGGTCATTGAACGAAATGCCGGCAGTTCCCAAGTCGATTCCCAATCCACCATTGCTAAAAATCAGATTTCGGCTGAGCTGGTTGCCAACGCTGTTGTCGCGAATGCGAACGCCGCAATAGATTGCGGGCGCCCAGGCGATGCGATTCGCCGCGGCAGCAATGCCGCCGATCAGGTTGTGATTCGCACCGGAATCACATTCCAGGTTATGAAAGGTGTTTGGCAGAGGGTTGAGGCCGTCCGCGGAGGTTCCGAGCAAGTTTCCCTGAATGGAATTCCAGGAGGCATTGGTCAGATAGATACCACGCGTGCCGTTACCTGAAATCTGGTTGCCGCTGCCGGGGATGCTGCCGCCAAGGATATTACTGGTAGCCCCTTCCAGATAGATACCTTCATAGGCATTACCCAAAGCCGTAGTGCCGCTCACATCCGCACCAATCATATTGCCCAGCACCTCGTTTCCGACCGAACCGGAACCCACCAGGTAAATACCGGCATCCGCATTACCCGAAATCAAATTGCCAGCGGCTTTCGCAGTTCCTCCTATTACGTTGTCAGGCGCAGAAGAAATTCCCACACCGGCGCGCCCATTCCCCAGACGCTCACTGCCGCCGACGGTCGTGCCTATGAAATTGGCTTGCACGTGATTACTTCGCGCACCCGCGCCGACGAGATAAATGCCATCCTCGCCATTGCCGGAAATCAAATTTCCCGCTTCGAACACCGCATCCCCAATGACATTGGCCTGAGACTCAATGCGAATGCCCGACCAACTATTGGCCACTGCTTTGGTTCCGCTGTAATCCGTGCCGACATAATTTCCGCAGATTTGGTTGGCCGCCGCCCCGGCGCCGAGTTGGATGCCGTGATTCGCATTGCCCGAGATGACATTGCGAGCTTCCGGGCCGACACCTCCAACCAAGTTGGAACTGGCCATGGTGAGAGAAATGCCGTTGAACAGGTTCGGCAGCGCATTGGTGCCGCTTTCGTCAACTCCGATAAGATTACCGACGATTTGATTTCCCACGCTGTTGGTCAAAATGAAAATCCCATCCTGGCGATTACCGGAAATGACATTGCCTCCTCCGTTGCTTAATGAACCGACCAGGTTGCTGCTGACGGACCACATCCAGATCCCAGCAAGGGCATTGCCGATTGCAGCCCGACCTGTAGCATCCGTCCCAATCAGATTACCCTCAAACACATTGGCGGAATTTCCAACGCCGCTCAGACTAATGCCTGCTTTAGCATTGCCAGAGATCAGATTGCCATCTCCCGTGTTCGTGCCGCCCACCCGATTTCCCACAGCCGAAAGCAGGGTAATGCCATCCGCCAAATTCCCTGCGGCCGCCTTGCCGCTTAAAACAGTCCCGATGTAATTCCCCTGAATGCGGTTGCTCGTGGACGCCGTTGTGTTCACATAAATCCCGCTACCGTGATTGCCCGAAATAAGGTTCCTGCCGAGCGCGCCTTTCCCTCCAATGAGATTGTCCACCGAGCCGTAAATGGCCACTCCGTTGTTGGTATTCCCAATAACGTTGGTGCCGTTCCACCCGGTGCCGATTTGATTCCCTTGGACGAGGTTCATTCCACCAGCATATAGATAGATCCCGTTATCGCCGTTGCCCGAAATGAGGTTACGATCGCTCGAATTGGTGCCGCCGATTACGTTTCCAAAAGAGAGGTAACTCAACACGCCTTGCTGGCCGTTCCCGCGACCGAGCGAGCCCGAAAGGTCCGTGCCGATAAAATTGCCGGCAATTATGTTTGTTCCGGCCCCTTCCATCCGAATGCCATCACCGCTGAAACGATTAATGACTAGGCCACGCACAACGCAATGGCCGGCAGTGATCCGCAAACCAGCATTGTTTCCGGCGTTGATTCCGTTGAGCTCAATCAAAGGAAATCCGGCAAAGCCCGTTTGAGTGGTGCCATCAATGGTGAGCGGGTCAGTGATCGTAGGCAATGCCGCGGAGAGCATGATCGAATGCGCACCACTACCGGATATGTGAAACGTAATGATGTCCTCCCCGGAATTCGCATTCGCATCCAGAATGGCCTGTCGCAATGAACCTGCTCCGGAATCCGCGGCATTTGAAACGACAAAGGTGTTTGCCAAGGTGGCACTTTGAAAAAGGAGGATGCAGAGCAGGAGGATACATCCGCACTTGCGCAAACAGGATGGGTACACTGGGAACGTCATCGCCAAGGAACGGGCCGGAAAATAGCAAATTGGCCCGGAGGAAATAAAGCCATTTTGGCGGTCTGATATTGCGGAGCCTGGAGAGCGGGGTATGGATTCCTTTACGAGTCGTCCGCGCGCTCCTTGGCCAGCCCGCCTGTCACGGTATACTCACTTGGGCGTGGACGCTCGAACAAGTGCTGAAATTCCCCAGCCAATTCCAGACCACTGTACAAAAACTAATAGCCAATAAATGATTCCCGCATTAGTTCCGCCGTGAACATTGCCGCTAAGCAAAATGGCGAGGAAGGTGGCACAAATTTGAGCAATACTGAAAAACTCCGTCAATCCCTCGAAGCTACTTCTCACCGGGGATAAGGGCGAAATCATAAGCCAACTAAGCACTGTTATGGTTCCTCCGAAACATATAGCGAAAAGAGGTTGAAAGAGCGATTTGCTCATGACGCTCGTCTTAGCATAAAATTTGAATGTCCGCACGCAGAGCCTCACCAGCTTCATCAAAGTTTACGAAAATCATAATGGCCCAACCTTCTGGGTGTCAGAAACAAAACGCCTCGATCGCAACCGATTCACCACTTATAACTCGCCCCCTGGTATTTAAGTTTGGTTTTAGCGCAGGGGCATGAATGTAAAAAAAGTCGCCGGGAAATGCAGCGCTGCTCTTGAAATAGGCATAAGCCTTCACCGTTATCGCATACAGAGCATCCTTGGCTTCGTCAGGTCGCCGGGGCTTCCGCCAGCAATGAATCGAGATCCAGAGGGTCGGTGATCATGGCCAGGGCACCATCGGGCGAACGCGGCCACTGGTCTTTGGGGCGGTCCCAGTAGAGCTCGACGCCGTGGCCATCCGGATCGCGGAGGTACAGGGCTTCACTGACGCCATGGTCGGAGGCACCTTCGAGAGGGATATGGGCGGCAAGGAGACGGCGGAGGGCATCCGCCAGTTCGGCGCGGGTGGGATAGAGTATGGCCAAATGATAAAGGCCGGTAGCTCCGGCGGGTGGCGGGGAACCACCGGCGCTTTCCCAGGTGTTGAGGCCGATGTGGTGATGATAGCCGCCAGCGGAGAGAAAGGCGGCCTGGCGCCCGAAGCGTTGGGTGAGTTCAAAACCCAAAACATCGCGATAAAAAGCGAGCGCGCGGTCAAGGTCCGCGACCTTGAGATGGACATGGCCGATGCCGACTTTTGGGTGAAGTGGACGGGAGTTCAGGTTTGGTTGAGGGTTGAGGGTTGAGGGTTGAGAGTTGAGCATCTAATCAGCTGCAGGGGCTTGGTTAGCCCTGCTTTTTTTTTCTCAATCGAAACCCCTTTCGTCTTGGTGTCAATCTTCAAGGCCGTAATTCTCTGCTCGGTCTTTGCGCGGTGACTCTTGCTCTCATCGAAATCCTTATTCGTCCAAAACGACAATCCGACGACCTTCCCCTCCTTCGCGTCCAAAGCGATGATAGCGTCGTAATCTCTGAACGCCCAGTAGATGCCCTTCAGCGGCCACTCTCCTTTGGGCCCAATGATCGCCAGGCCGGACGTGATATCCTTGCCGCTGTGCAGCTTGACGAGATCGACTGCCTTGTCTCGGTCCATGCCGACCGCAATACGCACCTCATCAGCGAATGCCGTGAGATGCAGCGATAGGAAAACGAACAGAAGTGTGCGCATGTGTGCTGCAGGCTAACATTGCTGCTCAGTGATACGCCGCCAAGCACGTCCGGTTTGGAACGCTGGCGCAATCGGCGCGTTCACTGCAGCAGCCTGGTTCGGCGATGTAGTTTTATTTTCCATTCGGTTTTGGAGCGGAAGGATGCCATGCCGCCCCAACCAAGAGCCCATCAATTAGCTGCTGTAATGCCCACAATTTCGGGGGCGCGCTACTGGCATAATTTCGGAATACCTTTCTGCGCCCTTTCAGCAAAAACGTCGTGTAGACTGTATCCCCGTCTGTCACACTGGTAGCGAATGTATCTTCCATTTCCCAGTAACCCGACTCCGCAATGTAGTTCGCCAATTGGTGGAATTTGTAGGGATCAATTTTGGTTTCCCAATCCCCGATCCTTTCAGCCGTCGCCTCGCCATGATACCGAACTGTGCCGCTGCTGGTAATAATGCACACGTACACCGGACATGTTCCAAAGCACGGAGTACGTTCAATCCCGATTTCGGTAACGCCATGAGTTGTCGAAATGCGTTTGAGGCCGGAGAAAGGGGTGCCACCTTTCCACGAGTTGGTCGTTTGCTGCTGCCAATAAGCCTTCTCAATCTCGCCGGCTCCACCTATCTGAGTCGCCGCCAGGGCGAGCACCAATGTTACAATCTTCATAACAGCTTTATCTGCCTTTTGCTCGTTCCCGAAGTGGTAATAGGCCTGCAATGTAAGACGCCATTACCCGACAATATTTCTTGCTAAACAGGGTGTCCACAGGTTTTCAGGGGAACATTTTAAATGCAATTGCAGAATGCAAAATGTCGAACGACCGCGGCCAACCTTCCGGTGAGTGATGGAACACTCCTTGGGCGGTTGAGGGTTGAGGGTTGAGGGTTGAGGGTTGAGGGTTGAGGGGCTCGTAATGAACTTCGCATCTTTTGCGCAGTTATAAACACGTAGTCCAAAATGATCCCGCCGTTGCCTGCAACCGGATGGTTGGGTGTTGAATTAGTGTGCGCCATGACGAAGCCGGGCTACGTACTCGGATACAGCCGTATGCTGCCGCTGCCGGTAACCTGCATACTTGAAACGGATGTCTGAATCCGTGAAGTAATGGTGAAGGAAGTGCTCCACCGCGAACCCAGGAAACTCCTTTTCCAGGGTGGTCTGGACTTCCGCAGCTTCCTTATCCCAACGCTCCACGTCCTCTTTGCTGGCCAGCGGCAGGGCCATCAGTCGCTCAAGCTGTCCGGAGAGGAATTGTGCCGCTGTCATATCTCACACCCAACGGTGAGCGCAGCCGCGCCGGGCCAAGGACTTTCGCTTGCAACGGAGACGCGATCCCGGCGGTGGCTGGCGGGTCGCGTTCGGCACCTCAACGTAGCTGTCCATCTTTGTCTCCAAGCAGCTCGTAAACCTTCGGCCAGTCGGTAATCTCCTCGATAGTATCCCAAGCCTTCATCCGGCGTAGCAAATCTCCGAGCTGCGTGGCCGAATTTCCAAGCACAAGACCAACTCCAAGGGGAATGAAAAGATGAAATGCGCCTGTATCAGTAAAATAGAGAAAGCCCCCCATCACGACGCAAATAACCACCGCTCCAAGGAATGACCGCAACATGCGGCCCAGTATAACTCCCTTCCGAGATTTGGACTCGTGAAGCTCCCGATATTGCCGCAGAAACAGCTGCTCGAATTTATTGGCCGTCATATGTATCAAGCTGCCGAACCTCGTGCTCAGGCAGGCCGGGGCAAGCTCGTAGAGCAACAGACACGGGATCCCGTCCTTGCCTGAAGCACGTTTGTTGGGCGTCTGTTTCACTTAACCAATCTCACGAGTGAACCGCTTGGTGTGATGATAACACAGGCGGCAAAGCTGTCAGCAGGCGGCTTCGGTACATATAGTGCAGCGGCATGACCGGAAGGCAGGTCGTAAATGAGAAAATCCTGCCCGCCGGGTTTCGATGTGGTCAAGTACCGGCTGGGCAGCCCAAATCGGGTGATGAACTTCTGGATCGAGAGGCTCCCGGCCTTTAGCGAGAAACTCTCAAACGCACTCAGATTCATTGCGGTGGAAGGAATACTCGCCGGACGCCAAGATGCCGGAACTGAGTTCGTGGTGTAATGCTGCGAGGCCCACATCTTCCGAAGAGTGGTTTCCTCTCCCGCCAATGCGCCGGTGGCGCATAGGAATGTGATGACGAGAACGCGAAGCATACGATTTACGCCCAACAATAAGCGCAGCCACGCCGGGCCAGTGGCGCTGAATTGCAACCGAAATGCGCTCCCGGCGTTGGTTGCCGCGCTTGGTTAGACCTTGGTCTGTTCCTCTCCATGTTTTTCCCAATCAAATTTCGGATTCCATCTGAACTTCATCCCATCCTCGTCCTTTTCCAGCACTCCATTTTCCGCTAGCATGTCAAGAATGCGTCCCAATCCCTCGCCAAGGGGATTCGCGGACCAGAACATCCACTTCTTGCCTCCCCAGCCCCCCCATTCGGCTCCGGGATCAGGGGCAATGCCGAGAGCAATCGCGACGTAATAAGCTGCCACGTCGACATCGGTCCATTCAGCCAAACTACGCTTGAGGGTCTGAGATACGAGTGGGTCGCCCATAGGTCTAACTAGTCATAGACCTCATATTTGACGCAATGTAAGACGTCATAACCCGACAATATTTCTTGCTAAACAGGGTGTCCACAGGTTTTCAGGGGAACATTTTAAATGCAGATTGCAGAATGCAAAATGTCGAATGACCGCGGCCAACCCTTGGAGCACTCATTAGGCCGTTGAGAGTTGAGGGTCCCTACTCTCCCGGAATGAACTTCGCATCTTTGGTCTTGTCGTAAACACGCACTCCAAAATGAGTTCCCGGTCTTGCCTGCAGCGAATGGCTAGCCTGTCTGTTTCTCATGCTTAAAAGTTGATCGCACATAAATGCGCTTCAGTGACAAGAGAACTGTGAACGCGACAAACCACACAAACCACTGGAACGAAAATGTGCCAATCAGGGTGTCTCCTACTGCTGGCCACAAATGCAATGCCAAAAAATGACACCATAAGGCGACGTATGACAAAATGCCAAAACCCGCCACAGGAATGAAACCGGCTGCCCAAATCAACACCAGTCCAATCTCCAATCCGGCGCTCCACAAAAAGGCTCTGAGAAATATCGTCATATGTGCATGCAGATCAACGGTGAAGGTGAGCGATGGTGGCGGGCCGCAGGGGCTTGAAGTTGCAAACAGGTGCCGCCCGCCGCCATTCGCTCCACAGAAAAGTTATCCCTCCGGTCTTCATAACGCTCTCAATACGTGCGTTTCAGATAATCTCCTACCCAGAATAAAACTGACCCCAGGGCCATCGTCACAAGAAAGATCTGCTCCCAATAGAACGCGAAGACCGCACCGTAAATACCGTCCTCTCCTCCGCCCCCTTTTGCTCCGATAACCGCGCAACTAACGAATTGGAACAGAACGAGTACAATCATGGCTGTTCCTGCGGCTCGCCTTAGGACGCCCCCCACTCTGGCGTACTTGTGAACCTTCGGCACGACCCATTCACACTCCTCACATTGGGCAGCGTCATCCAGGTTCTCATGCCCGCAGTTGGAGCAGACTTTCATAGCGGGTCTCGGGTAGCGGATAACAAGTAATAGGCCTCATATTTGACGCAATGTAAGACGTCATCAGGAAGACAATATTTCTTGCTAAACAGGGTGTCCACAGGTTTTTGGGGGAACATTTTAAATGCAGATTGCAGAATGCAAAATGTCGAATGACCGCGGCCAACCCTTGGAACACTCATTAGGCGGTTGAGAGTTGAGAGTTGAGAGTTGAGAGTTGAGGGTTGAGAGTTGAGGGTTGAGAGTTGAGGGTTGAGAGTTGAGGGTTGAGAGTTGAGGGTTGAGAGTTGAGGGTTGAGAGTTGAGGGTTGAGAGTTGAGGGCGAATTTCATCTATTTGCTGGCGGAAAACTGGTTTAAAAGGATGTGCAAGATCGTTGACTAATGTGGGTTGTCACACAAGGTCTAAGGCGGCCCCTCACCCTTTGATCCCTCTCCCGCGGGGAGAGGGGATGTTTTTTTGGGGTGTGGTACCCCAGGGTGGCGGACCTTTTAAATGCAGATTGCAGAATGCAAAATGTCGAATGACCGCGGCCAACACTTCGGTGAGTGACGGAATACCGTTGGTGTTCTGATGCCGGCATTTCACGAAAGTTGATTTATGCCCAGGAGCGCAATGGTAATTGACAAACCCCTCACCCTTTGATCCCTCTCCCGTGGGGAGAGGGAATGTTTTTTGGGGTGTGGTACCCCAGGGTGGCGGACGTCCGTAAAATGATGCAGCAAGCGGACGTCCTGACCCTGGGCTAATGTCTGTCACCCCGCTGGGGTTTTCAATTTGACTCGCGGTCCCGTGGGGAGAGGGCTAATCATTTTACCTACTTATTTTGAGAGTTCCCCTCACCCTTTGATCCCTCTCCCGTGGGGAGAGGGGAACACTTCCTTGGGCGGTTGAGGGTTGAGCATCTAATCAGTGGCTACGGGAAATTTTTGAACATGCCGGTAACCGCCTCGCGGATGCGAGCGATTACGCGGTCATCCGGGTTGTTTCGGTGTACCACGCCGGTGGCAACCCCTTCCCAGACTTTGCGATTTTGGCGCACGTCCACGGCCTGGACGACCAGGGTGCCTTCATGGTAATTGACGACATTTTGGGTGCCCCAGCTATTATCGTAAAGCAAACCGTAATAGGTCCCCAAATTCGAGGAGGCGGAGCCTGATTCGACAGAAGGACTCTGTTTATCCAACTGCTTTGCCTGGGTTTTCAGGTAAACACAGAATTGCAGATCAGCCGGCTCGGCGAAGTGAAGGCCACGATTTTCCAACTCGCTCCGAATAGCGGCCTTCACGCGCGTTTCATTGGTGGGAGTAAGAAATCGAGCATCCGAGGCGGGCATGGCCTGGGCGAAACTGAAGGTACGGTATTTGGATAAATCAGCATCGGCCGCTTTCCGGGATTGCACATCGAGCGAACCACAGCCCAGGAGGAGTTGACTGAGCACGAGGAAAAAGAGACCAACGTTGAAAAGACGCTTCATAAGATTTATCCGAAATTGCATTTCATACTCGAGCGGAAAGCGCGGGGGGCGGTTAGGTGCAGGCGCGTTGTTAGCCCAAGTCTTCATCTCTTCAGATCCAATCTCGCCATCAACTGTTCACTGCCCAGGCGTGAACCCTCGCGTGCGCCGTCCTGCCAGACTGAAAATAAATCTGACTCCATGCCTGCCGGACCAATCATCGTCCCATAGAGCATGCGTCCACTAATCGCAAAATCCCAACCCTCACGAAAACCAGCCAAGTAGGTATCACGTCGGCGCAAGTCGCCGTCGAACGGCGTGGTCTTGGGAGTTGGAATCGGGACGGTCTTCAAGTCCTCGTAAATCTCAGCCAGTCTTTTGTCCTTCACGAAAGGCTGCACAGCATTCGTGTCCTGGGTGTGTGTCCGGCAACCCACGAGTAGCATCGCCGAAATCAGAAATGTGACTAAGTGTCTCATAGCGCGCAATGGGCTAACTAGTAATGGGCCTCATATTTGACGCAATGTAAGACGTCATAACCCGACAATATTTCCTGCCAAACAGCGTGTCCACAGGTTTTCAGGGAGAAAATGAGGGCTCCGGATTTAAATGCAAATTGCAGAAGGCATAATGTAGAATGAGACGACAAGGCCGAGCCCCTCACCCTTTGATCCCGGGAAAGCTCCCCTCATCCTTGATCCTTCTCCCCCGGGGAGAAGGAAAATTGTTTTTTGGGGGTGGTACCCAGGGTGGCGGACGTCCGGAATCATGCAGCAAGCGGACGTCCTGACCCTGGGCTAATTTCTGTCACCCCGCTGGGGTTTTCAATTTGACTCGCCGTCCCACAGGGAGAGGGGCTGATCATTTTACCTACTTATTTTGAGAGTTCCCCTCACCCTTTGATCCCTCTCCCGCGGGGCGAGGGGATCACTCCTTAGGCGGTTGAGGGTTACCAAGGTCGCTTTCTTGCAATAACCGGAGGGAGACACATATTCAGTCAATGAAGGACCAAGGTATCAAGGCGGTTCTTTCAATTCTGGATCTGGCTTTTGTTCCTCAAGGCGCAACGCCGGCAGATGCTTTAAAGCGGACCCTGGACCTGGCGCAGCACGCGGAAAAGTGGGGGTATCATCGTTTTTGGCTGGCGGAGCATCATAATATGGTGGGAATTGCCAGCGCAGCGACGTCCGTGGTGATTAGTTACGTGGCCTCGGGCACACGAACGATCCGCGTGGGAGCAGGCGGCATTATGCTGCCCAATCATTCACCGTTGGTTATTGCCGAGCAGTTCGGAACGCTGGAATCGTTATATTCAGGCCGCATCGACCTGGGCCTGGGGCGCGCTCCGGGAACGGACCAGCGGACGGTATTGGCATTACGGCGGAATCTCACGAGCGCAGATAATTTTCCGCAGGACGTGCTGGAGCTGCAGGCGTATTTTGAAGAAGCCGGGGAGAATCAAGCGGTGCAAGCAGTGCCAGGGGCGGGACTGAAGGTGCCGATTTGGATTCTGGGCTCGAGTTTATTTGGGGCGCAACTGGCGGCGGCACTGGGTTTGCCTTACGCCTTTGCGTCACATTTTGCACCGGCGGAACTGATGCCGGCGTTAAATGCGTATCGAAGGGGATTCAAAGCATCCAAACAATTGAAGGAACCGTACGCCGCGGCGGGGGTAAACGTGGTGGTGGGAGGAACAGATAAAGAAGCGCGACGGCTTTTCACATCGGCGCAACAGCAGTTCACGAATTTGTTTCGAGGCAAACGGGGGAAGCTGCAGCCCCCCATTGAGAACATCGAGGATTATTGGTCCGCCATAGAAAAGGCGCAGGCATCGGCAATGCTCGCCTGCTCTTTCGTGGGCACGGGCGAACAGGTCCGGGATGAGTTGAATGAATTTGTCACGCGTACCGGCGTGCAGGAATTGATTGTGGCGTCCGCGGTATATGAGCACGCGGCAAGGCTCCGTTCGTATGAGTTGCTGGCGGAATTAAAGAATGGTTCGTGAAGCCCGCGGTTTCGCATCATTCTGGCACCCCTCCAGGGTGCTGATTTATGGGAAATCGATGTCCGGGGGTCTCCATGAGTCGACCGCCCGGCTAATGTCTATCAACCCTTCGGGTTGGGGCAGACTGAAAGGCGAAGGAGATCTGGGGAGTGAGCCGAGGGTATCCGTGAGTCGACCAGCGGGCTAATGTCTATCAAGCCTTCGGGTTAAGGCGGGCCGAAAGCCGAACGGGATCTGGGGAGGGAGCCGGGTTGAAACCGTGGGCTTTAGTTCACGAACTCCCAAAGCAATATCCCTGTTCAAACAGTGAGATGCGCCTCGAAATAAGAATGGAGTCCGGGATGAGTTGAATTCTGGCACCCTTCCTGGGTGCTGGTCTATTGGAAATCGATGTCCGGGGGTCTCCGTGAGTCGACCGCCCGGCTAATGTCTATCAACCCTTCGGGTTGGGGCAGACGGAAAGCCGAAGGAGATCTGGGTAGCGAGCCGGGAGCTCCGTGAGTCGACGAGCGGGCTAATGTCTATCAAGTCTTCGGGTTGAGGCTTCGGTCTGGGCTTGGTTTTTGCAACCCGCTGTGTAAGTCTGAAGGTTTATGCAGTTTGTCCGAGACATCTATGCGAAGAAAGGAGCGGCAGGGCAGCCGGTCATTTCTTTCGAGTTTTTCCCGCCCAGGACGGAAGAGGGGGACCGGGCGCTTTTGGAAAAAACCATTCCAGCTTTAATGCAAGCCGGTCCGGACTATTGCTCGGTGACGTATGGAGCCGGCGGCAGCACTCGAGACAAGACGCTGATGATTGTGGACCGGATTCAGCGGGAGCATAAATTGACGGCGGTAGCGCATTTGACGTGCGTAGCGGCTACGAAAGAGGAAATCAAAAGTCTGTTGGCGCAAATCCGGGCGCTGGGAGTCAAAAACGTGCTCGCCTTGCGAGGAGATCCACCGGGAGGCGGCGCGTTTGTGGTAACGCCCGGAGGTTTCGAGTTTTCCAATCAATTGGTCGAGTTCATCCGGCAACAGGACGGTTTTTCCATTGGAGTGGCCGGTTTCCCGGAAGGCCATATTGCCTGCAAAGAAGGAAAGTACGTGGATTGGGAGCGGCTCAAGAACAAAATCAATGCGGGAGCCGATTTCGTAATTACACAGTTGTTTTTTGACAATGCCGATTATTTTGAATTTCGAGAGCACCTGACGAAGCAACATGGGATCAAAGTGCCGCTGGTGCCTGGCATTATTCCCATCTCAAGCGCAGCACAGATCAAACGTTTTACAGCAATGTGTGGAGCACGCGTTCCGGGAGCGCTGGCGTCGAAGCTTGATGAACTACAGGACGACGAAGCAGGAACGGTGGAGTTTGGAATTGAGTACGCAACGCGGCAATGCGAGGAATTGCTCCGCGCCGGAGCGCCCGGGGTACACTTTTACACGTTAAACAAATCGAGCTCGACGATTCGGATTTTGCAAAATCTGGGGCTGACGCGAGCCCAGCCGTCCGCGGCATAAGCAGCAGCGTCGCCGTCTTACCTGGGCAAGTTGTCGGCGTCGAGGGACGCGACCAGGTCCTTTTCGGCCAGCACCCAGTCCTCAATCGTCAATGGATTATCTGGCAGTTTGTCGCGATAAATTTCGTAGGCGTGTTGGCGAACCATTCCTTTGCTGATGCCTGGGGTGAAGGGTTTAGGCTGGTCCAGGCTTTTTTCTTTTGAATGTGGCGTTTCAATTCTCTTTTTCATGCGTCTCCTGAAATCAAAGTAAGCCGATATGGCGCAGGCGCAAGTAAGTCGGGGTGACCGATTAATTGTTAAGAAGCGAACACGCTATTGCAGAGCAGCCCTGGCGGGAAAGAGAGTTCCCCTCACAGTTTTGTGCTGAAAACAATGTGGTAAGGAAGACTTAGATCGGTTGAGCCCATGATTATGCGTCCAAGTATTTAGTTTCGGTTGATTCTGGCACCCCTCCAGGGTGCTGGCCTATTGGAAATCGATCCCGGGGGTCTCCGTGAGTCGACCACCCGGCTAATATCTGGCAACCCTTCAGGTTGAGGCTTCAGGTTGAGGCTTCGGGGTAGGCTCCGGGGTAGGCTCCGGGGTGCGCAATTTTACCCGCGTTCATCGGGGTCTAAATCAGTCGACCCCCGGCTAATTTCTGGCAACTCTTCAGGTTGACTATGCTTCTCTTGAAACGTGAAGCCCCAAAGTTGTGGTTAATGAGAAGCCCGTTGGGAGAGGGGCTGATCATTTTAGCCCCTTATTTTTGTTCGAGCAAAAATCCAAGCTGCCCTGACGGAAAGAGAGTTCCCCTCACCCTTTGATCCCTCTCCCGTGGGGAGAGGGGCTGATCATTTTACCCTCTTATTTTTCGTCCGACCAAAAATCCAAGCTGCCTTCCCCTCACCCTTTGATCCCTCTCCCGCGGGGAGAGGGGATGATCATTTGAAAGGAATCATAGGCGGGAAGGAGACACTCCGATGCCGACGATGCTGCAGGCTTGAATTACGTTCAGTCCGAGTCTTTCAGCTTCGGCCAGCACTTCCTCAGATTCGGTTCCAGGATTCAGCCAAAGTTCATCACAACCTTTCTCCGCAATCTGCGGCAAAACCTTCAAGAGGATTGACGGAGGTAAATAAACGCTAACCAGGTTTGGCCGGACAGGGACATCGAGAATCGTTGGGTAGGCCGGCAGACCTTCAATAGTGGATTCTTTGGGATTTACGGGAAACACCGTGTACCCGCGCCCGGAGAAGGCGCGTACTGCTTTGTTCCCAAACTTGCCGGAATCAGTCGATGCCCCTATGATCGCAACCGTTTTCATGTGTCGAATATGCATGGCGAACGAGCCGAGTCAAACCGTTGGGTGTGAATAGCCAAACCCGAACAAAGTCGCATGGCGGCACTGTGCGACAAGCTGCACGACCGGCGCCGAAAGCCGCTGATGGGCGGACTTCCCTGCTGCTCAAAATTGTTTTAACTGGCACTTCGCTGCTCATAGCCCTCTTGATTGCGGAAACCGCTTTGAGGATTTTTGCACCGCAGCCGGCAATTGACCCCCGAGATGAACGAAGCCTCGCTTATCGGTATGATCCGGAGCTTGGCTGGTTCCCGAGACCCTCCAGCAGCAATATTTTCACCGCCTCGAGAACGATTCATGTGACCCATAACAGCGATGGTCTGCGGGGACCGGAATATTCCCGGAGCAGCAAGCCATCGCTGATATTTTTAGGCGATTCCCTCGTCTGGGGATTTGATGCGGAAGTGGAGGAGAGATTTACCGAACAAATCCAACGAAAGCACCCGGAGTGGGCAGTGTACAATTTTGGTGTGAGTGGCTATGGAACGGACCAGGAATACTTGCTCCTGCAAAGATATTTCGAGCGTTACCAGCCCCGAGTGGTTTTCCTGATGGTTTGTGGAGACAACGATAATGAGGATAATTCGTGGAATTATCGCGGCGGATATTACAAGCCCTGGTTCTCGTTGGAGAATGGAAGACTTAAGCTAAATGGGGTGCCGGTGCCGAAGTCGGAAAAGGTTTTTGCTATCGAGCACAATTATTTGGCCAAGTCTTATGTGCTGCGCTTGTTCGCACAAGTTTGGTGCAAACTCACGGAACCGAAGCCCCAAAAGCAGGCTGAGCCACCGACGGGTGTGTTGCTGCTGGAGATGCGAAAATACGTGACTGAGCATGGGGCGCATTTTGCAGTGGGACTGCAGCATTCACATGCAGAACTCCGCAAATTTTTAGAGGATTACAAGATTCCAACAGTTGATTTGGAGACGACCAATGCTACGCACGTTTATCCGGAGTTTGGAAAGCACTGGACGGCCGAGGGGCATGCCTATGTGGCCGAAAAGGTAAATGATTTGCTGCTTAAGCTTCACTGAGGAAGGAGCCGGTATGAAAATGAACACGGAAAAGGAGCGGCTCCTTGACATCAGAATTTAGACAGGCCAACCTCAGGTTACACAGTTCGTAATGCCACGCTCCGGCGCGGGAGAGACATATCGGCATACTTTGAGGCACGGTTCTGGCGCGGACTCGATTACCATGAAGCGCATAATTTTCTTAGCAGGATGGATAGTGATTTCAGTTGCAATGTTGCCCGCACCCGGGAGCGCGGAGGAAATTCCGGCTGAAATAACGGCGACAAACCGGGTTGCGGAAACCAATTCGCAAGAAGTCCTCAGAAGCTATCTGCAATTGCAGGAGCAACTACACGAAACCCAACTGGCCATTGAGCGCACGCGCACGGAATCGAAAGACAATGCGGCCGAGACGGGTGAACTCCTGAAAGTCCGGCTGGAAACGATCGAAAAAGCGTTGGCCGCACAAAGAGCCCGTGAGTTGGAAACGATGCAGAGTTCAAATCGCATGTTACTGATCATTTCCGGCTCCTTCGCCAGCATTGGATTTATTGCAATGCTCCTGATGGCATATTTTCAATGGCGGACGGTGAGCCGACTGGCTGAACTTTCGGCGGCACTACCGCCGGCGCAACTCATGCTGCCATCTCCACGGCCTCTGCCTGCTTTGACTTCCGGCGAAAACCCGGTTGTTGTGCCGAATTCGGTCGAGCAATCGAATCAAAAATTGCTGAACTCTTTGGAGCGCCTGGAAAAACGATTGTTGGATCTGGCCCACGCGACTCAGCCAATTTCCAATGGCAACGGCAAGGAGTACGCACCCTCTTTGCACCAATCGGAAGCTCCGATGACATCCACCGCATCGACAACGAGTGAGGCAATCGCAGGCAGTGGCGTGAGCGAGCGGCTGATGAGTTTACTCCACGAGGGACAAACGTTATTGAATGCTGACCGGGCACAGGAAGCCCTGGCGGCCTTTGACGAAGCGATTGCTTTGGATCCTAATAATGCGGAGACGCTGGTCAAACGCGGGACGGCGCTGGAAAAGCTGCGGAAGTATCCCGAAGCCATCCAGTGTTACGACCGTGCCATCCAGGCGGATAGCTCCATGACCATTGCCCATTTGTATAAAGGGGGGCTTTTGAATCGTTTGGAACGATTCGGAGAGGCGCTTGAGTGCTATGAGGAAGCGCTACGGACGCAGGAAGGCCGGGCAGCAGCTAAAGTCTGATTGGGCCTACCAAAGAAAAGATTTTTGTTCCGCAAGAAGTTGACTCCCCTCCCAAAGTGTGGCTCGCCATGCCGTAACGGCTCCGAAGTCGCGATAAGCGGCACCTTCAAGACGCAGGTCGGACCAATTGCTAAAAAATCCATTCGGCTGAACGGGGGATTCGAGGATTTGAACTTTGGAAGCGTTTTGGTCAGGGGCGCCCTTGAGTTCAAGCCGCACTTTCAGGGGTTCGTAATAGGCACCCTTCAGTTTCCATTGAATGGCGAACCGCATCGCTGAGCGCTTTTCCGGGTGTTCTCTGAGGTAGGCCTGGTAAGCATCCCTTTGGTAAAGACTTGGCTCATCGCTGTACCGTCCTTTGTTGTCAAGGAACTGAGGCAAAACCTTAACAATGCGACCGCTGGCGGCGTGAGCCGGCTGGAGGAGAATCAGCCAAAGAAATATAACGTAAACAGCAGCGCGACACATGAGAGATGGTTAACCTGCGCAGCCGCTAAATTCAATGAAATAGACTACTTCACTGCCTTCGGAGGTGAATTTGTACCGAAGGAAGCATTGGGATCCTGAGGAACCAAATCCTTAAGTGTTCGAATGGGGTGAAAAGGCATCAGCATAATTTTCGGAATGAGGTAGACTGGATCGGTCTTGGGCTGGCCGAGGGTCCCCGTAACACGGTATTCGAACATCTTCGTGACCGGCCAAAGAACGGTGCTAATTAGCGGACCAACGGCCCAGACGTCTCGCAGGAGTTCGGCTTCAACTCGCGCATTCACTCTTTCATTGAGATCGACCGTGCCGCGATATTGCAGGCGCACGGCGTGAGAGCGGATCTCGAGATTATCGGTTCGAATGACTCCGTTAGTAATAGCGAAATCTCCCACACCGGCATTGGCCCGGCTGTTGCCAAGGCCTGGGGCGATTTCATTAAGGACTTTTGAGAAAACTCCGAACATAGGAATATCCCAAATCAGGCCGTCATGCAGGTTTATGTCTCCGTATCCATCGAGGTTTTGCCAGTTTTCAGTATTTCCGCGCGTAACCACAAGAAGTGAATCCAAGGTCCCTTCCAGTCGATTCGTGCGAGTCGCCAGATCTGCCATTAGCGCCTGCAGGAGCATGTTCGTGGTAGAGACATCAAACTGAAAGACAGCGCCCGCGTGTGGTTTAAACCTGAACAAGGCAGACCCGACGGCGTTGCCGCCATACGCCTGAACACGGATGTTATTCAAACTTAAGCGCTCACCGGCCCAGTGAAGTGTACCGACGACATGGTTTAGATTGAATTTCCACCAATGAAAAGGGCCGCCATCGAGCTCGAAGAATAAATCGGCGTCGGTTTCATCTTTCATGGGAATCACACCGTTAACATGAGCGATGGGAGGTTTGAGGAATTGGTACGGTTCGATGATCTGGTGGACGTGCGGCCCAATTGCTCGTGTAATCAATTGCGGATCGATGAAGCCGAAACCGTTGGATAAATAAATTTTTCGAGCGGGGATATCAACGAGGAGGCTGGCGGCACTAACCTGCTGTGTACCCACTTCAGCGCGAGGGTTTATCACCTTTACTGTAAGATTGGTATACTCAAATGCAGCGGTGATGTAATCGGCTCTTTGGCCGCGAAAAGCAAAGTTTGTGAGCGCGAGCGAGCCTTTGGCGCCAAGCTCCTCGGGCTTGTGCCAGCGGCCACGAATTTCCACGTTAATATTCGGTGGCTGCGAGAACGTCATGAAGTCGAGGGCATGGGCTTCATTCGTATTCAGCAAAGGCCGGATGATGTCTGGCGGCATTGTGCTATGAATGCGCCAAAAGAAGTTTTTTGATTTATCATCGGACAGATGCGCCGCCTCGAGAATTCCATCGGGCCGGGTCGCTTTCAGGTCTGGCAAGGACCAAACCATGTTGGAGTAATTTAGATGGGATTCGGCGGCACTGACCGGCACTCCACGGTATGCGCCTCCATCCGCCAATTGAAAACGGCCATCAATAAAGAGTGTAGGTTGAACCTCTGAACGCCAGTTTGGTTCCTGCTCCTGCCAGGGAGGCAGGATTACCGCAATTTGTCCTTGAAGCTTCGGCGCTGAATTCCAACTAAACTGTTGAAGCCAATCTCGAGCCCCCTGGGTTAAGGCTGCTTCCACCTTATGCGGGTCTACATCGGACGTCAGAGAGGCCTTCAGTTGCCGAGTGGCTACATCCAGGTTTGCATCGGCCGATAATTCGCCCTGATACAGAGTGGCATGTAGGTTCGTGACGGTTAGTTGGGGAGCTTGCCAGTTTCCGCTGAAAACGACTTTCTCCGCCTTCAAGCCAGTGCAATCCAACTCACCAACGGAAGCCTGCACATCAAGAAAGTAGGGTTGGATTTGGTTCCATCCCGCCCACGAGTTCTCCTTGGGAGGGAGCAATTCACTCGGCGGGGTGCGCAAGTTGCCGATGAGACGCAGGTCCTTAAGATTTCCCCACTTACTCATGACTGTCGCAGAAATGAGTTCGCCTTTGCCTTCAATGGGAATGGCATTGGTTAGAGCGTGGAGCCACTCGGCATTGAAAGAGGCATCTTCAACCGTAGCCCACCTGGTTTCGATGTGAGAGGCAAGGAGCTTAAGATTGCCTTTCAAAAGATTCGTTTCACCCTCGACCGGAGTCGCGCGCATCGAGACCGCCAGACCGCTGCAATTGCCCCAGCGGGTTCGCGCATCAGCCGCCTCAACCGAGATTTCTGCACGTGAGGTGCCGTTGCTGGATGGCGGCAAGATACGGCCAATAAATCGGCCTTGAGTAAATTCGCCCCAGGGAGTTTGGGCGCCAGGAGTACTGATCATCAAACGCACTTGAAAGCTTTGGAGGTTTAGCGCATCTCCGCGAATATGGAGATCCAGCTCGGGCGGTTCTGAAAAATGGACGCGTTCGAGGGTATCGGCTAGCGCACGCAGACGATCCCGCCAGAGTCCCGGGTGGGGACCACCTGCGCCCTGTTTTCCTTGTGGGAAAGGCCATTCGCGTACTTTCGAGGCATTCGTCACCGCTCCGGACAAGCGAATTTTTGCCCCGGCAAAGCCGGCTGTGAAATCATCCAACTCCCATTTATCTTCAGGCAACAAATGTAAGTCGGTTTGAATATTTTGAACTTCCAGCTGCCGAGGTTCGTTATTAGTGCCGAGAAATGGCCACATTAAATGCCCCTGCCTTAGGATCAAAGAATCAACCTGTAGCTGAAAACGACGCAGGGCCTTATGGTTTAATTGCACCTGAACTTCTCGCAAACGGAGTTGCGGACTGGAAGCCTCGTCCGCCTTTCCAAATTGAACATTTTCAGCGACGATCCCCTGGTACCAACGCCAGCGCAGCCGTGAAAATTGTAAATCGATCCCCCGAGCGTGCAATTTTTCCAATAAGGGCTTTTTTATGAAACCCGGCAAGCCGACCTGGTTTACATAGATGAGGGCGGCAAGCACCAGGAGAACAATGGACCAAATGAGGATACGGAAGCGGCGAAAGTATATTCGGCACAGGCGCCAGAAACGACTTTTTTGGCGCTGAGCCATAAATCAGGGAGCGTCCGCAGGAATGGAGAGATAGTTAACCACGTCCCTCGCCATTAAAGGAGGCATTTCAAAAATCCAAAATTCGCCATCCAGATTAATACCCCCGTAAGGGAAACCAGTGGAAGATTGGCCAGCATATTCCAATACCAGTTTTTCCCCCTTTTTAAGCTCAAGCGTTACGCTATTGCCGTTTTCAACAAATCCAAACCTGGCGCGGTTCTGCGCCCCGCGCGCTACCCATCCAGAGACAAGCGTTTGGCCCAGCCCGCGTATGGTTTGATCAACAGCAAGTGAGTTATAAATCCCCTGACTTCCGGCGGCCATAGTCCACTGGTGGTCACCTCTACTTATGAATTGCCTGGCTTTTGCACCATTCCGGACAGTGGCAGTGGCTACGTCATCTTCGGTAAACTGCCAGACCTGACGATCACGGAGTTGGAAAGCGGCAGAGGGAAGGCGCTGCAAAGCCCCGAGCTCAACCGCATAGACCGGAATTTCATCCGTTCTACGGACGTACACTTTCCCCTGATTGGTAGTACCAAACTTCAGATGTGCCACTGTGGCGTTCGACGACCCTGCGGCAACTTTGGCTGGCTCAGATTTGAGGATGTATTCGTGAGCTGCGCTGGCCAGCCCATAGTGCGGCAGATCTGCTTCAGTCACCACATCTTTGGTAAACTCGGAAATTTGCATCTCCATGAGGTTGGAAAGCAATTCTTTGACCAAAAAAGTATCTGGCGCGAAGTTAGCAGGCGTTAGCCGCCAAACACCATTGGTTTGATATACAGAAAACTGTTCGTCCGCTTTGATTTCAATGGCGTCAATTTCGGCACGAGTGGAGACGAGGCGATGATCTCGGAAATCATTGACAGGTGCCTTCCAGGGACCAAGCAAGTTCGTAGACACGCTAAAGATATTGCTCTTACCGGCTCGGCGGGCATAAACCTGTTGGGGATCGTTGGTGAGGGATTTTCCAAATTGAAGCACGGTGGCATTGTTAGTGCCCTGCGAAAATGTAATCTGCAATTCCGGCGTCTGTAAACCGAATGTATCAACATCTGCTTTCGGGTCATCCGTTACAAAGCTACGGACACGCAAAGATTCGAGTTCCTGCAGTAGCTCTTGAATGTGTTCGTCATCTGCCCTGGCTTGCATCGGAGCGATTCGCCAGGAGGATTTGGAAGCCGGATCGCGTTGAAGTTCGAAAGAATTACCCCTGGTCACCAAAAGCCGATCAAACGCCAGCCCATTCAAGCTAATGAGGGTGCGGTCACGCCAATCATTTTCTGTTTTAGGAACAAATTTGAGGAGGTCGATACCTATGACAAAAAAGCCCTCGGTACCGACCACCTGTAAGTACATTTGGTCATTGGAGAGCGTTTTGGCGCCGAGAAGCAACGTATACTCATTATGGCCAAGAACGATGGTTGTAGCCAACGTCGACGTGACCCCGAACTCTTCCTCGACATGGGCACGACCTGCCAAATCGTGCGCGGTCACGAAGGCGGCAGGAGTTAGCTCTTCCAGGGCCTTGAGCAGGCGCTCGATCGCCGCGGCATCGGCCGGGTAAGCGACTGGCTCCAGAAGTTGCCAGCCTCCGTTAGATCGTTCCGCCCGAATCTTTCGCTGCCCGGGGATTGTTACCTGAACCACCTCAATCGAGCGCGCCTTAAGGTTTGGTAAAATTGCAACGGGAGGGAGCGTTTGCTGACGTTTATGCCTCTCCAGCAGGAGAATGGTTGCAAGCAATCCAGCTGCGAGAAGCACCCAAAACCAAATCGCGCGGGAACTCATCGCCTTCTCCGCAACCAGACCAATCCGCCGATGAGGAGCACGAAACCTGG
>JADMIO011135737.1_pt1 | contig 85147 bp, 72 predicted proteins | sample 8958161 | NCBI WGS metagenome assembly JADMIO01 (sample SAMN16585339, study PRJNA669376) | soil metagenome | isolation source: Crop rotation soil | place: USA: Cullars Rotation, Alabama | collected 2011 | reverse complement strand
GCCGCGACTTCAAGTCACGTGAATTCCAAGCTTCGGATCCCACTGTGCTGGAAAGTCCAGTACGCTGAAGTTCTGTTTCTCGTATTGCAACTCCGAGCGCTCTGCCAATGGCATCCGGTGTAAGACGAGTTTTGCCACCGAGCTCGCGCATAAGAGTCGATTTAAAGCGAGCCGTATCTTCCATAACCTGCAAGTGTGAGTCCTTGCTATTGCCTGCGGCATCTGCCACAACAGCAAGGGTCATGTTGCCTATTGTGTCAATGGTTGCCCAGTCAGCTGCATATTCGCCTTCTGGAAGGTACCCTTTAGCCTGAAGTTCCATTTTTGCATACACTCCATTGGCTTCCACTTCTCGCGTGAAGACTTTTGACTTGTCTGTAACAAAAGAAGCTAACATTTCAGGAGATGTAACATTGGGTTTACCCTTTTGAACCCTAAAGCTTACCTGTTCATGCTTGTTAAATTCTGCCGGTAGAGTGTTTTCATAATAAGAGAGGTTTTTGAGGTGCTTTGGAAGTTCTTCCATGGAATAGCTATCAACAAAATTTGGTTCGCCATCGATATACCTGGCTGTATATTTATCAATCCACTCTCCATCTTTGTTTTTCTGTGCAACATAAAGCTGGCCATCAGGATAACGAGCCATTTTGAGGCCTTCAGGGAGTTTATAGGTTGAATCAGTTGCAGCCTTTGCATTAGCGCGTGAGCCTGTTTGCTGAATGGCTTGGCTGTAGAGCTGCTGTTTAAGCATGCGCTGCTCTTGGATCTTCTGGGCATCTTTACCAATGCCAACGGCAAGCATGATGCGGCCGATTGGCGTTGAGTTTGCTGCCACTTTCATTTGCTTTATATCGTGACGTTTTTCTTTGAGACGCGCTAAAATTTCTGGGCCTTCTTTTGATTGCGCCACAAGTTTTTCAAGTTCTCCGATATTTTTTTCGAGTTCTCGGGCTTGTTGTCCGAGATCTCCATATCTTTTCGTCTCCTTATCTGTGTACTTTTCCAGGTATGGTTTGCCAAGCTGCTGAATTTCCTCTTGGATATTTTTGAGCGCTTGTTTTGATTCCGTCAAAACCGTTTCAAGATCTTCTGTTGGTGGGGTGATATTGAGCTTAGTTAGAGATTCTTGCATGTTTTTAAGATTGCGCGCCTCATCGCTAATGCCAAGTTTATGAAAGAGGCGTACGATAATGGGAGCTTTACCCATCTCATAGGAAAGCTTTTCGATTTTGACAGGTAAGTCCCTGCTTTGTGTGGCATGCGTAGACTTTTCGACTATGCCGCTGTAGTCAACAGGTTGTTGTGCATCATGTGGGATAGCTGCCATAGAGATGACCTCCTATTGAAGGGGTTACCTCTATTCTAGCATCATGTAGTATTTATTTTAAAATAAAAGGACATAATGGCCCTATGAATTATGAATTATGAAAAAATCCGATTTCATCCTTCTTAATTCATACTTCATACTTCTTATGTCCCTTAGTATGAATCAGTTACGAAAAAGGCAGGAGTTTCTTTCCCCTGGATGGCCTGGGCCGGATAGAGGGTCTGCTCTTTGCTGTCGAGGATTTCGTGGAGGATCTGCTGCTTTTTGGGGCCGGTGGCTATAAGCACGATGTTGCGAGAGTTATTTATGCAGCTAAAGGTCATGGTCATGCGCCAGGTCTTTAGAGAGGGGACATAATTAGGGACAACAAGGCGATCTTTAACATTAAGTGCCTCAGTTCCAGAAAATAAGGATGCTGTGTGGCCATCTTCGCCAAGGCCAAGATAGCAAAGATCAAGCCTGCCATCTGCCGCGTGCTCACGTATAAGGTTGGCATATTCTTGGGCGGCCGCTTCGCGATCTGGCCGCTCAGCTTCCATCCTAAAGACTTTGGCTTTATTAAAAGGAGCTTTAGAAAAATACTTCATAGCCATACCGTAATTGGAATCTGGATCTGTAGGCTTGCACGAACGTTCATCGCTCCAAAAAAGGCAGATCTTGGACCAGTCCAAGCCTTTAGCCTCTTCTGACTGCGTCAGCGCATCGTAGAACTTTTTAGGGGTACTGCCTCCTGACAAAGCCACAGTAAAGATATTGTGACTGTCTATAGCAAAATTTGCTTCATCTACAAAATGCACGATGCAAAAATCGATAACCTTCTCTTCGCTGTCGAGACTGATAAGCGAACGCATTAAAGTCCCTGCCCCCATGCTGGGTTGTTAAAGGCGTGAAGCATTGCAGGATAGTGTTCGCTTGGAGGTTGGTAGAAGATCTCGTTTACAAGAGCAGTTCCCGCTTGGTAGTTTTGTAAAAAGAGGGTGTAGGGCATCTCGCAGCGCTCAAGTGTTGATGCGTGCACTGTGACGAGCTGTCGGTCGCGCTCATGGGAAAGCAGGTAATGTGCTTCACCATGCGTCATCACTTCGATAGAAAATATAGCGCCGGTATTGAGTATATCAGTATCTTTTGGCGCAATTGTCACCGTAATTGGGTTTTGATGAGACCTGTAGTGAATTGAAATATGGCCCTCTTGCTTTTCTATGCTATCTAAATTCCATCCTAGCTGGGCGGCAAGCCAAGCTTGAAGATAAAGCGCCTGTAATTCATCCTGAGGATTTGGATTAAGTGCACGGCCTGCAAAAGAGATAGAAATCATGCGAGCTTGGTTAAGGTGATCGATTTTTTCATCGCCATAAAAGACTCGCGCCATTACTTCTCGCCATCCCTTAGCTCGAGCCCAGTTTACATCGATGAGTGAGCCTGTAGAATCATGAATCATTGCCAACATTCTTTCGCTAAAGCGTTGAAGGTTGTCAATACTTTCGCAATCAAAGATCACGCGATTGGCATACTTTTGGATTTGGGGGAGTATTACATGGTCTTCAGTTGGGTCATTTCCTACCAAAATATAGACTGGAAGGTCTGGCATGATATTTGGCAGCAGCAAAAAGGGAACTTTGTGCAGCTGGTTTGTAGATGAGTTTATGGTAAACTGATCAAAACAGACGTTAGCTATTGACTGTATGGTATGTTCTGTCTGGAAAAAGTCAGCCTGATTTGACTCATCTGATTGCACAAACAGTACCCGGCAAGGAAATTTGCTGGTGACGATGCGTACGAGCTCACGGCATACAAGACCCCTCTGGATGCTGTTTGCAATGACAATTAAGTTAAAGAGGGAAGCCTTGATAAGGTTTTGGCCTTCTACGGCAACTTGGATGTTTTCTTGAAATCCGTTTTCTTGCTGTTCCATTACAAAAATCTCCAGTGTCGTGCCGTTTTTTGCATAAGCTGTTCGGCCGCTTGCGGGCCCCAAGAGCCAGAAGGATAATTCGGAAAGTCGTGTGGGCGCACCTCATTCCAGCGATGCAGGATGGGCGAAAGAAGCTTCCACGATGCCATCACCTCATCTTCACGTGCAAAGAGGGTAGAATCTCCTAAAATGCAGTCGATAATAAGGCGCTCATAGGCCTCCGGCGGCTCGACTCCAAAGTAAGATCCATAGCGAAAATCCATCCGTACAGGCTGTATGGGGTTGTTTATGCCTGGAACTTTTGAGTTTATGCGTAAAGCTATGCCTTCATCAGGCTGGATGCGAATCACAAGCACGTTTGCATCATCGCGATGACATGCCCGGTTAAAGAGCACACCTGGGGCTTGTTTAAAGACCACGGCAATCTCTGTCGCTTTTTTGGGAAGGCGCTTTCCAGCACGAAGATAAAAAGGAACACCAGCCCAGCGCCAGTTGTCGATAAAGAGCTGCATGGCAACATAGGTCTCTACATTTGATGAAGGCGATACATTATCTTCTTGTCTGTAACCTTTGACTGGTTCGCCTGCAATAAATCCTGGGCCATACTGACCGCGTATCACATGCTGATCAAGGTTGTGAAGGGGAATTGGACGTATTGAGTGAAGCACTTTTACCTTTTCATCACGAATAGAATCGGCCTTAATATCTACCGGAGGTTCCATGGCAACAAGTGAAAGGAGCTGCATCATATGGTTTTGCACGATGTCGCGCATCATGCCAGCCTCTTCCCAAAATTTGCCTCGCGTACCAACGCCCAAATCCTCTGCAACGGTAATCTGGACAGAATCGATGTAGCGATTATTCCATACCGACTCAAAGATAGCATTGCCAAAGCGCATTACCAGCAAGTTCTGGACAGTTTCTTTACCTAGCCAATGATCGATACGATAGATCTGGTCTTCTTTTAGATACTTACCGATATTGGTCTGAAGTTCGTATGCGCTGTTAAGATCATGTCCAAAGGGCTTTTCGATAATGACTTTAGACCATTTGCCTTGAGAGTTACCTGATTCATAAATAAGGCCATGTGTTCCAAGCTTTTCGACAATAAGCTCAAAGTTGCTTGGAGGTACAGAAAGATAAAAGATGCGGTTGCCCTTAGTGCCAAAGCGGCTGTCGATGTCCTGTAAAAATACCTTCAGCGCTTCATAGCCTTCATCATTATCAAATTCTGAGATATGATAGAAAATCTGCTCCGAAAAGCTGCTCCAGATGTTTTGATCGATTGGCTTTACGCGAGAAAATTTATTAATGGCATCATACATCTCGCCGCGAAACTGTTCATGAGTCTTTTGACGTCTTGCAAATCCCACACAGGCAAAGTGTGAGGGGAGTTGTCCTTCACGCTTGAGGTTATAGATAGCAGGAAAGAGCTTGCGAGCCGTTAGGTCGCCAGTTGCGCCAAAGATCACAAGCACGCATGGATCCGCAATCTTGCCGGCAGTTGTTTCTTCAAGAGGGCTTGTAGTAAGGGGCTTCATCATCATTTCGTACACACTCGAAAATAGGTAATTATTCGAGATTCTACCTCGGTTTGACCATAAAAACAAGAAAAACCAGAGAGGCACAGAGACACCGAGAAAACCAAAATAAACTTGTATGTTTTCTCTGTGACTCTGTGTCTCTGTGGTTTTTCTTTTTTATGTGACGATGTCCAAAATGGTTTTATCTTTGACAAGAGAGGCTATCTGCGAAGCCAAAAAGCCCTGCAGGCCAAAGGGGGCAAGTCCCTCACGGCCAAGCAGCTTCTTTGTGCTTTCTTTTAAATCTTTGTCGCTTCGTTTACCCTGCACAATTGACCAGACCATTTTTTTGATTGTGTCGTTTGATTTTGGGTTGATGAGGAAGTTGTAAAAACGGTTGGCAAGAGAAAAGCGTACTGTAAAGAAGGTGACGGTTTTAAGGATGGCGGTTTTAAGCCACTTGAATGGTCCCCAGAGGTTTTCTTTTTCAACGGCAAGCTCGACACTGCGAAGGGCAGCTTCTTGCGTATAGCGTTTAAAGCAGCTTTCAGCAATTTTGGGGTTAAACTCCGCGCGCCGCATATCTTCGATCTGCTGCTGGCGCTTTCCAATCAGCACTTTGTCGCCAGTCGTAAATGGTATCAGCCGCTCAATTGCAAAAAGTAGGCGCTTATTGGGATCAGTGAGCTCATCTACAATTTTTGTAATAGATTCTGTCGCTTTTTGCCATACAGCATCCTTAGCAACGTCCGGTACAAGCAGGCTTGCCTTTCCACCAGGCAATGCAGCAGCAAGTACAGCTTTGGTAATGGCACCATCTTGAGGTAGCTCTTCAGCATCAAAAGCGCCAGATAAAGCCTCTGTTAAAAAGTTCGGATCTAAAAATCCGCGAGCCTCGAGATTTCGAGTAACCTGGCCCACAGTTGCTTCTAAAATAGGCTGATCTATCTGCGAGGTTATAAATGTACGCTCGAGCTCACGCACAACACCTTCATAGCCCAAAAGACCGCGGCTTGTAGCCGTAGGCGCCGTAAAGGCCAAGAGCGTCTTCTTTATAAAAGGATGGACGCGAGGATCTATCGGCTTGGCACACTCAACGGCAATCTTATCATTCGTCTCTTCGATCTGCTTTACATATGGGGCAAAGAACCATTTCATCAGCTTTTCGTGCGTGACAGCATTCTTTAAAAAACCTGGTAAAAGTGATTTAAGCTTATGTTCTGGAAGTATCTTTTTGAAACTCAGCTCTGAAAGCATTTCACTTAAGCGATTTTCAATTGTTTGCCCAAGTTTTGGAGTAAGAGTCTCTTCAAGCAGTATGTAGACAATGTTATGAAGCGCCTTTTTTACCACAGGTCCAACTGTAGGATTGCGTATGCAATCTTTTAAAAGGGTATCGATATACTCAGGAAAGTCCTCAGAGAGTTTATTCTCTTTATCTTGAGCATGCTTGAGGAGGCTTTCATCAAGATTTTCAATAAGCTCCTTTACAAAAGTTTTCATGCCCGAAAGGCTATAGAGATACTCTTTTGCTCGCTTACCTTCGGCTTGCACGTTGGTTACGCACTCTTTCACATCTCCAATCATATCGGCAAGTTCTTTCTCTACTACTTTTGAGACCAAAAGTTTTGCAAGAGGGGTGTCAAGAGCCTCCTTAGGTAGTGCAATCTGTATAAGCTTCTGACTTATTTCTACATTGTCCTGTTTATAGCTTTTCACAAGTTCTACGACATGTTCTGCAACAGGCGTTTTATCAGAAAGAAGCTTGCCCATAACGGTATAGACAAGACGCTTTATAAGGGTATTTCGAATATCGCCAACTTTTGTTGATGTGTCGGTGCAGCACTCTTTAATGAAGTTATCCAATAATGTAGGCAGAGTTGCATTGAGAGGCTTATCATCTTTTGCAAGTTCCTGAAGAAGCTCGATGATATTGGCGGTAAAGCGGCTGTCAACAAAGGCTGTTAGGTTTTTTTCATTTTGAACAAGCTTAATGCCTTTAGCTTCTTCTCGCTGCAGCACCACTTGCGTAGCATGAACGGTTTCATAGATTGTCGTAGCAAAGTTTGCAGCCATATCTTTAGTCAAAACGGAATGCAAAAATTCAGGTATGCGAAGTCTCCACTCCTCATCGCTGTAGAGTATGTCAAGAGCCTTACGTGCTGCTTGCCAGTAGGCAACATGCCGTTTGTCGCTTCCATCTTTTCCTGTAGCCTCTGTATAAGCGGAGATGGTTTCAGCCGATAGTCCAAGATCGCCCTTTGCATTGAGGGTGAGAAAGAGCTCCTGTGCTTGCTCGGCAATAGGTTCTAAGAGTCCAAGAAGATTGCCGCCGGAAACGTCTGAAGTTTTAAAGAGAAAACCAATCGCACCAAAGTAGATGTTTGTTGTGAGGTGCATCAGAAGTTCCTTTTGCTGGCTATTTTCTGTTGTAAAGATCTGACGCGTCACCTCTTCGATCCAAGTTTTATTCTCAGAATGTGAAGACTCAAAGTATGCTCGAACATGCGTGAGGATATACTTTTGAAGATCAAGAAGCATTTTGGTTTCGCTGCTGTTTTGATCGCTTGAAAGCTGCCTGATTGCTTGAGAATATTCGTAGGCACTCTTTATATAGTCGTATGATACTGTAGCCAAAAGCTTATCCAGTTTAAAAGGGGCAAACTGTTCTGGTATCAGCTGTTCTAATAATGGCCGGGGAAGTATCACGTCGATAAGTGTCTCAGCCGTCGCTTCTAATGATCCACTTTCAAATCCCTGCTCTGCAATAGTAGCGCATTGTAAAAAGAACTCTGCTGCCCTCTTTTCGGAGGTTATGCCCTCTTTTGGGTTCACATGGTAGGCAATAACTGCTTCCACAATTTTGGGAAGAGCCTTTTCTGCCAGATTTTTAAGGCCTTCGCCTTGCAAAAGGTTAGATGCGTAATCGCTTGCCTTTTTGGTTATGGTTGTAAGCATGCTCTGAAGTTCTGGTACGTTAAGACGAGAGTCAAGTGCCTGAAGCTTTTTTGTCTGGTCGGATAGTCCCTGAAGGTAGTTTTTGAGTATATTGACGAGGCCTTCATAAAAATCGACATTTCTCAAAAATGGTGGCAATAAGCTTGTAAATAGCTCTTTGGATAGAACTCTACCCAGAAGTAAGCGGGCCGTTTCGGTAAGATCTTTCTCTTCTGCTATGGCTTTTTGTCCCTCTGTAAGTATCATGTCGATACTGTTAGCAATTGCCAGTTCTGGATTTTCGGTACCAAAAGCCTCTTTAATAATAACCACAATAAGTTGTTTAAGCGGTGTGTTGAGGTTTTTAGAGCCGGTCATGCCTTGACAGATGAGCTCGTTGATAAAGGCAAACTCTGTTGGCTGAAATGTTCCATTGGCGGCTTTGGCTTCTAGTTGTGAATTGGCATATTCTAGACCCTTATCTAGCCATTTTGAGACGTCTCTTTTCTCAAGCTCACGAGTGGCCTCGAGCCCTTTTTGTTCGATTTCATTACATTGGGTGAGAATTTCAAAAAGGTAAGGTGCCAAAAAGTCATAAATCTGCTTAATGGCATTTTCTGCTGATATAAAAGGTGGTAGAAGTTGAGCGATCTTTTCTGCCTGCAGCTCACTTGCTAAAATCCTCTGAAGAGCCATGTGAACGGTTTCCAGTTCTGCTTTCTTTTTAGGATTTCCAAAGCGCTCGAGCGCCTCTTCGTCGTTTAGCGCGGCAAGCTCTTTGAGGGCAGCTTGAGCTTGGGGCAAAATTTCCTTTGCTTTTTGAGCTATGTTACTTATAAGCTCCACCCTACGCTCTTGAGGTGTCTGGCCAGGTTTGCAGGCAAAGAGTGTGCCGTAGACTGCCTGAAGGCTTGTGCGTATAAAGCCAAGAAACCAGGTGCGGGCTTTATCGAACAGCTCCTTATCTTCTGCCCGAGAAAATTGGCCTTGACGTATACGTGTAAAGAGATTTGAGATTGCCACATTGGACTCATCACTTAGCTGCGGGAAGCTTACAGTGATGGAGTCTATCTCTTTTGCAGAGCTGTCAATTTTATCGACAAGTGTATTGATAAAGTTGTTGATGGCTGGGTCTAGGTTTGCAGGTGCTTTATGTGAGAAAATGTTTTCCAGATGGGTTGCAAAGAGAGTGGTAAGGCCATCCCAGCTAAAATCTTGGTCAGTGCCGAGGTTGCGCTTAGCAATCCAATGTAAAAATACATTACCACTTAGCAGTTTTCGTAAAAGAAAGGGGATCTTGTCATCTTGAACGCCTTTTGGAAAGGCTGAGAGCAAAAGTTCTTGGGCAATATTTTTAAAGTGAGTGTGCGTATCGAGTGTCGGATGCGCCTCAAACTCTGTTACTACTTTTTTGATAATCGTAGCAAAGAAGTGGTCAGTAAGCTCATCGTCAGATAGATCGTTATGATCGATTCCTTCAGTCGCAAATGTTGTAAAGACGTGACTCATAAGGTCGTCCATCGCTTCCTTAATCTCTTCTTGTCCATTTTGCGCAAAAGTATTTTTTGAACCTTCCAGCACGGTGCGGCTCATTGCAGTAGAAATATCTTTAATAAGCTTGCCGCAATTTGAATCCTGAATCCTGACTGAGCGCTCAATAGGCGCATGCGATGTTGCCCAGCTTACGACGGCTTTACTCACTCTATTGCTAATTCTACCAAAAAATCCCGGTTCTGTAGATTGTATTGGACCCATAGTTTCCTCGTAATTTGAACATCTAGTATCGCACTAATTATCTTTAAATAAAAGTTAAGATATTATTAAGAAAACGGTATACTAGAGGTGGAGGTGTGTATGGCTGCTATGACTCCCATTCATGGTCCCAAAAAGCCGGAAGATGTGCTTGCCCCCATGCGCAAGGCAAGTAAGGCCTCCATTACGAGCGAGAGCAAGGTAGACGAGGTGGCAGGCCAGTTCTTTATACCTCAGGCGCCAGGGCCAATGCCAGAATCTCGCATGGTAGAAAAGGTCAAGTCCGATATCAAGAAAACAAAAGAATTTATAGCTAGCGGCGGCAAAGTAGACACCTTTACCGAGCAAATTGCCCAAAAAGCTGTAGAAATTGCTTCAAAAAGTCGTGAGAGCCTCCCTGTTGCTATGAATGAGCCTGAAAAAGAGAAAAAGGCTGAGGTAATCAAAAGTGAATCAACAACTATAACGCGCCCTTCTCGTAAGGAGCGTGTCTGGTCTAAAGTTTCACATCCTCAAGTTGCTCATAAAACAAGCGATACCAAAAGCGCATCTGTAGATGGCAAAAGTCCCAAGCAAAAAGAGGTCAAACAGTTCGAAGAGACGATTGAAAAAGAGGTGCACGAAAAGGCCACAAAGTATCGTCACAAAGTAATTCAAGATGACATCGACCGCCACAAAGGCCGAACAGGATAAGCAGGATCCGGCAGGATATGCAGAATAATACAAACGATAAAAATGATAAAACGATAATAACGATAAAAGTAGAAAAAATTTATCGTCGTTTTATAATCCTGTTTGTTCCAGAGGAACAACTTAATCATAGCCCACTGTTTCGCACCGATAGGTGCAAACGGTGGGAAATGAAGAGAAATAAAAATCTCTAGTCGCGCAGGAGGATGTGAAAAATGGCCTGTTTTAGAGCCCTCTCGGGCGATTGATTAAAGCCCATAGTGACCAGAGGGAACTATGGGAATGCATGCACACATACATCAGAGCCCGTTCAGGGCGAGTCAATCACAGACTCTCTCTATCGAGTTGGAATGGTAGTTGACCTGAATCGCCCTCAAACGGGCTCTGAGGTTTTTTTCTCCACACCCACAGTTTCACTGTGGGCTATAATAAGTCGCCCAAAGGGCTCTAAAACAGACCATTTTTCACAACCTCCTGTCTCTTTCCCACCGTTTGCACCTGACGGTGCTAAACAGTGGGCTATTAATAAAATGTTCCTCTGGAACTAATCTGATACGAAGCGATAAGAACGATAAATTTGAGATTATTTTTCTTTTTTATCGTTCTTATCCTTCTATCATTCTTATCGTTTTGTGTTTTTTATCCTTCCCCATCATGTTGGAGGTGGGAGAGAAGGTGTTTTGTGTAGGTGAGGAAGTTGGGGCGTTTTGAGGCAAAGGCGATGGCATTGGCGCTCATAGATTCGTAGAGGTGAGGATCATTCTGGAGCTCCAAAATCTTGTTGGCAAGAGTAATCGGATCGATGAGCTTGGGGCAAGATAGAGTGTCGAGAGTGGGGTTATAGACAAGATCGGGCATGTTATGTAGGGTGCCGCCGAGCTTAGGATAGTCTGTAAGATCGAGTGTAGGCTCTATGCAAAATCCTGTTTTTTGGTCCTGAACTACTTCTGGAAGGCCATCGACTTTGGAAGCAATGACAGGACAACCTCGAAGAGCCGCTTCTTGAGCTACAAGTCCAAGAGGCTCACGTATCGATGGCACAATCAGAACATCTATTGAATCATAAAATCCCGATACATCTTTTATGGCACCAAAGAAGGTTACAGGTACACCTAAACGGCTAGCCTCTTTCATAAGCGATTCTTTTTCTGGGCCGTCGCCTGCTATAGTTAAGGTTATGTCAGGAAGTTCCTGAAGAGCATGAAGGATAAGTGATACCCCTTTTAGAGGTATAAGGCGGCCAATATAGCCAAGTCGTAGAGTATTTGCAGCTTTTTTTGGCTGGCCAGCTTGAATAGTTGGCTTTAAAGGGTTTTCGATAACGTTGATTGGAGCCTGAACATTCCATTTCAGCTGTAACAGGCGCTTGGCTGCATGGGAATTTGCCAAGATGGCATCAGGTAGATCAAAAAAGTGGTTTTTTGACTTCTTGGCTATCCAGGCGGCGCCATGTTCATAGTAGATAACTTTGCCTGGCCATGGATATTCTTCCATTCGGTTCCATAAAACAGTGGTTTTAGCACTTTTAAGAGCGTGCTTGCGTTGCATTTTTCTTAAAAAACCAGGCAGTTTGCACGGTCCAAAAAACTTCTCGATGGTAACGCTGTCAGCAGAGGCTAAATACTTCTCAAAAAAGGGGTGAGGCCTCTTGGAGGTAATGAGGAGATGCTGCTCTTCAGATGACAGCTGTTTGGCAAGGGCCAAAAAGTGAATAAAGAGCTCTTCGACACCGCCAACAGTGTCCAGATTAAGTACGTGATGCATGCTTCCCGCTTACTATAGAAATCAAAAGAATCGATCCAATAATCCCAAGCGATACCAGCGTATCGATATGATACCAGGGACCGAGAAGCATCTTAAAGCCTACAAAAATCAGAATGATGCTTATGCCATAGTGGAGGTTCTTAAAGGTAGTTACAGCGTCTTTAAGCACAAAAAAGAGCGAACGTAATCCTACAACTGCAAGGGCATTACAGCTAAAGACAAGAAATGGATCGAGCGTGATGGCAAAGATTGCAGGGATTGAATCGAGTGCAAAGATAAGGTCGCTTATGGCAATGGCAGTGATGGTAACAAAGATCTGTTTTCTTTGCTGTTCCCATGTTTCTGGGAAAAATTTGTTAAGCCAGGTGAGGTTTGGGATGCTTTTTTGATCCTGTTTTTTAAACATCATTATGCCGGTTACCACCAGGAAAGCACCAAAAATTAACAGGATCCAAGATGCCATCTGAACCAGAGAAATCCCGACGACAATAAAGATAAAGCGCATGACAAGCGCGCCCATAATACCATACATCAAAAGGCGCTCTTGCAGCTTTTCAGGTATATGAAAATGGCGAAAGATCATCAGAAAGACAAAGAGGTTGTCGATGCTGAGCGACTCTTCGATTAAGTATCCCGTAGTAAACTGTAGGGCACTTTCGTATCCTTTCGTAAAATAAATAAGAAGCGCAAATGCCATGGCAAGCATTATCCAAAAGCCTGCAATGAGATAGGAGTGTTTGCGAGATCTTTGTGGAAGGAATTTTAGATCGAGCACAAGCAAAACAGCAAGGCCAACTGTAAACCAGATCCACCAGTTCAGGCCAAACTGCATCATGGGCTCTTCCTTTGTGAAAGGTAAGTTTGCAAGAGAAGTACAGCCGACACTTTGTCTACAACCTGAGCCCGTTTTTTTCGGCTAAAACCTGTTTCAATAAGGGCTCTATCTGCCTGTACTGTAGTAAGCCGTTCATCAAAGAGGTATGTTTTGATGCCTGTTGCTTCCTCAACTAAATGAGAAAACTGGCGCGCAAGGGCGCTACGCTCAGATTCGGTGCCATTCATGTGAAGCGGCAGGCCGATGACAATTTCAATAATAGGATAAGTAAAACCTTGTATATGCTTGGCAAGTAGCTCTGCACTCTGTTTTACAGTATGTCCTGCCTGAAAGGTGTCAAGACTTGATGCAATGATAAAAAGAGGATCAGAAACCGAAAGTCCAATGCGCTTTAAACCAAAATCTACACCTAATATCCTTCCTTTTAACATGAAATTTTCCTGTCGATCATAGCCTTTACAAAGTCTCTAAAGAGCGGATGGGGCTCAAGAGGCTTTGAGGCAAATTCTGGGTGAAACTGCGCACCAACCATCCAAGGATGGTTTTTAACTTCTACAATTTCAGTAAGATCGCCCTCTTCGTAGGTGCCGCTAACTGTAAGACCTGCCTGTTCTAGCTGCTGACGGTATTTGTTATTTACTTCATAGCGATGGCGATGGCGCTCAGATATTTGCGGCTTGCCATAAGCCTGGCGTGCCAGACTTTTATCTTTTAATAAACAGGGATAGGCGCCAAGGCGCATTGTGCCGCCGCGGTCAGTAACCAGTTTCTGCTCTTCAAGAAGCGATATAATAGGATCGGGGGTGCTTTGATCCATCTCAGTGGAGTTAGCATTGACAAGACCAAGGCTGTGTCGGGCAAATTCTACTACCATCACCTGCATGCCAAGGCATATACCGAAGTAGGGGATTTTATTTTCGCGGCAGTATTTTGCACATGAAATTTTTCCATACCAGCCTCTATCGCCGAAACCTCCAGGAACAAGGTATCCATCGCATCCAAGTGCCCAATCGGGAAAAGTTCCCGTTTCATCAAATCTATCTGACTCTATGCGTCGTATTTCAATCTTATAGCCGTTGGCAAAGGCGCCATGCTGAAGTGCCTCAAAGACCGATTTGTAGGCATCTTGGTGCTGCACATACTTGCCGACGATGCCCACCGTGATCACGCCCTTGGGGTGGCGAATCGTTTCGATAAGCTGCTGCCAGTTGGTAAGGTTTATCGGCTGTGATGAAAGCTGAAGCATCTGGCAGATTTTTTCTTCTATGCCCTGAGCATGAAGTGTAAGAGGGACTTCGTAGATGCTATGCTGCACGTCTGCACATTCGATAACATTATCCGTTTGCACATTACAAAAGAGGCTGATCTTTTCTTTTACATCATCAGATAGAGACGACTCTGAGCGGCAGAGAATCATATCTGGAGAGATGCCGATCTGGCGCAATACCTGCACAGAATGCTGTGTCGGCTTTGTCTTCACTTCGCCGGCAGCTTTAATAAATGGCACATAGGTCACGTGGATGTTTAGGCAGGCAGCAGGCCTTTCGTAGCGCATTTGTCGTATGGCTTCTAAAAAGGGCAGCGATTCAATATCGCCAACAGTGCCGCCAATTTCTACAAGGATGACATCTGAGTCCTCTCGGCAGTCGACTATGCGCCGTTTGATCTCGTCGGTAATATGTGGAATTACTTGCACGGTTTTGCCGAGATAATCGCCTTTACGCTCGCGTCTTAGCACTTCATGATAGATCTGACCTGAGCTTACGCTCGATTTTTTTGAAAGGGGGGAGTGTGTAAAACGAAAGTAGTTACCGAGATCAAGATCAGTCTCAGCGCCATCGTCGGTGACATAGACTTCGCCATGCTGGTATGGACTCATGGTGCCAGGATCGACGTTGAGGTAGGGATCAAGCTTGATCATGGCCACTTTTAGGCCCTTACGCTCGAGCAAAAGTCCAATACTTGATGCGGCAATACCTTTGCCTAAGGAGGAGAATACGCCCCCAGTTATGAATATATATTTTGGCTGCATAACCACTCTGTAACACGTTGAATATCTTCTGGAAGGTCTACTGCAGGGCTACATTGCTCTGCATAGACAACTTTAATTTTATAACCCGCTTCTAACACTTTAAGCTGCTCAAGGTCTTCAATAATCTGTAGAGGCGTTTGGGGCATAGCTCCATACTGAGCAAGAAATTTTCTACGAAAGGCATAGATGCCCATATGCTTGTAGTAAAAGGGGGCAGATCCGCTTTTGGTGCCGGGGATGAGGCTACGGCTAAAGTAAAGTGCATGATTATTCTGGTCCATTACACATTTTACAATAGAGGAGTTTTCGGCCTCTTGAGTTTTAACCGCCACTGTTGCCATCACTTCATCGGGATTGTCAATAAGGGCTGTGGCTACATCGGTAAGTATTTTTGGAGAAATGCATGGCTCATCGCCTTGGACATTAAGAATGATGTCTGCATCTGTATGCTCCAGCGCCTCAATAATTCTGTCGGTGCCTGTTGGATGATCGATACGAGTCATGATGGCCTTTGCGCCAAAAGATTGTACATGTTCAAGAATCCGCTCATCATCAGTTGCAATAAGAATTGTGTCAATTGTTGGGCATAATTTTGCCCTTTCGAAGGTGCGTTGAAGGAGAGATTTGCCCATTATGGGAGCAAGCATTTTGGCCGGAAAACGACTTGAGGCATAGCGGGCGGGGATAATTGCACAGACACGGTCTTTCATGTGAAGATAGTATAGCAAAAAATCCATTGCTTTGCAATAATGCCTTAAAAATGCCTAAAGTATTTTTTGTTTTTAATCAGGAGAATGTATCAAATGAGTGCTAAGATTTTTGTTGGAAACCTGTCCTGGAACGCTACAGAAGACTCTTTAAAAGAGCTCTTTGCCCAATATGGCGAAGTTATGTCTGTACGTATTGTGGCAGATCCATACACAGGCCGTTCGAAGGGTTTTGGCTTTGTAGAGATGGCAGATGATGCTGCCTGTTCACAAGCTATCGAGAAACTCGATAATTACAATTTTGTTAATCGTCCTCTTCGTGTTAGCCGTGCTCGTACAGAAGGCTCTGGCCCAAGGCCCGCCCGTCCGCCCCGTGAGCGCGAGCATGTTGGTGCTCGCTCACCTGGTGACGATAGCTATCAAGAAAGCCGCTACGACGAAGAGTCATAAAAGAAAAGGATGAATTATGAATTATGAATTCAGAAAATTTCATACTTCATATTTTATACTTCATACTTCCTAAAAAAGCCTGTAGGAGCACTCCTACAGGCTTTTTTTTTCCCTTTATATCCTTACTATCTATATACTATACTGCTTTTATAGGAATTTTCTACCATGCAAGCAGATAGTCTTTCCAGTAGTTTTGGTAAATTAAGCCTTGCCGCTATACCGCGAAGCTCCTCAGATTTAGTGCTCTCTCCTCGAGCTGAGCCCGATATTCCTATTATGTGTGTGGCTCTTGAACAGGCTATTCTCTCTGGTAATGTAAAAAAAGCGCTTGAATTGTTTGAGGACAAAAGAATACCCAAAGTTTTGCAGAGCGTTTCCTTCTCTACGGTGATGCTTAACAACTACGGTACCGAACTTGATGCTCTGCCTCTACTCATAGATGAAAAGATCACATTTAAAGTGCGCGGTATTGAAAGAACAATTTCTGCAGCCGATGCATACGTAAGCAAAAAAGAGATCTTTCCCCATGCAAAATATGCAGAATTTGCCGATGAGATACGTACAAGAATGCATGTAATTGAGAGATGCCAAAGTTTTGCCATTGCAGATGGCTGTGGATTAGATGCAGCAAAACCGGCAGCGGAACTTGCCGCCCAGCTCTCGCTCGATTGCCTTACTATAAAAAAGGCAAATCCAAGGAAAATTGCTATGCTTCAAGTCGAAGCCCTACAAAAGGTTCAAGAAGAGCTTATGACGAGATTTAAGCTCTATGACGAATATGTTAAGGCCCTTTTTAAGCATGAAGAGTATTCAAAACTGCCTGAAAATGATCCTAAGCAGCTTGAGGCTCTCCAAAAGGATGCAGACCAAAAGAAGGTAATGAAGTATGGCAGAACGACGCTTACGATTGTAACGATCGCAGAAGATATGTTGATAGCCACCTGGATAGGGGACTGTAAAGTATTCTTGAGGCGTATAGATGAGAAGGGTGATCGTCAATTTGTCGATATAACTGCATCAAGCAGAAGTAACGCGCTTCATGCAGCTGATGCAGGAGGCGCTCTTGGGAATCATGGAGGAGGGCCATTTTGGGGCAATGTACGCTCTGCTGTTATGCCTCTTCTTAACGACGATACACTTCTCCTCTGTACCGATGGCGTCTATGATAACTTTGATCCAGAGTGCCTAGGTAAAAAACCATCTGATTATGGTTTTGTAGAAGACAAGTGGGTACCAAAAAACCGAGTGATGCGCGATTTTCGTCAAACTGAGCTTGTACGAAATCTTGAAGAGCTTATTTCAGACAGGCCAATTCACGAAATTGGCCCTCTGTTGCAAAGGCGTATAACAGACCTTACGCATGCGTATAGAATGTACCTTTATGACAATCCTCAAAAGATTGGCCCAGATGATCGCCTTGCCTATCCAGGTAAACCCGATCATGCTTCTGCCCTTATCCTGCACGTGCAAATTGCCAAGAAAAATGGCGGTTCAATTATCGCCAATCGCTTCTCTCAGAACAGATCGGAGAAATAATCATTGCCACGCTTGTTCGGTCTGATCTGGTTGCCAACTTTCCTAGAATTATTTATTCAAAATTTCTTTAATCGTGCGCCTAGGTTTCACCCACAAAATTACTAATTAGTTTTAGAGCCCTTGGGCGACTTATTAAAGCCCAGAGTGACCGTAGGGAACTCTGGGAAAGATGCAAACCCGATCCAGGAGCCAGTCCAGGGCGACTCAAATCTCACACAATTGCATTAAAGTCTGTGACTGAGTCGCCCTGACGGGCTCTATGATGGGTTCATAGCCTTCCCAGAGTTCCCTACGGTCACTCTGGGCTTTAATAAGTCGCCCAAGGGCTCTAAAACAATATACTTTCCATGGAAGAAATTTGGTCACAAGTTTAAAGAAATTTGGCTGTTAAAAATTGAAAATTTTTGACAGCCCAGGCTGACCCCGCTTTCAGGTTTAGCTTTTGACCGCTTTTTAGAAAATCAAATAAAAAAACTTCTTTAGAAGCTGCTCTAGTGGGATCATGGTTAAGAGGAGCGGCAGGAGAGGCAGTATGACGAAGAGAATAATCTGCAAAAGCGTCTTCATATCAAACGGATAGGGGCGAGCTCCCTGAACTACCTGAAAACTGTTTGAAAGGTCGGCAAGGGACTGGATGTCGCTTGCTCCAAGAAGTTGATCATTGTTACGAGAACGCAGCCATTTTGTATCAAATGCATCAACATAGCTACTTGCCAAGCTGCCATATTCGCATAGGCCCTTTCGTTGTGCACGGACGATTTTTCGCGAAAAGGCAAGGAGTGGACCAAGTATAATCAGTTCAAGAAAGAGCACTACAACCAGGAATAAAACGATGAAATCGGTAAGCTTGGCACCTGCAAAAAAGATTGCATTGCTGATAAATCCTGCTAACAGCACTCCGTGAGCAATAATAAGCGGGGCAAAGGGCACTGCTGCCATCGATAAAAAACCAAGGCCAGAGGCCTTATCAGGATGTGTTGGCACAAGGTTGAGCTGAAGACGCGATGTCTGCCAGAGAAGCCTAGCCCAAACAAAGATCCGAAAATACCAGCGGAAGGCAATAAACTGAAAGAGCGGCCGGCTCACAAAAACATACCAGTAGCCTGTCCAGGAGAGGGTTTTGTCAGCTGAATACCAAGAGTCTAATCCTACCCTATTATAAAAATAGTAGGCTCCTACGATAACCGGAATGAGCAAAAGGAGCTCTGCTGCCTTTGAGTTACGTAGGGAGTTTGCCGAGGCTATAGCCTCTTTAAACTTTGGCAGCACGTTTCGGCTGATAATATTGCGGTCAATAAATTGACCCACAAGTATGCGAAGTTGTCTATGCACTAACAGCTCCGTAGCAAGAAGCAAGGGCAATGCCACAAGCAGGCGTGCTTGTGTCTCCAAATCATAAAAAAAGGGTATAGAAGTAGCTGTCCACGCTTTGCCTTCTATCAAACTAAGTACGACAAGCGGCAGCCACGCAAAAAGCGTGAGCGCAAGAATGCGCTTTTTTTCAAATTCAAGCGTAGGCGTTGTTAGATGCAGCCGCGTCAGGAGTTGAAAAAAGGGTCCTCCCGTAACTAGAGAAAAGTCTTGTGGATCACTTGAGTCATCAGAATGTTTCATAACTTTCGAGTTATAGGTTTTTTGCCGTTTCTTGCAAATCACTTTTCGATGTTTAGCTCACCAACGGTCTTCTTCTTAAAGATCTCTTTTGGAGCAGCAGAAAAGCTAAAGCCGATGCCTGACAGGCCGTGAATAAAGTTTTCGGTAAATTCTGGAACGTTTGAAGTGGTGGTCTTGCGCACGCAAGAGCCGGCAGTGATAAGCTTCCAGTTACCAATGAAAAAGCGGTTGATGTTGGCTCTCATGTTGGCAAGGTCGCGTGGATCGGCCAAAGGCGAGTTAAAGTTTGCCCCTTCTGTTGCCCGCACTACTATATGAACCATCTCACCATCCTCAACTGCATTCCAGATTGTTGTGTGAAGGTTGGTGAGGTTGGCTGCTCCTACAAGATTCTTAAGGTGCTCTAGTGTTTTATAACGCTCTACTACAGTCTTTTTCGGGATCGTACAAACCCATATCGTACTTACTCCTGTTACTGCAACTTCATCCCAAAGCGGCTTGGAACAGCCTTTCTTAAAGACCTGATTGTGGCCCGTGGAACCATAAAATGAGGCTACAGCTACTTGTTGGCTCGATCGGTCCGATAAAAGTTCGCGCACAGCAAAAGGGGTTTTATCCACATGTACCTCAGTTACTGTGGCTGTGCGTGTTGTAAACCGCTCTGGATACTGTTTAGAAAGGTAGGCGACAATTTTTTTGTCTACATCTGCAAAAAATTTGCCATCGCCAAACACTTTTAGGCCATAAAGTGGTATGTCATCTCGTAAAAGCGTCTCATGGAGTATCTCATCGCGGCATACATACTCTGTTTTTATTCCCAGATCTTCCCAAAGTGCTTTTTTACGGTCGATGCCCTTTTTGTCGGCCGACCAGATAAGTCGCCAGTCAGATATGAAGGTAGGCTCTCCGCCTGCTGCTACAATTTTATCGCTCAATGCCTTGTGATAGGCAAGTGAAGCTCGCACCGCATCGCACTGCCAGCGATCATCCGATGAGATGCCCCTTTTTGCTTTGCAGGCACGACTCAGTTTAAAGGCAATATTTCTCAAAAAGAGAGAAAGCTTGATCTTTGAGAGCGGAAAATGAACATAGGAGTAGTTGAGAACATCTTCAGGCGGAACATCAGGATAAAGATGAAGGCTGCTCAGGATAAGTTTGGTAAGCTGCCATACGCCAAGCTCTGGCGTTGTCCATTCTGTAGGGTGAACATGCCCTTGATGGGCCGATTGGCTCGATTTTTTAATCTGTCCGTCATTTACATAAGTCACGCGTGCGTGTGGATCATCTTCTAAAAGCCTCGCAGCCTGCATAAGGGCAGGAAGTCCTCCCATAAAGTAATGAGAGCCATTCTCTACATCCCTTTTTCTCTGAAAAATCGTAATTGAAGTTGGATTCTGTGGCTTTTCTTCTTTCAGCTCGGGCAAGATGGCGCGCATACTTGCCGGCAGTTCCTCAATCGGCGTCATCATCGCAACTTTATAATAAATAAAATCATGCTTCATAGCTGTTCACATAACGATAGTACTTGTGAAAAGCAACTCTTTTTTGATATGAAGAGCTCATGGAACGATGTATGACTCTGGAAGCGGCAAGCTTTATTACAAAACTGCACAGGCGATTTAATCCAACACGAGAAGATCTTCTTGCCATACGTCATGTGCGGCAAAAAGCACTCGATGAGGGCATCTTGCCTGACTTTCTTGCTGAAACACTTGGCATTCGTCAAGATCCATCTTGGAAGGTAGCCACGCCTCCAAAGGATCTTGAAAAGCGCTATGTTGAGATCACAGGTCCTGTCGAAAGTAAGATGATGATTAATGCCCTAAATTCCGGCGCAGATTGCTTCATGGCAGACTTTGAAGATGCCCTTTCGCCCACTTGGAACAATGTAGCCCAAGGCCAAGACAATCTTATGGATGCGATCGATGGCACACTCACGTACACAAATCCAGAAGGAAAAGTCTATCGGTTGAATGAAAAAAGGGCTGTCCTGATGGTTCGACCGCGTGGATGGCATCTTGAAGAAAAGCATTTTATGGTTGATGGCCAGCCAATAAGTGCATCGATCTTTGATGCAGGACTCTACTTCTTTCATAATGCTAAAAAGCTTCTTGCCAAGGGCACAGGGCCCTATTTTTATCTTCCAAAAATGGAAAATCATCTTGAAGCTAGGCTCTGGAACAGTATTTTTGTTGCCATGCAAGAGGAACTAGGTCTTCCGAAGGGAACTATCCGATGCACCGTGCTTATTGAAACGATTCTGGCGGCCTTTGAGATGGAAGAGATTCTTTATGAGCTTAAAGATCACTGTGTGGGCTTTAATGCAGGCCGCTGGGACTATATCTTCAGCATCATCAAAAAGTTTCAAAAAAAGCCAGGCTTTTTGCTTCCCGATCGCGTCAAAATTACGATGACAGTGCCCTTTATGCGTGCCTATACCGATCTACTCATTACCACATGCCATAAGCGCGGCGCACATGCCATGGGAGGCATGTCTGCCTTTGTTCCCAGTAGAAAAAATCCGGAAATCAATAGTGCGGCCTTATTAAAGGTGACGGAAGATAAGATTCGTGAGTCCCAAGATGGCTTTGACGGCACTTGGGTTGCTCATCCAGATCTCGTTCCAGTTGCGATGAAGATCTTTACAGAAGCCTTAAAGGGTAAACCAGATCAAAAAGACCGAATGCGAGAGAAGGTACATAGCTGGCAGCTTCTCGACTTCAAAGTCCCTAATGCTGCTGTCACCGAAGAAGGCTTTCGGCAAAACGTAAGCATCTGTTTAAACTATCTCGTCGCTTGGTTAAAAGGCCAGGGTGCCGTCACTATCAATAACCTTATGGAAGACACGGCAACAGCCGAAATTGCCCGAGCCCAACTCTGGCAGTGGCTCCATAACGAAACGCTTCCCTACGATACTGTTTTCGTACAGGACGTTCTTATGGAAGAAAGAGAAAAGCTCGATACTCGAGACCCGCGCGTCGACCTTGCCTGCCAAATCATCGATGATTTGGTAACCAACGACAGCTTTTATGACTTCTTAACCCTCGTTTCCTATCGCTACCTTCAATAACTAAGCCATTGTAAATTTGCCGCCGCCGAGGTTGGCATCGAGATTTGTGTTAAGCTTTTCTTGGGTATCAAGAATGTTTACTGGCAGCTCTACGTGATTAAAACAGGTGTGAAAAAGTGTAAGTTCACCCTCACATTTGGTGATCTTCAGCGGCATTTTGCCAAGTGCCGGCGATCCTGACATTGCAACGAGAAATTGACTGAGTTTAGTCTCATCGGCATCATCAATCCATTCGCGTACCCACTCTGTTAGATTCTGGGGCACATCGTCGCCAAATTCCAAAGATTCCTTAATCATTTCTGCATCGACTTTTCCTTGAATAAGTTCTGAAAGCTCTTGAGGATCCTCTTCTTGCACATCTTTTGCAGTAACTCTTGTAAAAGAAGTCCCACGCATGCCCTTTGCAATTTCTATGAGGGGGCCAAAGAGCTCTATCATCATGCCTTGAATAGTTTCTCTTGCATCGGGACTGTTTTTATTTTCCTGTATCCATTTGAGGGTATTTTGTTGAGATTCATCTAGGCGGTGCATTTCAAGGTACATATCACATAATTCATCAAAAGCCTGCTTGTTCTCTACAAGTTCCTGAATTGGTCGTTTCAGGTGATTTTCATTGAGTTTTACGAGAGCTGTAAAGACGGGTAGCTCAAAAATCATGCCTATAGGATAGTCCGTAGTTGCATTGATGCAAAACATTAGCACTCTGCCAATGTCATTATAAACTTTTTTCCTTTCATCAGAAAGCGGCTCAGTTTCAATTGGGGTATAAAGACCGTTCGGGCGTGCTTCTAGGCCCAATTCTTCAGGCAGTGCTTTAAAAAGTTTCGCGATGAATGAGCGAGCTAAACCACCAGCGTCCTCTCCTTTTTCGCCTTGGAAGGTAACCTTAACCCGATTGGCTCGTTTTTTTGAAATCTGATCAGCAAACTGGGCAAGTAACTCTACGGGGCGTTCCTTAATATCTTCTTCAGTAAGTTCCAGGCTATATGCACCATAGTAATCGATATACTCTGATATATCTCCGATTGTCGTCTCATCATCGATGTCAGCTAATGCAGATCCTATTACAAGGGCCCTTTCAGCAGGATCAATACTGTAAATAGAGAGAAGCATATAAGCAAATTCGCCTCCATCATATTCATATTCTTCGAGCAGCTGCTTTGCAGAGGCAACGATGTCGTCGTATTCTTCAGGCGGTATTATCTCTAAGTCACGTAGAACTTGTTTGACATTGTTTTTGATTTCAGTTTTGTTGATACTTAATAGTGGTATAGCTCTTGTTATTACATCTTCTCTTTTTTCAGGGGCTATTTTTGCTACGGCTTTTAATATATCAGCGGCAGTCGAATCAAACCATATCTCCTTATCTAACAACTCTATAATACGAGATGATTGCTGCAGGAGCTTATCCCAATCTTCGGTTTCTATTTCTGCAATCTTCTTAAGTATAAAGGTGGCGCCGAGTGATAAAGAATCATTAAACATATCCATAAAAGTTGCACATCTCTGAATAAAAAGATCTGCTTCAGCTTGCGGTTGATTTGCGGTAAATTCCAGAAGGGATTGCAAAGTAACTTCTGAAACTGGACTTTTTAACAAAGGCTCGATTTGTGCTCTAACAGACCAAATTTTATCTGCAGGAATTTTTGAAAGAGCGATTAAAATTTGTCTTTTAGCAGAAGGGGTGTTTGAATAGACAAATTTTGCTAAGCTTTCTACTTCTTTGATAAGACGCTCTCTGTAGGGTGCTGCATTTGCAATAATATCCAGAGTTTTAGCTGTGTTATATGTTTTCCCCTCTTCCAATAGTGGTTTTGCATTTTCTACTACATTTTTATATTGATCTGATGGCATTTTAGCAAAAGCAAGAAAGATATCTAGTGTGTCATTATCTTCGTCAATGTGAAAATTCTTAAGAAAATTTTTTGTTTGGACTATTGCTTTATCCAGTTGTTCTTTTGTAATTGTAGAAAGTGTTTCTCCGTCAGTAATAGCATATATAAAGTCAGCTGAGGTTGTAGATAAATATACTGCTTTTTCAATAAGTTCACTTCTTTTTTCCGTAGGGATAGTTGTAAGAATTAAGAATAGGGTAGAGAGATGCTCGATAATTTCTGATTTAAATTGTTTTTCGAGTGGTTCAGCTACAGCATTCAAAAATGGTTTTGCGTCCTTAATAGACTGTTCGAGCTGAGCGGGGGTAAGGTCTCTATTACTTTTGACTGCTTCATATATACCTTTTAAAATCCCCGCAAGAATGCGACCATTAGTAATACCCTGTAGTGCAGGTTTAAGTTGGTTAAATAAATCGCCTTTCTTCTGATTCGCAATACCTCCAATTGCATACAACAAAGTTTCTATTACCTCTTCGTCTTTATGGGAGCTCACATCGGAAAGGAGTGATTTTACCAATACCACAGATTCAAGGAGTCCTTCCCGTGGCATATGCTCAAAAATAGTTATAATCCACGTTTTCCTATCATCTACAAAAGATAAAAGATCTTTAAACTCTGTCATGAGGCCCACTCTTTGATTGGGCTCAATTTTTGCCAAAATTTCTAAACTCTTTGGATAAGATTCGAGATAAAAGCCAACATGCTCAAGAAACGCAGCTTTTTCATCTGGGGGAATATCTATAGTAAGTTTAATTATTTCTTCTCGCACTGATTGGTCTGTAACAGTCTTAAAAAGCTCATCTGCTTCCTTTTTGATTCTGTTTTGTGTGGCAATGTCGGGAATCTTTTTTATTAAGAGGTCTGTTTCTTTGGGAAAATGTGATCTATAAGGAATAATTCTCTGTTTAATTTCTGTAGTTTTATCTTTTGTCTTTTTTGTACTGCTTAGGGCTACTTCATCATCTCGTTCTCGCTTTAGCGTGGGAATAGGTTTGGTGGTGATAGGCTCATCTTCTTCAGAAAGCACATTTTGAGCCACATCATCGGCCTTTAGCTCATGCTCTTTTTTACCCCTTTTTCGAATGCGTTCGCTATCTGATTCCTCAATCGAAAATTCCTCATCGGGACGCCCCCTAATGCTGCCACTCATAGCAAAACCCCCTTTTTACCCTTGTTTTCAGATTATATAATTTTATATTTAATTCCAAGTTGCTTTTATCGTGACGGATTAGAGAGAGGGATGTATACTATAGCCCAAAATAACCCAAGGAGCATTATGTCATCACCATCAATTAATTATTCATCAGTATCTTCAACGTTGCAGGCACTTCGTGGGCAAACGTTGCCAGATATTCAAGCTGAAACAGTATTTCAAAAGTTCGGAAGGGATATTAAGGAATCGCCAGCTCTTTTCGAAGCAGTAAAAAAGGCATTACAAGCCAATCCAAAGAAAGAATTTACTCTTGAAAAGTTTACAGCATTGGAGCTGTCACTGAAAGTTACTGCGGTGGAACAGGTTATGCTTGGCAAGGCAAAAGAAATTGTTGAAGAGCCAGCTGCTTTGCTTGCTGCAACTCCAGTGAGTATAGGAGACATTCGCTATTTTCCAACATGCTGGTCATCTAAGCGCATGACAGAGCTGATGAACTGGAGAAATCCTGATGTTCAAGCAAAGCCAACAGCACTACGATCGATCTTGAATATTACCAAAAGAGTATTGACCGAAGTTGCGCTACCATTTTTAGCCGTAACAGCTGCTGTAGAAACTGTAGCCACACAGGCTATTATTTTAGGTGCAAAAGCACTGCAGCCTATCTCCAAGCGACCTATAGATTACATCAACAGCACTCGCGTGCCTAGCATTAACATAAGCGCCCGCTTTACAACAGTCTGGACAGCATCAACACTTTGGGACAACATCATGACAAAGTCGCTTCCGTTTGGTGAGCTTACTGCACGAGAAGAGCTCTTCAAAGGCTACTTCAAAGTATAAAGAATTTTACCGCAGAGATCGCAGAGTAAAAAAAACAGCTGATTGTCTTTCATAATTCTGTGAAGGCCTGAAAGGCCGGTATATTATAGCCTAGGTCGAAGCGTAAGCGGAGGCCTAGGATTAAGGATCAAAAAAATCGAGAGTCCTGTATAGGCTGTGAAAAATGGCCGAAGGCCTCTGGAGTGCGGGGCAGTTATGCACCGCTCTCAATTATACGCACACTTCCATCTCAATAGCGGTACGTCCGGAAAGAACCCCTACATCATGCCTAAAGGCGCTTCCTGATAAGGCTTGTGATAAATTTAAGAGCGGTGCATAACTGCCCCGCACTCCAGGGAGCTTCGCTCAAGCGCATTTTTCACAGCCTCGTAGCGACGGCATATTTATGTCGCGCATACAGGGCTCTTTTATTTTAGATGACTAATTTCCTAGGCCTACGCTTACGCTTCGACCTAGGCTATGATATGTCGGCCTATCAGGCCTATTCTCTCAAGCTCTTCGCATCTCTGCGGTGAAAAATTTGCAAAGACTTTTACATTAAAAGATCCGGGAAGATTGAGAGCAGCACGATAAAGAGCGAGCACAAACCCAGTGCAACTGATGTAGCAAAAGTGGTGCGAGGCTGTTCAGCCGGTGTTTGTTGGCACATCACGGCAATGATGCGTAGGTAATAGTAGGCTGCAAGTATGGTTGTGAGCAGTGCGACTACAACAAGGGCAGTATAGCCTGCCTTAAAAGCAGCCTGGAGCAGGTAAAGTTTTGCAAAAAAGCCCACCGTCGGTGGTATGCCGGCAAGGGTAAGAAGGCAAAGCGAAAAGAGCCCGGCAACAAGTGGCGAGCTGTAAAAAAGCCCCTTCAGATCATCAAGCGTAACGCCCTCTTCTTTACTATCAACAAACGAAAGACTCGCAAAGGCACCGAGCGTCGCTGCTGCATACACCACAAGATAAAAAAGCATGCCATCACTTGTTCCTGCCACAAGCGGCAGCAGCAAAAAGCCTGCGTGGGAGATACCAGAGTAGGCAAAAAAGCGTCTCAGCTCCGTCTGACGAATCGCCACAAAGTTGGCAAAGATCAATGTGGCAAAGGCCAAATACTGCAAAACCGTATGATCGAGCACCGGCATGATGCGGATAAGCGCCGCAAAGGCTCCAGCCTTTGTTCCGACCGCCATAAGTGCCGTCACAGGTGTTGGTGCGCCGGCATAGACATCGGGCGTCCAGATATGAAAGGGAACGATCGCTGCCTTAAAGAGCAGGCTTATCGTCACAAGGGCAATGCCTGCAATAAAGAGAGTTTCGCTAGATGGCTGCATGGCAAGACGCGTGCTTCCAGTAGCCCCATAGATCATTGCGATGCCAAAAAGTAGTATTGATGTTGAAATTGATCCGAGCAAAAAGTACTTAAAGGCAGACTCAGGCGATGCTTTCCATGTCTTTACATAGCAGCAGAGTACGTAGAGGGCAATCGAGAGCGTTTCTAACCCAATAAAGAGCGTTAAAAAGTCATTGGCTGAAGCGATTAAAATCAGTCCAAAGATAGATGAGAGCAGCAAAAAGTTAAATTCGGTCTTTCCTACTTCGAATCTAACAAAAAAATTAGAAGAAATCAAAAGTGTGCCTATGCCAACCCCAATAAAAAATATCGAGAAGAAGCGGGCAATCCCATCAAAAACAAGCCATGGCGTAAGAAGTGGATTTGTACTTTCAGGGGCTATGTAGGCACATATTCCTGCGGCTACAAGTCCGCACAAGGTGATAACTTGGGTATACCTATCTACAACGAGCAAAAGAAGCGCTGTTACAAAAAGTACTAGAAGAGGCGATAGGGCAAAGTAGTCGTGAGCGTTCATTTAATCCCCATAATTAGTTCTAAAACGGGTCCTGGGTATATGCCAAGCCAGACGATAACGGCAACAAGCGGCAGGGCAATTGCAAGTTCTTTTGTTTGAATATCAGTAAGCTGCATCGATGCATTTGGCACATCAAAGTAGACACTTTGGAACCAGCGAAGCATGTAGAGCACAGAAAAGATTACCGTAAGCCCAAGTGTTGCTGAAAGCCAGATACTCTGCTGAAAGACGCCGTAGAGCAGCATTGCTTCTGATACAAAGTTGTTAAGACCTGGGAGAGCGACAGATGAGAGCACAAAAAAGAGCGTAAGCCAGGCAAGCTTTGGCATAAATTGGGTAAGGCCTGATACATTGCCATATCTGGTAGTTCCAAGGCGACTTTCAAGCCATCCCGCAACCAAAAACAGTCCCGTAATGGTTATGGCGTGGTTGACAGCGGCAAGGATTGCACCATTTTGGGCCATGCTGTTCCAGACAAAAAGACCTGCTAAAATAAAGTTAACGTGAGAAAAGCTTGAGTAGGCAATAAGCCGCTTGTAATCAAGCTCTGACCAGGCGCAAAAGGCTCCATAGAGCACGCCGATAATGGCAAGAATCAATAACATTGGGCTCCAAGCCTGCATGGTAGCAGGAAAGATGCCAAATGACACGCGTATAATGCCGTAGATGCCTGCCTTTGACAAAAGCGCTGAAAGCAAAATAGTGGCAGGCACAGGCGATCTAGAGTAGGTGTCGGGCAACCAAGCGTGGAATGGAAAGAGGGGAGTCTTTACCGCAAATGCAAGCAGAAAGATAAAGGCAAGAATGGGAACTTCTTGTGTCTGGTTCATATCAAACGACGAAGAGGTAAGATAGAGCCCAAGTGCCCCTGCAATCATCAGCGCTGAGCCTGCAATCATGTAGATGATAAAGGTAAAGGCCGCTTTTTGATCGCCCCATCTGGCGATTAAAAAGTAGAGGGGAATCAGTATTGCCTCAAAGAAGAATATAAAAGTGATGATATCGCGCGCCGTGAATAGTCCAATTAATAAAGCTTCGAGTAAAAATATAAGCCCGTAGAACATTTTAGAGTCATATTTTTGTGAAAGTATAGCGATGGGAATAATACCAGCAACAAGGTACAAAAAGATAAGCGACAGATTGTCGACAGCCAAATGAAAGTGGACAGAAAGTGCTGGCAACCATACGTAATCAAACTCTTTACCATTCCAATTGCCCAAAATCAGAGCCAGAAGTGGAAGAAGACTTAAAACAAATGCCACTTTTTGCTTCATAATGCACCTACAACAAAAAGGATAACAAAACTTGCACCTACGATAATCCAGGCAATGTAGGAGCGGATCTGTCCGCTCTGTACCAGCTGCAGAACGGCTGCGGTTTTGCCTGTGCGAGAAACTGCTTGCTGCATACTTGCATCAAAGAGTTTTGGTTCAAGGAATGATCCGAAAAACTGTGACAGAGCTCTCAGCGGTTTTACAATTAAAACTTGATAAATCTGATTTATATAAAATGCTTCGTAGAAAAATTGTAGGTAGGCTTTGCTTGAAAAAAGCACGCCGAGCGCAACGCCAAGAACCGCAATGGCAATTGAAATCCAGACGCTTAGAGAAAGATGGATCGACTGCACAAAGCCTGCAAAGGTAGATAGAAGGGCAAGCAGTCCTACTGGAATCATCATCGACTTGGGGGCATCATTTTCAGGGGCTTTGCCATGCAATGGGCCCTGAAAGGTCAGCATATAGGCGCGCATCAGATAGTAAGCAGTGAGCAGCGACACTGTAAGGCCAAGCAGGTAGAAAAAGGTGTGGCTTGAAACCTCTTCAAGCAGCAGATCCTTACTAAAAAATATGGCAAGTGGCGGAATGCCTGCCATAGAAAGTGCGCCAAGTAAAAAGAAAACGTTTGTTTTTTTGAGGTATTTACTAAGGCCGCCCATCTGTGACATTTCAGTTACATCGTGGAGCATATGGATAACATTGCCGGCAGCAAGGAACAGAAGTGCCTTTACAAATGCATGCATGGTAAGATGAAACATCGCGGCAAAGTAGGCTCCGCAGCCAGCTGCCAAGAACATCAATCCAAGCTGACTCAGGGTTGAGTAGGCAAGTACTCGCTTGAGGTCGGTCTGGCTTGTGGCAGAAAGTGCGGCAAAGAGGGAAGTTACACCTCCCACAGTGGCCACAACGAATAATGCCGTTGTATCAAAGACAGGATGCATGCGCACAACAAGGTAGACACCGGCTGTAACCATGGTCGCCGCGTGGATCAATGCTGAAACGGGTGTTGGACCCTCCATCGCATCGGGAAGCCATGTATGAAGCGGCATCTGGGCAGACTTTCCGCATGCGCCCCAAAATAAAAAAAGACCAAGTAAAGTTGTTGCAACGCCGTGACTATTTACCGTAGCCATGTCTGTAGTTCCATAGAGCTGTAGGCAAAGAAAAATCCCAAGCAACAGACCAAGATCGCCAATTCTGTTTACAACAAAAGCCTTTTTAGCAGCTTTTTGGGCAGCAGTGCGCTGATACCAGTAGCCGATAAGCAGGTATGAAGCAAGCCCGACACCTTCCCAGCCTACAAAAAGCAAAAGAAGGTTTGCCGCAAGCACAAGAAGCAGCATGCTAAAGATAAAAAAGTTCATCACGCAAAAATAGCGGGCCAGGTCCTTATCATGCTCCATATAACCTGTAGAGTAGGCGTGGATCAAAAAGCCAACGCCTGTAATGATAAGCGTCATCAAGAGCGACAGCTTATCAAAGTGCAGTGTAAAGTCAGCATTTAATGGAGCAATCCAGGTAAAGAGGGTTGTTTCAAACGGTTTTGCATTAAATAATGAGCAAAAGCAGATGAAAGAACCAAGTACTGTAAGCGGCCCAATAATGTTAATCACGCGTCGTGGCAATACTGACGAAAGACTCAGCAAAAAGAGAAACCCTGCAAGAGGCAAGAAAAGTCCTGTATAAAGAAGAATTTCCATGTTAGCCCTTTAAGGTGTTGTACTGATCCACATCCACAACCTGCTTGGAGCGAAAGAGGTTAATAATGATCGCTAAGCCTACGGCAGCTTCTGCGGCTGCGAGCACAAGTACAAAAAAGACCCAGACAAGTCCTGCGGTATCAGCTCGCTGCTTCGCAAAGGCTACAAAAAGTATATTTGCCGCGTTCAGCATAAGCTCTATCGACAAAAACATAATCAGCGCATTGCGTTTTGCAAGCACGCCAATGACACCTATTGTAAAGAGGGCAAAGCTCGTGTAGAGATAGGGTGTAATATCCATTCTATTTTACCTTTTTTCCTACGTATAATGCTCCGACAATGGCTACTAAAAAGAGAAGACCCACCGCTTCAAAGGGAAAGAAAAAGTCTAGATAAAGCGTCCTGGCTATTGCCTGAACAGATCCAAATTCGACATTATCGCCTGCATTCATTACTGAAAACTGTCTGCCAACAAAAAAGAGTGTTATTGCAAAGGTTATGCCTGCAAAGAGTAACCAGAGAGGCTTTACCTTGGCTTTATACTCTTCGATGGCTAGATAGGCATCTTGAAAGAGCACGATAACAAACATAAAGATAACAAGTATCGCTCCAGCATAGACCAAAATCTGCATCACGGCAATAAAGGGCGCCGATAGCTCTACAAAGAGCGCTGCAAGGCCAAAGAGTGTAAGCAAAAACGCAAGGCATGAATGCACAGGCTTTTTGGCAAAGATCACGCCAAGGGCAGAGAGTATTATCAATGGTGCCAATATCAACATGCTAAATTTCTCGTGTTGGATCGCGCCCAGACTGGCCTGGGAACTTTTCCGTCAGTTTTTCTTTTGTAAAAATCAGCTCTTCACGCGTGTAGGCTGATAGTTCATACTCGTTGCTCAGAATAATTGCACCTGTAGGACACGCCTCTTCGCAAAGGCCGCAGTAGATGCATCGGGTCATGTTAATCTGAAAGTCCTTCGCATAGCGCTCACCATGCGAATGCTGCTCTTCAGGTGTGTTTTCAGCTGGCTTTACATAAATAGCTTGGGCAGGGCAGACGATGGCGCAGAGCTCACATCCGACACAGCGCTCCTTGCCATCTGGCCATTTTGTAAGGTAGTGCCTACCCTTAGAAGCAAGCGGCAGCGTCCTTTTTTCTTCTGGATAGCGGATGGTTGCAGGCTTTCTAAAGCCATACTTGGCTACAATAAGAAGGCCGCGAAGCATTGCTAAGACTCGCATGAACTGTTTTTTCATCTCACACCAAAATAAAATAGGCCGTTACAAGTAAGTTAAGCGTAGCAAGAGGTATAAGCACCTTCCATCCAAAGCTCATAAGCTGATCGTAGCGAAAGCGCGGAAGAGTCGCGCGTACAAGCATAAAAAAAAGTACGAGTAAAAGAACCTTTACAAAGTACCAAAGCAGGGGAACATCGCCTGGACCATACCAGCCGCCAAGAAAGAGCGTTGTGGCAATAGCTGAGACGGCTAAAATGTTTACATATTCTGCTAAGAAAAAGAGCGCAAACTTCATGCCGCCATATTCCGTATGATAGCCGCCGGTAAGTTCCTGTTCTGCTTCTGGTAGATCAAATGGCGCGCGGTTTGTTTCGGCAAAGCCGGTAATTAAGTAGATAAGAAAGCCGATAGGGTTTGTCCAGATAAACCAGCTCTCTTTTTGTGCATGCACAATTTCTCGCAGGTTAAGCGTACCTGCCATAAGCACTATGGTAAGTATCGAAAGACCCATCGGAATCTCGTAGCTTATCATCTGAGCCGTCCCTCTGAGCCCGCCCAAAAGCGAGTAGCGATTGTCTGATGACCATCCTGCAAGCACCACGCCATATACGGCAAGTGATCCCAAAGCGAGTAAAAAGACAATGCCAACGCTAACGTCTGCAATGCTAAGCGAAATCGTTCTGCCAAACAGCTCGACAGTATCGCCAAAAGGAATCAGCATAAAGACGCTTAAGGCAATAAAAACGGAGATGCCAGGAGCGAGCCAGTAGGTAAATTTTTCGACACCCGTTGGCTGAAAGCGCTCTTTTGTAAGCAGCTTAATCCCGTCGGCAATAGGCTGCAAGAGCCCAAACGGCCCCACACGATTAGGCCCCAGCCGTAGCTGTACCCTCGCCATAAGCACCCGCTCCAGCAGCGTCATATAAGCCGCCGCCAAAAACAGCAGAGAAATAAGAATTATTCCTTTAACAAGAATTTCCATATTTCTGGGTTATAGTAGCTGCCGCTATTTCTTTCAATGGTTACTTCGCACTCTCGAAAAGAGTGCTTATGAGTTTGTCGTATATTTGACAGTTATCAAAGCCTCACGTATTATTTTCTGCTTTTATTAGGCAAATATGCTCCCAATAGTTCAAGCGCCTCCAGCCGCTGTCCCTCAGAATAATCATTTATTAGGTGCGTTTGTTCATGTGCGCCCAAGCGATGAAGTGATTAAAAAAATTGCTTTGAGTGGTCTCCTCGGCGGTGCGCTTGGTTCTATGTTTGGATTGATTCCAGCTGGGATCGCACATTTTCATTACAAAAACGGTGACTATTATAGGCTTGCATGTACAGCAAGTGCAATTGCTGGCTTTATTGGCAGTGCGGACGGAGCTCTCGCAAAAATCACCTGCGAAATAACTAGCGAAAATCGTATTGTAAGAGCCTTGTTAGGTGTTTATGGTGGCACGGCTTTTGCGGTATCATTATATATCCTATCTAATTCAGATTCAGCCATGCTTTGGCCAATGCGTGCGGCTGGGGGGATTGGATCGCTTTTATTGGGAGGTGCTGCTTTTTTTGCTGAGCGACGTAAAAGCATTGATATAGTAAACATGGCGGTAAGCGCTGGCACTGCATGCCTTGCGGCAGTTGCAGAAAGAGAGATCTTGCGGATGGCTTTTCCTAACGATTGTTATTTTGCACCACCAATGGGTGCAGGTGGGATGGTTGGAGCTCTTGTAGCAAGCATTGTTACTACCTTTTACTCCATATATAGAGGTTAAAGAATTATAAGTTATGCAGAAGTTAACAAATTCATTAGAATCACTTTCACTTATTCCTTTAGAAGGCAAGTGGGACAAATTACCAGTAACCACTTCTACAAAAAGGGATGAGCGGATTTTTCAGGCGATTCTTGGTGCACTGGCCCCACATATTGGCACAAAAGAGGAAGTTGAAACAGCCAGAAAACGAGGAGCCGCCTACTTCGACATCAGCCCCACGCCTCACTTTTTTTGCCAGAATGAGGCTGAAGAGATCGCAGATCTTGCTGCAAAAGCCTTTTCAGCCCCATTACCTGAAAAAACATTCTGCTATAAAAGGGTTTATCAGATTTGGAAGGTGGTTTTTCCCTTTGATCGAAAAACTTTTTTATTGCTTCCAGACAAATGGACCTTTCGTGACAGCGAAGGCGGGTCAAAATATGGAAGGGTTGCCCTTCTTTGCGAGCAAAAAGCTTCACTTTTTGAATGGCAAACAAAGGTTGTTTTTAACCTTACAAATCATAAGGATAACTACACATTTATTAATGCAAGAGAGGTAGAAGAACAGATCTATGCCGCTGTTGGGAGGGACTTGTTTCCAAAGGTGCTCTATGACTTTGAATCTGAGGAAAAGCGAACAGTCTATTATGAGTGGCACCGCTGCCTTTTTTACTGGTCGCAAACAGTAAGTCGAACCGCTCCTGAAGTCCAGAAGATTGCGCTCAGCCTCGCACAAAAAATGGCCTATCTCCATGCCAAAGATATTACAGTTATTGACCTTAAATCTGAGAATATGCTGCTTACTGCTCCAAAAGAGGTTCTTTTATGTGATACTGATAGGTTTGAGATTTCGTGTGCCGAAAGACGGTTTGATACGCATGAAGGTACGCTAGAGCTGGATCCACCAGAATTTATTGTGAACAAAAGAACTGATAGTAAAGCCTCTGATAGATTTTTATTTGGGCCTTTCCTCCTCGAGCTGCTTGTTAATAAATTAACTCCATGGGAACAAAACCCACATCGCCGACGATTTGACAGTGTGATGCTGGATGTCTATCGCTCTCGTGCAGAGCAAGCAATTGTTACGCTTCAAAAACCTGATATTTCGATTACAAGAATGCTGTTTTGTCTCGCAGAATGGGCATTACATCCCGATGCGGCAAAGCGACCAACATATCCTCAAATCTGTTCTTATCTGGAAAAAACCTATAGTACCGATAACGATGTTCCGAGTGAAGAAGTAATGTCCTATTTCGAGATCGAAAAAACAACCCCGCTGCCCAAAGAAGAAGTTGCTTAGTAAAAACCACCTCTGGTTTGCTTTCGTCTTTGTGTTCCGAAGGAACAATTAAATGGTAGCCCATGGTGTAGCCACTTTAGTGGCAAGCCATGGGAACGAGAGGCATTAAAAAATTTAAGTCACGTAAGAGGCTGTGAAAAATGGCCTGTTTTAGAGCCCTCTCGGGCGATTAATTAAAGCCCATAGTGACCAGAGGGAACTATGGGAATGCATGCACACATACATCAGAGCCCGTTCAGGGCGAGTCAATCACAGACTCTCTCTATCGAGTTGGAATGGTAGTTGACCTGAATCGCCCTCAAACGGGCTCTGAGGTTTTTTTCTCCACACCCACAGTTTCACTGTGGGCTATAATAAGTCGCCCAAAGGGCTCTAAAACAGACCATTTTTCACAGCCTCGTAAGTGACGGCTCTAAACCGTCACCTGCGTGACTTGAAATTTTTTGTTGATTCTAACCCATGGCTTGCCACCTAAGTGGCTACACCATGGGCTACCATTAAATTGTTCCTCCGGAACACAGAAAGAAACAAAGGTGTATAAAGATATCGGCTTTATCGAAAAAGATTTGATGAATTATGTTCTAGACAACAGAACCAAGATCGTGTAGGAAGAGAAATATTTACGATCTTGGGAGATAGCTTTGAAGCCGCCAAAAAATCCGCTCTTTTATTTCCTCTCGTTCGCGCTTCTTATCATTTTGTTTGTTTTGATCATGCAGCCGCTGTCGATACTGCATTTTGGTGAAAAGATCGTCATGCTGTTCCCGCAAGGGCTTGTGGCTCTGATTGAGCGCAATTTGCTTTTTGTGATTCAGGGGCTGATGCTGCTTGTTATTATTCCTGTATACGTTCTCACCTTTATTTTTTCTTGGAAGTATAATGCAAAGAACCCCAAAGGCGACTATGACCCCGATTTGGTCGATAATGTCGTTTTAGAATATATCTGGTGGGGTGTTCCGCTCGTTATGACAATCATCATTTCGGTACTAACCTGGCACTACACCTACCAGCTTGATCCCTTTAAACCACTTGATGACAAGAAACCGCTCAAAATTCAGGTAGTTGCCTTGCAGTGGAAGTGGCTCTTTATCTATCCTGAGGCAAAAGTTGCCAGCGTAAATTTCTTGCAGATTCCAAAAGATAGACCAATCCATTTTGAAATAACTGCAGATGCACCCATGAACTCCTTTTGGATACCAAGCCTCGGCAGCCAGATTTATGCTATGCCCAATATGAAAACCCAGCTGCATCTTATCGCAGACTCTATAGGGGATTTTAGAGGCTGTTCTGCCAATATAAGCGGTGAAGGCTTTGCCAGTATGTACTTTACAACCAGGGCCTCATCTGAAGAAGAGTATACAAAATGGCTCGATACGGCATCAAAGATGCCATCCAAACTCAACATCGATTCTTACAATCAGCTGGCAGCCCCATCGAGCTATAATCCGGTATCCATCTACCGACTAGAAGATCCAAACCTTTTTAATCATGTACTGATGAAATTTATGCACCCGGGATAAGAACTATGTTTGGCAGACTCACAAAGGAAGCATTTATACACGATCCCGTCCAGAATGGCGCTGTAGCCAGCATGATTCTGTTTGGTATAGCGCTCATAGCACTTCTTACTTGGACAAAGCGCTGGAAGTGGCTCTGGGATGAATGGATCACTACTGTCGATCCCAAAAGAATCGGCATCATGTATATTTTTGTTGTGCTCATGATGTTTGGTAAAGGCTTTGCAGATGCTGTGATGATGCGCATCCAGCAGTCGATATCGGTTGGAGACTCTTTTGGTTTTCTTACTGCAGAGCACTTTCAGGAAGTCTTTTCAGCCCACGGCACAACCATGATCTTTTTTGTGGCAATGGGTGCTATTTTTGGTTTGATGAACCTTATTGTACCTCTTCAAATAGGTGCAAGAGATGTTGCCTATCCCTTTGTAAATGCTCTTGGCTTTTGGCTTTTTGCTGCAGGCGGCATGCTGACAATGGCTTCACTTGCAGTCGGCAAATTTTCAATAGCCGGCTGGCTTGCCTATCCACCACTGTCTGGTATCGAATATGCACCAGGAGAGGGGGTTGACTACTGGATCTGGTCCGTGCAGATAGCGGGTGTGGGGAGTACCCTTTCGGGTATTAACTTTCTTGTTACCATTTTAAAGATGCGCTGTCCTGGCATGACCTGGATGAAGATGCCCATATTTGTCTGGAGTGCACTCTGTTCTGTTGTACTTGTTATTTTTGCCTTTCCCATACTTACGGCCACACTTGCCATGCTTGCGCTCGATCGCTATTTAGGCATGCACTTCTTTACAGCAAGTGGCGGCGGCAATCCGATGATGTATATCAACCTCATATGGGCATGGGGACATCCTGAGGTCTATATTTTAATGCTGCCCGCCTTTGGTGTATTTTCAGAGGTTGTGCCGACATTTTCTGAAAAAAGACTTTTTGGTTATGTGTCGATGGTGTGGGCTTTGATTATGATTACGGTGCTTTCTTATATCGTTTGGCTGCACCATTTCTTTACAATGGGTGCAAGCCCTGGTGTAAATACCTTTTTTGCAATTACAACTATCCTTATCGCCATACCAACAGGCGTAAAAATCTTTAACTGGCTCTTTACCAAATTTAAAGGGCGTGTCCACTTTACATCGCCAATGCTCTGGTTCTTTGCCTTCCTTCTTAACTTTAGCGTCGCAGGCATGACTGGGGTGCTGCTTTCTGTTCCTCCAATCGACTACCAGGTTCATAACAGCCTCTTTTTAATTGCACACTTTCATGGCATGGTTATAGGCGGGGTACTCTTTGGCTTTTTTGCCGGCTTTACCTACTGGTTTCCAAAATTTACTGGCTTTCATCTTGATGAAAAACTGAACCTCTACGCATTCTGGTGCTGGTTTTTGGGCTTTTTGGTGGCCTTTATGCCGCTCTACATGCTTGGCTTTATGGGCGCAACGAGGAGGCTTGATCACTATGAAGCAGAAACAGGCTGGCAGTCAATATTTTTATCGGCAGCAGTTGGTGTCTTTATCATCGTCTGCGGCGCGTCCATACAGCTCTATGGCCTTTATTCCAGCATTAGAAACCGAAAAAAATTGGCAGCGGGAGCAGATCCCTGGAATGCACGAACGCTTGAATGGTCAACTGCGTCACCTCCGCCCCATTACAACTTTGCTATGATACCCATAGTCGATCAGCTCGATCCACTCTGGGCAAAAAAACGGGGTAAAGCGCCTCCTCAACAAGAAGATTATGAAGATATCCATATGCCCATAAACACTCCAATGGGTTTTTATATTGGGGTTTTGAGCCTTATTTTTGGCTTTGCGATTACCTGGTATATCTACTGGCTTGCCCTCATAAGCTTTGTCGGCATCATCGTATGTCTTATTATTCGCTTGTCAGGCAAGGAAGTGCACGAGCTGATTCCAAAAGAAAAAGTAAGAGAGATGGAAAAACATGACCATTCACCATTCTGACATAGTTGAAAATGCAGTACGCACGGTTCCCGACCCGCATCAGGATGCCTATTCAAAGGCAACTTTAGGCTTTTGGATCTATCTGATGACTGACTGTATTCTCTTTGCTGTGCTCTTTTGCACCTATCATGTGCTGCACAACAACACCTTTGGCGGACCTTCATCAAAAGATATCTTTGATCTGAACGAAGCTTTTGTTGAAACGATGATCCTTCTTGTCAGCACAGTGACATGCGGCTTTAGCGTGCTTGCAGCACTCAAAAACAGACGACAGGCGATATTGACATGGCTGGGAATCTCTTTTTTACTGGGTGCATCCTTTGTCGTGCTTGAAGTCCGAGAGTTTGCACACTTAGTTCACCAAGGCCACAGCTGGACACAAAGTGCCTTTTTGTCTTCCTACTTTTCACTTGTTGGCACGCACGGCTTTCACGTATCGGTGGGCCTACTTTGGATGGCTGTGATGATGGGCCAAATTCGCTATTGGGGAGTTACTGTAGATACCTTTCGAAGGCTTGTCATTTTTTCGCTCTTCTGGCACTTTCTGGACCTTGTCTGGATCTTTATCTTTACATTTGTCTATTTGATGGGGACGCTTTAGCATGGAACATGAACTTAGCCTAACAGAGATCAAAAAAGAGTATCATGGCACCTACACTGCCTACATCGTTGGCTTTGTAGTTTCCCTATTACTTACGGGCTTTTCTTTTTATCTTGTGATCAGCAAACTGCTTGAAGGTCCAACGCTTATCTACAGCCTTATCATGCTTGCCATCATACAGGCGTTCTTTCAGCTTCTCTGCTTTTTACATCTTGGCCAAGAGGCCAAACCGCGCTGGGAATCAGTCACCTTCTGGTTTATGGTGCTGGTGCTGCTCATCATTGCTTTGGGTACATTCTGGATCATGGCTGACTTAAACGACCGTGTTATGGCGGGAATGTGATTTAAAATCTTAATCTTAATCTTCATTTTCAAAAATTTTCGAGCTCTTGTATCTTGCATCATCTTTTGCTTCCAAAAAAATAGGAAGAAAACTATCGTTTTGTATAGCAAATCTGGAGTGCCTTCCAAACAACCAAAGAAGGCCTTCCAAACAACCAAAGGAGCTCACCTATGCAACTCAAAAGATATATTTTTGGCCTTATGGCCGCACTCGGACTACTTGTGGCTATGCCACAACCGCTTGCTTCTGCAAGTGTAAAACATCGCAAACATTCATCATCATGCTCATCAAAACTTAAAAAGAAAAAATGCTGCAAAAAAATCCTTTCTGCGCTCGCAGAAATTGACGCTACGACCAGGCAAGATTTGATAGTGGATTTGCAAGACTTAGCAGTGGACCAGCAAGATTTGCTTGTTGATCAAGAGATCCTTAACATCGTAAACGAAATTAACGATGTAGAGTGCTCGGCTATTTACCAAAGCACAATCGATGATGCAGGAGGAACGCTTACACTGAGTACATCAGGCAAATACTGTTTAGCTGAAGACGTTGTAGGCACTATTGTAATCGACTCATCCAGCATATGCTTAGACCTTAACTGCCATACGATCGATGCAGATGGTGCTCCATATGCAGTTGCCGTTCAGGGAGAGCCGCCCGTAACAAGTGCAGCAAAAACTGATTGGTCATTGAAGGCAAACTTGAAAAAAGGCGTCGACTTCAAAAAAATAAGAGAAAGACCATTTCTTGCCCTGCAACTGGCTATGGGAGAAGATTCTAATGTGAAGAGCGCTGATCTTATAGGAGAAGAGCTCATTTCTCGTCCTGACTTTCGTCAAGCTATGCATGCAGATGCTTCAATAAATGATATCCATCATGTTACTGTATCAAACGGTACCGTTAGGGGGGCATCGGCTGCTGGCATACTTGTCGATACCTGTTTTGATGTAGCCGTTTTTGATATCACCATGCTTGAAAATACGTTAGATAGTATCGATATTATAGATTCAAATAGCGTTAAAGTGACCAACGTATCATTTCTTGGCGATACCTCTGGAGCGCGCGCTCTTTTTGTTGATGGCTCAGACAATCTCACAGTAACTGGCATCGTGGCTACAGGGTATTTAACAACTCTTGGTGGAATTATCCATTTTGAAGACTCTCACGTGATTTCCATGTCCAATGTCGCTGTTTCATTTAATACCATAACACCAGTCTCTAGCGTCGATTTTCTTGATGTTGAATCATCGCTTGTTGGTTTTGCTGGTTGTACAGGAACCCATCTTACAAATGTCGTTGTCGATAACAATACATTTACTGATGCAAATGTGTCTGCGAATGGAAGATCTTTTGAAGCGATCTATTTTCTCTTCTGTTCTGGAGGATCACTCACAAATTGCTCAACAAGCAATAACATAGATACTACTGGTTCAGTTGTGCAAACAGTTGATTATGATTTTATCTTAGCATTTCTCTCATGTGATAATTTTATCGTCACCAACCATCAATCCAATAAAAATAGCTGTCCTCAATCACTCGCTGGCTTTTTTCAAATCTTTGCTGGCGACTCAAGCAACATGGTATTTGATGGAGCACAAGCAAATAGCTCAACAGTACAGGCAACTGCGCTGCCATCTATTAATGGGGTAAATTCTATCTATGTAGGTTCACAGTTCGGGCCTATCACTGCTATGCATGACAATATCTTACGTAATTGCCAAGCAAATGGTAACGTTCTCAACCTAGCTGCAGGCAATAGCTTTCATGTAGGAATTCACACCCAAGGATCCGATGTGATAATCGACGGCTGCGAAGCAAGCGACAACAGAGCTGGCAATTTATTAGGGAATGTTATAGGAATCGTACCTTCACTTTCTAGAAATAGCATTGTTTCCAATTGCCTTGCAAACCACAATACAGGTAGCGGCACCGCAGTCGGCATTGTAGTTCATGGCGGAAATTGCAAAATCCTTAACTGCTTGGCAAACTTTAATGGAAATTCTGGCATGCAACCAGGTGTATTTTCTTCTCCAGATGATCCACTTGCCAACATTGAAGTGATCGATTGTGTTGTAAGCGATAATGGGACATCTACAGGCCTTGCTCGCGGAATCAACTTTTCTACTGGTATTAGCAATGTTTTAATAAAGGGCTGCCAGGTAAACAATACGGGAACGGCCAGCTCTTCTGGGGCACTTGGCATTCGTTTTGTATCAGCAAGCAGAAACATTATTATTGAAGATACAGATGTTACTAACACAACTTCGTCAACTACTGGCGTAGGAATTTCCTTTGCTGGCGTTACCAATGGCAAAATCTTGCGCTCTGAGGTGTATGGCAGCAAAAACCAAGGAGTACAAACTTCCGGCACCTGTGCCAACATTCTTATTAGCGATAGCTACGCTATTAACAATGGTGGTAATGGGTTTGAATTATCAACCACAACGACGAATAGCTTGGTCCAAAATAGCATTGCGCTCTCAAATGTAGGCACAGGCTTTGTGGATCTTACAGCATCACAAAATGCTTGGTTAGGCAATAAGGCGCAAAACAATACAGGTGGAGCATATTCTGGCATCGCAGCTGGCAATATCTCAACCTACAGTAAAATAACTGGCGCTTATGGTTCGGCTCCCAATATTTACTCAACCACTAACCTAACAATTATCCCATAAGGGGTATATTAGAACATGTAACCATAGGTTTATTCCTTTGAGGGATGAGCCTATGGTTATCTCTATTTCGGTCCGCTTTCTAAACAGCACCATCATAATCGTTTCAGTGGTGTAACAGAGTTGGGTTAATGTCCGATCCTGCCCATTTCTTGATTGCTTAGAATTTCAGTTCGAATTACGATAACTAAATATGAACGAAATACTCTGCATTTATAAAACTCATGATTTGACAGAGGCTGATCTCATTAAAGCCCAATTCGAGGCAAATGGCATTAACTGTTTTCTTCGCACAGACAATGGCGGCGGCGCTTTGGCCTATCTCACCGTCACAAATGGCGTCTCTATTATGATACATAAAGATGATGAAACGTCTGCGCTTGATATTCTAAATAATCGCGCTTGATCCTATTTCTAGGCATGCTTCTGATTTTTTCCTGTTGATTAATAAAAGAGCCTTTGCAAAACTCTCCCACAAATGCTTTCCGGGGTGCTGTATGAGTTTGCCTGTTACGAGCCTGAGTCAACTTGAGAATTATTGGAAAACTGTGGTGAGAGATACCTTCACAAATGGCTATAACCGTATGCCTGTGATAAGTTCCAGTTTTTATTGTGAAAACCCTAAAAATTCCGAAATGCACGACCTCATAACTGGGGCAATGGTCCAGACAACTGGTGAGCGCCCAGATATCTTTACCATTCGTAATACAGCGATCGGACTTGACTCGCTCGTGGTGGCGGTTCCCTTTACGTCTTATAGAGAAACATTGGATCGAGTTCAGGGATTTGTAAGAGAAGGTGGATACTTCTTGTACCTTTTTTTCGAAGACTCGGAACGGGTCATGTTTGAGGCTACTCCTTCCATAATTCACAATGCTCAAGAAAAGCTTAAAATTACTCAAGAAACAATTTTTTTCGACTCAACTTTGTGTGCTCAACAGTCACTTTCAATGACCAAAATGCGCCATTTTGTTGCTATCGTTACTCAAAAGGGTAGGGTCCAAGATATTCCGCATGTACTGCCTCAAGTAAAGCAAGAATCTCGCAGATGGTTTTCTTGGCTTTTCTCTAAAGGGAGCACAGATGATGGCTGGAAGTCCTATTTTGATTGGACTGCCTATAATCCTTGTTGGCAATTTACAAAACAGGCGGAGGGCTTTTTACCTAAATTGCGAGCCCTTAAGGTGCTTGATGCGGGCTGCGGGGCAGGTCCAGATACTGTCGATATTATTGAAACCTTTGCAAAAGCTACCGTATTGGGGATCGATAGCGATGCGACTGCCGAAGCCTATGTAAAGCGGCGCTTAAGGCCACAAGATGAGCTTCCCAGATTTACCTTTATGTGTGCCGATTTGGCAAAGTATCCTGCTGCATATAATACATATGACCTTATCATCTGTCGCGACGTGCTTGGATTTATCCAAAAAGATGCAGCTGACAACATTGTCCGCAATCTTCAAGAGAGCCTTGCCCCCGGCGGCATTATGGCGGTTACATTTTTTGCTGAAGGGAATCAAATAGAAGGCGCGCTAAGCTGCTTTACACTCCAGCAGGTTAGTAGCCTGTTTCAACAGTTTATCGTTCTTCAAAGTAAAGAACTTGATTTTGTTGAAACAGCTAAAACCCCTCCACAGAGGCAGCACATTATTTCTCTTCTCGTTCAAAAAAGTACGTATTAAAAATAGCAGAGCTTGGCCTAAATCCACTTTTTCAATTGACTTATATAAAAATTTATGTTATGGTTTTTAATTGATTAAGGAGATATTCATGGGCGTATCATTTAAACAAACCGCAGAGTTTATTCTTAAACCAGGTGATATTGAAGCCGCTGCAGACTTTCTGAATGATCAAGAAGCGGTAACGCTAGCTGGCAAGATCCGATCTATAAGAAAGCTCTTTTTAACCTCGTCAGCTGCAACATTTTTGGTTGGAGGTTTGTGGGCCGCTTCTCAAATAGGAGCAGCTATACCCATGGCCCTGCTTTCGACGACCGCGATAACGTTCTACGCCCTATACCGCACAGCCCAGCCATTTTTACAAAAACTCATAGATAGTGCCGAAAGAATAACCAAGGTTTTTTCAGAAGAATATTCAAAGTCACTTGATGAAGCTGCAAGTAAAGGACCTATAAAAGAAGTCGCCTACACTCAAATGATTTCTCGAGCGAGGAATAAAGCGCTTAACTAGCAGGGTTAATAACTTCCCAATTAAGATCGTAGCTCACATTTCGGCCTTTGGTGGGGTTTTTGACCAGGACCTTTTTGTCTAACAGGTCGGAAATTTCTCGAAAAGCGGTAGCGCGACTTGTTTTGCAGGCAGAAACATATTTTCGCGAGGTGAGTCCGCCGAGAAATTTCCCCTTTCCGGTATCTAAAAGGAGGTTGATCGCTTTTTTTTGCCGATCATTCAGTGATATTTGGGCAAAATGGTGCCAGAAGGCTGCCTTTTCAAGAACTTTTTTTAGAAGAATCTCCGAATTTTCAACAGCTCTTGTATAGCATTCAAGAAACCAAGCAAGCCAAGGCGTTATATCGCCTGCGCTTCGCTGACAGCTTTCCAACACATCATAATATTGCTTTCGCTCTTTCAGAATTTGAGATGATAGACTGTAAAAGCGTGAAGTAAGCTTTTCATCCTGAGCTAAGGCCATATCGGTTAAAGCACGGGAAAGTCTGCCATTACCATCTTCAAAGGGGTGTATAGTTACAAAATAAAAGTGAGCAATCCCAGCGCGCAATATGCCATCCAGATGGTCTCGACTTGATTTCCACCAAGAGAGAAATTTACTCATTTCCTGGTCCACAGCTGTTCCTGGAACGGCCTCGAAGTGGACAGTTTCTCTTCCCATCGCACCTGATACCACCTGCATGGGTTCATCGCTTGTTCGCCAGTTCCCCGTTTCGATGCGATAAAGACCAGAATAGCCAGTAGGAAAAAGGGCTGCTTGCCATGATAATACTCGTTCTTTGGTAAGCGGCTTCATGTATTGATGTGTGGCGTCAAGGAGCACTTCTATCAGGCCATCAATGGCGCGACTTGGCAGCACTGGAAGTCCAAATGTAGAAAGGCCTAAGTGGCGAGCAACAGAAGAGCGTACAGATTCCCGATCAAGCTTTTCACCCTCGATGGCACAGGTCTTAATGGCCTCTTCCGTTAAAATATCTCCACGCGCTTCATTCGTAAGCTCTAGGCCTATGTTGGTGATCGAGGCAAGCAGCTTCCCTTGCTGCAAACGAGCTTGACTTAAGAGATTAATAAGCTCGTCAGCATTCCAAGTGAAGGTAGGCCATTCAGGATGCTGCCAGATCCATTGTTTTAATTGTCTCATATTCTGACACAATTATAGCATATAATCGCTTCATTGGCAAGCCTAATCGCTTCAATTTTTGAAGCAATTAGGCTGTTTAATCGCTTCATGGGAGCCTTCTTTGTTTGATATTCTTCATAAAAGGTTGAAAAAATAAGGCAAACTCTCTAGATACAAGAGTATCAGCCAAGGGAGCGAAAAGATGAAAAGAGCATGGTGTATAGTAGCTGGAATTTTCTTTGGCCTTATCGCAGTAACCCTTTTTACTGGGCTCTATTTAAACTACCCAATTCTTGGTGTAAACTCTCCCAGCTATTTTTGGCCAAACCTTATCGGGTTTATTGCAACCACATGCATCACTATCTGGATGTTTGTGGCTGCCAAAAAAGAGCGTAACTAAACTTGCTGCTTATCTTGGTTGGGTAGCACCTGACGCATGATGGCGTCCATTTTTGCTTCTAAGATTTCTACGCGTTTTAAAAGCGACGGTTCTTGGATAGAGGCTTTTTGGCTGGATGGAGGAGGAGATGGCTCTGATTTTATCACCGGTTCTTGCTCTTTTATGGATAAGGATTTTACTCTAAAGGTTCTCCATCCATCTCTGTTATTTTTGCTTTGGCCGACTAAACAAAGTTTGGATTCATCTCGTCTCCAATCTTTCGGTCGCAAAAATATACAGACTTTTGCTCGCGCTGTGATGTCATTGCACAGTTTCCAATCCACCCATTGGCGTGTTTTACGTTCGTCCTGTGTAGCCACAATGGTAGTAGCGACACAATAGACTGTTTTATGCTTCCATACAAGGCTTTCGGGAGAGCCGAAAAGCATTACTTCAGTTGCATCTCCAAAGACAGGGTCAGGGACAGTAACAGCCCTAGGCTCAACCTTTATACCCAAATAAATCTGCACAATGCGCTCGAAATAGGATAAATGGTTGTCGGCACGTTTGACTTTTTCTGTAGAGTCAAGTGAGGTATCTAATAAGCGCTGCAGCTCTGATCTTGCGCTTGAAATTGCTTGTAAGGGATCTGTTTTTTGCTCACGCATAATGGTCGGACCAGTACTTTCAAACGCGTTGATTACGGCGCGTAGAATATTGAGATTTTTGGCCCAGTAGTCATGTTCGTGAGCCCGTAGGCTTTGCCACATGCGTTTTCGATTGAGTATTGCTGTGTCTGCTAAGGGAGAATCGGGAGAAATTTCAGAAGGAAATTCAGAATATATTTTTTTTGTAACGGACGCAACAAGGTCAGATGTTTTCTTGTGCTCTTGAGTGGCATTCGCAGGCAATTCAAAAGTATTGAGCCAATCATCCCAAGAAGAATTATCACTAAGCCCAAGAAAATCGTCGTAAATTTCTGATGTAATCATAAAAAAATAATGTTTTATATAAGATTATAATTTCATAAGAAATTTAAGTAAAGAACAAGGCATCTATAAAGTTAGAGCTCTTAGGGTTGGCGAAGTCATACCCTAAGAGCGCAGTTTAAAGTTTTTTAAGCCAAAACTGCTTGGTCTGTTCACTTGGCTGTTCTTGGCCAACTAAGGTCCAGCTAGATTTGGAGTAGCCAGCTGAAATAAAGCCAAATTTTTGCCACATCTCGCCCGAGGGACGGACGCCATCACGCAGTGTTGCAGCCACAGAAATCTGGTCGAAATTGCCTGTTTTTTTGATCTGATCTTCGAAGGCGCGGTACATGCGCGTCGCGACGCCGACATGGCGATGTTCAGGTGAGACAAGTAAATCTTTTATGTGATAGGTTCGGGGAGGGTATTGGCCCCCAAAGGCTACTTGATGGCGCTTCTCTTCTTGCTCTAGTGGATAGCCTGTAAGACATCCAACTACTTTTGTCTCTTGAAGGGCGACAAATACCACGCTATCGGTCCTCGCCATTACCTTTTTAAAGTGATTTGCATCCTTAGCAGGGTCCGTTTTATAGAGTGTAGGAGGCTCTTCATAGACTTTATAGAGCACAACAAGTTGATCCATATGCTGGACAGTCTGTTCTTGAGAAAAGGGTAGAATCTGCATATATACTCCTAATATTTATTTTTTTATACCGTAGGCGAGGAAGATGCATTCATCTTCGCCGGGAATAAGGGGCAGCTCAAGTGCTTGCTCGAGGGTCAGCCAACGAGCTTCAGAGTGTTCGGCAGGGCTTATTCGTATGTCTTTAGCGTGTGAAAGGACTGTGCGAAACATTGTATAGGTGAAATCACCATTCGGGTAGCGAATATAGACAGTTTGAAGCTCTTCGAGCTCGTGCTCTTGAAATGTCAGGGCTGTTTCTTCTGCAAGCTCGCGAATGACCGCTTGAAGAGCTGTGTCGCCCGCATCTAACTTGCCTCCGGGAATCCCCCAAGTGTTGCCGCACGATTTATCAGGCTGTCTAAGTAAAAATAAAAATTTATTATTATACTCACAAAAGCAGGCAGCCACATGACAGCGTGGATTATATCCAGCTGGAGGCTCTAAGAATACCATCTGTTCTTGAATATATTGTTCAGACATACAAACAGTATAAAAGATAAGAACTTTATATTGAACAATTTTTTACAAGTGCTTAGTTATTGCAAGCAAGCACACTGCTCTTCAAGCTTAGTCACATCAAAATTGTGGCCTTTTGCTTGGTCAATGGCAGCCCGAGCGGTGTCGGCCAGCTTGGATTGAATGGCAATGTGAGCCATGAGGGCGTAATTAATGCCGTTTGTTTCTAGCCTAATTGCACAGTCAATATGAGCAAGCGCATTTTCTTGTTGGTTCAGCCTTGTGCAGATTCTTGCCATATAGTGACTAACGAGCCAATTTGTTTTTTTATCAAGTTGTGTAAAAGTCCCAAGAGCTTTTTGATAGTCTCCTAACTCATAATAGGCAACTCCAAGCTCAAAAAGCACTTCTGGATCAACAGGCGATTCCTTTAGCTTGGCTTCGTACAGAGTTACCCGCTCTTGCAAGGGGAGTGGCGAGTTCTCTTCTTGTGGGAACATTTTTTTAAAAGTTTGAACCGCACTCAAGAGCCTCTCTTTGTATACACCTACAGATTTGTTTGCTTCTGCAAGAGCATCTGTAAGGCTTGCAACACGTTTTTCAAGATCTCTAATTTGAGCATTTTTACTTTTAAGCTGCTGTTGAACCTGACTCCATTGGGTAGAAAGTCCTTGCAAAGCATTATCAAAGCGATTTATCTCTGAACTCATAATTAACCTATTAAAATTCCAGTTTTTCTAATCGTGCAACGCGCGCTTTTTGTAATTCAGTGCAAATTTCTGGGGATTGCTCAATATTTTTAGCACGAATGAGATAGTCGATTCGTTGATGAGTATCGGAAGTTGCCATCGCTTTTTGATAGAGACGTAAGGCTTCTGTTGGCTTTACCTTTGGCACAGTTCCATTTAGATACTGTTTTGCAAGCTCGCATCCAAGACTGATAGCACGTTCGTAATTTGAAGCTTTTTCAGTACGGTTAAGCCCCTTTTTTTCATTATTAAAAGTGATAGCAAACAGTACCCAACCATAAAAAGGATCGCTAAGTTCTTTTGATCCCAGCTTTTCAAGCTCAGTCAGGCTATTCATCACAGTGCCGTAACCTCGCCCTTTGAGCTTTTTTTGGACAAGCATTGTAATGAGCACTTTTGACACCTTAAAGGCGCTTGGGTAGTCCTTTTGGTTTCCTTGGGTATAGGACCTTAATAGAGAAGTCCCATCAGCCGAAGAGGGCGTTTCAAAAAATCGAGCCGCGACACGTTCGACTTCGCTTTTGAAATGCTTAGGATCTTTTTTTGGCTCTTCATATGAAGATGAAGAACTAGAGACTGTTACTAAGTGCATGAAGTGTCTCTCTATAAGTATTAAGAGTAGTTTTTATCTTACTATTTTCTTGCATAGTTGTCATAAAAAGTGACAGGAGCAGTGACAGTGCTTTGGGAGAGTTTGATTTGCAGAGTTCCTGCAATTTTATGAAATGTGGTTTTAAACCAGAAGGTAGCGATTCATTTAAGGATTTACTTTCAGTATTAAATGCTAATAGTTGAGACTCTATCAATTCAAGACGATCTAATTTTTCTTGCTTTCGAATACGAGATATAAGCGCCGATTCCTTATTTTTTAATCGTCGTATTTCTAATTTAGATAGTGCGGGTGTCGGCTCAGATGATTCTTCCGGCTCTGAAGGGCTTTTTTCACTTTGGGGCTCTGCTGTAGGTTCAGCTGCCACTTGGGCAACAGCCTCTACAACCTCTTGCTCTTCTAGTTCAAAAGCAGGCATTTCACCAAGTGTGTATGGTTGCAAGAATTCAAATTCAGAAAATGAGCGTGTAGTAATCATATAACGAGCTCTAATATACATATGAGCCCGTTATTAGGTCCAGGAAAATTACGGAACTCTATTCTTGCCCATAAGTCCTAAGATGCCAACGACAATTAAGTAAATGGCAATGACGAAATTGAGCATCTGTGGAAAGAGCAAAATAAGAACCCCTGCTAGAAGCGCAACGATTGGCGTAAGTGATGGATGAATCATACATAACCTCTTTTTGTTATTTCATGGTTTTATACTCACATCACGGAATTGTCAAGCATGAAAACGAATGTTCCAGAGGAACATCTCAATAATAGCCCATTGTTTCGCACCAGAGGTGCAAACGATGGGGATCAGGGCTAAAAAACAACCTTAGTTGCGCTAGCGAGTATTTAATATTAAGCAGTCGCTGGCGAGGCTGTGAAAAATGCGCTTGAGCGAAGCTCCCTGGAGTGCGGGGCAGTTATGCACCGCTCTTAAATTTATCACAAGCCTTATCAGGAAGCGCCTTTAGGCATGATGTAGGGGTTCTTTCCGGACGTACCGCTATTGAGATGGAAGTGTGCGTATAATTGAGAGCGGTGCATAACTGCCCCGCACTCCAAAGGCCTACGGCCATTTTTCACAGCCTCTGGCGCGACTATAGGCTTTTTTTGCATAATTTCCCATCGGTTGCACCTTCGGCGCGAAACAATGGGCTATTATTAAGTTGTTCCTTTGGAACAAGCTAAAAACGACCAAAGGGACGAATTAAAGTCCTTTTGTTCCGTATGTCTTTTTATAATTTTACAGGTGTGCCGTTGAGAAGGCCATGACAGCCAAGTGTGAGGGGTATGACGAGGGTGTTTTTGGCGACGGTTGTATCGTGCTGAAGGGGCGCTGTGATTGTGTAGTGGCCAACTTGGATGCTGTTAATTATGTATAGCTTTGCTGTTTCTGGGTGAATGCGAATGACAGGATCCTTCACAAGCTTGTGAAGATGCTCGTTATGCTGCATGCGGACGCCGTTGTCAAAGAGCTCTGGAGAAAAGGTTGCTACTAAACCGCTCGTTTTTTGCATAGGCTCAGCATCGATGCGTTTTGGTCTTAGGATATGGTGCCGGCCAGGTTTTAGCTTTTGTAAAAAGGCTTCGTCGATGACGAGATTACGCTGCAGCTTTTGGGCAATCCTCACAAAAATATAGGAGTCAGCATAGACACCCTTTGGAATAGCCTTGCCTGGCTTTAGCTTCTGTATGCGCTGTTCGATGTTTAAAAAGCTGCCGCCTTTTTCTACGTAGCTTAATGTCGGAAGCACCACATCAGCATCGCGGGCAGTCTTTGTCATAAAAAGATCCTGCACGATAAGACATCCCACGCGCTCTCGTAAACCCTTCCAATCTGCTACCTTCGAAGCAACATCAGCTCCAACGACATAGAGCGTATCCCACGAGTCTTGTACGATATCTGCAGCGCATTTTCCAGGATTGTCTACCGGAATACCTTGAGGTCGAAATTCTGGATGCATGCCGGCAAAACGTGCGCCCAGGCTATTGCCAGAGCCTTCCAGTATATTGAGTGTCTTTGGCTGCCATGAAAGAAGTTCTGCTAAAATGGCTTTTCGATTTATGGAGGAAAGGTATTGTCTTCCTACAAGTATGTCAGCTTGGGTGCGAAGTGCTTCTAGATTTTCATCCCCAGGCGCATGCAGAATGACTTTATCAAAATAGCGGGCAACCTCTGGGGCATAATGGCCCGCAAAGGTAACTTTGCAGCCCTTATTAATTGCTAGTTTGAGCCGTAGCCACAAAAGCGGAAACTCTTCAGTAATATCACAACCGAGTATAAGGAGCTCCTGTATATTTTCGAGCTCACCGATCTCAAGCTCCATGCCTGCTTGAATGGCTTCATCTTTACAAGGCATGCCTACACGATGGTCAATATTATTGCTGCCGCACACATCGCGCATAAGCATCTGTAACAGGTAGTTCTCTTCTACAGTAAGGGTGTTGCCGCCAAGAGCTGCCACTTTTGGCGCTTTAAGCTTGGATGCAATATAAGAAAAGGCATCATCCCAGCTGACAGGTACTAATTGCCCATCTTTACGAATAAGAGGCTCTGTAAGGCGTTTTTCACTCGATGAAAACTCATAGCCAAACCAGCCCTTATCGCAAAGCCATATGTCGTTGACGCATCTATCTTCTTGCGAGCGTGTGCGCATGATTTCGCCGTCGCGAGAGTCCAAAATCATACTGCAGCCTACAGGACAGAGCGTACAGCTTGTCTCTGTGGGCATATTATCCCAAGGGCGAGCTCTAAAACGATAGACCGTACTCGTTAATGCTCCTACAGGACAGATAGCAATAGTATTGCCAATATATTTTGACCGGGGCGCACCGCCATCGCTTGTTCCAACTTCCGTCTTATAGCCGCGCTCGATAAATTCTAGGGCATGATCGCCGGCTATAATGTCGCCAAAGCGGGTACAGCGCGCACAGGTGACGCAGCGCTCGCGATCGAGGGTAAGGACCGGACCCAAAAATATTGGCTTTTCAAAATGTCTCTTGTCTTCAAAAAATCGACTTTTTCCTGGACCAAATTTGAGTGCCTGATCTTGCAAGGGGCATTCGCCACCACGGTCACATATAGGGCAATCAAGTGGGTGATTTATAAGCAAAAATTCCAAAATTTCATCTCGAGCTCGTACGGCAGGGTCAGCCTGCGTGCGAACAACCATGCCTTCGCTACATTCTAAAGTGCATGAGGTCTGAAGCTTTGCCATTTTTTCCACTTCGACAAGACAGACGCGGCACGCTCCAAAAGGCGGCATGCGGTCTTGATAGCAAAAGATGGGCAGCTCGATACCCAGCTGCCTTGCCGCATTATAGACCGTAGTTCCCTTTGGAACCTGAATTGGTTGATTGTCGATCGTAAGTGATATCATAGATATGGGTACGTTATTTTCATTACTTGTGGTTTATCAGCATCGGGATTTTTTTTGATATAGGCTTCAAACTCATCTCGAAATTCTTTCATAGCACTCTGTATTGGGGGAGCGGCTCCAACTGCTAGCGGACAAAAAGAATTTGAGACCATGCTGTTGCACACATCGTCGATAGTTTTAAGGTCGTTATAAGTTCCTTGGCCTGCTTCTATACGTCCAAGCATCTGTACGGTCCAACGAGTGCCTTCACGGCATGGTGTACACTTGCCACACGATTCATTTTGATAAAACTGCATAAGCCTATGGGCCATTTTGACCATGTCTGCAGTATCATCCATAACGATGATCGAAGCTGTGCCAAGAGCTGATTTTCGAGCTGCCAGACTTTCAAAATCCATAGAGATGTCAAGATCACGCTTTGTGAGCAGCTCGCAGGATGATCCTCCCGGATAACACGCCTTAAAAGTTCTGCCGGGCAGCATGCCGCCTGCAGCATCTAACACTTCTCGTAAAGAGATGCCTAGGGGAAATTCATAGCACCCAGGCTTTTGTACATGACCACTTACTTGAAAAATTTTTGTGCCGCGATTTTTAGGCTTGCCAATAGATGTAAACCATTCCACACCTCTATTGACAATCTGCACCACATTACAGAGCGTCTCAACGTTGTTGACTACAGTAGGTTTGTTGTAGAGGCCGTTGGTGGCGGGGAACGGGGGTTTTAAGCGGGGAGTGGCCCGATAGCCTTCCAGCGAGTTGAGCTGCGCAGTCTCTTCACCTGCAATATAGGCGCCGGCACCCGGATGTACGATGATTTCAAGCTCCTTTAAAAAACCTTTTGCCTTTGCTTCATCTACAGCTTTTTGCAAGGTTTTAAGTCCTTCAAAATACTCTCCTCGACAGTAGATAAAGGCGTGCTTGGCGCCGATGGCATAGCTTGTTAAAATAATGCCTTCAATCACCTGGTGAGGGTCTTTTTCAATAAGAAGGCGGTCTTTAAACGTTCCAGGTTCGCTCTCATCAGCATTGCAGACTACGTACTTGGCAAGGTTTGGATCCTTAGGAATAAAGCCCCATTTTACACCAGTCATAAAACCGGCGCCGCCTCGGCCGCGAAGTTCTGCCTTTTTTACCATCTCCACAAGCTCTTCTGGAGCAATTTTTCCAATGGCTTTTTCTATCGCTTTATAGCCGCCATTTTTTATGTAGGTATCAATAGACGTTTGATCGGGATCGTTGACATAGGCTGTAAGAATCTTCATCTCATCCATTTTCAAGCACCCTGTCAATATCCGTTACGGGGCCAACAACTGTCTCTCCCACGAGCATCATAGGAGCTCTATCGCACGCCCCAAGACACTCTGAAGCAATTATGGTATACTTGCCATCGCTCGTCGTTTCGCCAGGTTTGATATTGAGCTTGTGACAGAGCTTTTGGAGCATCTCATCGCATCCGCGCAGCATACAGGAAGCATTTTTGCAAACGTGGATAATTGTGTCTCCCACAGGCTCTTCAAAAAACATATCATAAAAGGTGACGATGGCGTGCACCTCTGTTGTGTCGAGTCCAAACAGTTTTGCCACTTCTTCCTGCACTTCGTGCGGAAGATAGCCAGCCTCATCCTGCGCTATGTGTAGGGCAGGAATAAGCGCCGAGCGCTTTTCTGGATAGCGCTTTTGCAGTGCATAAATAGCATCAACAGTTTTTTGACTAAGCATTAGCGATCTACATCTCCTAAAATTGGATCAACACTTGCAATGGCCACAACCACATCAGAGATTATTAAACCTGGTACTACCTTTTTCAGCACCTGAACGTGTGGGAACGATGGGGAGCGAACACGAACGCGGTAAGGTTTGTTTGATCCATCGCACTCCACATAGTAGCCAAGCTCACCTCGAGGCGATTCGACAGCACTATAATGATTGCCTTGTGGCGGATGCATGCCTTCAGACACCAGTTTAAATTGATGTATCACCGCTTCCATACTGCGGGCAAGTTCGCTTCTTGGCGGGAGCGCCACTTTCCGGTTATCGACAATAACAGGACCGGGTTTTAGTTTACCAAGTGCTTGGAGGATAATTGAAGAGCTTTCCTTCATCTCCTGCATGCGCACAAGGTAGCGTGCGTAGGCATCGCCCTCTTTTTGAGTAGGAATATCAAACTGATAATTTTGATAGCCAGAAGTTGGGTAGGCTTTACGTATATCGTAGGCAACGCCCGCAGCGCGTATAAGCGGCCCTGTGCACATAAACTGCTCACAAAGTGGCTTGTCGATAACGGCTACGCCTTTGAGACGCTCGCACCAGACATAATTTTCGGTAAGAAGGTTGTCAAGATCGCGAAGTGATTTGGGAAGATCTTTTTCTAAAAAGTTCTTAGTACTCGAAATAAATGATTCTGGTAGGTCGCGGTTGAGCCCGCCAATCCTCCAGCAGTTGGGAAACATTCGAGCGCCCCCATAGCTTTCGATAAGATCCAAAATCTTTTCCCGTTCCACAAAGGCGTACATAAAGACCGAGGACATGTTGAGCTCAAGTGCGCTTGTGCCAAGCCAGAGAAGGTGACTTGAAATCCTCGTAAGTTCCATCAGAATAACGCGTATAATTTGGGCGCGTTCAGGCACTTCAAGGCCCATATGCTGCTCGATCGTTTGGGCAAAGGCATGCTCTTCAAATGGTCCAGAAAGATAATCAAGGCGCGATATTAAAGTAAACATCTGCAAAAAGAGGCGAGTTTCGCACTCTTTTTCTACCCCTGTATGAAGATAGCCGATTATAGGTTCGCACGATATCACCACTTCACCATCAAGACGCAGTTTAAGACGCAGCACACCATGGGTAGACGGATGCTGAGGCCCTAAATTGAGCTCCATGATGTCATCGGTTGGCTCGTCGAGCGCTATGAGTTTACGTCTATCTAACATAGGGTATTATTTCCGATGGTACTTTGGGCTCTACGCCATGTTTAAATTGCACAGATTCTTCTGTCAGCGGATAGTCTTTACGCATGGGATGTCCCTTCCAGTCATCTGGCATCAAGATGCGCGTAAGATCGGGATGGCCCTCAAAGTGGATGCCAAACATGTCCCAGAGCTCGCGCTCATACCAGTTTGCCCCTTCCCAAAGCGGTGTAACCGATTGCAAAGAGTCCGCCCGTTTTCTGATGCATTTGCGCTCGAGAGTTGCAGGATTGTGCAGAAAATAGAGCACATCCATGTGGCTGCCATAATCAACCGCCGTCAGGTCCATAAGTACGCTAAAGCCAGAATTTTTAGCTTCTTGTAAATCGTTCATTTTGGATCTTCTTTTGTAGTAATAATAGCCCATCTAAAAGCGCTTCAGGTCGTGGTGGACAGCCTGCTATATACACATCAACAGGAACGAGCTTGTCTACGCCTTGTATGATGGCATAGTTGTTGTAGATGCCGCCAGAAGAGGCGCAGTCGCCCATGGCGATTACCCATTTTGGTTCTAGCATCTGATCGTAGACCGTTTTTAAAACGGGTGCCATCTTTTGGCTGCAGCGTCCAGCTACGATCATCACATCGCTCTGTCTTGGCGATGCCCGAAACACTTCTGCACCAAAGCGTGCGATGTCATAGCGGCTTGCAGCCGTTGACATCATCTCAATTGCGCAGCAGGCAAGACCAAACTGTGCAGGCCAGAGCGAGTTCTTTCTTGCCCAGTTAATAAGCTGCTCTAAAGGGCCCACCATAAATGGCGTGCGTTCTTTTGCATTTACTCCCATTCGAGCCCTCCTTTTCTCCAGACATAGACAAATCCAATCCCGAGCGCTACCAAAAAGAAAGCCATTTCATAAAAGGCAAACGGACCAATTTCTTTTGCAATCACTGCCCAAGGGTATAAAAAGATCACTTCGATATCAAAGACCAAAAAAAGCAGCGCCACGAGATAGTGTCGAAGGGGAAAGCGCTTTTGCAATAAATTTGTTTCGGTAAGTATCCCCGACTCGTAGGGCATAAACTTCACCTTCGAATCGCGTTTTGTCGGAAATATCCAGGTAGCGCCTAGCATAATGAGCGTCATCGCCAGCACCAGCCCCAAATAGACATATACCGAATAAAATTCCGACATCTTTTCTACTCTTTTCGTAAAAACGCCGTTGTACTCCAATCCCCAAAATAGTGCAAAGAAAAAACCAAAGATTTCAACACAGAGACACTGAGATACACTGAGAAGGGGAATTACTTGCGAAGCACTCTGTGATTCTCTGTGTCTCTGTGTTTAAATTTTTACTTAAATATTTATTTCTGATATGGAGAAGGCATGACAAAATTAGATGTTATTGGCAAATTTCGCTACAAAGAGCCGGCGGTCCAGCAGACAAGTCGTGCTAAGGATCACTATCCCATCGTCACACTCTATGGCGATCAGTCGCTCAAGCCGCTATTTGGCTATTTCCAGCAGGTAATAAACAGCAAAGTGCTCCTCAAGGTAGGTCATGAGCATGAGGTTGTTATCGAACAGGTAGATGGCCGCTTTCGCCTTATCATCGATGGCAAAAAAATTCTGATGATCGATCAGAAATAAATCATTTCCACAATTAGTTTGACGTTTAGTATTAGCTCGTAGTATACCCACATAGAATAAAATGAATTGGGTAATAGTATGGTTAATTGTAAAAATATTTTACTTTCGAGAGCTTCGCTCTATGCAGGTGGGGCAACCGCCGCATTGTGTACCGGTCTTGCTGATGTTTTTAAGCACACCTATACTGAAGCGGCTATAAAAACGTCAGAGCTTTTTGGCCAGTTCTGTCAGCAACTTCCTTCATCCGAAATAATTCCGCAGCTTGGCAATATAACCTGCCAGGTACTTGAAAATAATCTTGATAGTGAAAGCCTTATCAGTTCAGTCTGTTGGTTCGCCGAAAACGCGGGCGTCTTCATTGTCGGATTAGCCTTTATGAGCGCCTGGAATTACAGATCTATTGAAGCAAAGATAATGGATCTGACTGGAGTAGATGTAACAGAACGTGCCCCTCTTATAACTTAATGGAGAAATAATTATATGTATTGCTCAATGAATAAAGGCTTTGTAGCAACTCTTCTTGGCGCTGCAACCTTCGGTGCAAACGTCTTTGGTCTTATGTATTCGAAAGGAGCCCAAACAACCGCTGCAATTTTTGGCGAATGCTGCAAAAATGCTACCATAGTCAAAAACTGTCAGGATGTCGTCTGCGATGTCATCACTGCAGAGATGCAGAAAAATTGGGTGGTAAGAGTAGTAACGGGCGTGCTCTTTCCTGTGGGCGCAATTGGCTTTACTATACTTGTTGCACGATGTACTTGCATGGGTTCTGAAGATATGGCTGAAATAGAAAGAAGAGCGGGTATTCTTGAAGCCGGGCTTCCTGGGGATGAGTAAGAAGAGCTAAGCCTAAAATCCGTTATTTACTTGTATAAAAATAGCTTATGTGATATACAAATAGGTATGAGCATATAAGGATGGCTATCATGGACACGCTGCACGTAAAAGTTACACATGAATATAATGAAGTGCTAAAAAGTTTTGGCAAATCACGGGGAATGACGGTTTCTGAACTTATTAGACAAGCCCTTGTTACTTGTTATCAACTCGATATGTTGGGGCTCTCAGAACGTCAAAAGCAGGCGCTTGAGGCTTATCGCGGTGGGTTTATAAGCCTGGGCAAATTAAGTGAGCTTATGGGCCGTTCAGCCATTGAAATGCGAAAATGGCTTAATGAGCATTCGATTTCTCAAAATAACGCATTCTCAGAAGATGATGTGAAAAATGCCCAATAAGAAGACCCCGCTTTTTTTTGATACTGTAGTGCTTTCAAATTTCGCAAATACAGAAAATGGTATTGAAGTTTTGCGAAAAAAGTATAAATCACGCGGTTATGTGACACTACAGGTTTTAGAAGAAATCGCAAAAGCTCTCTATGCTGGACTGAATCACCTCGAAAAAATAGAGAATCTCTTCTCAAAAACTTCGCTCATTAAAACAGAACAAGAAACCTATATTTTGCTTTTACGCAATCTTGGTGCGGGCGAAGCCTCCTGTATTTCTTGCGCATACGAAAGAGGTGGAATAGTTGTTACGGACGATCGCATGGCAAGAAGCGTCTGTAAAGAGCGTAATATTCCCGTTACAGGCACCCTAGGCATCTTAAAAGTAGCCTATTTGGATGCGCTAATCACGATCGATGAAGCTGACAGCATGCTCAAGCAGATGATAAATAGCGGGTTCTACTCTCCAGTCCAAAAAATTTCTGATTTGTTATAAGAGCCCTGGCACCCGTTCATCCGGCCCCCGTTTCTGGCTCCGGGTTTAGCTACGGACAGTTTTGCCCTGACAAATCCATCCAAATGATATTTTTAAACAGCACGCCCGAGAAGTCACTAAGACAATTGCTTTATTCCGTAAAGAATAGAGCATCTTTATAGCAAACCAAGTTGCCTGGCTCTTGCTATGTGATCTAGGGCCGGCCCGAGGTCACAGCCTCTTCACAATCGGGTCGTTTTTTTATGCGAATCGAAAGATCGAAAGGGCCAGTCCCTGGGTCACAGGTCATTTTTACAACACGAGTCACTGAGACATAGGAATGCAATCCTATGTATTTGGATAAAAAATAGGATTGCATCCCAATGTTTTCCATGATATAATTGGATTAGGTTCCAATATGAGGAGAATAGCATGCTTGACGACCTACGAAAGCTTAGCCACGATTTTCTTAAATTAAAAAATTCCAGCTATAAACGCTATTTTTTTAAATTCCAACCTTTCAAGCATCGCCTTTCGCTTTTACTTGGCCAAAGGGGCGTTGGGAAAACGACTACTATAATCCAATTTCTTCTGGATCAAACTGCTCAGGATTTTTATGACCCATCTATTCTCTATGTTCAGGCTGATCACTTTTTAGTCGGATCTCTTTCTCTGTATGAAATCGCAGAGGAATTTCAGAAGCTTGGAGGAAAATTTTTAGCCTTTGACGAAATCCATAAATATGCCAACTGGTCTCAAGAACTAAAAAGCATCTATGACACCTTCCCAAAGCTTATCGTTATAGCGTCTGGAAGTTCAGCTCTACAGATGTACAAGGGAAGCCATGATCTTGCACGTCGCGCGATCAAATACAGCATGGTAGGCCTATCATTTCGTGAATTTTTAGAAATGCATCTACAAATGACCTTTTCTTCCTATTCCTTGACCGAGATCCTTGAAAATCATAGCCGTTTTGCCTCAGAAATTATCGAACAGATCGAGGCAAAAAATCTGAAAATTCTGCCGCTCTTTCAGCATTACTTACGCTGCGGATACTATCCCTATTTTTTTGAACTGCCCAATGAAGAGCTTTATTTTATGACGCTTGAGCAAAACCTTCACAGCACCATTGAAGGCGATCTTGCTGCAATCTATCCTCATCTTACAGGCGCTAGCATCAGTAAACTTAAACAGCTTCTAATTTTTATCGCAAAATCTGTTCCATTCATTCCAAACTGGAATAGCATTAAAGATGCGCTTGAAATAGGAGATGTCCGCACGTTAAAAACCTATTTTCAATACCTTGAGGATGCTGCACTCATCCGGTCTCTTGGAAAAGAAAAGCTCAAACTCGATCACATACATTCAGGGGAAAAAATGTATCTCGACAATCCCAACCAGATGCATGCACTTTCCTTTCAAGATCATAACAAGGGGACACTACGCGAAATATTCTTTCTCGATATGCTTTCTCTGAACCATCAAGTCAGCCTGCCTACTTCAGGCGATTTTCTTGTTGATGGTAAGCAGATATTCGAAGTTGGTGGCAAAAACAAATCCTTTAGCCAAATCAGTGGCAAAAAAAACAGCTTTCTTGCCTGCGACAACACAGAATCAGGCGTAGGATCCAAAATCCCCCTTTGGCTTTTTGGGTTTTTGTATTAATAAAGTGATCTGGGGCCGTGCCTTTCGATCTTTCGATTTTTTTGCGAATCGAAAGATCGAAAGGGCCGGCCCCAATGGCGTCCTCTCGAAGAGTGTGCTGCAAATCATCACAAGGCTTTGCAGCACACCCTTCGGGCGTGCGATTTTTGGAGATCACCTATTCCCAGGACACCTCCCTTTGGTCGGTGGCCTGGGCTACATTCCACCACTCTCTTCGAGAGTGAACTACTTCAGTCTCGGGGACAGAGCTAATAGAAATTTCCTTAAGTTGACACCATTGGGCCGGCCTAGGGTGTTGATTTAAGCGCTTTTTCAAAGAATAGCTTTTATGTAAAATTTGCCCTAGAGCGCAGCTCTTTGGAGTGTCGGTGCAGTTATGCACCGCTCTCATTTTTGACCGAAACTTTTTCATGAAAAGCCTCGAGGCTAGAGTAGGGGGCATATTGCTTTGACTTTGTCGAATTAAAAGTATACGATGAAAATGAGAGCGGTGCATGCTGCACCGACACTCCAGAGAGCTTCGCTCAAGAACAGATTTGCTACCGCCTTTCTAGCATGAAAAAATGCTTAAATCAACACCCTAGGGCCGGCCCTAGGTCACTAAAACGCCTTGGTGATGCCCCCATCTACAAGTAAGTTAGTACCGGTAATATGGGATGATTTGTCACTAAGAAAGAATTTTACGGCTTTTGCCACATCGAGGGTTGTAGCGTAGGCTTTAAGTGGGGTGTCAGCGACTTCTATTTTGAGTTGCTGCTCAAAGGTTTTGTCGCTCTCTTCAGCCTTTTTCTGGATGCGTTGGATATGATGCTGGGTGAGCACCGTTCCAGGAGAAACGGTATTTACACGAAATTGTTTTGGCCCAAGTTCATGAGAAAGCCCTTTTGTGTAGGCGCTCCACATACGCCGTATTACTGAAGGTCCCGCATAGCTTGGGGCTAACTGAACCGAGGTTATGCCTGAAATTGCGACGATGGAGCCCTTTTCTGTAAGTGAGGGAACTGTTGCTTTCACAACACTACACGGGCCAGTAAAACAGCTTTGTAAAGTGTTTAGCCACTTAGGTTCATCATCCAAGAGTTCAATTGCCGGTCTGGGTGTAATGACAACGATGCCAGATACCTTCTTATCCTGTATAACTCGAGCATATTTTTTTACAGATTCTGGATCGGTATAGTCTACTAGACATGAGGTGAAATGACGATCCTTATAGGTTTCAGAAAGTAGAGTAAACAGTTTATACATTTTAGCAGAACTTCTTCCAACTAAGATAAGATCGTGCTTCGGCGCCAGAAGTTTGGCTATCTCTTGTCCAATTTCGCCTGTGGCGCAAGTAACTACATATGTTGTGGCGGGGATCATATTTGAACCTTATTTGAATTAAATTTTTGTCTAAGTAGCCTCGGAATAATCTGCTGGACCATCCAAGTTATTATGAACTATTTGCAAACATAAAGATTGTAATGAAGCAACCATAATGACAATTGTATAGAATCGTCACTAAAAGGTAAATTCAAACAAGTTAGTCTGAGTCTTAAAGAAGTAAGTATTATTCTTCACAAGTTGGAATGCTTTGGCGCCAGTGAAAGAGGTTGTGCGGATCGTACGTTCGCTTTATGTGCATTAGGCGATTGACGTGGTTGCCATAGTAGACGTCAAGATAGTTATGAATATCATAATCGACAATGTTGGCATAGGCGTGCTTTGAGACATAGGGCGCAATGTCACACTGGAATGTGCGAAGCTTGTGCAGGGCGGTCTGTTCAAGATTTTCATTATCCCAGTAGAGCACTTCATACCACCAAGATTCAGCACGGCGAGGAAAGAAAGCGGTGTGGGCATCGGGGATTTTGCCACCCATCGCTTCCAGTTCAAAAAAGGCATAGTATTTGGAATGTTCTGCTTTTAGCTTTTCAAAAAAATCGATAGCGGTGTTGATTGGTTCATGTGATAATGATTTGTTTAACATCTGCGATTTGCTTTTGAAGAAGGGAAAAGGCGATCGATCTGCCCATTCGGGTGCCGAATCAAGATAGCTACCTGTTTCAATTTTTACTTTTGGGCGCAGATGCTTAAAAGCTTTTTTCCATTCATTAAAGCACGATTTTCCAACTTTAAGGCCCACAACTCGTACCAAAAGCTTATTATTAAGGTATTTGAGCTGTAGCTGGCTTGAAATGTTGCCTGGAAGGGTTTTGATCCAGCATTGCCACGCATCAAAGACTTCATGAACAGTCTTGCGATCCCACTTCCAGCTAAGCCTAAGCGTACTTACATGAGGCACATAATGCATTTTAAAGGTAAAGCCAATCACAATGCCGTACGAGCCATTTCCAGCACCTCGTAGGGCCCAGAAAAGATCTGGATGGTTATGATGATCGACGTCGATGATTTTTCCATCGGCTGTGAGTAGTCGTATGCTTTTAACAGAATCACATGTAAGTCCAAATATGCGTCCAAGCACCCCCAAACCGCCTCCTAGGGTAAGTCCTGTAACGCCCACCGAAGTGCAGGTTCCTGTTGGGATTGCATAATCGAGCTTGCCGATAGTGTTGATAACCTTGCCGAGACGACATCCCGCGCCAACATAGACCTCTTCATGCTCAACATCTGGGATAATGTCATCAAAATGGCGCATATCGACAACATATCCAGAGGTGAGTGACCCAGGCTCAATACAATGACCTCCTGAGCGAAGCGAAAATTTCAGATGATGCTTTTTTAATTTTTTGAAGAGATGTACAAGTTCATCCTCACACCTTGGTGTAAAGATGGCGTGGGGGAAAATGTTAAAGCGCTTATTAAAGTTAAATCGCGCGGTGTCATATCCCTTGCAGATCGGATAGATAGCATAGGGGATCTGCTGAAGATCGTGAGGGATGCTATGAAAAAGCTCGCACGCATTCTGATCGGGATAGACCTCCAGAAGAATGTTATCAGGGCAAGCGACATTCTCGGCATTAAGTGAAAAAGCAAATAGGGTTAGAGCCAAAAGATATTTCATACTTATGTGATAAACCATTTGCTCAAAAAATACAACTTGTTAGTATTGGTTGTCATGGTGACATCGCAACTTCACACAGCTTTAACATGCTTTAAGCTAGAGTTTTCAAATCAGCTTAACCTGCGTTTCCAGACATTCTATCAACGCTCCTGTCGACGCTCAAATATTGTGACGGAACATAATTTGTGGGCCGAAGAGCTAAAGCTGCTTGAAGAGTGAATGATCTGGGGCCGTGATCTGGGGCCGGTCCTAGGTCAGGCCCTAGGTCACTAGGTCATATAAATCTCCCATACGTCTGGATCAAGAAAAATACATTTGATGCTTCTAGTGTCGAAATCGAAGACAGGGCATAAGAACGATAGCCTGCAAAAAGCTCCTAAAACGCCTTGGTGATACTGCCGTCAACAAGTAGATTGTTGCCAGTAATATGCGCTGATTTGTCTGTAAGGAAATACTTCACGGCCTTGTAACACCTGCAAATGGCAGTTATACTGTCGAATTTATAAAGCCATCACCAGAAGAGGCAAGAAATCATTGCCGATCTGGATTGCAGTGCATGCGGGATGGCCAGTTTTCAGAGGCGATTCAGCAATTTAGTCTTGCCCTTAAAAATAAAAGAAAAAGTGTGAAAGACCTTTAAATTGTCATTTTTGACATTTTTTGCCACCACTTTATAGCAAAAGAAGCTTTTCTTGCTTTTTCCTATGTACTCTGGTAAAGAAAAGTTATGGCTAAACTTTCCAATAATGACCTAAAATTTTTGTTTAATAGCAACGATATCTCTCAGCTGCGAGTAAGTGGCAAAGGTATTGAAAAAATTGGCCGATGGAATTTTCTTGGCCGTCTCTGGCGAAAGATCTTTAAAACTGAGAAGGACCAAGCAGTAATAAATAAAATAAAAGAGGTTTTAGGAGCAAATGGTCTTTCGCAATTTGAGCGAAGCGGCACTCTTCAAGAAAAGCGTTCAATTCAGGAGCTGGACGTAGCTACAGCAAATAGCATGCTGAAGGGCAAATTCATACCAATTCCTGGAGCGACGGTCCAAAAACCTGCTGCTGAAAAGCCGTTAGAAGTGAATATGGCGACAGGTGATGATGAGCGTATCACACTTGAGTTTGGCGGTGCAAAATTTATACTTAATAGGGCAGATGCAGCCAAAATTCATCTACTTAACGATGTAATGGGGGACACGGGAGATACGACAATACCGCTCATGGCAACACATACGCATATTACGCGAGAATCGGTAGAAGATGCCCTCAACTACGTGATTCATAATAAACCCATTCCTGAGACATTTGAACGGCGCATGAATGCCATTATAACGCTTGATTATATGTTGGTGGATAAGGAGGTAGTCAATGCTCTTGTGCCGTCTGAGGAGCCATCGCCTCTTGTCCTTGCAAACTACTGGTTTGAGCTACCAAAAAACGTGCAGCTGACCATTCACCCGAAAGAGCTTTTAACGGCCCTTCGTGCCGTTGAGTATAAAGATCTTAAGTCGCCTAAAGCACAGCAGCTCTGGAGGGTTATTCATGAGACAAATTGTGATAAATATTTAAGTACTGAATGGACTCTGCCGCACTTTCAATTATTCGTGAGTCATACAAAAGAAAGTACACGTAAAGGCCTCGTTACTCTTTTGCATCTTGTCCCGCAAATGTCCATAAGCATAGACAACACCGTAGAAGAATCGTCAAACCTTCGATTTATACTCGAAAATATTCCAAATCCGGTTCATATGAGGATTGTTCTCCATTATTCAATCGACTCTTCACTTATTGAAAAGTTATCGAACATCAAAAGTTTGAATATTTTCTGCTGCCGTTCCGAAGATCAAAAGCGGTTGGATGCCGTTATGGATGCACTTGAGAAAACGCCTTCGCGCATTACTTCGCTTACAGTTAATAATCCAGAGGTATGCAAACATGAACGTTTTCTTAAGTGGTATGAGGGCAATATCACGGAGTTGAAGGTGGTTAATCAAGGGTTACATGAAAATTTTGATGCGCTATTTCAAAACAAAAATCTTGAAAAGATCCATTTAGTACACGTGCAAGATTTTAACCCTCCGGATCTGCCTCAACTAAAAGTATTTGAACATACTGGGGCTGGTTTTAAATCTTCATTTATACAGCTTCTGACTAGCTGTCCAAACCTCACTACTCTAACATCAGATATGCTGTGGAGAGATTTAGGTCTACGAAAAGTAGGCAGCCTTCAAGAAGGCATAACGAAACTTGCCGAGAGGGGACAACTGATGCTTGTCTCTGAAAGAGCAAAAGCATTGACCATGCTTAGTACAGCCGCAAAACATGGCCACCTCGAATCGCAAATGACATTGGGAAGAGTCTTTTACACTGAACAAAACTTCTCAAAAGCTCTAGAGTACTACACCCAAGCTGCCCTTCAAGGGGATAAAGATTGCCAATATAAAGTCGGTCTTATGTACTATAACGGCGAAGGTACAGCTCAGGATTATGTAAAGGCGCTTGAATTTTATAAAATGGCAGCCTCGCAGGGGATTCGGGAAGCAACATATATGGAAGGCTGGCTCTATTTTAATGGCTGGGGTTGCGAGCAGGATTATCTCAAGGCATTCGATTGTTTTACACAAATTGCAGAAAAAAATGATTCTACTGCTGCCAGTGCCAACAACGTGATTGGCTACATGTACTATCATGGTAAAGGAGTGAAACAAGATTATGCAAAAGCACTACTGTATATGCAAGAGGCCTTACAAAGAGGCCTCGACAGAGCCAGCTCTTATTTTGGTATCTGTTATTATCATCTGCAGGATTATGCAAGGGCAGTTGAATGGTTAGAAAAACTTCCCCAATCTGACCCAGATTATGATAAGGGCCAGCAGTATCTCGGCGAGTGCTATCTTTATGGCCGTGGCACCGATGTTGATAAGCAAAAGGCAATCGAGTGTTTCACCCGTTCTGCAACCCCAGAAGCAACAGCGCTGCTAAAAGAGCTTATAAATACAAAAGAGCGGCTGGCGCAGGCGCTACAGGATTTTCTTGCCGATAAGAAAGAGCAAAACCCGCGCACCTTTACAAAGCCGTTACTCGATATGGTGATGAGTTTCGCCGATACTGTTTCCCTGGATGACCTTATTGCCGAAACAAAAAAGCAACTACCCGGCAATTGGGCAGAGTCTGCCATACGTAGTGAAGTTGAAAACAGGAGCGTCTTAGCAGAAAAGCATGCTATAGATCAGCTTGAAGAGCTTTCTTCACGTCAAGAGCTCACCCATCAAGAGGTTATTAGCCAGTTAAAGCAAGTCGCCAACGAGCTTATTTTTTATAAAGGTAAGCTTTCTCAAGAAAATCAAAAACGCATTCAACAGAGTGCCCAGAAGCTTACCAAAATTATCCCAAGTCTCGATCTTTCAAAACCAGAAGACATGAAGGCCAACGAGCGCCTCAAAGAGCTTTGGGAAGCCGAAATCATGGCAAAACTTGGCCTAGACATTCCCTATCATTTAGAAATGGACACATCTCGCGATGAGCAAATTGCCCGCGATCTTGAACAGGCGTAAAACAACCCTAAAGTCTTACCTGTAAAAGAGAGCAGTTCTTTATTTGCTCAAAAAATACAACTTGTTAGTATTGGTTGTCATGGTGACATCGCAACTTCAAACAGCTTTAACATGCTTTAAGCTTGAGTTTTCAAATCAGCTTAACTTGCGCTTTCAGACATTCTATCAACGCTCCTGTCGACGCTCAAATATTGTGACGCAGCATAATTTGTGGGCCGATGAGCTAAAGCTGCTTGAAGAGCGTATGAAGAAGGTTTGGGATGGGGCGATTGAACAGTATGATCAGATCCCACAGCTTGCTTGTAAAGAACGGGTTGTAGCGCTCTCAAGTATGCTTCAGATCGAATCAATCGCTTTTCAGCTTATGGAAAAGTGCAGAACCCTTGCCGAGATTTTAAAAAACCCTCAGCATCAACAAGCCCTTATTTACTACAAAGAGCAGGTGAAGAGGTGTGAAAGCTTCGTGGGCCAGGCTCCTGATGTTGAGACGTTTGTCACCCTTTTTGATGAAGTAAATAGCCGCTCGGCCAATATGCAAAAGGAGCTTGATAAGGAGCCTGCTTCTGTTAAAGATGAGGTAAATTTGCTCTATGGCGAGATATTAAAATATATTGTTTACACAGCTCGATCATTTGGTTTAGACTTTCATCCTCCGACTGTTGTCATGCCCGGTGAAAAGCCTTCCGAAACCTTTCAAGCAGTTGTTTCACTTCCAACAGAAAACTACTTTCGTAATGGGCGCTGGTTTGCTAACTCTCGCTGGGTTGGCTATCCCGAGATATATACTGAATGCATGGCACTTCAACAGAGTGCAATGGGCATCTATCAAATTGAAACGAATTTAAAAAAACGCGTTGAGGTTGTCGCTACAACGGATATGGATCAGGATGAAATTCTTCAAGAACATACAAGAGATATACAGACTCTTTGTTCTATGGAAGAGGCGATCGATACTCACTGGTGTCAGCTCACAAAAAAACCTCTTTCAAATCAGATCCATCCAGGCTGGTACTATGCTGCAGCCCTTATTGCCCAGGCAAAGTGGCTTCATAGGGATTTGACAATGGTTGATAGTGAACTTCTCTCCTATTCAAGGGCTCTGAATATATTGCGAGGTGAACCGTCGGCCCAAGCACTTGATGCTGCCATAAAACAGCTGCCAAAACCAACTCCAACCTATGAACGTGTGCATGCTGTTATTACAACGATCTTTCAGAATCAATTTGCATTGGCTGTAACACTTGTAGGAGAGGAGACTACTTTTGCAAAAGAGGTATTGAGTCGAACGCTCCGCTGGCGTGTATGTGAAGAGGAATTAAAGCCCTTTCTTATGAAAGGGTTTTTACACCCAACTCCTGAGTTTAGGGCGCTGCTTTTTAGACTTGAGCATGATCCGCTCTATTGTGCTGATTTTAAAGACTGTCTCGCACGCTCACCTGAACTTCAAAGCCGATATATAAAAGTGCCAGAAAACGACTCTCTGAAGACAATAACAGATGTGCTGATGCGTCTTTATGAGCATGTCAACACTACACTGTATGAGCGATTTGTACGGCTTCATAAGGCGTTTCAAGTTTTTCGAGGCTTAGAGGCATCAGATCCTTATTACAACTGGTTTAGATCGAAACTTGAGGAGTTTAAGAAATCTTGGTCAGAAGTAATAACGATTACTGAAGAGGTGAAAGATCAGCTACTCTATAAACAGCTCTTTGCAAGTCTCTTTGGGACTGATCCAGAAATGCGTAAAGCTGCCGACGCGGCAATAGTACTGCCAAAGCATTTAGAGCCTGGTATCATTAAAGTGCTAGCCTACCGATGGGTGCTTGAGCGGCATATGGCAAGAGGCAAATTATCTACTTTAAGCCTGGATGACGTACCACCGATTGAGCGGGATATACTCACGCGCCTCTTTAAGGGGTATGTTGCAAAGCCTGCCTTTTGGATAGGCCAGTATGATATGGGCTATATGGAGGTTGCCCTCTTTAAGTTTAATAAGTTTCGAGGGGAGCCCTTAAACCAGCTACTTCAGCATTATATACAGTTTAGACGAATCGTAAAGAAGGGCCCTGTATTTTTGCCAAATTCTGAAGCATATACCGCGGCCCGAGGCCACTATAACGAAGCTCAAGCGGTTATAGAGGGTCAAAAATGGGAAAATCATCTTCAAATTGCCCGAGATCTCTGCACGGAGATGAAGGAATTTCTCTATCACGGCCGTATTTTCCATACCTAAAATATATAATACTATTTTATAATAGGTATAAGTGGGGGTATGTTTATGGGAGAAATTTCCAGGCGCGACTCAGGGATCAGCGATGCTGACGGGGCCCAAAAAACTCCAGAAATAGGCACAATTGCTCAAAAATTTAGCCAAGCCTTTAACAAGGCTGCTGCTGCAAGCGGCGATGGCAGAAGCTACCGTTCGGTCAATATCTACGTTACCCCGTCAGGCTTTGAAGCACTAACAAGAACCCAGGCACTAAAAGAATTCATCAAAACTGGCGGAAAGGTATACAAACTTTCAGCTAACGAAATGGGCAAAATGGTAGATGTTTTTCGCGAAGCTGGCTACAGAAAAGTATCGGGACGGATCAAAACAGAAGCTCAAGCTGTTACTTCTGGAATGGGTATTTTAACAACCAAAAAAGCAAAACAGCTTTTTGAGCATTTTTCTAACCCAGATACAATCAGAAAAGAGCGAGATAGAATAGTGTCGGATTCTCAGTCGCCTGTAATGCGCGATGTTACTTCCTTCAATACCAAGGCGTTTGGTTCCAATAGTCTCTTTCGTGAATTTCCAACAGTTGATGCACAAAAGTTTGCAGGCAAGTGTCAACTGGCTGTGGATAAGATTAAGGAGTATCGGATCAGTCCAGATCAGGCCAAGAATGATGAAATCAATGAAAAGCTCGATGAAACTATGCATATTTTGGATGACTTAGTGCAACAGGGATCGGAAATTAGCGCTTTTGAGGGGTTAAAGGACTGTTATGGGTATAATCCCCAAGTAAGCGCAGAAATTTTTGATAAAAGGCTTCTTGATAATGATGATTGTGAAGGCGGCAGTAAAATAGGCGAGAATCTGGACCCTAAGCTTAGAGAACAGCTTGAGGCGCGTAAAACGACCTTAGAAGAGCTTTCCAAACGTGCAGACAAGTTAGATGCAGAGCTCTCCAAAACGGGTAACCTTCTTGCAAGTGCTGTGTCAATTTCAGTTTCTAGCAACGCCAAGAGAATGCTCAAAGAAATAAACCAGCTCCTTGGCAACGAAACAATGCCGCGAAGTCATACCTATCTTGCGCACCAAGCGCAAGAAGATGCTGCCTTTGTCGATCAGTTAACCCAAATCCTCAAGCAGCATCCGCCAAGCGCTTAGTTATAAAATTCCGCAATATCATCCAGATTTATAAGCATGTTGATGTCAAACATGCCAAGTCCCATCGCAGGAAATTCTCTGAGGGATTCAGGGATTTCATCACCAATTTTTATTTTATCGCTGCCTATAGTCTTAACCAAGAGTTCCTTCATGAAGGGTAGCGCCCGCACTGTAAGGTGCTGCATATTTTGGTTTTTCATGGCTTTTGCGGTAAAGACATGGAGCATGCAGGCTATATTTGCATAATTTCCTTTGATCAGATTTAGAGGATTGCGAAAAATGCCGCGGTTTTCATAGATGGGTTTTGTGTCCGAGACTGTCGAGCAGACTGACATGATAATGCGTCCATATTTTGACGCTATTTCTTTATAGGTGCCTATTGAAGCAGGTTTTGAAAGCCGTTTGGTAATCGGTTTTGTTGAGATATAGGCAACGTGGGATGAAAAATAGGGGCCAAAACCAGCCATACCATGGCGCGTTGCGTGTAGCGTCTCCCATTTTTTGCCTTTAGGGGTAAAGCCCATTTTGCGCATGCCTCGTACGAGCTTTTTAAAAGAAGCCTCGTCTACTGTCTTAAAAACTTCTTCTTTATTGAGCTTAGTGTAGGCCTTTTTGTCATAAGCTTTAGTGCCCACGGCAACTAGCCAGCCTCTATCCTTATCAACCAGCTTTTGGCACGCATCCGAATAGTATATCCACGCATCGCGCTGATCTTGTGTCTCGAGCCGTTCAAGGCCAAAGTAGATCTTTTCGCCAGCTGCGGTTGTACCTTCTGCCACATAAAGACCGCTCTCTATCTCTTTAACTTCTCCAATCGAAGGCTTTTCATTTTCCCCAAATAAACATGCATTATAAAAAAATAATAATAACCAAACAGTATGTTTCATAAATCGAGCCTAATTTAATGTAAATAATAACAGGATATTACATTAACTTTAAGGAAATATAAAGAAGAAACAGGATGTGCAGGATCTTGTTATCTGTCCTCACTGCTCTCAAATGGCTCAGTGATCTCAGTGCCTCTGTGGTGCTGTTTTTTGAACTAGTACTGCAAACGCCATTCGAGGGAGAGCTCGGTCTGAGCGTCATCGCCAACGTTGGCTTGGGCTGTGAGGTGCTTAGTAAGGCTTGCTTCTATGCCGACGCGGTTGACTTCGTTGGTCACGTCTTTGGAAAGGGTAACGATGATCCCTTCTGATATGTACTTGCCAACCTGCACGGATACTTCGTTGGGGATTGATTCGGTTTCACCTGGCGCGCCTGGGGCAGAAATTTGAGGTTTTGCGCTTGTGCTTGGGCCAAAATCGAGTCTATCAATGTGGAGCTTTTGTTTTATTTCTTCAATTACGTCGATGCTTGAGCCATTCCCTTTAAGTTTAAGGAGCGTCTGGCCAAGCTGTATTCCCTGCATAGGGGTAATATCTGATGAGCTTTTGTTAAAGAGCAGCCAGGACAAAATTTCCTTCTGGCTCATAGCAGGATTTGACTGTATAAATATGTGTGGGGCATCAAGAGGTCCTTGAAGAACAACCTGAGTGCTTACCTGTCCCACTTCGTTTGCGGCAATAACATGTAGATTTGACTTTTTATACAGATCGCCGTGAAATTCTAAGGAGCCTTGCGTAAGGGCAAAACTCTTTGAGGCAAAGTCTAGAGTACCAGAAGTGAGCATAATCTTGCCGGTTACATCTATATTCTTATTTACTCCCGTAACATGTGCATTGCCATTCCAGCTTGATTCTAGGCCCATACCTCGGACAGAACCCTTTTCTAAATTGAGCTCAAGGTCAAGTGTGGCGGTAAAATCTTGCTTTTTTTGAGTCTTTTGATTTTTGCCAATATAGGTAATATCGAGAGTTGGAATGTCTTTGGAGAGGTTTGGCGACAAAATAAAGGCCGCCTCATGTACATCAAATTTTCCGCTAAAGAGCCCTTGAGTAGGATCGCCTGTAATGGTGATTTTACCTGTGCCTGTTGCTGTCGTATCGTCAAGTACAATAGTCGCAAAGTTTTGGCTTGTACCATCGATTCGATAATGCAGTTTTTTGCTAATTAGATTTTTTATCCAGCCGCTGGCTTCAAACTTACCCGATGAGCCATCATCAGCAGTAAGATTCTCTATGAGCAGGGCATTATCCTGAAGACGCCCATTCATCTGCACATTGCAAAAGAGTGTGCCAAGGCAGGGAACAAAGAGTCTTCCATCATTCCAGCTGCAGCTGCCTGTCACAATGGGGTTTTTGGCAACGCCATTTACCGCCGCATCGATCTGGACAATGCCTTCCATGATTTCATCTTCATCAAGATATGAGGAGAGAAGGCTGTTTAGGTCAAATTCTGACTGAAGGTGAGCTGTGAGCTTTTTTGTGTCTGAAAAGCGGATAGGCGCAAAATCAACTGGTGCTGTAAGTTTAAACTGTGTCGGTTTTTTGAGGCTAAGACCCTCTACTTCTGCCGAAACATCCAAAACAGCATCTTTAAGATTGATTTCACATGAAGCTGCAAGGGGAGGCGCATCCAATTTTTTGGGATTCCAGAGCGACAAGGCCGATGAGGCGAGCGTCATCAACAGCTGCGGGTTATTTTGGCTGCCTGATAAAGCCAAATGGCCCGATAGCGGTCCAAAAAGTGTCAAATCACCAAGAAAGGGATCAAAACACTCTAGCGGCAAGTTTGCATAGGTAAGGTTTGCAAAGAGTCGCTTTTCTGAAAATAGGCCCTCGCCCTGTACTAACATATTGGTGTCGGAGGTAAATTCAAAGGGGAAGATATGAAATCCATCATTATCATGGCTCACATGTACAGGAGCGCTATTTTTTATTGTATGGCCTCCAGAGAGTGCCTCAAATGATTTTATAGTGCAGGATGTGGTTGTAAAGGAACCTGTAGAATCAAGTTTGCATGGTCCATAATCACTTTCGCCGTCGATATGTAGAGTGAAGGGCATCTCTGCTGCTGGTGAGTAGCTGGTGTCAAAGTGAAGCTGGTGTATACTTAAAGCCTTTTGTTCTATACCCGAAACATCAAGTACTGCACGTACATTTGGGTGTGAAAAAAGCCCTTCAGAACTTACGTTCAACGCCATTTTTTTGCAAAATGGGCTCTCATAAAGCTTTGCAACAAGATCCATTTTTTGTGTAAGGTTGTCTTTGTCTTCTTCTGTTTCTGGATCAAAAGATGCATGTAGATAGAAGGTGTCATTCTTTTTGCTGTCAAGAGTGCCCCGTAGCACAAAGGGAAAGAGCGAAACGCGTAAATTGCCCACGATAGTATGCTCTGGAAGGCTTATGGTAAAGTCAGGAAGTTGCAACTCTTTAGTAAAGCTGCTCTCAATGCGGATGGGGTATTCGTAGTTGTCGTACTGCAAGGTAAGATCGGTCTGAAATGTACCAGAAGAGCCATCTGTTGTAAGCGATACCGTGCAGTTTGGAATGGTATGTTCTTTAAATTCTATTTGCGAGCAAGAAATCATGCCGGCAACTTTGTTCTCATCAAGCTTTACACTTGCCTGCAGCGATTTTGGCATAGAGATATTGATGATGCGTGAGAGCGCGCTTGTATCTTGTGGATCTTCAGAACTTGCAAGCATCAACTCTTCTGTCATGCGCTTCTTTTTCTTGCTGCTATATAATGGCTCGATCCTTTGGCAGGTAAGTTCTGTTGATGAAAGTGAAAAGTTGTGTCTGTCATGTCCCTCTACAGTGCCCTGAGCCATAAATCGGATGATGGGATTGAGTCCAGCATGGCCCTTATCCCGCTGAATTCCACTTACATTCCAGCTTCCAGTAAAAAGAGGAGAGTTTTCGGGTTTATCTCCAGCTATAACCTTCATAAGATCTTTGGTGTTTGCTTTGACAGAGGCATCAACACTTAAACGATCGCATGGAAGTGAAAAGAAAACGCTTCCATCTGCTGTTTTGAGGGCATCGATATAGCTTGTAAGAGAGGTCTCTTTTTTGTTAGAGTCAAATTCTACACTCAAGCGTAGGGGTGAGAGATCGCCTGCGTGAGGCTCAACGCTCAGCGTCCCTGAGAGTTTTTCTTTTTGAGGATTCCAGGAGATATTACCCGTAAGATTGTACATACAGTTAACTTCAGATTGGTCACTGTAGTTATTGAGAAGTAGCTCATAATAGGGTTTGGCAACAGAGATATTCTCTAAGGTAAACGAATGAATTGCAGATGATGGAATCTGTATAGGCTTACTCTGAGAGCTTTTAGGTTCCAATTTTGTAAGATCAATGCCGTCAGCCGTTATCCAGAGGAAGGCAAGTTTGCCAAGTACAATCTCAGGCCAGCTTGGAATAAGATCAATTGACTGAATTTTTATCTCGCCCATATCGGGGTGAGAGACTTCTACGTTATCTAGGCCAAGTAAGAATGGAGGTGCACCTCTGAAGGACCCAACAGTAATTTTATAGCCCGTTTCTTGCAAGAGGGAATGCTCGAGCCTAAGCTTTGCCCAGGTTTGAACAGTGTCAAACTTCAGACTCAGGTAAAAGCCGGCGGTGAGGACAATAAGGAAGAGAAGTACGTAGCGTAGCCATTTTTGCATAACACTATTCTATATCACCTCCCTCTTTTTGGCGCCTTAAAATAATTATTTAGCTTGTGCTGTTTTTAAAAAATGGGTAATACTTAAATTATATGACTACGAGAGCTGCTTTTGACATCGGATCGGGCGCTATACGCCTGCAGGTTGCAGATGTTCACGAAAAAACTATACATTCACACTTTGTGGCCCATCGCTCGATCGGTTTTGCGCGCGATCTAAAGACCAATGGCCGCGACGAATTTAGCCCGCACATTCTTGATAATGCCGTAAAGCTTATCCAGGAACTTAAAGCCCTGGCAAGCCCCTTTTGCCCCGAGGTCTATAGAGGCATTGCAACGGAGGCCTTTCGCCTCAGCAAGAATAGCGAAGCACTTCTATCACGCATTTATGATGAAACTGGCGTTCATATTACCGTCGTTTCACACGAAGAAGAGGCCCAGTATGGCTTTCTGAATGCCCTTTGCCACTCCAAGCTTGCTAAAGAGGAAATAATCTCCTGGGATAGTGGTGCAGGCAGCTTTCAGATTAGCTGCCATGATGGCGACCTCTTTTTGGCGCGTTTAGGACGGATTCCTGTTCAGCACTACATCGTAGAAACAGCACAAGGGCGCGATTTTAGCGAAAAGTTTTCGCCAAATCCTGTTTCTTATGAAGAGGCAATGCAAACGGTAGAATACATTCAAAGCAGGCTGCAGCCTGTTCCAAAACACCTTATCGCACACTTTGAACGGGGTACAGTGATTTCTCTTGGAGCCCACTCCCGCCTGATTCCTCACAACAGGGAATACACGCTCAAGGATGTAAAGGAGCTTCTTTTATCAAGCCTCAATAAAGCGGACAGCGACTTTGGCACAGACGAGCCGCACTTTATTGTAAGTGACCTTATCCTCGAATACAGCGTCATGCTCACCCTCGGCATCAACAAAGCCTATCGCCTCTCCACTAAAGAGTCGGGTAATACCTCGGGGCTGCTTGTCCATCCGAATTTATGGAAAAGTATGAAGTATGAAGTATGAATTATGAAAATTCGAATTTCATCCTTCATCATTCATACTTCATACTTTCTTTAAAAGGCTTGCCCAATGCTGAAATAGATCTGAAAATGAGGGTCAATATGCGGGCGAGGGTTGAGAGGAACGGCCACATCAAAGCGTAAAGGACCAATTGGAGTAGACCAGCGAAGACCGAGGCCCACCGAATGAAACTGATGGAGTGAAAGTTCCGGTACATTCTTTTTGTAAACATTACCCACGTCATAAAAAACTACATAGCCTAAGTCGCCAGCTGTACGCATGCGCGCTTCAAATGAGCCTGCAAGCATAGAGCGGCCTCCTACAGGTGTGCGTTTGTCATGCAGCGGGCTTATGGTATAGGCTTTAAAGCCGCGCAGCACATTTTCTGAGCCGCCATAAAAGCGATCAGGAGGTGGTATCGTATTTCGAGCTGCACCAAATATATTGGCAATAACGAGCTTTGCCGCAAGTGTAAGGCGGTTATTTAAGAATGAATGATACCCAGAGACTGCTGTGGTGTGGATTGTGTAGAAAAAATTGGTCTTCAGCACGTTTGTAGTAGGCGTAAGTTTGACATTCAAAGTTCTTCCAGCAGTTGGGTCGAGCAGGTTGTTGGCATTGCTCCATTTGTATTGATAGGGCATTTTGAGCAGTTGATAGTTGTGAATGCCTTCAAATGTATGTGAATGAAGCCACTCTGCACGCACGCCCAGCATAGCTTCTGAACGGGAATTAATCCTCTTTTGCACCAAAACTGAAGCGTTGTAGGAAAGTGAATCAAAAGCAATATTGCGAACTTTATTATATTCTGCAACCCAAAGAAGATCTTGGTCATAGCCATGAAAGTGGGGCTTTGTAAGGCTTAAAAGGACGGTCTGATACTTTTGCCAAATTTCTGCTCTGAAGGCAAGTCTGTCGCCATGACCACGTAGGTTTCTATTTTCCCAACTTGCCTTTACACCGGGACCAAAGGATGTTGCGTAGGCAACGCCGGCTCCGATGCTGTGGTGTTTACTCTCCTGAACGTTTATGGTGAGCGGAACTGTTTTGTCAGTAGCATCTTCTGTAATCACGACTGAGGAAAAGAGGCCAGTTTTTTCAAGCTGACTCTGTGTTTTTTGTATGTCGAGAGGATCATACTGATGGCCTTCTTGCCAGACGATGTACTTATTAATAGTGTCATGCAACACTGATTGAGTGCCGATAATTTGGGTTGGGCCAAACTGCATAAGCGGCCCTTTGGATACTTCAAAGGTCACCTTGAGCATATGCGTTTCGCTATTGGCAATATAGTGGCTCTTGATAATCGCAGCTTGTGCATAGCCCTTTTTTTTCAGTCGCCAGATAAGCACTTTTTCTGCATCGACAAGCTCTTGGGTGGTGATATTTTGTCCAGGAGTAAGGTGTAGCTCGGTGTCATCAGCGCCGATAATGGAATAGGACTCCAGTCGATACTGTGGACCTAAATTGCAGTGAAAGATGATGTTTGATCCATTGTGAATGGAGTAGGTGATTTCGGCGCTATAGTAGCCGTGATAGTGGGCTAGCTTTTCAAATTTTTCCTTGTCGCTTTGGGCGCGACGTCTCAGTGCAGCTGGTGTAAGCTTTTCTTTTAAATGCACCGTTTGTGAGCTTTGCATCAAAGCCTTCTTGACCGCCTTGTCAGGGCATTCAAAATCAACCTTGTATCCAACTGCCTCAAGCGTGCAGCAATATGCCATGCAGAAAACAAAAATCCATCTCATACCCGAAAGAATAGCATAAAAACGAAAATCAATGTAAAGTGGTTGGTCTACTGTGAGGCATATGTATGATGGTTTCTGATGTTGGAGTAATACAGGCGCATTTTTTCAATAAAACAGATATAAAACCTCCAGTTTTTGATCTGCCTCTACTTCCACCGGAAGTGCTCGGCAGGCTTCATATTGTGCAGGATCTTCATGCGCTTGAGGGTTATGAATGCATTCAATCTAACGGCTTCACACGCTACTTACTTTATCCCCCAGAAGGAATTGAGCTCTTTGATATATCCGAGCCTTGTAACAGAGTAGCTTTGCAGACAGAACTTTTTTGTGTACTGGAAGGCTCAGCAACTATGAATGTCGATGGTGATGAACATCAGCTTTTCCCAGGGCAGGCAGTTCGAATTTCAAAAGGATCAAGAATATTTTTTACAGGTTTTATGCGTTACGGATGTCGCGTTCTTTTCGTTGGTCTTGATGCACCCCATTCGAAACAGGCTGAACACAACCACTCTGTTTTGGTAGATGAACCTGCTTCAAAAGCAGTAGAAAGCAAGCCAAGCGAGCCTGAAATGGCCTACTTTAAAGACAAAGCGCTTAATGGTTCGAATGCTGTTTACGATCTTATTGCAGGGAAAAGTGTTGGCGGACGGTACAACATTTCAATAATGGATATAGTGGTACCAAGAACCCAAAAGCATTATCACGAATTCGAGACTGAACGTCGCATTGTTCTAGCAGGGAATGTCGATGTTGAAATAGGTGATTCGCACTATCAACTCACAAAAGGGCAGATGGTACGCGTATCTCCGCCCGTTCCACATAAATACACATCATCTGATGGAGAATCAACGATACGGCTGTTGGCTATTAACATGCCTGCGTACGATGCAAAGAATGTAATTTTGGTTACAACTGACGCACTTTAAGAAGAGCAATTCTAAACGCCTTTCCCATAAGGCTAAGCTGCTTTTTCTCGAGCCAAACTGCCACCCGCTCCATAGGCAAAAGTCGCATTGCAAAGAAGAGTAAAAAGCCAATAGCTATTGGGCGAAGTGTATTCATTACAACAAGTGTGCTTAACCCGCCTTCAGCAAACCAGAAACTAATGCTCCCAAGTGTCACACAAGCAATAAAAGGCCACACGCAAAGGTCTTTAACTGCAAGGAAGGCAGTTTTTTTGAGACGACCTTGACCAGGTTCGACTGTTGAGATCGGTTTTTTCTTCACAGAAGCTTTGGAGAGCCTACTTGTGTACCTTGCCATAAGTTGATTTGAGACTTTTGGAGCAAAATAGGCTGTCGACATTGCCAAAACCATCTTAAGGCTTACAAGCGCTGCAACAAAATACCAAACAGAGGGCAGATTAAATGGCATATAGCAATCAATACCCTGAAGAACCTGCACAAGCATCTGTCCGCACATAAAGTAGTAAATCAAAAGCGGCTGCAGAAAGCCCCAAAGCGATGAAAGAGCCGCTCCTACCATTCTCCCAACGACAGTGTGGCCAAAGAGAAATATGCCCACATTAAATAAAATGCCTTGAGTGCTTATGGCAAGCATCGGCGTAAGCTTTTTTCCGGCAGGTGACAGGCTCTTGAGGGCAGCTGCAACAAATGAAATGGATCCTGGCATAAACCTCGAGCCTTTATTACCTGTCATCTGAGATGCGCGGGAGAGTAAAAACACTTGGTTCAGCGAAAGAAAGTGACCTGTAAAAGGAAGGTGTAGGGAGTGGAGCACGCTTCCTAGCCCAACTTCTGTAATTGAAAGAAGAGCGGCATGAGCACCAACGATATCTACTTCATTTTCAGCTGTTTCCATACAGAGCACCTTGTTATGCTTAAGTTTTTTACCATAACTCGCTAATTTTGAGAACCTAAAACTTTGCGTGGATAATAAATTCTTTAGAAAAGCTGGATATGCAGGATTCTGGTTTTCAACGATAAGAACGATAAAACGATAAGAACGATAAAAAACAAAATAATACTGTATACAGGACCAAACGATTCTACTTTTTTTTATCGTTTCTATCGTTTTATCGTTCTAATCGTTGAGTTTTTAACATCGGTCTATATCGAGCTATACTTTGCTGTACGGCCCTTATTCCAAAAAGCCGCATACCTATCACCATGGGAAAAGTGCCAGAATTCGTAGAGGTAGTTGGTGAGATCCGCTTTTGCGGCCGCGAGTAGCATATAGTAGCGATTTCTTTTTTGGATGGGAGTAATCTCTTCAGAAAAGGTAATGGCGCGCTCGTTTTTGCCCCAGATGGCGCCAAAGGCTCCCATGTCCACAAAATCTTTTTTTTCTTCGTCCCAGAGCCTAATGTCCACAGCGGCTCCTGTCGAGTGAACAGGTATGTTGTCTTTAACAGGGGAGACCCATTTGCAGGTCTCTTCTTCTGCTTCTGTATCAGAAAATTTTGGATTTTGGGTTTTAATTTCAGCAAATTTCTTTGCAAAAAGTTCGCCTTGAGTTTTTATATCGCGCAAACCCTCAAATACCCGTATGCTCACTTGACCTGATTTATAGCCAAAAGCAGGGGCGAGCTCATCAAGATGAACAAGCATCTGTTCAAAGCAGGCATAGACACTTGCTCTCATTTTAGAGGCGTTGGGTAGGCCAGAATTATAATCTGGATGCAAAAAAGGCGCGCTGGGCGTCCGAAGCATCTGGATGCGCCTGTTCTTTTGCTCTCGGACATTAACAAGCGACTCATTACACTCGTCAATGGCGATTGCCTTTATTCGTGCATCGACGATGCGGGGAATATCGTTTGCTTTAACCTTCTCATACTGCTGCAAGAGAAGGGGATGAGTATGTGTATCTAAAAGCTCTTGCCAGCCTGTAATCATAGCTCTTTACGATAGCCTACGTAGAGCGGACCATATGTTTCGCCATAGATTTTGGGGTCTATTGTGATGTCTTTTGTAAATCCAGCTCTGAGGTAGAGTTTTTCGGCAATTTTGTTGATTTCTCGCGCAATAAGCTTCACAACTTTTACACCGGGAAAAAGTTTTTCATAATTTTCTTTTTGAAGAGCTTCTGCAAAGGCATCTGCCGCCACTCTATGTCCACGCGATTCTGCTTCTAGCGAGCATTGGCTGAGGTACATCTCTCCAGTTTCTGAAACTGGGCTATGCGAAAGCCATCCTACAAGGGCCTCTTTTTCATCGTATAGATGTATAAAGACTTTTTTGCCTTCGAGGTATTCTTCATATTCTCCATCGAAGGTATCGCTTAGCCACTGATCGATTGTATAGCCCTCTTTTTTGCCTAACCAGACTTCTATTGGGCGTTTATCTCCGCTATTTCTATAATATTCGGTATAGGTCGTAGTAAAAGCCTCTATAAAAATTTGCTTAGCGATTTTTTTAGTTCGCTCAACGGCTTCTTTATCGGGTCTCGCAACGACAAATTTTCCTTTGGCTGTTTTTAGTGTAAGTAATGAAACGCCTGTAGCGGGTCCAATCATGGTTTTCTCCTTTATGTAGCTACCGATTTTATAGAAGCAGAAAAATATCCGCAAATGATATGATCTTTTAATATGCGCTATTTACTGCTTTCACTTTTTTTGGCTGTAACAACATTAGGAGCTATTGAAAATTCAATAATTCCTGTTATGGAATATTACGAACAGCTCCAAAATTTGCAGCCGAATCATTACTCTCATGCGCAATTTCATAAGATTGAAAAGGGCCTGTCAAAAAAAGATGAAAAAATACGTATCGCCACCTACAACATGCTCTTTGATTTATACGATCAAGATCTCGCGCCAGAAAATCGCTGGCCTGCGCGCCTTCCTCGCATTGTCGAGCTTGTTAATGAAATGGACCCCGATGTTTTAGGCACCCAAGAACTAGAACCAAATCAGGTGGCTGACCTATTGCCCTATCTTGAAGATCGCTATCAGTTTGTTTCTATCGATACAGACAGTGGCGAGCAGGATGGCATTTTTGTCAAAAGAAGCCGCTTCTGCATTCTTCAGAAAGAGATATTTGAGCCAGTGACAATGGTAGAGCTCGAAGATCGGCTCACAGGTAAAAAACTTGCCTGCTTAAATGCGCACTTTAGCTTTTCTAATGTAGAAGCAAGAAGAAATGAAGCCAAGCTTGTTGCAAAAAAGGTGCGCTCGATTGCCAAGAGAATGCCGGTAGTCTTTATGGGCGACCTCAACACCTTTCCAAACAGACCTGATCAGACCTTTCCCTTTTTAGATGGCGACAACATAGACCAGATTCTCACCAAGAGAACGCTACAAGACTCCATTGATAAATCCCTAGTAGGACACGTTGGCCCTATCGGCACCTTTACCAACAATCCACCCTCCATTTTGCCATTCGAGGGCACCGGCTCCCCAGGAGTCTTCCTCGATCACATTTATGTATCCAAAGGCATTACGGTCCTGATTCACGCCGTACAGCCCGCCACCATCGACGGCCACTTCCCATCCGATCACCAACCTGTCCTCATCGACTGTGTCATACGATAAAGCTTTGTTCACGATTTCTTGTGTCACGTAATTTACATTTTTGTTATACCTAAACCGCGTTTAAATTTTATAACCGTGAGGTAGGTATGAATCGTTTTGTCATGGCACTGTTAGGTGCTTTTTTGCTTATACAGCCTGTTGTGGGCTATGCACATGATCTTCCGAAAAAAAATGGTCTTGAACTGAAAAAAAAGGCTCGCGATATGCGTGCAAAGGATGTCAAGACAGTAAAGAAGGCAAAGGCGTCACAATCGGCGCGTCTTCAAATACAACAACTTCCAGAATGTGTTGAAGTTATTAATGATGATTGCTGTGGCTGCTATGCCATTACACCGGACTGTTTTGGAGTAGATGCCGACACAACATTTGTCATCACAGAACCTGGCAAATACACCCTTCAGCAGGATGTAGTCTTTTTCCCCGCTGATGAGTTTACCCCTGCCATTAATATTCTGGTCGACAACGTCACGCTTGATCTTTGCGAGCATACGCTTTCACAGGGCAATGACACGCCAAATGCCTTTGGTGTCCAGATTGGCGAAGGCTATTTTTTTACCGACCCAGATGATGTGCTCAAAAACATCGAGGTGACAAATGGAAACATCGTCGATTTTACTGGTGTGGGCGTTTTTTGCTACAACGGCAGCTTTGATGAGCCATCAGGCGAGCTTGCCTTTGAAGATTTGCGCTTTTTAGAGCTCAATATTCTAGGCTGCGGCGCTTCTCCAACAAATAATTTTGGTTCAGGCATTGACCTTGATTCAGCTGCAAGCGGAGATCTTTACGATCTTGATCTACCTGTCGCCTACAAGAATGTCACTATCAAGGACTGTAATGTAAATAGATGTTTAGGTAATGCTGCAATTACAGTTTCTACTGCTGATGATTTGATCATAGCCCATACAACAGCAAATGACCTCACCAGCACTACAAGTACTGTATTTGAAGTATTTGATTTTGGACCTAGCGCCTATCTTCTTGCTTGCAGAAATTTGCAGATGAATGATTGCCAAGGAAATAATATTCGGGATTTAGATCCAAACGCTCCCGATGCGCTTGCTGGATCTTTCATTGAAGGTTGTATTAATGTGTACATGAAAGACTGTCAATTTAATGACGTTTCTGGAGAATCTGATATACTTGTAGGAGCCCTTTTCTTTAGTAATGCCCAAAATAGTATTGTTGAAAACTGCCAATTTAACAATGTTCACGGCGGAGAATCTACAGGTAGCGTTAATGGCCTTCATATGTCTGACGGTACACTACAAGAAACCCAAGGCAATGGCATAAAATTTATAAATTGTCAATTTAATGGTATGACTCGTAATGCAACAGGTGAACACGAAAGTGATGTAAGAAGAAGCCTGGCAGGAACTCGAATTATCACAGCCAGAAATATCATTTTTGAAAATTGCCAATCGGTAAATATTGGGACTGAAAATCCAGCTTATGACTGTGTAGGTATTCTTGTAAGTGTAAACTTGGAAGATCCAACTCCTTTTTTTGGTAACGTCCGTAATATTACACTAACCAACTGTGTTACTGGTGACATCACAGGTCTCAATAGAGCTGTTGGAATTTTTCTAGCCTCAGAAAATATCAACCAGACGGCAGAGCAAGGTTCTATATCTAATACAGTTGTAGAAAATTGTATCGCAGAAAGAATCAGAAGTAGCTCCTCTACTGAGCTTACCGCAGGTATTGCTGAAGGCTTACGAGATACGCATCAAGCTCAAAGCTTCTTTTCAACATTATCTGATTTATATATCAGAGACTGCCGAGTATCTGACGTGCATGCGGGTTGTAGAAACCCACTTTCTGCCGGGATTTTGGTTGAATCTGTGCAGAGTCCAGTCCTTGAAAATAACAGCGTAAGCGATTGTGATCGCGGTATACTCTTTACCGGCACAAACGACATTATACCAAATGGGTTTCAACTTGCAGCAAGCTTTGCTGATGCTACAGCCAACCCACCCGTTCCAATTGACATAGATGCACCTGTGGGCCTTTCTCAGTTGGAATCATTTAGGAACAAGACTCGCCACAATACCGTGCAGGTATCGGTTCCGGATGATGTTGATGCTTCTCATGAGTTTCTGTTACCAGTAAATGCTGATTTGACGGCTCTTCATTGGGAATCTGGGGATAAAGTAGTGTATCATGCAGATGGTGGCCCCGTTATTCCAGGTTTAGTCGATGGCCAAACATACTATGTTATTGTCTATCGTCCAGGCTTTACAGAGCGCGGCCTTGTGCAGAACAACAACGTAGGCAACTGCTCAGTATCAGGCTATCAAGATGACAGACATCCAACACTGAGTGCATGGATCAATAACATGGCACTGCTCAACGGCTCACCAAAGCCATCGCATAGAGCAAACTTTGCTATTAAGTGGCCAAATAAAAAGCCGCAGGTAGACGAAGGCACGTTAGGAGAATATCCAAAGCATCCTAACAAAAACTTCAACACCTCGCTCATCTTTGCCAAAAAAGAGCACCACCACAGTAGCCGTTAATCGTCTGTTACACTCCCGAATGGGAGTGTTGAAATATAGCCCAGGTCACCGAAGGTGCCCTGGGAATATAATGTAGGATGAATTCGCACCCCCGAATGGTGGGTGCTGCAAACCGAATTGCAGCACCCGCCATTCGGGGGTGCGAGTTTTATCTTTCCAGCACATTGGGATCCTAAGCTTAGAATTCCACGTGGACAAGTTGTCGCG
>JADMIO010603891.1_pt1 | contig 85178 bp, 87 predicted proteins | sample 8958161 | NCBI WGS metagenome assembly JADMIO01 (sample SAMN16585339, study PRJNA669376) | soil metagenome | isolation source: Crop rotation soil | place: USA: Cullars Rotation, Alabama | collected 2011 | reverse complement strand
CGACTTCAAGTCACGTGAATTCCAAGCTTCGGATCCCACTGTGCTGGAAAGGCGAGGCGCTGGCGCCAGGAAGACCGGATGAGGCGACACAGATCATCGATGGCCGGGACCTGGCGGAGTTTACGGTCGGAATGATCGAGAAGGGCGGAGCGGGTCCTTACAACGTAACGGGTCCCGCTGAACCGCTGACTTTCGGAACGCTTCTGGAGACATGCAAAACCGTCAGCGGCAGTGACGCACGGCTCACATGGGTCGATGAGGCGTTCCTGGTTGAGCAGAATGTCCAGCCCTGGAGTGAGCTTCCGCTCTGGATTCCGGTCGAGTCCGATCCCGCGTACAAGGGCTTCTCCTCGTTCGACTGCAGCAAGGCGATCTCCGCCGGTCTGACCTTCCGCCCCATCGCGTATACCGTTCGTGATACACTGGAGTATGACCGAGGCCGCTCCGGCGAAGGGCTGTTCAAGAACTGCCTGACGCGAGAGCGCGAGGCGGAGCTGCTCGCGCTCTGGCATGCGCGCCAACGCTCGGCGGCCTAGCCGGCGGTCTTGCCCGGTATCGATATGGAAAGCAATACCTTTCGCTCACCCTTCGCGCTCCGCGCCGTTCTTACCCTGTTCGGCGCGGCCTCCGCAATCGCCGCCGTGTTTGCCCTCGCGTCCGGTGTGCGACAGGGCTCCGGCCGGCTCGTCGGCGCGGGCGCTCTGCTGGCCGGCCCCGGGCTTCTCGCATGCGCGGCGTGGAGGCGGCGCATTGAGGTCGGCGCTGAGGGGTTGACCTCCCGTTCGCTTCTGGGCGTCCGGCGGATTCGGTGGGACCAGGTGCGACGCGTGGATCGCACCGCCAATTCGTTCACCGTTGAGAGCGCGCTTGGTCCTGTTTCCGCCGGCTGGCTGGCCCGGACCGATAGGGAAGCCCTTCTGAAGCTGATCATCGAGCGGGCCCGTCTTGCTGAATCGAACCATGAGCCGCGGTGGGGGCTGATCGCGCAGTATGTGCCGCGGCGGCAGGATATCCAGTTTGTCCCCCATCATCGCCGGGCGCGCTCAGACAAGCCTGCCGGCCTGGACCCTACGTCATGATCGCGATCATGGATTACGGCGCCGGCAATCTCGGCAGCGTCTACAAGGCGTTCAGGCACATCGGAGCCGACGTTCAAGTGACGGATGAAGCCCGGATTGTCGATTCCGCTGACGCTCTCGTTCTGCCCGGCGTCGGCGCATTCGCCCACTGCATGACCGGCCTGGACCGCGTGGGCCTGGCCGATGCGACCAAACGATTCATAGAGGGCGGCCGGCCGTTCCTTGGAATTTGCGTGGGACTGCAGATGCTGTTTGAAGCCAGTGACGAAATGGGTGCATCGCCGGGACTGGGCGTGCTGCCGGGTCGCGTGGTGCGGTTTGATTTTGGGAACGACGAAGTTGGGCGAAGGGGAGAAGCGGAGACGCCAAATTATCAATTGTCAATTGACAATTTGCAATTGACAATTAACCCCAACACCCAACGCCCAACGCCCAGCGCCCGATTAAAGGTGCCGCACATTGGCTGGAACGAATTGTGGTTCAGAGACAACGGGGTGTTGTACCGCGGACTGAACCAGGGAGATCGGGTCTATTTTGTGCACTCCTACTTCCCTGAGCCGGCTGAGCCTTCCATTATTTCCGCCGAGTGCGACTATGGCGGGCGGTTCTGCTGCGCAGTTGAGAAAGAGAACGTCCACGCCACCCAGTTCCACCCTGAGAAGAGCGGCGCGGTAGGTTTGACCATTTTGCGAAACTTTGCATCGCTGGCATCGTAGGGTTAAAGAATCTTAAACACATTGTTGGGAGAATCGAAAGCGTTCGATGCAGATCATCCCGGCTATCGATATCAAAGGCGGCAAGTGCGTTCGGCTGCGGCAGGGCGAGTTTACTCAGGTCGAGACCTATTCTGAAGACCCGGTGAAGTTCGCGCTGCGCTGGCAGCAGGAGGGCGCGACGCGGCTGCACGTTGTCGACCTGGACGGCGCGCGGGTCGGGATGCCGCAGAATACGGATGCGGTGCGGCAGATCATCCGCCGTGTGCAGATACCGGTGCAGCTCGGCGGCGGCATTCGGAACGCAGAAGTGGTGGGCCGCATGTTGAACATTGGGGTTGACCGCGTCATCCTGGGCACGAGCGTGGCGCAGAACGACCAGATCGCCGCTGGCGTATTGATGCAGTATGGGGAGCGCGTGATCGTTGGGATCGATGCGCGGGACGGGTTTCTAGCAGTATCCGGCTGGCAGGAGCGCCTGAATGAATCGGCCGTCATGTTCGGCAGGCGCATCGTCGGAATGGGCGCCAAGAGGATCATCTTTACCGATATCGCGCGAGATGGAATGCTGAATGGGCCAAATATTGCCGCTGTACGAGAGATGCTGACCGCCGTGGCAGTGCCGGTGATTGCATCGGGCGGCGTTGGAGGTATCGATCACGTGCGGGAGCTCGCCGGCATCGGGGCCGCGAATCTGGAGGGCGTTATTATCGGCAAGGCCCTCTATACGGGCGCTGTTGCTCTTCCGGACGCGATCGCCGCGGCCTGAGATAGGGATGGTGTACTGCATGGACCAGGGAACATCCGCAGTAGTGATCACGGCCATCCTGGCGGGATCGAGCCTCATCATCGGCGTCGTTTCTATTGCCACGAAGGCCTGGCAGCGCGTGGTTGCCACGCAGACCCAGGCCCAGCACGGAAACCAGGAGCTGGCGGACGAGATCAAGGGCCTCCGCAGAGAAGTGGCCCAGCTGCGCGATACCACTACCCGGTACGACCTGGCCTTTGACACGGCGCTCCAGCGGATGGACAGCCGGGTGGAACATATGGAGAAGAAGTCGTTATCGTCCAAGTCTTCAGACAATGAGACGGTAACGATAAAGATAGGAAGTGATGTAAATGCTTCTTGATGCGCCAACGGTGTGGATGCTTGCCTTCGTGGCCATGGGACTGGGCATAAGCGGGATGGTATTTGGCCTGCCCTTCTATGCTCTCTGGTCGCACCACAAGCGAAAGCTGGAAGAGATCAAGGCGCGGCAGCGCACCAGTATCGACGCGGAGACGCGCGCCGCGATCGAAGCGCTGCGGGCGGAGATGGCGGCGCTGCGCGATACCACGACCCAGTACGACGTGAGCTTCGATACGGCGCTACACCGGTTGGAGAGCCGGATGAGCCACCTTGAGCAGAAGGTCATCCCGGCGCCTGAGCGGGAATTCGTCGGGCAGCTGCGCGGTTAGAGGGGTCATTTAAGGTGGGCGAATTGGTCGGCTTGATTGCCGTCGTGTTCATATTTGGAACCCCAATCGTCGCCATTCTAACGCACCACGCGCGAAAGATGGCTGAGATGAAGGGCGCATCAGGCTACGCCAATCCGCAGGTAGGCGTCGAACTGGCGGAGCTGCGCAAGCAGGTAGAGGCTCTGCGTGACACCACGACGAAGTATGATCTCAGTTTCGATACTGCGCTGCAACGGCTTGAGAGCCGTATGAGCCATATGGAAGAACGGCAGAAGGCTTTAGAAGGCAGCCAGTCCATAATCGCCAACCGCACGTGAGAGGACCGTATGGGACCGGAAATATTCATCCCAGGAATTATATTCGCAATACCGATCGTCGCCATTATTACCACTCATCAACGCAAGATGGCCGAAATGAAGATGAAGATGGGCGGCGGCGGCAATAACGCGGTCGTTGAGGAGCTTAAGGCGCTAAAGCAGCAGATGGCGGAGCTGCGCGACACGACCACGCGATACGATATCAGCTTCGACGCCGCGCTTCAGCGGATCGAGTCGCGCGTCGGCCACCTCGAGAACAAGGTCTCCGCTATCGAGCAGGCGCCGCAGCAGGCGCGTATCGAGCGGTAACCAGCGAGAGCGGGATAATGTCCGCCTCCGGCTGGAATGCGTCGGCCGTTTCAGCGATGGCGCCATCCGAGGTCGGCTCGATCAGTCGAACGGAGGCCACCGTTCCGACCAGGTGCGATCCGCCCGTAAAAACGGCCTTGATGTAGTTCTCCGTATACCCGCCCAGCAGCCCGCCGTCCTTCTCCTTGCCCTCCACCAGCACGTTGAGTCGCTTGCCCAGATATCGCGAAATGTATCTCTGCTGGGTCTCGCGGCAGAGGGCGGCCAGCTCGTGGCTTCGGCTCTCCTTCTCCTCTTCCGGCACCTGATCCCTTATTTCGGCCGCCGGCGTTCCCGGTCTGGAAGAGTATCGGAAGATATGCGCCCGGGCAAATCCCACCGTTCTAGCCACATGCAACGTGCTCTCAAAGGCGGTGCGGTCCTCTCCTGGGAAGCCCACCATGATATCGCTCGTGATGGCCAGGTCAGGGAGCAGCCTATAAGCGCGCTCGCAGAGACGAAAGTAGAACTCCTGGTCGTACGGCCGATTCATCGCTCTCAGAATTCCATTGTCGCCGCTCTGCAGCGGGATGTGAAGGTGGTTGCAGAGCCTGGGCTCCTCGGCGAATGCGTGCAGCAGCTGCTCGGTCACCTGCGTGGGCTCGATGGAGGAGAGCCTTATCCGCTCGATGCCCGGCACCGCGGCAAGCCGGCGCAACAGGCCGCCGAGCTGAGGGCCCTCGGAGCCTGTCTCGGGTCCATAGGAGCCTACCAGCACGCCCGTAATGACGATCTCGCGGTAGCCGCGGTCTGCCATCCGCTCCACCTCGGCCACGATTTCGCCGACCGGCCGGGAGCCCATCACTTTTCGCGTGTAAGGGATCGAACAGAAGGAGCAGAAAACGTTACAGCCGTCCTGCACCTTGACGGTGGCGCGGGTGCGGCGGCCGGGGGCAGGGCGCTGGGCGTTGGGCGTAGGGCGTTGGGCGTTGGGCTCATCACCGATGACGGATGACTGATCACTGATGACTGATGACTGATCACTGCGATGCGGGGCAAGCTCGGGAAAGGCTTGCAGGACGTGCTCCAGTGTGCGGAGCTTTTCCGGGTTGGGGACTACCAGGGCAGCCTCTTCAACGGTCTCACTCTTGATCTTGGCCATTTCTCCGTAGCAGCCGGTCATCACGACAATTCCATCGGGGTTCTGGCGGGCGAGGCGGCGGACCATCTGGCGGGACTTTCGCTCGGCCGCCTGCGTTACGGAGCAGGTGTTGATGACGTAGACGTCCGCGGGCTGCGTGAATTCGGTGATCGCGAATCCACGCTCCTCGAAGCTGTCCAGTATTCGCTGAGTCTCGTACTGATTGACTTTGCAGCCCAGCGTGGCGAATGCGGCGGTCGGCATTTGTCAATGGTCTCCGGAAAGGCACCGAAGTCTACCCCACCCCGGCGGGTTCGTCAAACTCCGGGCCCGTGGTTATGCTACCATTAAGCTGGAATTGTCACATTCAAGCGCCCTCCCATGGACAGGACCTCGCCCCAACAGATCCGAGCCGGCGACGAGAAGATCCGCGCCGCCCGCCTCTCCATCATCTCCAACGGCCTGCTGACGGCTCTCAAGCTGGCGGTGGGGCTCTTCTCCGGCTCGGTGAGCGTGGTCTCTGAGGCCGCGCATTCCGCTACCGACCTCGTCGCCTCGATAATCGCGTACTTCTCCGTTCGCGTCGCAGACCAGCCGGCCGATAAGGAGCATCCTTACGGACACGGCAAGATCGAATCTGTCTCCGGTCTGGCGGAGGCGCTGCTCATCGTGGCAGCCGCCGGCTGGATCATCTATGAGGCGGTAACCAAGCTGCTCTCTCGGCAGCATAAGCCGAGCGTCGATCTCGGAATGGTCGTGATGCTGCTCTCCGTTATCGTGAATACTCTGGTTGCGCGTTATCTGGGGCGGGTCGCGCGGGAGACCGATTCGCTGGCGCTGGAGGCGGACGCCAAACACCTCAGCACCGACGTGTACACCTCCGTGGGGGTGCTCCTTGGACTCGCAGTCGTGCGAATCACCGGCTGGTCGGCGGCGGACCCGATCATGGCGCTGGCGGTTGCGCTGCTCATTATTCATGCGGGCTGGTCGCTCGCCCGAAGCGCCTGGGCGCCGCTCGTCGATACGCAGCTTCCCGAGGAGGAGATCCAGATCGTCCGAGATATCCTGGAGGCCGACGCCAACGTGCTCGGATATCATAAGCTTCGCACCCGGAAGTCGGGATCGCACCGCCACGTCGACGCCCATATCCAGCTCGAGGATGAGATGTCGCTGCTGGAAGCTCATGACGTAACGGAGAAGCTGGAGGATGATATTCGGGCCGAGCTGCCGAATACGGAAATCACGCTCCACACAGAACCTTTCCGCGCCGAGCTGCGCCACCAGTACGAGAAGCATGGGGGTCCGCACCCCAAAGAAGAGCCCTGAAACCTACCTGCTGTAACGGCAATGCTCGGGTCTGCATTTCAACAATATTCCAACGGCCTGTACAATAGTTAGTGACGCGACCCCTGCCGGCGCAACTGTACGCTTGCTAATCGGCCGCGCTGCCGCTAAAATAGCGATAAACGAGTGTAGGAACCGGTATAATTGCTTGCCGGTTCGGGTAAGAAAGAATCGAGCACGTCCCCCATGCAAGTTAGCGTTGAGAAGTCCTTCCCACCGGCGCCTGACGACTTGGATCTGCCGGAGAAAGGCGAGCTGAGTATGTTCTGCACCCACTGCGGAACCAAGAACGGTTTGGATGCCAACTTCTGCAAGCAGTGCGGCGATAAACTGGAGAGGCACAGCGCGCTCAAGCTGAGCGAAGCGGAATTCGCGGACCTCAAGCTGCCGGACGACCGCGTGAGCGATCTGCTTGTCACGGCCTTCCGAAAAGAATCGGAAGACGACGTCGAGGCCGCTATCGCGATATGTTCCCAGGCCCTGGCCATCAGGCCGGAGAGCACCTCCGCACACTCGCTTTTGGGTATGCTCTACGAGAAACAGGGCCAGCGCGAGAAGGCGATCGCCGAGTTCGAAGAGGTCCTGAAGCTAAACCCCGGCAGCATCGCGGATCGCGAGAAGCTGGAGCAGCTGCGCGACGCCACGACCTCCATCACCCCGCGCAAGATAACCTCGCGCCAATTGACCGGCCCGCGCTTCCTTTCGACGCCCAATGGGGCGGTTGCGGCGGCCGCCGCGGTCTTTCTGCTCGTGCTGTGCATCGGCGCCTGGGCCGTCTGGCTGCGCGGAAATCAGACCGCTCTCGGTAAATCTGGCGGCACTGGAAATAGTACTGCAAATTCGCAGATCGGAGCGCCGGGACCCGGGCAGTCGACTCCGAACGCCGTTCAACAGTCTGCCCAGAATTCTCAGCAGGGGGCGCAGCAGGCCCCGCAGCAGTATGCCGGATACCCGCCGCAGTACTACACAGGGTATCCGCCATATCCCTACCCGTACCCGAATTGGCAGACGCAGAATCCCGCGCCCCAGAACGGCGCGGCGGCAAGACCCGTTCCTCGCAGCGAGAGCAGCGAGGTAAAGCCGGCCCCTGTCCTGTTGTCGCGTCCGCAGAGCCTGGAAGCTTATGGCCGCAATCAGCGACCGGCCTCTAACTCTGTGCAGACGCCGCAGAACAATACCATCCACCTTCCGGACGCCGCTTCCGAGGGAACTCAGGGCGGCGCGAATCCTGGGAACGGCGGCGCGCAGGGCGCTCCATCGCGGCCGAACTACGGGAAGGTCGAGATCATCGTCTCCGACGGAAACGCCAAGACGGGCTCGGCGGGAACCGCGCCTGGCAGCCCCAACGCGAGCATGGATTCTCGCGGGCGCAAAGCGAATGCTCAGCAGCTGCAGCTGGCCGGTAAGTACGATGTGGCCGTGCGCGAGTACCTGAAAGCGCTGGACGGCGCCGGTGATGACGCGGCGATCATCTACCAGCAGATCGGGCTGTGCTATCAGCGGCTCGGTGACAACGACAGCGCGATCGCCAACTACCGAAATGCCATATCGGAGTATCAGAAACTGATTGCGGCGAACCGCAATACCGACTCCGCCACCCGGGGAATCAAGACATGCGAAACCGCGATCAGAGCCATTCAGTGAGTTCGGATTTTCGATCCCCGCTAACGACGTGCGGGGACAAGCTTTCGATTTTCGATTTTCGAGTAAGCCGCCCTTTACACGCTCTTTCGGAAGGGAAGAACGCGGCTGAGAGTTCGTCATCGTATAGGGATCTGCTCTTGCCAATGGGGCGTACGTCCGTTTGGTGGCTTTTGGCGATTGCATGCTCGCTGTTTCTGTCCGCCGGTACGGCCGCCAACGCCCAGAAGCCGCCGACAATCGTCATCTTTTCGCAGCCGGACCAGAAGGCGGCTAAGGATGAGCCGTTTGTCGATCTTTCGCCCTACGTCTCGCGGAATTTGGCGGAGTCGGGCAAATATACCCCCATCGTCTACAAGTCCAGCCTGCAGCCGGTGCGCGACGCCCTGGCATCGGGCGAGCTCAGCGCCATGGATACCATGGAGCCGATTCGCAAGGAGGCGGCGGGGCATATCGCGCGGGCGCTGGGCGCGACCGAGCTCCTGCTCATTACCGGCCGAATGACCAAAGATGGCGTCGCGGGAACCGTGGAGATGGATCGCCTGGTCGGCCAGCAGAACTGGACGCTCATGTTCTCTGAAAGCCTCTCTACCTACCGCGGCAAAGGCAAGAAGCCCAGTGTTCTGGAAGGGGCGCTTGCCCATGCCGGCGGCATTGTTCAGCGTCTTATTGGGGGCCGGAACCAGGTCACCTCCAGCGAGCCGGTGAAGGTCGACCTTCGCGAGACGAAGGGTAATGGCAAGAAGGGCACGCCCACCAAGTCTGCTTCAGTTCCTGCGAACAGTGGCGCAGCCAAGGATCCGATGAAAGATCCAGTCAAGGACGCCAGCAAGCCGGCCACCGACCAGAACAAGACAGCTGTCAAGGATCCAGTGCCACCGGCATCTGTGGGACACAGCGAGCCGGACAAGCCGGTCGTGAAGCCGACTCCGCAGCAGCAGGGTCTGACGGTTTCGGCCTCCGAGCTCCTCGCCGAGCGCTACCGCCGATCGGGCGACTCTGCCAACCTGATCCTGGCGCTGCGCAAGGCCGTAAATGATAAGCCGCACGACGCCCGGCTGCGCCGCGACCTCGCCCGCGCCTATCTAGAGCGTGGCTGGCATTCCGCGGCCAGAGACGAAGCCAATCGCGCGGTAGCCGCGGCGCCGGAGGACTCACAGCTCCACCGCCTGTTGGGCGACATCTCCCTGGCAGCCGGCGACCCCGAGTCGGCCGTCGCGGCCTACCAGGATGCCGTCCGGCTGAACGGCAAGGATGTGGCTTCTTACATCTCCTTGGGCGACGCGTTTCTCGGCCTCACCAGAGCGGAAGAGGCGCAGAAAGCCTATGCCTCCGCCGCGGCTGCCGAACCATCCAGCCCCATCCCGCACAGGCGGCTCGCCCGGTCGTTCGCGCTGAAGGGCGACTTCGAATCCTCCGCCAGGGAAATGGACCTGGCCAAGTCCCTGGGCGGTTCCGACGATCCATCGAACCAGAGCGGCGACTTTGTGGAGATCCTCGGCATGGCGGAGTCGACGCTCCGAACCGCGATGGCCAGGCAGACGGCCACACGCATCGCGCTGACGAATGGCTCGAAAACGCGCGAGCAGTGCTTCAGCGACTCGAACGAGCAGAAGAAGCGTGTGGAGAAGCTGGCGGCCTACCTGGAGGGCGTGCAGGCGCCTCCCCAGCTCGTTCGAGTCACGGCGCTGTACGCCCAGGCCGCGGGCATCGCCGTGCAGTATCTGGAGACCTCGCTGCAGTTCCTGGAGACGCAGGAGACGCGCAAAGAAGAGGAAGCACTGCTCCTGCTGAAAGAGACCTCCCGACAGCTCGACGATGCGGCCAAGAAGCTGAAGACGGTAACGGCGGTAAAAGCGGGCTAAGCGGCGCATTGGAGGGCGTCCGCTCCGTCGGCGCCATCCGCTCGACCGGGGTCTTGCGGTATTGAGGGGCCGGGCGCCGACGGAGCGGACGCCCTCCAGCCCTGCGCTCACCGGAGGGACACACGGTGAACTTCTTGGTCCATAGACTGTCTTTCCCTTTGCTGCTTCCACTGGCTGCCTCCTTCCTCAGTGTAGTGCCTACGCTCGCGCGTCCAGCAAAGCAAGCGGCAAACACCCTCTTCTTCGACGACTTCAGCGGCCCCACTCTAGACCGTACGAAATGGAACGTGCGCGTCACGGGCGAAACGGTCAACGACGAGCAGCAGGCATATGTGGACTCGCCGGATACGGTGCGGCTGGTCCGCGGCGCGGAGGCAGAAGGCGCCCAGAACGGCGCGATCGTGATCCAGCCGCGCTTCCGTCCCGGCTTCCGAACTCCCGAGGGCCGCAAATTTGACTTCGTATCCGGCCGGATGGATACGAAGGGCAAGTTCGAGTTCACATACGGCACGGCCGCGGCGCGAATGAAGCTGCCGGCGGGCGAGGGCTTCTGGCCGGCATTTTGGGCCCTCGGGAACGGAGACTGGCCGGATACGGGCGAGATCGACATCATGGAGAATGTGGGCGAGCCGGACTGGACGAGCGTTGCACTGCACGGGCCGAAATACTTTGGCGAGACGCCGCTAGTCAACCGGGTCTACTTCCCTCCCGGCAGGGATATCACCGGATGGCATGTTTACTCGGTAGACTGGACGCGCGATGCGCTGGTCTTCCGTATCGACGGCGCACTCGCCTATCGCGCGACCCGGCCGATGGTCGAGCATTTCGGCCGATGGGCTTTTGACAACCCGAAGTATCTGATCCTGAACCTGGCGATCGGCGGCGCCTATCCGGAGAAAACCAGCGGTGTGCGAAAGCCCTACTTCGGCTTGCCGCAGAAGACGGTCGACTTAATCAAGAGCGGAGCGCCCAGGGTGATGGTCGACTGGGTTCGCGTTACCGGGAGTTGAAATGATGACAGTCCGACGTTTGCTCATCGCGATTTTGTTGAGTGTCCTGGCGGCCGTGCCGGCCCTTGCGGCCGACTATCCGGCTCCGGTCGAGGGCGACTACGTCATCAAGGATTTTCGCTTTGACGACGGCAAGACGCTGCCTGAGCTTCGCATGCATTACCGGACCATCGGACAGCCGAAGCGTAACGATGCCGGCGTAGTGACCAACGCGGTGCTGATTCTTCACGGGACGACCGGAGAGGGCTCGACCTTTCTGAGCCGGATGTTCGCAGACCAATTGTTTGGTAAGGACCAGCCGCTCGACGGCACGAAGTACTACCTGATCATCCCGGACGGCTTGGGTCACGGCAAGTCCAGCAAGCCGTCTGATGGGCTGCACGCCAGGTTCCCCAGTTACGGCTACCGGGACATGGTGGAGGCGCAGTATCGGCTGCTTACGGAGGGGCTGAAGGTCAACCATCTTCGCCTGGTGATCGGCACCTCCATGGGAGGAATGCATACCTGGCTCTGGGGCGAAGCGCATCCCCAATTCGTGGATGCCCTGATGCCGCTTGCCAGCCTGCCGACGCAGATTTCCGGCCGAAACCGAATGTGGCGCCGGATCATCATCGACGCGATACGGCGCGATCCGGAGTGGAATGGCGGCGAGTACGCAAAGCAGCCGCAGAGCCTGCGCATCGCGGCGGAGATGCTCTCGTATGTCAGCAGCAATTCGGCCCTGCGTCAGCAGCAGGCGCCCACACGGCTGAAGGCGGATGAGGCACTGGACGCTGCCGTGGATGCGATGGCCGCCCGCCTGGACGCAAACGACGTGCTCTATGCCGTCGAGGCATCCCGCGATTACGACCCCGGTCCGGTACTGGAGTCGATCAGAGCACCGCTGCTCGCCATTAACTTTGCAGACGATCTCATCAATCCGCCCGAGCTTGGAATTTTGGAGCGCGAGATCAAGCGCGTCAAGAACGGCCGCGCGATCGTGATCCCCTATGGTCCTGAGACCATCGGCCACGGTACGCACACGAAAGCGGCTGTATGGAAGCAGTATCTTGTGGAGCTCCTGAACTCTTCAGCCCGCTGATTTGGCGCGGACACGCGCCGCATGCTGCGTGGCCGGCGAGCGCGCGGGGCAGCTGTACCGGTACGCCTCAGCGTTGACACCCAGTGCGGCCGGTGCTATACTTGGCCGCGAGCGGGAGGGCGAATATCGTCCGCCCTTTCTTTTTCCAGCCCCTCCGGCAGGTCTATAGATTCTGCCGACAATGACTGCGGGAGAGCGCTCGCCGCGTCAGTACGCATACCATTTCGCGCCTGGAAGGCCCGCGCATTGTCCGAGTTCGGATTTGAGCTGGATGAGATCGAGCAGCTGGTGCGGCTGGTGGAGTCGCGCGGCCTGGCTCGGCTGGAAGTTGCGGAAGAGGAGCGGCGGGTCGTAATCCGTGGCCAACAGCTGGAACCGGCGGAAGGCGGCGACGTACCTGTAGTGTTTACCCGCCGTTCGGCCGCGCCGAAACCGGCCTCGCCGGACGCCAACCGGCTGGCAGTTCGGTCTCCCATGGTCGGGATGTTTTATCGGGCGGCCTCTCCGGATGCCGCGCCGCTGGTCGAGGTAGGAGACCGCGTTGAGATCGGCCAGCCCATCGGCTTGATCGAGGCGATGAAAGTGTTCTCCGAGATTCCCAGCGAGCAGGCCGGAGTGGTTGTGGAGATCGTGGCGCAGAACGGCGCGCTGGTGAAGCAGGGCGATCCCTTGATGTACTTGAGGTCAGAGTGATGGAGTGACGGAGTGACGGAGCAATGGACTCATCACTCCAGCGCTCCACCACCGCGTCACTCCACATGAAAGACTCCATCAACATCGGCATACTCGGCCTTGGCGTTGTAGGCTCCGGCACCGTAGCGCTGCTGGAGCAGAACCGCGCCATGATCCAGCAGAAGGTCGGCGCCGAGATCCACGTGCGTAAGATCGCCGTCCGCGACCTCAACAAACGGCGGGCCGTTGCCGTTGATCGCGCGGTACTGACCAACAATCCCCTCGAAGTCCTCGACGATCCCTCGATCGACATTGTCTGCGAGCTCATCGGCGGCGTCAGCCCGGCCAAGGAGTACGTCCTGCGCGCTTTCCAGAACGGCAAGCATGTGGTCAGCGCCAATAAGGAGCTGATCGCAAAGGAGGGGCACGAGGTCATCGAGCTCGCCGCGAAGAAGCGGCTCGATTTTCAGTTCGAGGGTTCGGTGGGCGGCGGAATTCCGATCATACAGCCGATGAAGAATGCGCTCGGCGGCAACAAGGTCGACGAGATGATCGGCATCGTCAACGGCACCACCAACTATATTCTGACGAAGATGACGCTGGAGGGCGCCGATTTCGAGGAGGCGCTGAGGGAGGCCCAGGCGCGCGGATATGCGGAGGCGGACCCTTCCAGCGACATCGAGGGCTTCGACGCGCAGTACAAGACGGCCATCCTCAGCTCCATCGCGTTCACCAGCCGGATCAATGTGAGCGATGTTTACGTTGAGGGCATCACCCGGATCACCGCACGGGACATTGAGCGTGCGCGGGAGCTGGGATATGTCATCAAGCTGGTCGGTATTGCCCAGCGGGTCGATAGCGAAAGCATGCAGGTGCGCGTCCACCCGGCGCTGCTGCCGGTCGCCCATCCGCTGGCGTCGACGAACGACGTCTACAACGCCATCTACGTTCGAGGCGACGCCGTGGGCGACGTGATGTTCTATGGCCGCGGCGCGGGCATGATGCCGACGGGCAGCGCGGTGGTCGGCGACATCATGGACGTCTGCCGGAACATTCTCTTCGGGGCGACGGGCCGCGTGTCGTTCACATGTTTCGAGCAGAAGCGGGCCCTGCCGATGGAGACGGTCGTCACCAAGTACTACATCCGGATGATGGTGGCCGACCGGCCGAAGGTGCTGGCGGCCATTGCGAACGTGCTGGGCGAGAACGACGTCTCGATCGAATCGGTCGTTCAGAAGGCCGCCGCGGACGAGCAGGCGGAGATCATCTGGGTGACCCACCTCGTTCGCGAATCGAACCTTCGCGCCGCCCTGGCTGAAATCAGGAAGCTGCCGGTGGTCTCCTCTGTGGAGAACTGGCTCCGCGTAGAAGAGTAAAGGCCTCCTCCCGCAGAGGTGTGATCGGGATCACATTTTTTTGTGACCCAAATCACGGTTCATCCGAGCGCTCTCCCCTATAATGAACCCGGTAATAATACCGGGTCTGCTGCCGGTCCGCGCCGTATCCCCTGCGTCCGGACCACCCAACCGGGCGTTCCGCCCCATGGAACTCCGTGAACGGTGATCCAGAGTCGTGGTGCCTATGAGTGGCTCGGCGCTTCATGCGCCGCGCCCGCGCCCGGCCTATCCGTTCCGAATACTCCTTTGCGGCCTCGACGTACAGAACCGCATTATGGCGGACCGGCACAGATCAACAACCAGTCAAGGCGAGCCTTCATCGGTTCGCGAATACACAGGAGGTATCGATGTCCGTTGTTCAGCAGAACGGCGCCGCGAAGCGCCTGGAGACCTCCTCTCCTGAGGCCCGCTCGAACGCACCGGGGAAGGGCCCGGGGCTCGAGCGCCAGCTTCGCGAAGGCGCGGCAGGATTCGACTTCGCCGTACTACTCGGTGGCGTTCCGCCGGCGCCCCAGGCAGCACCGACAGAACCCGAGAAGAGCGCAGCAGAAAAGCATGCGCCATCATTCCTTCCCAAGCCGAGCGCCGCGAATCTATCGGCCGCTCCCAACCGGAAGCTTTTTTATCTGACATCCGCGCTCGTCTCCGCGGTAACAGCCCTTGTCGTCTGCGCTGGGTTCAATCTGGCGGTAAACCGATCAGGGCCGCTCCCCGCAGTACTACCGGAGCGCGCCGCAAATGCCCGCCCTCTCTATCCGGCTTCATGCCTCCGGATGGGCATGCCGGACCCGGTCCTCACCCCGGGAGAGGGCGGGCCGTACCTCCTCTCCCGAGAGGCCATTCCGATCGCCGCCAAGCGCGAAGTCTTCGCCCGCTACGGACTTGAATTTGGCGATCCCAAGTACGTCACCGCCTATCTGGTGCCGGGCTCGCTGGGGGGCACCAACCATCCGAAGAACCTCTTTCCGGTCAAACCGTGGTTTCTCACCCTTAAGAAGCGGCTGGACAAAGCCCTTACCAACGAGGTGTTGGAGGGGCATTTGACCGTTGGAGAGGCCCGGCGCGAAATCGCCGCGGATTGGCTGGCCGCAATGCGCAAGCGCGGATTGCGGAACCACGGACAGCCGGCCGGAGCGGGAGCTGAACCGGCAAAGCTAACTGAAAAGCTGGGCACGTCCGATAGGTCATATTTGACGTATAGGTCCGATAGGACGAGTTCCGCGGGGGGGATCGATGGGGCGTCTGACACCTTCAGCCCACCCAGTACTCCAGGATCTGCTTCTCACTGAAGTCGCGCCACCGAATACGGTCCGGGACCACGCCGCCCAGGGCCGCCTTTGGAATGAGCCCGATCACCTCGCTCCATACCTCGTCCACGCCGTTCGCTCTGGCTGCCGCGGCCACGTAGTCGAATATCGGCGGGATCGGCGTCTCATTCGGACGGGTCACGTTCATTGAGACCTGGGCCCTTCCCTGCGACTCCAGCCACCATCCGTTGGACATTACGCCCTTAAGCTCAGGCGCCGTCTTTCGGTCGCGCCGGATCATTCGGGCGATCGTATCCGCGATTTCAACTCCGCCCGTCCCCAGATTCACGTTGTAGGCGACCAGCGGCCCTCGCGCCCCCACCATTGCCACCCCGGCCGTCGGATGGACCCGGTGCGGCCCGGCGTCTGGAGTAAGCCCGCCAAACAGCTCGGAGCCCAGCAGTCCTCGCCCGGCGCGGCGGAGATCGGGCAGATCCGAGATTCGGTCTGCCGGCGCCGATTTCCCGTAGAAGTAGACCGGCAGCTCCAGCGCGCCTCCTATCTCCTTCGCGATCTCATGGGAGAGATCGACGCACTCATCCATCGAGACTTCGCGGATGGGGACGACCGGGATAACATCCACAGCGCCGAGTCTAGGATGAACGCCCGTGTGGGTGGAAAGATCGATGACTTCAACTGCTGCCCTTGCCGCGGCGACTGCGGCCGCCTTGATTGCGGCCGGACCGCCCAGGATGGTGGCGACCATGCGGTTGTGGTCTGGATCGGCGGACCAGTCGGCAAGGACGGCTTCTGGGACGGCACGGATTGAGGCCAGGATGTGCTGGATGGCTTCGGCCCGGCGGCCTTCGCTGAAGTTGATGGCGGATTGGATGACCGGGCCGGAGGCCAGCCGCGGGTCAGCCGCCATTCAGGAGGGACTCCAGCTTCTCCGCCAGCTTGCTGAATTCGTTCTTGCTGATGACGCCCATGGCCCCGGCCGATACGAGCCGCTCGTTCTGCTCGGCGTTGGCGCTGCAGGCGATCACTTTGACCGATTTCGCGGCGGCTTCCGGGATCAGCTCTTCGCCGAGGCCGTCGCGGAGCTGGTAGTCGAGCAGGAGGACGTCAAAGTCAGACTCAGCCAGACGGCGCCGCGCTTCGGCCAGGTTTTCCGCCCCGGTCACGTCGTGGCCGGCCAGAAAGCGGCGCTGGACCACGGCTCGGAACGGGGTGTGATCGTCTACGTACAAGATCTTCATGGTTAAGCTCCGTGGAATCGCCTGAGCGGCGGTGCATCACTTCCCCGGCGGCGCGGGATTTCCTGCCGCGCATGGAAATTCAGATGGTATACTTCGGCGAGTCTTGCGGGATAATGATGTAACCGGCGGGAGCGTATATGTGTACAATATGTCACGGACCGGCCGCCGTGACGTTCTGGCAATCGTTCGATGAGCGCAGATCCGGGAAACAGCAGATCGCTGATTTCAGTACTTAGTGATAGTGGTAACCATGGAGCGGGAAGCGACAGTCAGGATTGCACCGGACCGGCCGAACGGCGGGAGCGCTGCGGTGAATAGTACCGATCCCGCTTCCACGAACCCCGATTTCCCCGGCCATCGCGGCTCCCGGCTGGTGGCCCAGTCGATGGGCATGCTGGTCTTCCTCATGGGAATCGGCGTGATCGTCTTCGTGCTTCTTCAGGCGTTCCGCCTCTACCAGAACCCCACTGCGGGCGTGGCCGGCGGCGCGGTGGTGAATCCCAGCGCGGTGCAGATCGGCCGCGACTTCGTCGGGCTGATCGTCCGCATCGCCCTCCTCTTTCTCGGCAGCATCTCCGGATCGTTGATCGCCAATAAGGGGATCAACCTCTACTTTTCCGCCCTGCGCAAAGAGTAGCCGGTCGGCCTGAAGATTTATCCACAGATTTCGCTCACGCAAAGACGCAAAGGCGCAAAGGGAGACGCAAAGGCGATCCACAGATTTCACAGATTATGGTCACGCAAAGCCGCGAAGACAGCAAAGAACGGCAGGGACTCCTTGGACGGGATCGACAGGATTGACGGGATTTGGGCTCTGGAGCCGTTGACGTCATTTCGACGGTAGGAGAAATCCGGCCCCCCGTTTGTGGAACTCCCGCCGAGTGAACAAACCCGCCGGCCCGGTGAATTCCAGCCGTTCGCGAGCCGGCGAATAAATTCGCGCCTGATGAAAGTCACGAAGTCGACCTGCGTCGACTGACGGGCTTTTGAGAGTCGTGACCGCGGGCCGGATTAGGGGACTTTTTGGAGTCCTTTGCCGTTTTTCCCTGCTCAGATGCCGCGTTTGGTCCTTACCTTCCTGGGCGCGCGGCTTTGCTTTATTTGGTTGTCAAGCTTCGATCAGTTACTGTCACGCTAGCCCTTTATTTGTCGCAATTTGCTTACGATTTTAGGATTCGCGGCCTGTATATCGTGACTCGGCGAACGGGTTACCACGGAAGAAGAGCTGAGGAGGTGAAGAGGTGAAGAGGTGAAAAGGTGAAGAGATCATTTGACCCTGACTTCCCTTGCTCGCCCAGACCTTTCACTCCCGGCTAATCTGAACCGCCAATTGTTTTTGTATTACTACGGATCACGGTGCATGGTTGACCACTTGCGTTAGCCCAATGCCGTTGACTTGGGATAGAGCGGAAGGCAACCAATCCCTTCCTTACCACCCAGGCATCCTGCTTCACCTTTTTGCTCCGGCCGCCCTATGTTTTTGTACTCCCTATCCCTCGGAATGGTTGAGGGGCGAGTCGTGAGTCGTGAGTCGGGAGTCGTAAGGATTGCTGCTCACTTCTCTTTGATTCTGACTACCCCGCTTCATTTCGGTGTATCCGTTGGACGTTTAGCCTGCGATGGGCTTTACGGTCGATGTTGGAGAGCGGCATGGCTCTCCGGTCCGCGGCAGAGATTTGAAACCACGAATTGCACTAATGGGCACGAATGGGGTTCTTGGGCTTCTGATTGCCGGACCTTATTCGTGAAAGTTCGTGTAATTTGTGGTTTCCCCTTTCTTCTGTCGGGTCGCCTTTGCCCTTTGCTTTGGCCGGTCGCGGCCCGGCCTATGCGGTGTGTGTTCCGCGCTGGTTGTCCTCCGTGTTTTGATTATGGTTCGGGCGGCAGTCGATCGTTCTGCCGGCCTGGTATTTATGATAGACGACAGTTTACCAGAAATGTTTCACAGAATACCAGAAATATTTAGACGTTTTTTCAGAGCGGCCGTTGGTTAGGTGGTATGATGAGGTTTGTGGCGGCATCGGAGGTCGGCGGATGGGGCGTTAGGTGCGAAGAGGTGAAGGCCGGGGAGCGGGAAGGCGGAGTCCTCACGCGGAGCGTGGGGAACAGTCATTGTTTTTTGCACCGGCTGTCAAATCGGCGACGGAACTGTATCGCCCGCTTAACGAAAAGCTCGCTTCTATCCGGTTGGGCTATGAACTTGATGGGTGACAGGGAGCCGTCCGGCTCCAGCGCCTCAAGACCGACGCCGATCAAGCCAAGCCTGTCCATTTGGCTGTTTCGCCTGGAGAACTCTGCTTCCGCTCGTTCCAGGTCATCATATATGGCCGACTTCGGGGCTCCGCTAAGTTTGCTCGAATAGACGACGTACCGGCGAGCCCGTGAAGAATTCGTTCCTGCGTGTGTGGGCACTTTGCCGCTCCTTTCCGCTACTCTGTCCAGAACCAATCCGGGTGGCCTCGAAATGGGATGGTTTCCAGCTCAGCCTCGCGGCGCTCCCACCGGTCCGCTTCGGCTGGATTGGCGTTTATACCGAATGCACCGGCGCGGTAAATCTCTGCTAGAAACCGGGCTGCTGCGGTCGACATACTGGCCAGATCGTTTCGTGAGGCGGCCTGGATGAGGAGCGCCAGTCCACGTTCAACGTTAATTTCGCCGCCTTCGCCGTCCAGGTACATCGTACCGAGGTTGTACTGGGCATCTAAATTGCCGTTTTCGGCGGCCATGGCGTAGTAGCGCCGACCGATCGCGCCGTCTTTTGGCAGACCGTGCTCGCCCGTTGAGTAATATGCGCCGAGCAGGTACTGCGCCGCCGAAGAGCCTAGCTCCGCAGCCTTGTGCAGCAAATCCATTTGCTCATCTGTCGCCGGGAAGCCGAACCAATCACCAGTCTCAGGCCATGTCGCCACATAGTAGACCGCCTCCGCGTGGTCTTGAGCGGCTGCCTTCTTCAGCCATCCGCGCGCCCAACCGGCGTCAACATCCGCCCCGCCGAAGTAGAGGTAGCCCAGCAGGAACTGCGCATCGGCATCTCCGGCTGTGGCATTGGGCTCGAGCAGATGGATCGCCTCGTCGAACTGCTCACCGAGGATGTGGAATTTGACATTCGGCGGGACTCTGATAATTCTCTGTTTGCTCACTTTGCCCCTGCCTCTTTGAGTAAGCGAATAACCTCCGTGTACTTGAACTTAAAGTGATTGATCAAAGCCAGGGCAGTCCAGCCTTCGCCATCCTTTGCATTAACATCCGCTCCGTGTGAAATGAGTTCACGAACCGCGCCGGGATGGTTGCTAATCGCGGCATACCCAATAGGCGTCCCACCCATGTTATCTCTCTCATTGGGATTCGCCCCATGTTCTAGCAACGCCCGGATAACACGGGGATTGTCGGCGTTGTTCACCGACATGTGCGTATGCTGTCCGACTACGACAAAAATAGCCGAAGGGGCTGCGGAAGGAGGGCGATGCCTCATGTGGAGTCCCTCCAACAAAAGCTCCCATTGCGTTGGCGGTTCGGCGTCTGTGTCTTGCGAACTCGATTGGGCGCCCTGTGCAAGCAGGCTTTCCACCGCATTTGCATTATCTGCTTTTATCGCCTCTATGAGTCGGTAGTTAAGGAGCTCCCGCCGGAGGGCGTAGTTCACTTGGTATTGCGTAAATGTGGTCAGTGTCAGGACGACTACGAGCGACGGCAAGAGCGACTGTAGCCAGAGAGACTTGCGTTGTGTTTTTGGCCTCGATTTGTCGTAGAGCGTAGAATCAGGTGGAATCTCAACCATGGCGAGCTACCGATACTGCCGCTCTCGCACCATGTGAACTCCCCCGGTGAGAATTGCGGGCAGGAGCAGGGCCAAAGCAATGGAGTAGAGTACCGACCAGTGCGGCAGCACAAAGGTCAGGATGCAGCCGATAATCAGGCACGCATTGAAGGCCTCCGCCCATATACGATAGAGTGCCTTTTCAGGAGCCATCTGCCCGGTCCTTGTTACTCGTGCGGCTAGCCGCGTCGACGGTTCAGCCAGAAGGCAACCGCCAGTGGGATTACCAGCAGCGCAACAATCACCCAGACGTTGACGGCTACGAAAGTCTGGGACATAACCGGCTTCATTTGATCGTGTTCCTCCTGACCCTGCTCTGGCAAACACCCAAAGCCCTGTATAGCTACCGATCAGCTCCCGGCGCCGGGTCTTGACCGGCTTTTGATGGTGAACCGAATAGCTTCCAGCCCTTCGGCGGGGTCGTGTCGAAAGTCTCTTTTGGCAGCTTTGCGTCCAACTGCCAGAATTGGTACTCGAACCTGCCGAGCTCCTTAAAGTGCCCCTTATCGTCCCAGAGGAAGTTGGACTGACGAACCGGCGCTCCGTTCTTCGGGTCGAAATAGTACCACTCCTGGTAATTCTCGTTTTTGGGGTCCTTAATAACAAAGACGAAGCCGTAAGTCGGCGGCTGATCCTTTGCGTCCTTAACGTAGGGCTTGAGGCCGTTCATGGGATGCTCGACCAAGACCCAAAAGAGGCCCGCATTATTCACCGGGTTGTCTTTTACTTGGGTCAGCGACATCATCGGTTTAGCTTGATCGTATGCGTGGAACTCGCTGTGCAGCCGGATGGCGCTCTTCCCATCACAGATATATGTTCCGCCGCCGCCGTGGACAAAGATGGTCATCCCGCCGTTTTCCTTCGGCCTCTGCTCCATCTTCGGCGGCTGCCCGTGAATGGAAACGAGGTTGGGGCGCTGGATCTTGACCTCGGCGATGTTCTCCAGCTCCAGCACGCCGTGCTCGACCCCAGTCCGAATGGTCTTTTCAGTCCAGGAGTTCACGGTCACGCTGATCGTTTTCGCCTTTGCCAGCTTCTTCCAGAATTGGGCGACCGGCTTAGGCATTGGGGGATCTTCGTACTGTTTGGCCGGTGCCTGGGAGGGCGCTGAATTCAGCAGCAGCAGTGCAGCGATTGCTGTAACCAACTATCTCCTCCTGTGCGCTATTGGAGCTTGTGCGGTCTCTTGCGAATGAGCCAGAATGTCCAACCGAACGCAAAAGCTGTAAAAATGGCGCAGACGGTAGTCCAAAACCACAAACTGGCGATGTCCGCGGACGTTGAATACGGCTGACTGGAACCGCGAATAGCAGCGTTCAACGTGTAGATAAGCAGCAGCGTCTCTACTGCGCAGATATACTTCAGAAACCTCAATGAATACTTTGGCATTTCGCCTCATAGAATAGAACGCTTCGCTCTGACGGCATGCGTTTTCGGTTCACTGGTACATTCGGGATTGCCTATTTCGGTGGACGTGTCGCAGGGGCGAAGACCTGGCTGTGATCCCGACCGTATGGGTCGTGGATCAACATCTTATGGTCGACGTTGGGATCGGGCTTGATTTTGATGATCTTGTAGTCCACGTTCGGATCGGGCTTGATCATCATCATCGAATAGTTGTTTGACGGCCGTTCCTCCTGGTACCGACGGAGAAGCTCGTTTAGAGCTCTGTCTGCCTCTCGCTCAGCCGACTTCGATGAGCGCTTAGCAGAGGAGCTTGCATTCGGCAGCGCCGGCGTGCTTTTCGGCCGCGTGCTGTGCTGTCCGCTGCTGTCCGCGCGGTTGGGCGCGGCCTTTTGTTTCTGCTTTTCTTGAGGGTGATCCGCGCCCAATGACCAAGGCGCCGTGGAGACGAGAAGGAGCAGAGATAGTGCGAGAATGGTTCTGTAGTCTAGACGCATCAGCGCGCTCCGCGTGCAGTGGCATTGCCGGGCAATTGCTTCCAGTTTACGAGTTTCGGCGGGAGTTGTCAAACACTGATGACACTGAACCGCATTTTAAGCTTACGCGGTCAGATTGGTATCCAGCGCTTCCTCCAGTCTCCAGGTCAGATATGTAATCCTCGGGCTACGCTCTGCCCATCTAATGCGAGCCACCGCGCACCTCTGCCTTCCCTGGTTCGTATTGACAATCAGGGGGGTAATCGAGAATAATCTCCGAGGCCGCGTGGACCGCCCGCGCCTGTGATTCCACCCCCTGACAGGAGCTTGATTTATGGCGACGAAGACGTCCGTGCTCGAGACCCCGCAGACCCTTCCCGCCCTCGATTTTCTAAGACTGATGCAGCTCTCGCGAGAGGGCGACCGCCGCGAGGGAATACTGCTGAGGCAGAGCCGCGGCTGGTTCCAGGTTTCCGGCATGGGGCACGAGCCGATCGGCGCGCTGGCGTATCTCCTCCGGCCGGACGACTACATCTTCCCCTACTATCGCGACCGCGCGCTCGCGCTCGCGCGAGGCGTATCCAACTACGAGCTGGCGCTGGCCTACTTTGCGAAGCGCGAATCGAGCAACGGCGGGCGGCACATGCCGGGCCACTACAGCAGCCGCGAGCTCAACATATTCAGCGTCGCCACGCCGACCGCTTCCCAGTGCATCCCGGCCGCCGGGACCGCCTGGGGGCTGAAGATGGACCGCAGCGACGGGGTGGTGGTCTGCACGGTGGGAGACGCGGCGGCGCGGCAGGGCGAGTATTACGAGGCGATCTGCTTCGCGATCCAGGAAGAGCTTCCGCTGGTGATGGTGGTGGAAGACAACATGTACGGCATCAGCACGCCCACCGCCCATCACAACCCCTACCGCCTAAAGATCTTCAACGAGGAGCATGTGGTCCCGGTGAATGGGCGCGATCCGTTCGAGGTCTTCTCCAAGGGGGCGACCGCGGTGGCCCGCGCGCGAAACGGCGGCGGACCGACGGTGCTTTGGTGCGAGATGGACCGGCTCAGCTCGCACACCTCGTCGGACGACCATCGGGTCTACCGCTCCGCCGAGGATATCTCGGAGATGATGAAGCGCGACCCGATCCCGGCGCTGGCGCGAAAGCTGATCGATCGCGGCGAGCTCTCTGAGGAGGGCTGGGGGGCGATGCAGGCGGAGATCGCCGCCCAGGTGGAGGCCGACTACGCGAAGGCGGAGGAGGCGACGAATGTCGATCCCGGCCGGGTGATGGAGTGTCTGTACGCGCCCGTCGCGGAGGCCAGCGCGCCGCCGATCACTCCCACCGAGTCGATGACGATGGTGGGGGCGATCAACGAGACCCTCCGGGCGGCCCTGGCGGGGAACGACCGGGTGATCATGATGGGGGAGGATATCGAGGACCCCAAGGGCGGCGTTTTCGGCCTGACCAAGGGGCTGAGCAGCCAGTTCCCCGGCCGTGTGGTGAACGCGCCGCTGGCGGAGGCGACCATCGTCGGCACGGCGGTCGGGCTGGCGGCTGCGGGCTACCGGCCGGTCTTCGAGCTGCAGTTCATCGACTTCCTTTCGACCGGCATGAACCAGCTGATGACCCAGGTCGCCTCGCTGCGGTGGCGGTCGCTGGGCGAGTGGTCCTGCCCGATGGTGCTGATCGCGCCGTGCGGGGCGTACCTGCCCGGCGGAAGTTTGTGGCACAGCCAGAGCAACGAGGGGGTCTGGTCACACATCCACGGCCTGCGGGTGGCCATCCCGAGTACGCCTGAGGATGCCGCCGGACTGTTGTGGGACGCGATTCAGGGCGACGACCCCACGCTGATCCTGGTGCCGAAGCATATTTTCCGCAAGCGGGTGGGGGTGGTGGAGAAGTTTCCGGCGGTGCCGATCGGCCCAGCGGTCGTTCGGCGCGAAGGCAAGGATGTCACGCTGGTCACCTGGGGCAACGGCACCGAGATGGCCGACCTGGCGGCGGAGCAGGCGGCGGGCGAAGGTATCTCGGTGGAGATTGTGGACCTTCGCACCATCAGCCCGGCCGATTGGGAGGGGGTGGCCGCTTCTATCGCCAAGACCGGCCGGCTGGTGGTGCTGCATGAGGACAGCCGCACGGGCGGGTTCGGGCAGGCGGTGATCACCGAGATGACGGCCTATCCGGAGCGGTGGGCCAGCTTCCTATCCGCCCCTCAGCTGGTGGCGCGAATGGACGTGCACGTTCCCTACTGCCCCACCCTGGAGTACACGGTGCTGCCGACGCTGGAGCAGGTGATGACGGCGATACGGACGGTGATGGAGTGAGTGGGTGATTGGGTGATTGGGTGGTTGGGTGATTGGGTGAGTGGGTGATTGGGTGATTTGCAAACTGGGAAATTGGGTGATTGGATGATTTATGGCGATTGTTGAGATACGGATACCGCAATTGGGCGAGGGGCTGCAGGAGGCCCGGCTGATTCGATTTCTGAAACAGCCGGGCGATTCTGTTGCTCGGGACGAGCCGATCTACGAGATGGAGACGGACAAGGCGGTGATGGAGATCGAGTCGCCGGCGGCCGGGGTTCTGCAGCAGTGGTCGGCGAATGAGGACGACGTGCTGCCAATCGGGGCCGTGATCGGGCGGATCGATGCCGACGGCGCTGCGGCAGCTGCCCAGCCGTCTGCCGCGTCTGTACCAGAGGCCGCCGCGCCATCCGTTCCCGGAACCCCGGCCCAGGTTTCCGCGCCATCCGCGCCGGCTGGAGAGCTGCGGGCAGGGGCCGTGCCTCCGCGGACCCGCGCCTATGCCAGAGAGAAGGGATTGACCGAAGCCCAGCTCGCCGAGATCGCCGCGGGCGTCGCCAAGGTGATGCCGGAGGATGTGGATCGGTATCTGGGAAGAGCGGGAATGGCGCCGACGGAGCCGACGGAGGGAGAGGCGCCGACCCATTCGGCTTTGCTCAGGGCAGGCTCGCGGACGCCCTCCAATTTGAAGGTTACGGCCGGGGCGCCGACGGAGCGGACGCCCTCCAATCCGCCCCAGAAGGACCATTCTCACCTGGAGGGCGCCCGCTCCGTCGGCGCCCCGTCGTCCACCGGATACCGTGATGTGCCGATGGGGCAGCGGCACCGGACGCTGGTCTACCGGCTTCAGCAGGCGACGCGCGATGTGGTTCCGGCGACCATGGAGATACGGCTGGACTGGGGGCCGATCGAGCGAGCGAGGGCGCGGCTGAAGGAGAACCCATCCGGGCCGCAGCCGAGCCAGTTCCTGCTGTTTGCCTACTGCGTCGCGCAGGCCGCTAAGAACCATCCCCGGTTCCGGAGCGCGCTGCAGGGCGAGGGGACGCTGCGGGAGTACGACCACCTGCACCTGGGCATCGCGGTCGCCCGGCCGGACGACGAGCTGCTTCTGGCCCGTGTTCCGGATGCGGACGCGCGGGGCTTCCCCGAGTTTGTCGCCGCCGCGCAGTCGGCCATCCAGAAGGCGCGGGACGGAGAGGACCAGGCCGCCGACGTGATGCAGCTGAGCCTCACCAATATGGCGGGCCAGGGAGTGAGGATGGGGATCCCGGTGATCGCGGCTCCTGCGGCCGGCACCCTTTTCATCGGCGAGCCGTTCGACGAGGCCCATCCGCTGCCGGGGGGAGGCATCGGCTTCCGGAGAACCGCCGCCATGGTCCTCAGCTTCGATCACCGCATCGCCAACGGCGTTGGCGCGGCGAATTTCCTGGCTGAGATTCGGGAGCGGGTGGCAGGGCTCATGAATGAAATTGGCTAGTCCTCAGGTGCCGCGAATAGGAACCGTGGGACGTCCTAATAGAGCGGGTAAACGCTGCAATTAATGTAGGGCAGGATCTCCGTCCCTGCCATCCCTCGCTCGGACGATGCCCCTCGTCAAATTACGGCAAGGCAGGGACGGAGATCCTGCCCTACGGAATTGGAACCGCGTCGCCAAGACGAATCTCCACATGAGGCTTACAACTCCCCCATTTGCGGAACTTGCTCGTGAGACCTGGAACGGGCTGCTGGATTTGGTCTATCCGCCGAAGTGCTTGGTGTGCGAGCGGCTGGGGCCGGAGATTGTTTGCGGTCGGTGCCGGGCCGGGTTCCGCGGGATGGAGCCTCCGATCTGCCCTAGGTGCGGGTCGATGACCGGGCGGCTGGCGTGCAAGGATTGCGCCCAGGGCTTGCCGAAGCATGTGAGGCGTGCTCGCTCGGCCGGGCAGTTTGAGGGGCCGCTTCGGGATGCCATTCTCAAGCTGAAGTATGGCGGGCGGCTGAAGCTGGCCGATCCGCTGGCCGAGTTTCTCATCGATTACATGCAGGAGCGGCCGTTCGGGCGGGCGAAGATCGACCTGCTGGTTCCGGTGCCGCTCCATCCGTCCCGAATGCGCGAGCGGGAGTTCAACCAGTCGGCGCTGATCGCGCGCAAGATGAGCGCCGCGCTGGGTATTCCGACCTCTGAGGCGGCGGTGGCGAGAGTTCGGAAGACCAGAGCGCAGGCGGGGCTGCATGCCAAACAGCGGATCAAGAACATGCAGGGCGCGTTCGCGGTGGTCGATCCGGTCATGCTGCGGGGCCAGACGGTGCTTCTGGTGGACGACGTGATCACGACCACCAGCACCGTGGACGCCTGCGCGGAGGTGATCCTCGCGGCGGGCGCCGAGGCGGTCTATGCTGTCTCCGTCGCCCGGGACATTTGAAAGGCGTTTAGATGGATCCGAGCGAGCATAGAATTCGGCTGAAGCGGTACGCCCTGGAGATCTACGCTCCCGGGAGCCGCAGCCTGGACGTGGTCTGCACCTTCGAGTCGGACGAGCCGTTCCTGCCCATCCACGTGGGCGACCTCCTCAACCCGCGCGCCTGGGACCCTCACTACACCTCGATGGTCAACTCTCAGCCCAGCGAGTTCGGCATCGTCCTGCGGGTGATCGGCGTGGAGCACTACATCTTCCAGAAGGACGAGGGGTTCTCGCAGCACAAGCTCGGTATCTTTACCGAGGCGCTGGATGATGTTGCGGAGTCGCGGCCGATCTAAGAGCCTCTGACAAGACCGGGCGCAGTTCGGCCCCCTGGCCGCGTGGCGCGGTCGGGAGACACGCGCCACAACAGAGGCAGAGGTACGCGCCACATCGGGGTTTGTTGGAGGCTCCAGATCATGGCCGGATTAGCGTCCCGGCGGACGGCCGATCCCTCCGGAAACGTGGGTAGCGGGCTTGGAGCCGCCTCCGCTCTTGTGGCCGGATGACCTGTGGACGGTTCTGCGGTGTGCATATGAGCGGCTGCCGGTTCGACGGTGGCCCGCAGAGCGCTTCGGGGCCGGCTTTACGGCCGGTGCGCTTCCGGAAGCGCCGTTCTGTTTGGCGGAGCTGCCGGGGTCGCCATTTGGATCTGTAGAGTCGGCGGTGTCTCTTCCCGCGGTCTGGGAGTTTCCGGTTGGTTTGGGACTGTTCGGCGTTACGGTTGAGCCGCCCGCAGCCCCGCGCGAACCGGGAGATCCAGCTGAGGCGGCCGCACTATTCCGCACGCCCGCCGCAATCCCGCCGAAGCCGTTAAAGTTCAGCTCTTTGCCGATCACGAGGTTGTGAGAGCCGGTGCGGTTGTCGGAACCGTCGGTGCGGGATTCGTTGTAGCCCACGATCAGGTTGCCGAGCCCGTTTACGGTATCGGTCTTGCCGGAGCCGTTGACAATGTGGACGTTCGCCCCGCTGATGTAGAGCTCGTTGCCGCTGCGCGTGAAGTGGGCGACCTTGTCGGCGACGGCCTCGATCTGCCTGTCGGAGATGGCTTTGGCCGCTGCCAGCGTGTCGGCGTCGCCCTGCTTGCGGGCCGTCGTTTCGATATTAAGCGCCGACTGCGTGTTGATGAGCTGCGCCTGAAGATTGGTGACCAGGGACTGGAGGGTGCGCACCTGCGCTTCGAGATTCGCGATGCGCTCCTTGTCGCTTGTGTCCTGCGCTTGCAGCGGCGAAGTGGCTGCCAGGCCCAATACGCCGATCAGGACGACGAAGGCGATGGCGGCCCACAGATGGCGGGCGTACGACAACATTTCAGAAGTCTCCTTTAAGCGGGGCGCACTGGTAAAAGTATCGGCATTTTGCGGCCGGCTTTGCAGCGCCCTTCGGGAGACTTATGCCTTAGCTCTTCTTCCCCTTGATGGCCTTTTGCTCATTGGCTATCCCGCGCACGAATCCGATGACGCGCATGGCGATGAATGCCGTGGTGAGGGCCGTGCTGGCCGCGCCGATCCTCTGCGATACGTTGGCGCTCGCCTCTTCCGCGCTCCCCAGGATCTTCTCGGTGCGGTTGTGTACGATATCCACTGTCTGCTTGGCGGTGCTGGTGATGTCGTTCGCGCGGTCGCCCAGCCGCTTCACCTGGTTCCGCAGATCCTCGATCAGCGGCCCGATCTTGGACCAGAAGATGATCCCGCCCACGATCAGCGCAAGGTTCAAGACGATCGACATCCCAAAGCAGATTCCGGAGACCCAGAGCCAGGCAGGCGGTATTTCAGCCATCGGTGAAAGCTCCCTCTGAAAACAGGTTTTTGCCGTCACCAGGATTCGCCGCCCGCTCGCGCGAACCCTGCTCCAGGAATCGCCGTCTTATTGGGGAGCACGATCATGGCAGCCATCCTGGAACAATCGACAGCAGCCGATAACCTGCTCGGCCCGATGCCGCAGCGGCCGTTGGGCCGTACCGGCTGGAATGCCAGCATACTCACGATGGGCGGCGTCAAGTGGGACACGATGTGCGGCGATGATGAGGCCGCCGCGCTGGTCCACCGCGCCATCGAGCTAGGGATCAATACATTCGATACCGCTCACGCCTACGGCAATGGCGAGAGCGAACGCAAGCTGGGCCTCGCTCTTGACGGCGTCCGCCACCGCGTCTGGGTGGAGACCAAGGTGATGGACCGCACCTACGACGGCGCCATGCGGCAGCTGGAGACCTCGCTGAAGCGGCTGCGCACCGATTACGTCGACCTCCTGTTCGTCCACTCGGTCGACGATGACGAGAACCGGCAGCAGATTCTGAAGCCGAACAGCGTCCTCAAAGCGGTCGAACAGCTCAAGGCCGCCGGAACTATCCGATTTGCCGGCGTCTCGGGCCACTGGGTGAAGGATGTGCAGGCCCGGCTGATCCAGGAGTACGCGTTCGACGCGGTACTCTGCCCGGTGGGGATCGTCAACCTGGCGTACAACTACAGTTTCGTAGAGACCGTGCTGCCGGTCGCGCGAGATCGCGGAATGGCGGTTTTGGCGATGAAGGTCTTTGCGGCCGGCCGGGTAAAGCTGGCACGCTCCATCGAGCCGTACCTTCGCTACGCCCTCAGCCAGGATGTCGATACCGCTGTGATCGGAGTGGACAGCATCGCCCAGCTGGAGGAGAGCGTACGCATCGCAAAGAGCCCGCTCGCTCCGCTCAGCGATGAAGAGATCGCCTCCCTGCTCCCCGAGGCGCGCGAGATCACGCAAAGCTGGGACGACGGCGAGTTCGGATACGTGGAGGGTTACAAGTCCCCTTGACTTTTGGCCTCGGACGGGCATATAATCACTTAAGTGAAGAGCCGGGGGCGCAAGAATTTGGACCGCGCCCGCATAGGAATGGATAGCCCAAGCGCTATCCATTGTTGTTTTTGTGCTCCAATCCGCGGCGGAGCGGACGGTTCCGCGGCGTAGACACGGAGGAAGCACGATGTCGAATACAGTGGTGGTCGGCGCCCAGTGGGGCGATGAGGCGAAGGGGAAGATCGTCGACTATCTCTCCCGGACTGCCGGAATGGTTGTGCGATACGGCGGAGGCTGTAACGCCGGCCACACAGTCATCGTTGACGGAGAGACCTACAAATTCCACCTCATCCCCTGCGGAGTTCTCCACGAGGGCGTCGACTGCATCATTGCCGACGGCGTCGTGATCGACCCAGAAGTCCTCCTCCGCGAGATCGACAGCCTGGCCGAGCGCGGCCACTCTTCCGAGCGTCTCAAGATTTCCGCCAACGCCCACGTGGTGATGCCGTACCACCGCCTGCAGGACCAGCTGGACGAACAGCGCCGCGGCACCGGCGCGCTGGGGACCACCGGCCGGGGAATCGGGCCAGCCTACTCCGATAAGGCCGCCCGAATCGGCATCCGAATGCACGAGCTGATCGACCGCGAGCGCTTCGAAGCCCGCCTGCGCGAGATCGTGGTCGAAAAGAACGATATCATCACCAAGATCTACGGCGCGGAGTCGCTTGACGTGGACGGCATCCTGACCGAATACTCCGGATACGCCGAGCGGCTGAAGCCCTACGTGGCGGACACGCTGCTGCTGGTCTCGAAGGCCGCTGCCAACGGGAAGGGTGTGGTCTTCGAAGGCGCCCAGGGCACGCTGCTGGATATCGACCTGGGAACCTACCCCTTCGTCACCTCCTCGCACCCCATCGCGGGCGGCGCATGCGTGGGGACCGGAGTCGGCCCCACCGCCATTGACAGCGTGCTGGGCGTGGCGAAGAGCTACACCACCCGCGTGGGCGCCGGGGTGTTTCCGACTGAGCTCAAGAACGGCATCGGCGACTACATCCGCGAGCGAGGCCACGAGTACGGCACCACCACCGGCCGCCCCCGCCGCTGCGGATGGCTGGATACGGTCATCCTGCGCTTCTCGGTCCGCGTCAACGGATTGAACGGGATCTGTCTGGGCCTGCTGGACGTGCTCGGCGGGCTGGAGACCATCAAGATCGGCGTCGGATACAAGATGGGCGGCGAGACGGTCACGGAGCTGCCGGTCGACCTGCCAAACCGTACGGAGATCGAGCCGGTCTATGAAGAGCTGCCCGGCTGGAAAGAGGATATCAGCGACGCCAAATCGCTTGATGACCTGCCCAAGAACTGCCTGGCCTATGTAAAGCGGGTGGAGGAGCTGGCGGGCGTGCCGGTTGTGAGCGTCTCAGTGGGCCCGGAGCGGGAACAGACCATCGTCCTCCCGGGTCTACTGGCATAACGGAATGCTGGAGGGTTCAGTTGTGGCGCGCGTCTCCTGACCGCGCCACTTGTGCGACCGAATGTCTCCCGCGATCTTGAGACCTTCGGTCGCACAAGGGGAACGGTCGGGAGACGCGTTCCCCAACGGTGGGACCCCGCTCCGTCGGCGCCACCTCTGCGACGGTGGGTACGGGCGCCGAGGGAGCGGACGCCCTCCAGATGTTCGTGCGGATTACGGCGAAGGCGCCGACGGAGCGGACGCCCTCCAGGTTAGAGGCAAACAGGAATGGAGAAGCTGCCCAACTTTCATGCCTGCTTTGTCTGCGGGGACCGCAACCCATCCGGCCTGAAGATACGCTTCCAGACGGACGGCGAGAGCGTGACCGCCCGCTTCAGGCCCGAAGAGCGCCACATGGGCTATCACGGCCACGTCCACGGCGGCATCCTGGCCTCGCTGCTGGACGAGACCATGGGATGGGCTCCTATTCTCCTCCACAGGCGGTTCTGCGTTACCATCGAGCTGAACGTGCAGTACCTGAAGCCCGCTCCCATAGGAACTACGCTCATCGTGACCGCCCGCCCGGATGGGGGTAATCGCAGGATATACGAAGCTGAAGGCCAGGTGACGGACGATGCGGGAACGGTCTATGCCAAGGGGCGAGGCCGATACATGGCCGTCTCCAGCGACAAGACCCGCGAGGTGATCGAATACCTCACCTTCGACGAAGGCTGCGTTCCGCCGGACCGTCTGGTCGAAGCCCTTCCTTCCGGAGGCGAGTGATGGCGGCTGCCCTCCTTCACGAGCCGCAGCTTCCCATGAGCACGCCGGGCCACGAGGCGATCCTGTTCGGCACCGACCCTACCGAGCGGATCGTTGCGGTCGAGCCAGGCGACCGGTCTCTTCACGTCTGGCGGCGGCTTCCGGACGATACCCTTGAGCACTCTGAAGAGCCGTTCCGCCCCTGGCTGCTGCTCACTGAGCCGCACCCTGGCCTCGCCGCGCCTTACCGAAAACTTGAGGGCGACGGCTTCAATCTGCTCTATGAGTTCGCAAGCTGGAGCGATTTCCTCAATGCGAACATGATGGTCCGCGACCAGCACGTCAGCAGCCTCTCCTACGCCAACGGGTCGAAACAGGCGCTGCTCATGTGCGGCAAGACCCTTTTCAAGGGTATGCAGATGGGCGAGGTGCTCCGCATGCAGGTAGATATCGAGACGACCACCCTGTCCCCGGACGCGCCGGACGCCTGCATCCTGATCGCCGCGGTCTCCGACAATCGAGGCTGCCTGGAGACCATCACGGGCGAGGAGCCCGAGATACTGGAGCAGGTCATCGCGCTCATCCGTGAGCGCGACCCCGATATCCTGGAAGGACACAACCTGTACGGGTTCGACTTCCCCTACCTGATCGCCAGAGCGCAGAAGCACGGAATTCGGTTCGGGATTGGAAGGGACGGATCCGAGCCGCGCGTGGGACGCCAGCGCAACTTCGCCATCGGTGGTAATACGCGGCCGTTCAGCCCGGTGTGGGTGCATGGCCGGCATGTGTTCGATACCTATCTCGCGGTCCAGCGATTCGACTGGGCGCGCGGGCTGCTCACCAGCTTCGGGCTCAAGCAGGTGGCACGGGCATTCGGCATCGCGGAAGAGGAGCGGGTGGAGATGCCGCGCGATCAGCTGGCCCAAATTTACCGCGACGACCCAAAACGGGTTCTCGAATATGCTCGCCACGACGTGATCGAGACCGGCCGGCTGGCCGAGATCGTCGCTCCCACGGAGTTCTACATGGCGCAGATGGTGCCGGACAGCTTCGGCTCCGCGGCCGTCACCGGGATGGGCGAGAAGATCAACTCCATCTTCATCCGCGCCTACCTGGCGGCAGAGAGGGCCATACCGCGGCCGCAGCCGCCGGCCTCCGTCGCCGGCGGTTATACGGAGATACGGCGCACTGGGGTGATCGAGCGGGTGGTGAAGGCGGATGTCGAGAGCCTTTACCCCAGCATCATGCTGACGGAGAAGATCGCACCCAGGAGCGACACTCTCGGCATCTTCCTGCCCGCCCTCTCGGAGCTCACACGCCGCCGGCTGGAGGCGAAGGCACGGATGCGCGACGCCGAGGGGACGGACCGCCACTACTGGGATGGCCTGCAGGGCTCGTTCAAGGTACTCATCAACTCGTTCTACGGATATCTCGGCGCCAACACCTTCCACTTCAACGACTACGAGGCGGCCGGCCGGATCACCGAGCAGGGCCGCAAGCTGGTGGTGGAGATCGCCGACAAAATGGAGCAGACCGGGAGCAGCGTGATCGAGATCGACACGGACGGCGTCTACTTTGTTCCGCCCCCGGACGTGCGCACCGCGGAGGAGGAGCGGGACTATGTCGCCCAGATCGGCGCCATCCTGCCTGCGGGGATTCGTCTGGCGTTCGACGGCCGCTACCGGGCCATGGTCTCGCTGAAGACGAAGAACTACGTGCTGCAGGGGTACGACGGATCGACCATCTTTAAGGGCGCATCTCTGCGGTCGCGGGCCGATGAGAAGTACGGCCGGGAGTTCCTCGCGGCTGCGGTCGAGCTTTTGCTTCAGCGCCGGCTGGACGATCTCTCAGAGCTGTACAGGAGCCTCATCGACGACATCCTGAACCACCGGATTCCGATCGAAAAGCTGGCCCGACGCGAGCGGGTTACGGAGAAGACACGCACCAGCTCCGCCAAGCAGCGCTCAGCCGCGGTGGTGGGCGATACCACTATCGGCGAGTATATAACTGTCTACGAACGGGCGAACGGCGAACTGGGGTTGCTGGAGGAGTACGAAGCCAACGGCCGCGACGAGAATGTAGAGTACTACATGGACAAGCTGTACAAGTTCGCCGGTCGCCTGAAAGAGGCGTGCGACTGTCGCTTCGACGAACTGATCCCAAAGCCCGGCCCAAACGGCATTGTTGTGACCGGCCAGCAGACGCTGGATCTGTTCTAGTCGTGCCTACGCTCCACAACAGACCTGGAGAGCGAGCGTCCCCGCGAGCCGGTGCGCCGCGGCTGCGCCGAATCTACGTTTCGTCTGGGCAACGCCCGTTAAAGTAGCTGTAAAGGATTGGCGCGCAACTCGCTCCCTACTTCGAGAACGTTACTTGCGCCAAAGCTTTACCGGCGTCCGGCCGCGAGTAAAGCTTCGACGCGCGAATTGTTCGTGCAAGCCACAGCCAATGCCTCGCGTCGATGCTTTACTGCTACATCGTCAGGCGGGTGCGTTACAGGGAGAAATGGCTCGCGGGGACGCTTGCCCTCCCGTGTTCGTGCATGACGATGGGGTGCGGCTCGCGGGGACGCTCGCTCTCCCGTGCGAGACCGCCACAACGTTGGAACGAATGCCGGCAGGAATCGGTAGGAAAGACCCGAAGATAGAGAAGCCCGTCCGCATGGACGGAGATGACACAGGAGGCAATATGAGACTGCCGTTACCGGCGCGCGCCGCCGCGATAGTCCTGCTGGGATGCATCGCGATGAGCGCCACCGCGGGGCCGGCCGCGAAGTCGATCAAGTGGTACACCGACTACGGCAAGGCCGCAAAGCTCGCCGCATCTGAGAAGAAGATCATGATGGTCGACTTCTTCACCGAGCATTGAGGGTTCTGCGCAAAGTTGGATAAGGAAACTTATCCCAACGCCAAGGTCGTGAACCTTGCTCAAAAAGTGATCGCGGTAAAGCTGAACCCGGAGATTTCCAAGACCAACGAGAAGCTGGCAACCAAGTATGGGGTAGAGGGCGTACCCATGATCTTCTTCCTGGACGCCAAAGGGAAAAAGATCCACCAGATCGACGGATATATGCCGCCCGATCAGTTTGCCGCCGAGATGCAGAAAGCTCTTAAGCTGGCGAAGAAGTAGCCGCACGCACGCAAAGGACACAGGCGAGTGTGGGATTTAGCGCTGCTGGCCGGCGGAGTTGTTCTGCTGGTGGCGGCGATTAACATGCTGCAGAGGAAACGTGAGAGGGACCTGCTGGCTCGGATCGACCGGGCCGGCAGCGATCCCCATCTCGCCGCTGCTGAAATGGACCGCGCCATCCAGGCCGAAAAGGAGCGCAAAGAGTTCTGGCGCCGCCAGAACCCGCGCGGCTTGAGGTAGGTATCTACCGTTAGCTGACGCCCTCGCCCAACCGCAGCACATTGGCCGAATGTAGGGGCGTCTGCTTGCTGCGCCTCTGCGTTTGCTTGCTGCGCGCCGGATCGGCGCACACGGCCTACGGCCCAAAAGGAGAACGCGCAAAATGGCCAAATCAAAGTCGTGGCGAGAGAAGCTGTACGACGTGAAAGGGCTGCCGAAGGTTGAACCGCTAAGTGGACGAATGGCCGAGCGGTTCGGTCCCGGAACGATGGTGATCCCCGCCCCTCCGGAGGTGGACGCCATCATGAAGACCATCCCCGCCGGCAAGCTCATCACCATCAACGAGATACGCGACACGCTCGCCAGGCAGCACGGAACGGACTCAACCTGCCCCATAACCACCGGCATCTTTGCCTGGATCGCGGCCAACGCCGCTGAAGAGGCTGCCGCTGCCGGCGAAATGTCGATCACCCCCTACTGGCGCACGCTCAAAACCGGTGGCGAGCTGAACCCCAAATACCCCGGCGGCATCGACCACCTGAAGGCCCGCCTGGAATCTGAAGGCCACAAGGTCGTGTCCAAGGGCAAGAAGTGGGTGGTTGAGAACTACCAGGCCAAGCTCGCCTGATCCGCGTGACCCAAAGCGATCAGCCATTCCCGGGCAATTTCGATCGGTGTTGGCCGCCGGAAGCTGCGTAGGGCGGAGTCTCCGTCCCCGCCTTGTATGGGTCTGACGATCGCTGCGTTCGAAGCGAGGGGCCGGCGGGGACGGAGATCCCGCCCTACGCGACCCCCAGCGTTCACCCTCAACTTCCGGTATCGTGCTGGGTGATATCCAATGGCGGTGCGCCGGCCGGAGGCGGTGGCGATGGCGCTGTCGGCTGCTCACCTGGCGGAGGAGGGGGCGGCGGGTATGTGCCCGGCGCAGGCTCGGCCATTGGCGCCCCAGGCGGCGGCGGATAGCCGCCGGGTGCGGGCGGTGGTGGATAGCCTCCCGCCGTCGGATAAGCGCCGGGCGGTGTCGGGTATGCGCCAGGCGGGGGCGCGTACGGCCCGGGGCCTCCTGCGGTGAAGTCCCGGTAAATGAGCGCTATAGAGAGCGGCAATAGTGGATAGGTGAACAGAATCCCAACGCAGAGGGCGACGATTCCCAGGCCGCTGATAATCGAGATCACGACATAGAATAGGGTCGCCATGAGCCACTCGCTCTTTAGAAGTGACCAGCTTGTGCTCATGGCCTCAATGGCGCCCATCCTCCTATCGACGACAAGCGGAACGGTCAACATCAGCAGGCCCATGACAATGAAGGCAGGGAAGCAGCAGAGTATCAACCCTATGTACATGGCGATAGGAACAAGAATCGCCGCGGCTATCAGGCTGCCGAAGACGTCAACGACGGTGAATATGTCGGCAGGGCTAATGGCCTCTCCCCGAATCTGCTTGAGCGCCATCCGATACATGCCCCCAAGCAGAAGATTCGAGACGATCATGATCAACAGGTTGAAGCCGATCTGGATCAACTGTCCGCCGCCGGCGTTCGGGTCGAACTGTTTGCCGGCCTGTGCTTTGCTGAATGCCGCCGCAAAGACGAACACGTAGTACGGCGTAAAGACGCAGCCTAAAACGATTCCGGCGATCAGCGCCGCCACAATCCACGTCCCCATCTGCTGCTGGAAGAGCTGCCATGCCTCCCCGATCACCTCAAAACGGACGCGCGGACGCGGGACGTATCCGCCGGGCACTGCTCCATAGGGTGGGGTTGGGTTCATGTCAGCCTCCTGTTCATGAAATGAATATGGGATATGTATTGACGGGGCGGCGCAAACACCGCCCCGTCATGGGAGATACCTATGCGTCCAGCTCCGGCGTGTCCGGCGGCGGTGGCGGCGGGGTCTCCGGCACGGCCGGGGTGGGCGGAACGGGCGGTACATCGGTCGCGGCGGGGGCCGGCGGCGCTGGGACCACGGTCTCGGTTGTGGTGGGCGCGGCAGCGCTTACGTCTGTGGCCATGGAAGGCGGCGGCGGAGCATAAGGCCCTGGCCCTGGCTCCATGAAGAAGTTTCGGTAGTTGATGGCAACTGAAATGAAGAACAGTGGCAGCGTAAAGAAGATCCCGATGAAGCATGCAACAATGCCGATGTATCCGACGATAGCAGCGACGACTATGAACAGCGTCGCCATGGCAAGCTGTGGCTTGAGAGTCTCAAAGCTGAGCTTCATCGCATCGATGCCGTTCATTCGACGGTCTACGATGAGCGGTACAGTAAACATAAGTAGTCCGGCCGCTATGAAGCCGGGAATATAGCAGAACATCATCCCAATTTCAATGATGATTCCGGAAAGAACTGCCCCTATGACCAGCTGAGGCAGCACATCGGTGACAGAAAATAGGTAGTTCGGCCCTATAGCCTCGCCGCGGAGCGATCCGATCGCCATCCGATACATTCCGCCAAGCATCGTATTCATCGCAATCAAGATGATCGTAGCGGGGATGAACATCATGATTGGAAACGCCAGGATGCCTATTGGGACCTTACTCGCAATCGCCGTGAATATTGCCGCCGTTGCAAACATGAGGGCAATGGCAATGGCGTAAGCGATCCCCATGCAGATAATGAAGATCAGCTCAGCCACGATCCAAGCCCCCATATTGGGCTGGAATACCTTCCAGGCCTCACTGATTGCATCAAATCGTATCTCGGGTCTTGGACTGTAGCTGGGGTACGTCGGAGCCGAATCGGGTGGTACTGCCATATTCGCGTTCTCCTCTGTGCGTGCCGCTCTCGCGGCGGAAAGAATACGGGGCCGGTGCTGCGCCCATACGACGTTTAGCAGACAGTTTTACAGACAATCGGAAACTCCTCCTTATAGGCGTGAATTCCTCGCACGCTTTTTCAATAGAGTGATTCAAGGGAACGGCTGCACGCGGCGCGAATCTAGCTGCATGCGAACTGACGCCTGGAGCGGAGAGTGATCATCCTGGGCATAGACCCCGGCATCGCGACCATGGGGTTCGGGGTGATTGCGAAGGACGGACCGCGGCTGAAGGCGCTGCAGTACGGCGTCATCACCACCCCGCCCAACCAGCCGGCACCGGAGCGGCTCGCCGAAATCTACGACCGCGTGGGCGAGCTGCTGGACATCCACCATCCGGACACCCTGGCTACCGAGCGGCTCTTCTTCTCCAAGAATGAGAAGACCGCGCTGGGCGTTGGACGTACTATCGGCGTGGTGCTCCTCGCGGCGTCCCAGCGGGCGGTACCGTGGATGGAGTACACCCCGGCGGAGGTGAAACAGGCGGTGGTGGGCTACGGCGCCGCGGAGAAGAAGCAGGTGCAGTACATGATCCAGAGGCTCCTCGAGCTCCCCGCCCCGCCCAAGCCGGACGACGCCGCCGACGCCCTGGCCGTCGCCATCTGCCACGCCCACTGCATCCGCCCCGGACTATGATCGCTCCTCCGCGCATTCCGCGAACGGTCTGGATCATCGCGCTTATCTGCGTCTCTGTTCGCGTCTGGGTGAGCGCCTATTCGCAGTTCACCTCCGAGGACTTCCTCATCACGCTGCGCTGCGCCGAGAATCTGGCGCGCGGGAACGGCATGGTGTTCAATCCGGGCGAGCGGGTTCTGGGCACCACCACGCCGCTCTACACGCTGCTGCTGGCGCTCTTCGTAAAGGCCGGGCTGCCGGCCGCGCTGCTGGGTAAAGCGCTCAACATCGCCGCCGACGGCGCGCTCTCCATCATCTCCTGGCGGTGGCTGGCGGGGCTGCAACGTGAGCGCGCGGGCTTGATCGCAGCGGCGGCTATCGCCGTCAACCCGATACAGATTCAGTGGGCGGTATCCGGCATGGAGGCGAGCATCGTCACGCTCCTGGGGACCGTGGTCTGGATGCTCTACGCCGAGCGGCGGGAGGTTCCATCCTGGATCGCGGCAGCCGTCCTCTTCCTGTTCCGATGGGACGGTCTGCTTATCGCCATCACGCTGTTCATCGCCGCCACCATCCGCGACAGGCGCGTGCCGTGGAAAGGCGGGGCCCTCCTGGCTGCCATCTGCGCCCCGTGGATCGTCATCGCGTGGCTCTACTTTGGCAGCCCCATCCCCGTGACGGCGGCGGCGAAATCGGTGGTCTACGGCTGGCGAGCGGACCTCGATCCCAACCCGATCCACCGAATGCTCCCGTCGCTGCCCAAGCTGCTGTTCCGCATTTACGGTACGCCGGTATACGCGGCCGCCGCGCTCTTCGCACTCCTCGGGCTGGTTGTGGTGATCCGGAAGCGCATCCATGAGTTTCTCCCGCCGACGATCTGGTTCTTTATCTATTGGGGCGCCTTTCTCGCGTCGCGCGTTCTGCTCTTTCCCTGGTATCTGGCGCCGCCGATGCCGGTATATGGCGGTTTCGCGGCGATTGGGATCGATTCGGTGACGGAAAAGCTCAAGCTTTCACGGGCTGCGCTGACTGCCTGCGGAGTCGTCCTTTTCGCGGTTTGCCTCATTGCAGGGACCGGACTGGCTGCTCGGCAGTGCCGGCGTGAACAGTATGTGGAAGAGAAGGTCCGCATCCCGCTGGCGCTCTGGATGAAGGACCACGCTCGTCCCACCGACCGCGTGATGCTGGAGCCGATCGGCTATGTGGGTTACTATTCGGGCTTGCGGGTGATCGACGTCGTGGGGCTGGTATCGCCAAATGTACTGGACACATACCGTATAGGAGCCGAAGCGCCCATGCTGGAGATGGCCGACCGGCTGAAGCCGGAGTGGTGCGTGCTGCGGCCGGGCGAAATCGACCGGATTCGGCGCGCCTGCGCGGCCTCCAGAAGGCGGTGGGAGGATAATTACGACCTGCGCGCAACTTTTGAGCTGGGCCGGTTCAACAACACCTATTTCATCTTCGAGCGGAAAGAGAGGCCGAAATGAGCGAGCGGCTGGCAATAGAGGGCGGACCGAAGACGCATGAAACGGGCTGGCCCGCCTGGCCGGTCTGGGACGAGCGCGAAGAGCGGGCGATCCTGGAGGTGCTGCGAAGCGGCCAGTGGTGGGCGGTCGGCGGCAAGAAGGTACCGGAGTTCGAGAAGGCGTTCGCGGAGTACCACGGCGCGAAATTCGCCGTCTGCGTGACCAACGGAACGGCCGCGCTGGAGGTGGCTCTGCGGGCGATGGGAATCGGCTGCGGCGACGAGGTGATCGTCCCGCCCTACACTTTTATCGCGACTGCGAGCAGCGTTCTGGCCGTCTCGGCGACGCCGGTGTTCGTCGACGTCGAGCCGGCCAGCCTTAACATCGACCCCACCAAAATCGAAGCCGCAATCACGCCACGCACCAGGGCCATCGTCCCGGTCCATATCGCGGGGCGACCCGCGGACATGGACGGCGTGATGGAGGTCGCCCGCAGGCATAACCTGCTCGTGATCGAGGACGCGGCCCAGGCGCACGGCGCGGAGTGGAGGGGCCGCAAGGTCGGGGCGATCGGCGACTGCGGCACCTTCAGCTTCCAGGCCAGCAAGAACCTGAACGCCGGCGAGGGCGGAGTCATCATCACCAACGACGAGCTGCTCGCGGACAAGCTCTGGTCGGTGCACAACGTCGGCCGCACCCGCACCGGCAAATGGTACGAGCACCACGTCCTGGGCGGCAACTTCCGCATGACCGAATGGCAGGCCGCCATCCTCCTCACCCAGCTGGAGCGTCTGCCGGAGCAGACCGATCGGCGCACCGGAAACGCGGAGCGGCTGACCGAGCTTCTCACCGATATTCCGGGCATTATCACGCTCGCCGCCGATCCTCGAGTGACCCGCCACGCCTACCACCTCTACGCCTTACGCTACGAACCTGCGGGTTTTGGCGGCCGGACGCGAGAGCAGTTCGTCGAGGCCCTCTCCGCGGAGGGCGTACCCTGCTCGGAAGGGTACGTTCCGCTGTACAAAGAGGTCGTCTTCCAGAAGATCCAGGCCGGCCAGGGCGCCTGGTGCCAGGCGGGGCGCAGAATCGATTACGCCAATCTGGACCTCCCGGCCGCCGAACAGGTCTGCGCCGACACGGTCTGGCTGGGGCAAAACATGCTGCTCGGGGAGGAAAGCGATATGCAAGAGATAGCCAAAGCGATCCATAAAATCCAAACCGCCTGGAACGGCATCTAACCACAGAGGTCACAGAGGATCACAGAGGACCTATGAGAAGGAGCACTGAGCACCGGGTGGCGAAATATATTGTTCCAAGTCCAGTAAATCCTCTTGAACCTGTCAAAGAGAAGTCCAATCAGTGAAATCTGTGGATAGATCGCCTTTCTGGAGCTGCTATGCCTATTCATATCTCTCGTCGTGAGTTTGTTGTTGGAGCGGCGGCCGCCGGCGTATCGCTGCTGCATCTGCCCGCCTGGGCCGTTGAGTCAGAGCGCGATCCGGACCATTTTGTCCTCCTGTCCGACACCCACATCCCTTCCAGCCGCGATACCAAACGCGACGATGTCAATATGTCGGACAATCTCTCGCGCGTCATCGCCCAGGTCGCCGATCCCAAGTCCCTGCCCTCCGGCCTCTTCGTCAACGGAGACTGCGCCTATCTGAACGGGCTGCCGGATGACTACAAGCTCTTCCTGGACCTCTTCAGGCCAATCACGGACGCCAAAGTCCCAATGCACATGACCCTCGGCAACCACGACGCCCGCGAGACCTTCTGGAGCAGCGTCAAGGGCGCTTCCGAGAAGTCGCGCCCGCTCAAGAGCAAGCACGTCTCCATCGTCGAGACCCGCCGGGCGAACTGGTTCCTGCTCGACTCGCTGGATAAGACCAATGTAACGCCCGGCCTTCTCGGCGAGGAGCAGCGCAACTGGCTGGCCAAAGCGCTGGACGACCACGCGAACAAGCCCGCCATCGTGATGGGCCACCATCAGCCTTCGTCCCTCACCGGCGGCATCGGCGGCCTGAACGATTCCAAAGAGTTCCTGGACGTGATCCTGCCGCGCAAGCAGGTGAAGGCCTACATCTTCGGCCACACCCACCACTGGAACCTAACCGAGAAGGATGGCGTCCACCTCATCAATCTGCCGCCCACCGCCTACGTCTTCCTGAAGGGAGACCCGAACGGCTGGGTGGACGTCCACCTGAAAAAGGACGGAATGACCCTCCAGCTCGTCTCTCTGGACACCACGCACAAGGCGCACTTGGAGAAGCATGAGTTGAGGTGGAGGTAGTTTTGGGATGTGTGGGTGGTAGGGAGTGTGGGTGTGTACCTCTTGGACTCGCCCCACACATACACCCAAACACCCAAACAAGATAGAAACTTATGGATCCAGCCGAAGCCGTCTACCAATTCGTCAGAACCGTGCCTGCCGGGAAGGTGGTTACATACGGCCAGGTCTCCGGGATGGTGGAGGGGTTCTCCATCAGCCCGCGGCAGGTGGGGGGCATCATGTTCGCCGCGCCGAAGGACGTGCCGTGGCAGCGTGTGGTCGGAGCGGGCGGCCACCTGTCCATCGGCAAGCGCAGCCCGGAGATGAAGATGCTCCAGCGCCGCCTGCTGGAACAGGAGGGCGTCAAATTCCTGCCGAACGACTGCGTTGATATGGCCGGCTATCAATGGCTAGCCGAAGCTCCCGCTCAGGGCGGGCTGTTCGACGAATAGGAAGGCGCAAGGACTGGAGCAGGACTAGGAGTACGAGCAGGATTCCCAAGGACCCGACCACCCAACGACCCAACGACCGATTACGACGACGAGATCGACGACGAGGACGATTCCCAACGCCCAACGCCCAACCACCATGTCCATCCGCTGGGCCTTTTTTATTTTCAACTGGGCCCGGTTTTGCGAAATCAAACCGGCTTTGAAAGCCGCGTGCGAGTCCGGCAATTTCGATGAGCTGGAGATCGCGGATGAGGTTCTAGAAGAGCTGGATGAGGAGACCGAGCCGGCGTCCGCGGCGAACGCCATTATCCTGGAGCTCTGCGGCGAGGGCGAGCCGGTCTACTTCGAGGCCGGGCTGGCCGAGCTGATACGCGGCCTCCGCCGCTATCCGCGCGGCGAAGATGTTTCCGAAACCCTCGGCTCCATGATCTCGGCGCAACCCAACGTGGACGAGTGGTTCCAGGCCGGCGACGGCCTGGCCGGAATCCTGAAGCCGGACGAAACCGTTACGCTCGCCAAAGCCTTTGCTGCGTTCCGCCGAAAATACCAGCCCCCCGACCCGCCCAAAGGCCTGGCCGCCATAACCCGCCGCTTCGCCCCGAGCGAATCCCCCATAGACCACCTGTCAGATCTCATGGAGCTGGTAGACCGCGCAGTCACCGCGGAGCAAGGGTTGGGGGTTTTGTGCGAACAGTAGGTCCGTAAACCAAAAACGGGCGCCGATGGCGCCCGTTCAAACGGAAAGTGATTCCGCGGCCCTACCGGCGGGCGCCCTGGTATATGCGGCTGTACTTGGGATCGGTCAGGCGGCTTACGGCCACGCCGTGGTTGCTGCTGGATGAATGGATGAAGTAACCGTCGCCGATGTAGATGCCGGTGTGGGTGATCCGCCCGTCGCGGCTGCCGAAGTAGAGGCGGTCGGCTGCCTGCAGCTCTTCGGTGGGAATTGGTTTACCACAGGCGATCTGCTCGTGCGCGGTTCGCGGCAGAGAGATGCCCAGCGTGCCGAAGCAGTGCTGAACAAAGGCTGAGCAGTCCAGACCGGTCGGCGAGGTGCCGCCCCACTTGTAGGGCACGCCAAGGTATCGGTAGGCCTCTTTCAAAATCGCCTGCTGCCCGGCGGTCAAGAGCTGGTCGCCGCTCCCGGGCGGAACGCTGTTGGCGTACTGATGCCGGTCGGTCGCGCCGTTCGGCGTCACGACTTCGTAGTCCAGCAGCTTCACATCGTGCTTTTGCACCCACCCGGTGCTGCCGTTGGCCATCAGAATTCCGTACCAGTCGCCGTTTTCTCCGGTCAGCGCGAGGTAGGTCCCCGGAGTGACCCCCGCCAGCTTCTTGGCGGTCGATTTGCGCGAAACGCGAATGTTGGACGACTGGGTGGCGACGCCAAGCCGGCCCACCACGCGCTCGCCGGGGTTCCTGCCGGCGAAGCCTTTGCGGCTGGGGGCCGAGGTCGGCACGTTGGCGGCCGGGTTGGTCTTCGGCGCGGATGCGGCCGGTTTTGGAATATTCTGGGTGTTTGGTGAAGCTTGGTCGATCTTTGGGAGATCTATAACCAGGGTGTCATCTGCAGTTGCCAGCGTCGGGGCCAGGGAAAATGCGAGAAGAAACGCGAGGCCGAGGTTGCGCACTACGCGTATCCTCCTTTCGGACTTAGGGATTTAAGGCGCGGAAGCTCTTACGCGAATATTGGACTGTGGTTGAAAGCGAAAGTAACACCAATATACTCGGTATTATACACGGGTTTCTTCAAAGGTTACGGCTCAGCGCGCCCAGCGCGTTCCGGCTGCCCATTTGACTTGCCACGTTATAGGGTAGATTCGGGTATGTCGAATTGCCGGTCTTACGGCCTATTCCCGACTCGAAGGATCGCATCATGGAGAACCGATTTAAGCTGACCCGCCTGGTGCGGACCCACACTTCAGAAATCTACCTGGTATGGGAGGGCGAGCGCCGCGTCGGCCAGCTCGACCTCCACTACGCCCACGATACCATCCACGCCACCATCATTTTCGAAGCCGACATGAACGTCCAGGACGAGGAAGAGCTGATGGCGCAGATCGACGACGACATCGTCTCCTCCTATATGCCCCGCTTCGAGCGAGAAGACTTCGTCGCCCATGTCTTCCGAGGCGAGGAGATCTCCCGCTACACCGATTGCTCAGGCGCCATGGACGACCTGGAAGAGGACGGGGGCCCGGACGAGTAGCGCTCCAAATTTGACGCGTACCGGCCATTTCCGATATACTAGCCCCAGCCTTCCTGGGACGAATCAGTACTACTCATGCGGGAAATTCTCACCATTCTGGAAAAGGATGCGCGCACCTCGCCCGAGCGCATCGCGGAGATGACCGGCACTGACCCGGCGGAGGTCCGCACCCGGATACAAGAGTGGGAGAAGAGCGGCGTGATCCGCCGTTACAAGACCGTCATCGACTGGGAGCGCGCCGGCGATGAGCGCGTCGCCGCCTTCATCGATGTCTCCGTTACTCCCGAGCGCGGCACCGGCTTCGACGACATCGCAGCCCGCCTCTATCGCTTTCCGGAAGTCCGCTCCGTCTTCCTGGTCTCCGGCGGCCACGATCTCCGCGTGATCGTTGAGGGCGCCAACATCCGCGAGGTCGCGAACTTTGTGGCAGAGAAGCTCGCGACCGTGGACCGCGTGACCGCGACCAACACCCACTTCCTCCTGAAGCGATATAAAGAGGATGGGGACGTATTCGTCGACGCCGACACCGATCACCGCCTGGCGGTCACGCCTTGAAGCCGCTCAATCGAGCCGTTTTGGCCACGCCACCGTCGGGCATCCGCCGCTTCTTCGAAGTCGCCAGTCAGATGGAGGGCGTTATCTCGCTGGGCGTCGGGGAGCCGGACTTCGCCACGCCGTGGCACATCCGAGAGGCCGCCATCTACGCCATCGAGCAGGGGAACACCACCTACACCTCCAACTCGGGGCTGTACGAGCTGCGCGCGCTCATCTCCACGCACCTGCACCGCCGATACGGCGTCCGCTACCACGCAGATCGCGAGATACTGGTCACCGTCGGCGTCTCGGAAGGGCTCGACCTGGCCCTCCGCGCCCTTCTGAACCCGGGCGACGAGGTGATCTTTGTCGAGCCGAGCTATGTGTCGTATGCGCCGGGGATCGCGTTTGCCGGCGGAATACCGGTCCCTGTCCCCTCGCACGGCGAGGACGGATTCCGGTTGCGGCCGGAGGTGATTGAGAAGGCCATCACGCCCAATACCAAGGCCATCCTGCTCTGCAACCCGAGCAACCCCACCGGATCCGCGCAGAACCGCCAAGACCTGCAGGCGGTCGCCGACATCGCCGCCGCCAATGACCTCTATATCCTCTCAGATGAGATATATGACCGCCTCACTTACGTCGGGGAGCACACGTCCGTCCCGTCGCTCAGCGGGGCGAGGGAGCGGACCGTGCTGTTCAACGGCTTTTCAAAGTCCTACTCCATGACCGGCTGGCGCATCGCTTACGCCTGCGCCCCGCCGGAGATCGCCGAGTGCATGGTGAAGATCCATCAATACTCCATGCTCTGCGCGCCTCGGATCGCGCAGCTCGCCGCCATCGAAGCGCTGCAGCATGGAGAGAACGACGTGCAGGAGATGGTGGCCGACTACGACAGGCGCCGCCGCTACTTCGTCCGCGGCCTCAACCGGATCGGCCTGGACTGCGAGGAGCCGACGGGCGCGTTCTACGCGTTCCCCTCGGTCGCCCGGACAGGATACAGCTCGGAAGAGTTTGCCGAAAAGCTCCTGCACGAGGAGCGGGTCGCCGTGGTCCCCGGCAGCGCATTCGGCAGGAGCGGCGAAGGGTACGTCCGCTGCTGCTACGCTACCGGCATCGACCAGCTGGAGGTCGCCCTCGCCCGTATGGGCCGGTTTATGGAGAAGCACGCAAAGGAATCGATCCGCATAACAGAAGGGGTGGCAGCGGCCGGATGAGATTGCGATTGGCGGGTGGACGGGACTGTTTCGGTCTTTCAGACCTGAAAGGGGAGGGCCGGGCGTCTGGCGGCAACCCAGGGCGATGCCCGTGGGCTATGTTGTTTGGGTCCTTCGGACCTGGCGCCGCGCTGGTTCTGGCTGTCATGGGTATGGCGGTGTGCGGGCCGTGCCGCGCAGACCGAATCGTGCTTGCGCCGCGCGCTCTGACCGCTCCAGCAGGACTGATCCGCCTGGAGTCGGCCTTCCTCGCGCGGGACGGCCGCACGAACGTAGAGTGGCTGACCGTCGGCATCCCTCCGAAGGACCTCGGGCTTGAGCTGGAGCTAGAACGGTTCGAGACGCCTGGCATGCAGGACGGCACCTTCGGCCTTCAGTACACGCTGACCGGCAACGCGCTCAGCGACATCGCACCGGCCTTCTCGGTGGGCGTCCGCGACGTACTTAACAAAGGGCTGGAGGGCCGAGCCGGCTATGTGGTGGTCGGCAAGACCTTCGGCCTCAGCCAGGCGATAGAGCACATCACCAAGGATTTGAAAGCCCACCTCGGAGTTGGCACGGGGCCGATGCAGGGTCTGTTCGGCGGCGTGGAGAACCATTTTGTAGGCGGATTCGCGGCCGCGGCAGACTATGTGGGCAGCAGGTTCAACGCGTCGCTTTCAGCGCCCATTACGCGCTACGGCCAGGCGAGAATATATACCCTGAGCGGCCATGTCTTTTACGGCGCCACGCTTTCGGTCCGGCTGAAATGAGGGGGTCGTAAACAGGTTCTCGCGGCGTTGCGCCAAAGATGAACGCAAATCGTAGGGGCGTGCGCTTGCTGCGCCCCGGTCGCAACGCACGTACCCACATTTATTGAATTCGCGGGGTTCGGGGCGCAGCAAGCAGACGCCCCTACGGATGGATCGTCGTTGCCAACGGGGCGCAGCAAGCAGACGCCCCTACAGCGATTTCGGCATGCGAGTCGGCGGGAATCACGCCCAAACGAACAAATCAATCTCAACATGGAACAATTTGAGGGTCAAAAAGGCTCTGTACTTCTAACGCGCCAAACCGTTCGCGCGAGAGGAGGCAGGCCAAATGGTAGAAACCCTCAACAGAACGAACTATAATATGAGTGTGGCAGCCTACGAATCTCCCCAGCCTCGCGGCGACGAACGCCGCGTCGCGCTGATCAAGAGCGTCGCGACAAATAATCGCTTCTACGCGCTCGTCACTCCGGAATCGGGCATCCGCAACGCCGATACCGTAGAGACGATCCCCGATGAGCTGCTCCTCGGCATTGCCTATCCCTGCCTTGAGGACGGCCTGAACGATTTCGCGGTCATCCGAACCACCTACGAAACGCTCGACTGCTTCCCCGATGATATCGAGATGCGCAAAGAGCTGATGGAGATCGTGGACGATGCCCGCAGCAAGCTGATCCGCCGACTGAAGGAGCTGAAGGAGCGGATCGCCGCGCGAAAGGCCCACTTCCTCGGCACCGATCTGAACGAATTCAAATCCTACGCCCTCGACATTGTGAATCGGGGCTACCCGCGCCGCAACCTTGACAGCATGATGAAGCTGAACGTCTTCGCCTCCGTCGCGGCCGCGGAAGGGCACGCCGATGGAACCGAGCCCTACTACCGCTACGAGTTCCTTCCGGGCGCGCTGACCCGCAGCCCCAACGAGCTCGCTCCGCGCGAATTTGTGGCGGCCATGTTCGAAGATGTGCTCGACAGCGTCACCAACGACGCCCACTATGAGACCAAGTACACTTTCGACAAGAACGTCTTCCAGAAGTTCATCGCGCTGATGTTCATCAACTACGCGACCACCGATCCCATCTTCTACGGAACCAATCGCGCCGACTACGGTGTTTCGGAAGAGAAGGATATGGATCGCACGCCGCTCTACATGGCGGTTGCCCGCGAGCTGAGGGAGATCGAGGCCTCCCTGGCGGCGGAGGCGCTCGAGCACGGTATCGGCGGGCAGGTCGAAAAAGATATCGTCGAGCGGGCGCACGAAATGGAGGAGCGGCTGGTCCAACTGCCGGGCACTCTCATCAACGAAGACGCACTGATCGGACCCATATCATCGATCTGCGCAACGGCGCGCCAGATCAGTAAGTTCGAAGATCCTGAAACGGTGAAATTCGCCAGGACCATCCTGTCGGAGTCGTCGCATCTGGTGCAGGAGCTAAAGCGGCTGGGGATCGTCTCCCCGTTCGCTTACGACCCCGGCGCCTCATCAGTCGACGCGGAATAGCTGCCGGTTGCGACCGGCCGGCCAGGGAACCTGAGCTGCGGGGGAGCCGTCTCCTCTGCCAACTTTGTAAAACCTGGCCGGCGGACCGACCGTCAAACTATAGACACCGTGCTCAGGTGGTTGCGCCGAAGCAGCAAGACGGCGTATACTGTCATGTTGTTTCGGTTGTCTGCCCGCGCCCATTCCGCCGCGCGGGACTTCCCATCGACTGGAAAACCGTGAGTATCGTCTCAACACGCGCAAACGGCACATCGATCCAATTCGCGGTCACACATTCTCGCACGGACCTCCCCGCGATCAAGCTCGGCGAGCTGGGCGAGGCCATCCGCGGCGCTCAGCAGTGGCTTCTGGACGCCCAGTTCCCGGACGGCCACTGGTGCGGCGAACTGGAGGGAGATACCATCCTGGAGACGGAGTACGTCCTGCTCTTCCAGTTCCTCGGGAATCCGGACCGCACAAAAATCCGCAAACTGTGCAACTACGTTATCCGCCACTGGCAGAATGAAGATGGCGGCTTCCCGGTCTACCCCGGCGGCCCCTCCGAGATCAGCGCTTCGGTAAAGGCCTACTTCGCCTGCAAGCTCGCCGGCTTCAAGGCCGATGAGCCCTTCATGCTCCGGATGAAGGAGTGCATCCTGGACCTGGGCGGCGTCACGCGCTGCAACACCTTCACCAAGCTCTATCTCTCGATTTTCGGTCAGTACGACTGGGAGGGCGTCCCCACCATCCCGCCGGAGCTGGCTCTCGCGCCCGACTGGTTCTACGTCAACATCTACGAGATGTCTTCCTGGTCGCGAGGCATCCTCAAGCCGCTCGCCGTAATCAATGCCTGCCGGCCTTTCCGACCCATTCCGCTCGACTGCGGCATCGATGAGCTGTTCGTCGAGGGCAAGGACCTCAAGCACCAGAGGCTGCGCTGGGATAAGCGCACTGTCAGCTGGAAGAACTTCTTCCTGGTCGCCGACCGCGCGCTCAAGGTTCACGACCGCAGCCCGGTCAAGCCGTTCCGCAAGCGGGCGCTCAAGGCGACCGAAAAGTGGCTGCTTGAGAGGCAGAAGGGCAGCGGAGGTCTGGCCGCCATCTTCCCCGCCATGACCCATGCGGTGATGGCGTACAAGTGCATGGGGTACGAGGACGACCATCCCGCCGTACAGCACGAGCTCCAGGAGCTGGCCAAATTCGAAATCGAAGAGGGCGACGAAATCCGCGTCGCGCCCTGCTTCTCTCCCGTCTGGGATACCGCGATCGCCATCAACGCGCTGATCGACAGCGGCCTGCCGCGAACCCATCCGGCCATCCAGAAGGCGGCCGACTGGCTCCTCAGCAAGCAGACCAAGACCCTGGGCGACTGGTCGGTGAAGGCCAAGAACACGGAACCGGGAGGCTGGTTCTTCGAATACGAGAACGAGTTCTATCCGGATGTGGACGACACCGTCATGGTCCTAATGGCGCTCTACAAGGCCTTCTGCGACGAGGGCCAGCCCTGGACCGGCGCGCCCCCGCGAGCGCGCGAAGCCATGCGTTTGGGCGTCAACTGGGTCTTCGCCATGCAGAACCGCGACGGCGGCTGGGGATCGTTCGATAAAGACAACGACAAGATGTTCCTGCAGTACATCCCTTACGCAGATCACAACGCCATGCTCGATCCCTCGTCCGCGGACCTCACGGCTCGAACGGTGGAGATGGCCAGCTTCTTCAACATCGGCCGGGGAGACAGCCGCATCGAAAAGGCGCTCGCTTTCCTCTACCGGGAGCAGGAGATCGACGGCTCCTGGTTCGGCCGATGGGGCGTAAACTATATCTACGGCACCTGGCAGACCCTGCGCGGCCTTACTCGGATCGGCGAGGACCGCAAGGCGGCCATCGTCCGCAGGGGCGCCGCCTGGATCAAGAGCGTGCAGAACGCGGACGGCGGCTGGGGCGAAACCTGCGCCTCCTATGATGATCCCGAACGGTTCAAAGGCGTAGGCCCCAGCACCGCATCGCAGACCGCATGGGCGCTGATGGGCCTGATCAACGCCGGCGAAGCCGGCAGCCCCTCCGTGGCGCGGGGGCTTGAATACCTGATGCGCACCCAGCGCGAAGATGGGACGTGGGATGAGAAGTGGTTCACCGGCACCGGTTTCCCAAAGGTCTTCTACCTCCGGTACCACCTGTATCGCCACTACTTCCCGTTATGGGCCATGGGGCAGTACCTGTCAGCCACAGAATTGAAACCCGACCAACTAGCAGTCGAGCTCGAAGGAACAGCAAGATGAGATTTCCGATCGGATTCACCATGGCCCAGGCCAAGCACCGGGCGAAAATGCAGAAAGAGGGCCGCAAGCGGTATCCCACCGTCCTCATGCTGGAGCCGCTCTACACCTGCAACCTCGCCTGCATCGGGTGCTCGGTCGAGCGCCACACCGGCAAGCTCAAAGACCGCATGTCGCTGGAGACCTGCTTCAAGGCGGTCGACGACTGCGGCGCGCCGATCATCAACCTCTGCGGCGGCGAGCCGACCCTCTATCCCGAGCTGCCGGAGCTGGTCCAGGGGCTGATTGACCGCGGCAAGTACATCATCTGCTGCACCAACGCGATCAAGCTCGATACCAAGGTCTTCGACGTTATCCCGCCCCATCCGCAGTTCTTCCTGATGATCCACCTGGACGGCATGCGCGAGACCCACGACTACGTCTGCAACAAGGGCGGCGTCTTCGACACGGCCATCAAGATGATCCGCGAAGCCAAGGCGCGCGGCTACGTCACCATGGTCAATACCACGGTCTTTAAGGAGACCGAGGTCGGCGAGGTCGAGGACATGTGCAAGCTCGCCGAGAGCCTCAAGGCGGACGGCATCCTCCTCTCGCCCGGTTACGAGTACCAGAGCGTTGAGGCGGATATCTTCCTGAACAAGGAGCAGATCCACGAGAAGTTCAAGGCGATCCGCACCTTCTCGGGCAAATACAAGATCAACGCCACCCCGATGTTCCTGGAGTTCGCCGCCGGCCTGCGCGAGCTCCCCTGCGCCCCCTGGTCCACCGTCAACTACACCCCCAACGGCTGGAAGGCCCCCTGCTACCTGATCGGCGACGCCTTCTACAAGGAGTGGGAGGAGTTCTGGAACAACACCAACTGGGAGTACTGGGAGAGCCGCATCGACGACAAGTGCCAGAACTGCAAAATGCACAGCGGCTTCGAGCACAGCGCCGTTGAGGAGTCGATGAAGACGCTCAAGGGGAAGTTACAGTTGGCTGCGTGGACGCTCAGCAAATAGTGTTGCCAACACCATGGACCGGTCGTATAATGGACTCATGATTTTGGCACCGGAGTATTGCACATGAGCGCTCAGAGTTTGCTTGATCGGCCGCCGTTTCGCTTGCGGAAGTTGAGCGCTGCTTTGCGTTTGCCGACGCGGTAGCGGTTAGAGAATATCTGCGCCAAAACGGCGAGCTCTGCGATGCGCTGCTTGAGGGCCGCCTTCAAATCGATCGGATCTTCGGAGCGGATGCGGCAGCACGGCTAGAGATAATGCTCGACTCTGAGTCGAGCGCGGCCAAGGAAGAGCTCTGGGTAGTAGTTCCGTTCCCCGGAGACGTTGAGCTGACGATGGAGAAGACGCGTCAGCTTCAGCAGGTGTGGCTTGCGCCGCTGCCTCGAATGGTTCGTCGATTGATCCACGTTGACGTCGAAATCCCATAAGTATTGCGTTCGATTGGGCCGAATACCTAACGTTTGCCTCCACGGTCGTCACGAACGGTGACGAAGCCTCACTGAGATCAGCTTTAGCCGAGGTTACCATGCCGCGTTTGGCGTGGATGCCTGTGCCCGGCCAACGCAGTGCACTTCCATCGGCATTTCCGCCCTGCCAGCAGTACCAGTCCCTCCGATCATTTGGCCTCGCCTCGCACGGTCGCAACGATAGACGCTCCTCATATTTATCGCTATAATATATAAGTTAGCTATTTTTGGAGGAGTACGTTATGAAAACGCTATCCTCGGTTGAGGCTCAGAACAACTTTGGGAGGCTGCTGGATATTGTGCAGCGAGAGCCGGTGACGATTACCCGGCATGGCCGAGTGGCGGCGTTTCTGGTGTCGCCGGAGGATATGCGGGAGCTGCGGGAGGCGCGAGGCAGTCGGGAGGCTTCCGCAGACGCGTTCGAGGCGTTTTTCGCGGCAAGCGACGCCAGGTTGACACCGGACGCGAGAGAGCTGTCCGAAAGTGATGTGGCGAAGCTCGTACGCGAGTCTCGATGATGGAGCCATCGCGCGTCGCGATGGACACGACCATACTGGTGAGCGCGATTCTGATGCCCGCCTCCATTCCGCGCCAGGCATTCACGACGGCCATTCGGTCGTACGAGCTCTGTGTGAGCGATGCCGCACTAACGGAGCTGCGCGAAGTGCTGCAGCGCCCGAAGTTCGACCGGTATCTTCCCTTGCAGGATCGGCTCAGGTTCTTGGATTTGGTGGAGGAGCGCTGTCGGATGTGGGAAGTGGATGAGGCCAGCGCTCGAGCGGCCGAAGGCGTGTGCAGAGATCCGAAGGATGAGAACTTTCTGTCGCTCGCGTTGTCGTGCCAGGCCTGGGCATTGGTGACAAGCGACAAAGACCTCTTGATATTGGACCCGTGGCGTGGAGTGCGGATTGTGACTCCGGCCGCGTTTTTGCAGGCGCATGATCTGGAATGCTGGCTCCCTTAGTTCAACCGGTTGCGCTTCCGGCGAAGGTTCCCTCGGGCACCGGCGAGCTCACCGCCAACAGCGGCTGGCAATAACCGCGCAAAGGTTACTCGAGACGGCGGCCAGAGTGGAATTTCCCATTTTCCGAGTTTCCACCCCTTCCGTTTCCCGCTGCCGAAATGGTATCATTCACCGCTCATGCGCATCCTAGTCACCGGCGCCACCGGATTTGTCGGCAGCCACGTCGCCCGCCTGCTCATTGAAAAAGGCCACGACGTACGCGCGCTGGCCCGCAAGACCAGCCGCACCGATCACCTGGCCGCGCTCAGGTGCGAGACAGCGATCGGTGACCTGCAGGACGAACCCTCCCTTCGAGCCGCCATGAAGGGCTGCCTGCAGCTCTACCACGTCGCCGCCGACTACCGCCTCTGGTCACGCGATCCCCGCGAGCTCTACCGCAGCAACGTGGACGGCACGCGCAACATCCTCTCCGCCGCGCGCGACGAGGGTGTCGAGAAGATCGTTTACACCAGCACCGTCGGAGCGATCGGCATTCCGCCCGGCGGAGCGTCGGGAACCGAAGAGACGCCCGTTTCGCTCACAGATATGGTCGGCGATTACAAGCGCTCCAAATTCCTCGCCGAGCAGGAAGCGCTGCGGTTCCATCGCGAAGAGGGCCTGCCGGTGGTAGTCGTGAATCCGAGCACGCCGGTGGGCGAGGGTGACATCAAGCCCACCCCGACCGGCAAGATCGTTGTCGATTTCCTCAACCGGAAGATGCCGGCCTTCATCCAGACCGGGCTCAACCTCGTGGACGTGCGTGACGTGGCGGAGGGCCACCTCCTCGCGGCCGAAAAGGGCGTTCCGGGTGAGAAGTACATCATGGGGAACCGCAACCTTACTCTGCACGAAATACTGAAAGTGCTGAGCGAGATTACTGGCTTGCCGGCCCCGCGAATGCAAATTCCTTATGTCGTGGCATACGCGGCGGCAGCCGCGGATACGTTTCTGTTTGGTACACTATTAGGACGAGATCCGCATATCGCCCTGGAGGGCGTCAAAATGGCGCGGAAGCTGATGTACTTCGACGCATCGAAGGCGGTGCGAGACCTCGGCTTCCCGCAGTCGCCGATCGAAGACGCGCTGGCCAGGGCGGTGGACTGGTTTATTGCAAATGGATACGTCAACCGCATACCCGCCGGTATCCGACAGCCGGCTGGATGAGAACCGAGACCTGATGGGCCGGAGCGTGGTGCCGGTCCAGATAGCGAACGTCTGGGACAGGGCGCTCGCCGAACGAGGAGTGATTCCTTCATCGGACGTCCGTTCGGTCCGGCTTGAGAGTGTTCTGGTGGACACGGGAGCGACCCGGCTCTGCCTTCCGGCGGATGTTGTTCAGCTGCTGGGGTTAAAGACGCGGGGTCTGGTTAGCGTGCACACGGCGGCCGGCAAGCGAAAGGCCAGGGTCTGCACCGGGCTGGAGCTGACGGTACTGGGCCGAACCGGTCTGTTCGACTGCCTTGAGCTGCCTGCCGGAACCCAGCCTCTGCTGGGTCAGATACCTTTGGAAGACCTGGGCCTGCAGCCGGACATGCAGACGCGCAAACTGAACGTTCTGCCCGATCAGGGTGACGAGACCTATCTCACGGCGTAGGAAGTAGAGGACAGTATGCCAACCAATCGCAAAGTGACGCTCGCCAAAGAGGTCGGATTCTGTTTCGGCGTGAAGCGCGCCATCAACCTCACCCGCCAGGCGCTGGCGGAGCGGAACAACGTCTTCATCCTGGGCGATGTGGTGCACAACAAGCACGTCACCGACGAGCTTGAGAACCGCGGCCTTCGCAAGGTCGACGATATCGACGACGAGAAGAGCGGCACCATGGTGATCCGCGCCCACGGTCTGCCGAAGGTGAAGATCGGCGAGGCCCGCAGCCGCGGCCTGGAGATCGTCGACGCCACGTGCCCCATCGTCCTCCGCGCGCAGGAAGCCGCCCAGTCCCTGGAGCGGCGAGGCTTTCAGGTGGTCATCATCGGCGACCGGAACCACGCGGAGATCAAGGGAGTTCTGGGCACGCTGGAGAATCCGGCGCTGGTGGTCGACAGCGTCGAGGAGCTTCGCGAAGCCAAGCGGACCCACAAGCTGCTCCGCAAGGTGGGCGTCATCTTTCAGACCACCCACGCGCTGGAGCTCTGCCGCGAGATCATGAACGAGCTCGTCTTCATGTGCAAAGAGGTGAACATCATCAACACCATCTGCCGCCCGGTGCAGAACCGCCAGGACGATGCCCTCGATTTGGCGGAGCACGTGGACCTGATGATCGTGGTGGGAAGTCTCACGAGCGCCAACACGATGGAGCTGGCCGCCCTCTGCCGCCACCACAACCCCAGAACGCTGCACATCCAGAGCGCGGAGGACCTCTCCGTAGAGGATTTCGACTGGGCCGAGCACATCGGCATCGCCTCCGGCCTCTCCACCCCGGAAGACCTGGTGGAAGCGGTCCGCGCAAAGGTGATGAAGTACGACGGCCCGGTCCGCTATAACGGCGCCCCCGACCCCTCGCGATATGCCCTCGCCGGACACTGATCGTCCCGTCGGCATCGTCGTCGCCGTCCAGGAAGAGCTGCGGGCGCTGCTCAAACGAGCAGCGCCCGCTGTTGTCGAATCGGGCGGTGAATTTACTCGATATCGAACGCAGCTCGGCGGCCGCCAAGTAATCATCGTCCCATCCGGAATGGGTGGAGACCATGCCGCACGGGCCGCGCAGGAGCTCATAACCGCCTGTTCTCCCAGCCTTCTCCTCGCTGCCGGCTTCTGCGCGGGAATTTCGCCCGCCGTCGAGCCCGGGGAAGTCATCTGGGTCGAGCGGGTGTCGGCGATCCAATGCGATAACTCAGCGACCGAGCCAATCCCGAGCAGTTTCGCCGCCTGCATCCTGCCGTCAGGCCACCGGGTCCGCGGCGGAGCGATGGTCTCAGTATCTCACGTGGTGCGGACGGCAAAGGAAAAGAGAGACGTGAGCGGAGCGGTCGAAGGCGGCCTCGGCCTCGATATGGAGACCCATTCTATTGCCCGAACGGCGGTCGACGCGGGAACCCCATGGCACGCCATCCGCGCCGTCTCGGACGGAATGGAAGACGATCTGCCGATAGATTTCTCTAACTTCACCACGAATCGAGGCGAGATTGACCCGCTCAAGCTGTCCATGTGGGTCACGCTCCGGCCGTGGAAGATACCGTCATTCATCCGTTTAGGGGCCAGATCGGCGTTGGCAGCAAGGAATCTGGCCGTCGCTGTCGAAGCTTTTCTCCGCGCGCTCCCTAATGATCCGGATGCAGGCTGACGGCGCGCCTTACAGAAAGGCCGCATGACCTCCATTACCGCCTTCGCCCTCCTTCTCGCGCTCGGGCCGGCGCAGGGGCCGGCCGCACCGCTTTCCGAAACCGACGCCGTGAACGCCGCCATCGCCAACAGCCCCAGGCTCCGCGCAGCTCGATTTGAGATGGTGGCCACCCTCGCGCAGCTCGAGAAGGAGCGCCCCGTCGCGCGTCCAACCGTCAAAGCGCAGGCGCAGGGCACGCTCCAGGGGCCGCGCGTCACCTTCCCCCGCCCCGGCGCTCCCGACGCCACCTTCCTGCCGGAGGAGTACGCGCAAGCCCAGCTGATCGTCGAGCAGCTCCTCTACCGGCCAGGAGCGAGCGCGGCCCGGATGAGATACGGAGCACAGGTCGCGGCGGCCCTGCTCCAGTACGACCAGGCGCGAGCCGACCTCGCCCTTGAGGTCCGCAAGGCCTACTATAGTCTCCTCGCCGCGCGCGAAGGACAGGCGCTCGCGCGGGAGGGGCTGGCGATGGCCGGGGCGCACCTGGACCTCACAAAAGTGATGCTCGCCGCCGGCACGGCCATGGACCGGGACGTTAAAGCGGCCGACGCCGACGCCGCCGAAGCGGAGCTAGGCGTCAGCAGAGGGCGGAATGGTGAGGGGCTGGCGCTCGCCAATCTGAACAGCCTCATGGGACGCGATCCGGCCGTGCCGATCGATACGCCCCGAGCGGCAGGACAGCCCGCGGTTCCGGACAAGCCGGATGAGGGAATTCAATCGGCGCTCAGCCGGCGGCCGGAGATCAGGCTGCTTGAAGCGCAGATCAAGGCCGCGCGAGCCGGCGTAGTCCTGGCCCGATCGCAGGAGGGACCGTCACTCGCCGTGCGCGGAACCGCTTCCACGCAAACGCCGACCGCACTGATCAAATCCGAGTATTTCGCCGGATCGCTGGTCCTCACCTGGAATCCCTTCGACGGAGGCAAGGCCAGGTCCGATGCCCGCGAGGCTGCCGCCCGCGCTTCGCAGCTGGAGGCGCTGCTGGATGAGGCGAGGCTCGGTATTCGGGTCGAGGTCCACAAAGCCTGGACTGACATGCGGGAGGCCTCCGAGCGCATCCGAACGGCGGATCGTCAGATCGCCGCGGCGGAATCTGCCGCCGAGGTCTCCCGCCTCCGCTTCCAGGCGCGCCAGGGAACGCAGATCGAGGTCTCGAACGCGCTGCTGAACCTCACCAAAGCCCGAAACAACCGAACCCAGGCGGCACTCGATCTCAACACGGCCGCCGCCGATTTCGCTCATGCGACCGGCCAGCCGCTGCCGGCGGAGGGTGTGCGATGACCAGGCTGCTGGCCGCCCTGTTCCTCATCGCCATTGTCATTGGGGCCGTGGTCTACAACCTCCACGCATCCGGCCGGCCGACAGCTCAGCCGGTTTCCGCCGATCCGCCCGCATCCGCCGGTCCGCCCACGGTCATGGTCGCACCGGCGAAACACCGGCCGCTGCAGGATACCGTGGTTTTGCAAGGCGTTTTGCGGGCTGACCGGCAGGCGGTCGTTTCGGCGAAAATGCCCGCAGCCATCCATTCGGTTCTCGTTCGAGCCGGTGACCGAGTAAGTGCGGGCCAGCTTCTGATAGTGCTCGATTCGCGCGACGCCAGAAGCCAGGCAGCCGGCGCGCGGGCCGGCATCGACGCGGCGGAAGCGCAATATCGGAAAGCGGTGGACGGCCGCAAAGCGCGCGCGGCCGAGATGGACGCAAAGATCTCGGAAGCGCGCGCCGGCCTGGCGACCGCCCTGGCGAAGCAGACCCAGGCGCAGTTCGCTGTGGCGCTCAACAGCAGCTCGGCGTCCTCCGACATCGAGCGGGCTGCCGCCGGTGTGAAGCAGGCGGAGGCCGGTCTCCGTCAGGCCAACAGCGGGTTGGCGCAGGCGGAGGATCTCGTCAAACGGCTGCGGTTCCTGTACGATCATGGTGGCGTCGCACGGGCCGACCTTGAGGGCGCGGAAGGCCAGCTTGAGATCGCGAAAGCCCAGAAGGACGCCGCCGTGGCCGCCATGGAGCAGGCTCGCGCCCTTGAGAAGCCGGCCGCTGACACCGCTCCACTTCGCAAGAGAGTGAGCGAGGCAGATGTGGAGGCGGCGAGGGCGGGGGTGCGGCAGGCCGAAGACGGCTTGAAGTCCGCAAGACGGGCCAGAGTCGACGCCCTGCGGATTGCCGATCGCGACATCGAGGCCGCTGCCGCCCAGGTCCGTCAGGCTCGCGCCGGCAGCTCACTGGCCGTATCGCAGGAAGCCGGCGCAAGCTTGACCAGTCCAATCGCCGGCATCGTGGCCGAGGTCTCGGCACGCTCCGGCGAAACCGCCCAGCCCGGCATGACGTTGGCGACCATCGTCTCTCCGGATTCGATCTACCTTGAGGCCTCTGTGCCGATCGAGTGGGCATCCGCTGTGCGTGGGGGAGAACCGGCCTCCGTGACCGTGGACAGCCTGCCGGGCCAGACCCTGCACGGACGAACATCACGGGTAGTCCCGAGCGCGGCGCAGGACAGCCGTTCCCTGACCGCCCGGATAGACCTGGACCGGAAGCCCGCCGGTGTACTGTTCCCTGGGACCATGGCGCGGGCGGAGGTCTCGACGAGAAGCGGCACAGCCACTCTGGCAATTCCATCGGATGCGCTGCGTACCGAAGGCAGCCTTCAATATGTCTACGTTGCGCGCGACAACCGGGCGGAGAGGCGGGCTGTCACGCTAGGGAGATCGGCCGGACCGGACGTTGAGGTTCGTTCGGGAGTGGCGGAAGGTGAGCTGGTGATCGTCGCGCCGCCATCATCGCTCCAACCGGGTATGGCCGTCCGGCCGCAGATGAGGTAAGAGTGGGTATCGCAGGCGTAGGGGCGAATAAACTGATCGCGTATCGGAACTATGCGGCGGTTTGGAAGGGTTTATTCGCCCCTACAGAATGCCGCAATCCGAATTCGGTGCCCAGGAGGACAGGTGAAGAAAACACTCTTGATTTGTATTTCCGCCGCGCTTTTCCCCGTCATTCCATATTCGATCGCAGACAGGAAGCCGGACGACCAGACCTCCATCGACCGCATCGTCCGCCGGATCGAGCACCGCAATATCGAGGCCACCATCCGCAAGCTGGTCTCCTTCGGTACGCGGAATACGCTCTCGGCGCAGGACGATCCCAGGCGGGGTATCGGCGCGGCGCGGGATTGGCTCTACGGCGAGTTCAAGAAGATCGCGGAGACATCCGGCGGCCGGATGAAGGTGGAGCTGCAGAGCTTTGAGCAGACGACCGGCCCGCGGATACCGCGGCCGACCAGGCTGACCAATGTGGTCGCGACGCTGGAGGGCGCCCAGCCGGAGTCGCGCGGGCGTGTCTATGTGGTCAGCGGCCACTACGACTCGATGTGCACCAGCCCGACGAACGCCGTGGACGACGCGCCCGGCGCAAACGACGACGCCTCCGGTACCGCGGCAGTGCTTGAGATGGCCCGCGCGATGGCGCCCTACAAGTTCAACGCGACCGTCGTCTTCATGACCGTGCCCGGCGAAGAGCAGGGACTGCTTGGCGCGACCCACTATGCGGAAGAGGCGAAGCGGGCCGGCATGGACATCCAGGCCATGTTCACGAACGACATCATCGGCGGGACGGTCGGGGGCAACGGCGTGCACGACGACAGGACAGTCAGGGTGTTTTCAGAAGGCGTCCCCTCTGACGAGACGCCTGCCGAAGCAACCGCCCGTCGCTCCGTGGGCGGAGAGAACGACTCTGCGTCCCGGCAGCTCGCCCGGTTCATCAAAGAGACCGGCGACAGGTACGTCAAGGGCTTCAAGGTAACCATGATCTACCGCCGAGATCGATACGGCCGCGGCGGCGATCACATTCCGTTCCTAGAGCGCGGATACCCGGCCGTCCGCTTTACCGAGCCGAACGAAGACTACCACCACCAGCACCAGAACGTGCGTACCGAGAACGGCATCGTGTATGGAGACCTGCCCGAATTCGTCGACTTTCCCTACGTCGCGCAGGTCGCCCGGGTGAACGCCGCTGCCCTTGCCGAGATGGCGCTGGCTCCAGCAGCTCCCAAAGAGGTTCGCATCAACACGCGCGGCCTGGCATACGACACCGAGATCCAGTGGGCAGCCAACAAGGGGCCGGACCTCGCCGGATACGAGGTCGTCTGGCGCGAGACCACCTCTCCGGTCTGGACTCACAGGCAGGCGGTCGGCAAGGCGACCAGTTACATTGCCAAGGGCCTTTCAAAAGACAACTACTTCTTCGGGGTTCGGTCGGTCAGCACATCGGGACACAAGAGCGTGGTCAGCTTCCCGCGAGCGACCCGACGGCAGGTTCCCACCTCATAGTGCAACAGTGGCGTAGGGGCGTCTGCTTGCTGCGCCCCGGTCGCACCGCACGCACCCAGGGCTAATGGAATCCGCAGGGTCCGGGGCGCAGCAAGCAGACGCCCCTACATCCGACCGGCCGACGCAACCCGGCGCAACAAGCGGACGCCCTCCACGTTTGACCATCGCCCTCCGTTATGTGCGTTGGGTCGCAGCTACCAGTTCCCAAACGAACGCCCGCGCGGTAAAATGAGGGTCCGGGACAAAAAGAAACCGTGGGGGAGGTCTCCTCGTATCAGATGTGTGCCGGTGGACACCGGCATTCGCGGGGAGGAGGATTGGTTACCGTGCTAAATGGCATTTTGAGAAAAGTAGCCGGAGTCGTGGCCGTGGCGGGCGGAGCCGCCGTGGCGACGGCCGGTGCAAGATATGTGGGGAGCAAACGGATCAACGCGGCCGAGCGCTTAGGTCAGGCCCTTCTGGACGACACCCGATTGGAGGAGGCCAGCCAGCTCACGAGCTCTGAAAGCGAGGCCGCCCTCGCCGCCTGCGCGGCCTACCTCATCAATGTGGCCCACCAGTCCGCCGCCGGCATAACCGGCCCGCCTACCGTCGATGCTATCGGTTACGAGCGCAAGGTCTCCAACGATAAATCGCGCGCCGTAGCCACCGTGATCACCACCGCGCACGAGCCGGAAGCCCGCTGGCAGTTCGACGTCGATTTCCCCGGCGTAGCGCACGTCAATGGCAGCCGGAGATTGATCTCTTCGCGATTTGCGGGCCCCAAGGTCCATATGCGAACCCCGGACACGGTCTCGATCAAATTCGATAACGGCTACTTCGCCAGCATCGAATCGGACATGGAGTTCAACGGGCACCTGCTGAACGTGAAGGGGCCTCGAACGCAGGTCTACGGTTCGGCTTCCCTTTCAGACAATCGGGGTAACGTGGGCCGCCTGAAGATCGAGTCGAACGGCAACGTCAGCGGAACCGTCACCCGCGGCTCGGAGATTATCGGCCGCTTCGAAGGCTCGCTCAGCGACGGCCTCACCTTCCAGCAATACCTCGCCTCCTGATGGCAACCACTTACCGAGACGCCGGCGTCGACATCGACGCGATGAATGCCGGCGTTTCGGCCATCAAGTCCCACGTCCGCACCACGTTCACGCCGGGCGTGTTGAGCGATGTGGGCAGCTTCGGCGGGCTCTTCGCGCTCGACTGGGCCAAATATAAGGAGCCGGTCCTTGTCTCCAGCATCGACGGAGTAGGCACCAAGCTCAAAGTCGCCATCCTCGCCGGAAAGCACGACACGGTCGGGATCGACCTCGTCTCTCACTGCGTCAACGACATCCTGGTCCAAGGCGCCCGGCCGCTCTTCTTCCTCGACTACTACGGCACGGGCAGGCTCGCGCCAAAGATTCTTGAAGAGGTGGTCAAAGGGCTTGCCGAGGGCTGCCGCGCAGTCGGCTGCGCGCTGCTGGGAGGAGAGACAGCGGAGCTGCCCGGCGTCTATCCCGACAACGAATACGACCTCGCCGGCTGCATCGTCGGCGTCGTCGAAAGGGCGAAGATCGTAGACGGCTCGACCGTCGCTGCCGGCGATGCGGTCATAGGGCTGGCTTCCACCGGTCTGCACACAAACGGATATTCACTGGCCCGGCGGGTGCTGTTCGACATCGGCGGCCTCAGTGTTGAAAGCCGGCCGGATGAGCTGGGCGGCCCAACCGTGGGGGACGCCTTGCTGGCCCCGCACCGCTGTTACGCCAACTCCGTCCTCCCGCTGCTTGGCGAGTTCAGTGTCAGGGGTATGGCCCATTTGACAGGCGGCGGCTTTTATGATAACATTCCCCGAGTCTTACCCGACGGCTGCTCGGTGACCGTCCAGCGGGAGAGCTGGAAGGCGCCGGCAATTTTCCCCCTGATCCAGGCGCTCGGCAACGTTCCGGACGCTGAGATGTACCGCACGTTCAATATGGGTATCGGCTACGTAATGATCGTCCCCCGCGATCAGGCGGCAGATCTCGTGAGCCGTCTCAATTTAGCCGGCGAGCATGCATACGTCATAGGCGAAGTGGAACGCGGAGAGAGAACCGTAACCATACGGTGATTGATATCACCGCCGCTGAAAGGATGTTGCAATGCGCCTCCCGCAAACCCGCCGTCATGCCTTCACGCTCATCGAACTGCTCGTCGTAATCGCAATTATTGCCATTCTTGCCGCCATCCTCTTCCCGGTCTTTTCGCAGGCCCGTGAGTCGGCCCGGGCCGTCTCCTGCTCCAGCAACATGCGCCAGATGGGCCTGGCCCTGCGCATGTACCTGACGGATGCCGACGAGACCTGGGCTCCGACACAATACTACGCACCACTGGCTGGCTTCGCGCCCACCCAGACGTGGATCGGGTACGACAACAATAACTTTGGGCTGGATGCTGGCTGGTACGGTCACGTCATCGAGCCGGCGAAAAACCGACCCCGCCCCGGCATGATCGACCCGTATGTGAAGAACGACGACCTCAAGAAGTGCCCGAGCATGCCCCGCCAGTGGCAGATGTCCTACGCGGTCAACTGGTTCAACCCTGCCTATCCTTCGCCGTGGCAGCCCAACGAGTACGCCCCGATGGCGCGCACCATGTCCATTGGCCCAGACGGCAGCTACGTGATGACCGGCGCGGGAGATGCGGAGGTCGAGAAGCCCTCCGGAACGCTGCTCATGTGGGAGCACGAAGCCCGCGCTCCGGCATGCAACTTCCTCCAGACCGCGGTGTGGGTCGACTCGCCGCCGTCAGGACCGGGAAACGAATCGCTCAAAGAGCACTTTCACTTCCTCCATCGCGACGGCGCAAACGCCCTCTGGGCGGACGGCCACGTGAAGCGCATCCAATACGGTCAGCTCAAGCGCTGGATGTTCAACTGCAACCAGAGCCAGTTCCCGGGGAGTTAGGTTGAGGACCCAAAGCCGACTGCAATACCTCAATCACCATTCACACAATCTCCAATGCCGTTCTCATTGCCACGGTTGACAACTCCTTGCCTGTTTGATATACTTGGTCGGTCGACTACCCGACGACCGTGATTCCCAGGCAAGGAGGCACTCTGTTTATGCAGACGGGGAAGGTAAAGTGGTTCAATGACGCCAAGGGCTACGGCTTCATTGAGACCGCGGAAGGGAAGGACATCTTCGTCCACTACTCGGCGATCCAGAAGGACGGTTTCAAGACGCTGGCCGAAGGCCAGGCCGTAACCTTCGAGATCGTAGATGGAGCGAAAGGTCCGCAGGCCGCCAACGTGCAGGCCAGCATCGTCTAATTCCTGACTCTCGTTTGCGCTCACACCACGTATTGCTCGTCACAAGGCAAGGCAAAAGCGCTATTATTCGCAGTTCCCCGGTTTATCCGCTCTCCAGCAGTTTAGACTTGAGGAAAGGCTCCTACCGGCCTTCCGGCCAATCCGCCGGAGGCCGGTTCTTTATTTAGCCGGTGTTCGCACCGCGTCGCCCAGCAGCCAACCGGCGATAAAGAAGAGGAACGCCACGTTGCCGCCCGTCATCGCGACGTGCTCAGCGCCGCCCTTGGCCGCGAAAGCAAAGAGCGCGCACGCGCCCAGGCACCATGCAAAAGCGCCCACCAGACCGGGCGACACCACTCTGCGTGCCATGCAGAGCGCCACGTAGCCCACCAGCCCCGCCCAGAACCACGCCACGCCGAGAGCGACCACAATGGCCCCGACCGGCACGGTCAGCCCCTTCCCATCCTGCCTCGGCGCGGCCCCAAGCTCCTTGCGGCAGCGTGGGATCGACCGGTTGACGGTAAGCAGAAACCCGCCGATCATGCCGGTCGCGGCAAGGCCGATCAGCAAGACCGGATGCCAGTCGAATGGATTGAAACCGGGCGCCGCCGCAGACTGCTCAGCCGCGGCCAACAGCAGGAAAGAGGCGATGCCAAAAAGGATGCCGGTGAGGATCAGGCGGTTCTGTCCGCGGAGGAACGGCCGCTCCGACGCCCCGGCAGACCGAAACATTGATCGCGACGACTGCGCCGCGCGCCCTGCCATAGTGGGGCCGGACTGCTGGCCCGTCAGCTTGTCGAACTTGGCGCGAATCCTCGCGTTGGTTCGGTCCAGCTGGAGGGCGAAACTGTACATGGCGATCGCCTCATCGATATTGCCCCGCGCCTTCTGGATATCGCCCAGCAGCTCGTAGGCGTCGACGCAGCGCCGGTCGAGCCGAAGCGCCTCGCGGCAGAGCAACTCCGCGTCGCGATATCGCATGCGCCGCATCGCCTTGTGGGCCTCTTCCAGGATCGCCTCGACCTTGCGCCTGCGCGAGTCGGCAGCCGTTCGAGAGCCGGTGCGCTGAGTGGCCTGACTCGACGCGCTCGAAGATTTGGAAGAGGCGGAGGGCGATGTAGGAGCCGGCGTGGGCCGGGGCTGCTTCAGGGCAGCCAGCTTCAGCTCCGAATCGTACATCAGCCGTTTGGAGCCATCGCCAAGGACCTGGTACGCTTCGTTGATCCTGCGGAAGCGGTCCTCATTCTCTTTGCCCGGAGCGACGTCGGGGTGGTGTGTCCGCGCAAGCTCGCGGAACCGCTTCTTGATCTCATCCAGAGAAGCGGCCGGAGAGACGCCGAGCGTCTCATAGTGCGTCGGCACTAGCTATCTCGCTGCCCGGGTTGCACCAATGCCACACCGGTAACGTTCTTCTGTTATACGAAGGCCGGCGCACGCTTTAACTCCGATGCAACCAACGCCACAATCGTCATTCCCGCATGCCGTTAGCGGGAATCCAGCTTAGTAAAATGGCTACTTCCTTATGCCGTTCCACCGTAATGCGCCCTTGGAAAGTCCCTGGATTCCCGCTAACGACATGCGGGAATGACGAGTTCGAAGCGCCGCAGCCGGTGCGTTTGGGGTGGCTTTAGTCTCCCATGCTCCCGCCGGCATTGACCGTGCTGGAGGCGTGGCCCATGTAGAACGAAATGATCGCGAAGGCCACCATGATGGCAACGAGCAGGTAGATCACCGTCGCAAAGATATGGGCGTGCAGGTGGGCGCGCTGCGAGGCCTCGTTCTCCATATACTCGGCCGCCTTGTTCATCATCTCGTCCAGGTTGCCGGTCTGCTCGCCCGTGGAGAGCATGTCGATGACGAGATAGGGGAAAACCCCCGTCTCGCGGAACGACTGGGAGAGGGTTGCACCTCGCTCGGCCGCCTGAATTGCGCGCCTTGTTGCGCTCTTGATTACCGAGCTGCCGCTCGCGTTGCCCGCCACGCGGATCGCCGCGTTGAGAGGCAGACCTCCTGCATACATTGCCCCGAACGCGCGCCCGAACTTCGCCAGCGCGAATCCCTTGACGGACTGCCCCAGCCCGGGGATCGACATCTTGAACCGCTCATACCCCTCCCGCGCAGACTCGGACTGGAAGAGCGAAATCCGGCAGAAGGCCACGATCGCGAAAACGATGGCCAGAATGATCGCCAGGAAGAAGACGGTATCGTTCAGGTAGTCCCAGCCGCTGTAGTTCATCAGCCCCATCGAGCCGACGATCAGCTTGGAGAGCGCGGGTGTCCGGTCCAGGAAGAAGGATTTGCCAAGGATGAAAAGCGCGCTCACCACCACGATCTTGGGGTAGAGCGTCAACCGGCTGATGAGCCTCCGCAGCGCAAGCTCCTGCTCAAGATAGTCGGCGATCCGCATCAGCATATCGTCGAGCATGCCGCCATGCTCGGCCGCGCGTATCATCTCGATCTGCAGCTCTGTGAAGATGTACGGGTATGTGCCGAAGACTTCGGAGAGCCGCCCGCCCTCCTGAACCTTGCCCTGGCTTACGCGGATGATGTTTCGGAGCTTCTCGTTCCGCGTCTGGGTTTCCAGCGAGACCAGCGATTGGTAGAGCGGGATTCCGGCCTTGATCATAGTGGCGAACTGGCGGTAGAAGACCGCCAGCTCTTTGAGGGTCACGCCTGAGCTGACCGGGTAGAGAAACTCCTCCTTCAGCCGGTCGAAAAGGCTCCCATTGCGGCGGACCGGCTGCAGGGCGCGCACCTTCTCTGGCAGCAGTCCGAGCTCCCGGACTTTTCCCACCGCAAGCGCGGAGTTGTCGGCGTAGACGGTACCCTCGACGAGCGCACCGCCCCGATCCTTGGCCGTATAAGCGAATTCAGGCATGCGTGAGCCTCTCTAGACCCCCGCCTCCGGCATGAAATCCTTGGTAAACCCGAAGACAGCGGCAAAGTACGACTTGAACATCATGATGAGCAGAACACCGACCAGGATAATCGTGGCTGTGATGCCGAGCCTGTACATCCAGAACCGCGCATGGCTGAAAGCGCGGTCGACATTATCCTGATAGTACTCCGCTACCCTGTCCAGCATATCGATCATCTGGCCGCTCAGAACGCCGGTGGCGAGGAGCTGCTCCATCTCGTTGGCAAAAAGTCCGGTCGCCATAAAGGCATCGTGCAGCGGCATTCCGTGCTGCATCAGGCCGTAAGATTCCACCAGCTTTTCTCGAATAATGGTATTCGAGGCGACATTCATCGCCCCCTCCCACGCTGAGATCGGTTGCAGCCCGGCGTGGAAGAGCCGCCTGAGCGTGCGGACGAACGAGGCGAGCGCCTTCTGCCGGGCGAGGTCTCCAAATACCGGTACCTTGAGCGCAAGCGAGTCGCGGTCACGAAGCTTGTCCGGCTGCTGGTAACGTAGGTAGATCAGCCTCCCGATCAGCATCAGTACCGCCGCGATCGGCAGATTTCGAACGATTACAAGAAACAGGTACTGTCCGAATTGGGCATTTGGAAAGAGAGTTGGAAAGAGCGGCTGGGCGATGGCGATGGCGATCAATCCCTGGAAAATGAACGCCTTCGGGAGCCACATTCCTTTGTAGAAGGCGAGGTCCTGCTCGTAGTCCAGCGCGATCTCGTCCAGAACGATATCCAGGAAGCCGCCGAGCTCGCCGGACCGGACCGATGCCACCACGTGCGGCGCGAAGAGCCGTGGATACTTCTCCATCACGTCCGAGATGCGGCCGCCTCCGCGCACCATATCGGCCATCTCCCTGGCCGTATCGCGCAGGGCGGGCTGCGCGGTTCGCGGGCCGAGGTTGTCCAATGCCTGAAAGAGCGGGATGCCGGACCGGACCAGCGCCGCAAACTGCCGGAAGAAGAGGGCCAGCTCCTTTGCGCCGGCCCCGCCGCGCTTGGAGAGATCCTGCGGCTGTACGCCGGGCACGGGGGTAAGCGTCTTTGCGGACGCAGCGCCGTTAGCGGACTTTGCGCTCAGCCCAGGCGCGGCCGTCACGGTCTGAGCCCGGTAGCCCATCTGCGACAGGCGCGAACTGACCATGGAAGCGTCTGGGGCGTCCATCGTCCCCATGACGATCTTCCCATTCCGGTCCAGCGCCTCATAACGGAAGTAGGACATGTTGCAATTTACGCGCGAAGACAGCACGAGCCGCCTGTTAAACCATAAGGTCGCGCCGACGAATTCTGAATTGCCAACCGCGCCAACCTCCCGACCGTCATTCCCGCATGCCGTTAGCGGGAATCCAGCTTAAGTAAAATGGCTACTTCCTACTGCCGTTACACCGCATCCTTACCGCGCAACGTCCCTGGATTCCCGCTAACGGCATGCGGGAATGACGAGGGTTGAATGTGCCGGCATTTGTGATAGAGGCACGGAAGTCATTTCACCTAACTTAATGTGCCAACCTTGCTCACTGTTTGCCCCTGAATACTGGCACCTTCAGAAGCAACTTTCGCCGTCATTCCATTGGGCAAAACCAAATCCGGCGCTATCTCAGCGAGCGGAATAAGGACGAATGACCGCCCCATCATCCTCGGGTGCGGCAGCTCAAGCTGGTCGGTGGCCATCCGCACCCCTTCGTACAGCAGAATATCAACGTCGATCGTCCGCGGGCCCCATCGAAAGCTCTTCTCACGGCGGCCTGCCTGCTCGACCGCCTGCGTATGCTTTAATAACGCCTCGGGGTCCAGATTGGTTTCCACGGCGATCACGATGTTCAAATAGTCTGGGACCGGCTCAGGTGTTTCGCCGACCGGCGTCGTCTCATATACGCACGAAACGGCGAGAATGCGGCAATCGGTGGTGTCCAGCCTGGAGACTGCGTCCGCCAGGTTCTGCCGCCGATCTCCGAGATTGGAACCCAGGCTCAGATATGCTCTTGCCATACGCGCGCAAACGGTCCCTCTGAGACCATTATACTTCGACGGAGAGGCTTACCTGTGCGTTCGGCGCACCAGCGCCACCCAGTCCGACGCACCGGCGGGAGGGCGAACGATAGAGTGTCTGAGCGGACCGCCGTTGTTCGTGCGACCGGATACTGGGTCGAAGTAGGTCACCTGGTAGTCAGCCGAGTGATCCAGCTTCAGGAGTACTTCGCGCGGATCTGGCGCGTAGATCACCGCCAGTTCGCCCGGAATAGCTGCTGCGTATGGAACCAGGTACTTATTCGCCGCGTCCACCTTGCCCCAAGGTCCTCCGCCGTATTCAGCCGCCACCGCTGCTCGCTGCCATGAGGAATCGTTGAACCCAAGCCGATTCCATCCGGTAGCGGCGGTCTTCGAGCACTTCCACTCCGGGCCGGATTCTAAGACGATGAACTCATGCTTCTTGGAAAATGGCAGATTGAGCGAGCAGATCAGTCCGGCCGGGTTCTTCTTCACAGGTGCTGCCAGATTCTCCGCCTCGACCGCAATCACGTTCGGCCCTTGTCGAAGGTAATTGCCAATGTCGTAAGTTTGCGGGTTGTTCCAACCCAGGTGCGATCCGAGCAGCCTGCCATTCAGGTAGATAGTGAACTTGTCATCGGCTGCGATTGTGAGCGACACTTCATACGGCGCAAACGGGGTGGAGTACGGCAGGGCGAAGCTGCGCCGAAAGTATCGCTTTTCCGTCGGAGCGTCCTCCGCTGGATTACCTTCCGGGTACCAGATCCACTTGCCACTCAGCCCGCCGGTCAACCAGGTCATGTACCTCGCCATATCCGATCGCGGCTTGAGCTTCTGCCATGGCAGCGTTTCCAGAAATCGCTTGGCCAGCCCCAGCTGGCCGGAGCCTGGCAGACGCATCGCATCGTTCCAGGGCGTGGGACCGTAGGTGCCTCCGTGGGGCGACTTGCCGTACGGCTCGCCGGGCCGGTTCTGCTGCCAGATTCCGTTTGCGCCGTAGGTATGGCCGGCCGCGCCGTTCAGCATGCAGCTCCAGAACATCAGCCGCTGAACGTCGTCGTGGCAGCTGTTCAGGATGCCTTCGTAGCAGACCTCCGAGTCCAGCACGGGCATCACCGGTGTCTGGCGGTAGGACCATCGCATGGTATCGACCGTAGGCGCAAGGGAGCTGCGATCGCCGTGGCCGGTCTGGAGCATGTCGAAATCGAGCAGACTTGACGCGGCTGCACTGCCTGGCAGCACGGAAGGATCGATGCAGGGCCTCGCGCTGAGACGGCCGATGCCGGTCGGGTGGACGGAGAGCGGGCGATGATAAGGGTCGATCTCCTTGACGTAGGCAGCCACCCTGGTCCACTCGCTCGCCTGCTTCTTGTCGTCGAACGGGAAGCCGGCCGTCAGGTAGTACGGAAGGTTCACCTCGCCCGCCACGCACCAGAAGACCGGATAGGCGCCCCAGCGTGCGACCAGATACCGCCAATGCTTCTTGAGCCGCTCGACGCCCATCCAGGGCATGTGGTAGCCCCAGGCGCCGACGATGCAGGGCGCCAGACCGTGATCGCAGAGGTAGGCGATCCGCCGGTCGGCCTGGTCGAAATAGGCCGGCTCGATGGTGGAGCAGTCCCTCTTCCAGGGGAAGCCGGACTCGTTTGCGCCGCGGTCATCGAACGGCCCCATGTCCGGATAGAGCCCGGCGACGATCTGCACCACCGTGAAACCCTTCTTGACGCGGTCGCCCGTCAGCTCTCCAAACTCATCCGGGAAATGGAGCCGCTTGCAGAGCCCCATCCACCAGGTGTCGGCCAGCCAGAAGAACGGCTTGCCGTCCGCATACTCAAAATGGCGCCGGTCCGGACCAACACGAACTGGGCCGTGGAGGAAGAGTGGGTTATTGCCCGCATAGCGGGTGACGGAGATTTCGCCCGTAATGCCGTTCAGCCCGGCATCAGCGGGATCGGAACAGACCGTCTTGAACCGATGCCGCCCGATCAACCCCGACGAGTACCGGACCTTCCACGTCTTCCCGCCGTCCCAGAAGCCGGGCACCCTCCGGCCCGTCCCATCCGGCGCGGTAAACACCGCATCCAGCTCTACCGAATTGAAGGGATCTACATGCTCCCGCGCCGCAGTGAACGTGATCTCAGCCACGCAGTTGGCTTCGACCGCAAGAGGCTTCTGTAGAGCTGCGGTTATGAGGAGAAGGGCAGCGGAATGAAGTGAAATCGTAGCGTCTACTCCGATCGTCCCATGCTAGACAGTGGGCTTGTCCTTGAGCTCCGGCAAACTGCGAATATCTGACCAATACTCCTCGCGAACATCCTCATCAATGTACACCGGCACCCGCTCGCCGTACAACCGGTCGCTGCCGTCGCGCTTGGGGCCGGAAATCCAGTACTGTTCCCCAGTTTCCACACAGTAGTAGTTTGCCTTGAAGCCGTGGCCCTTGAGGCTCTGGAAAGTCCGGCCGCCGTACTTGAGCGTGCGGCCGGTCTTTGAGAACTGAACGCGACCAATCCGCGCATCGCCGCTGAGGCCGCCGGCCTTGCACTCGATATACATGATCCGTCCGATGTCCCGCTTTCGCCCGACCGGTCTGCCGTCCGGTCCACGTTCGATCTCCTGTATGGGGCTGTGTTCCGGCAGCTCCAGCTTGGCGGGGTCCAGCCCCAGCTCATCCCATAACCGCTGTGCCCTGTTCTTCCCGCGCCGAGACAGGCCGACTGCCTGCATCTCGCGGGCGTAGTCGAGGAGCAGGTCGCGGCACTGCTGCTTTAGCTCCGCATCCCGCCGCTCTACCGTCCAGTGGTCGGTATCAGGGTCGTAGCTGGACAGCTTCTCTTGCCACAAGTGGTCGAAAGCCGCTTCGAATTCCAGGATCGTCATGGCTTTACTCGAACCCTCTCAGCTTTCGCCGCCCTCCCCCTCAAGCTCCATCCGGCCGAGGATCAGCAAGCTCTCCAGGTCTTCCATGTCTTTGGGGAGAACGTCTTTGAACAGTCGTCGGGTCGCGTCCAGCTGGGCGTCGGAAGCCTGAGCCAGCATGCGTGTAATATCTGCGAGATCTTGGACCCTGCTGGCCTGAAACTTCATTAGGACCTGATATGGAAGCGAAAGAACCGGCATTCCTTGCGGGTCGAGGTTACCCTGAGCCTCATCGAGGGCCGGTCCCACCCACTCGTCCGACCGCTCGATGATGTCCAGAGGGAACCCTTCTTTGAGGGTCCATGCAGTGCCGCCGATGCTCAATTCGCCCCGAAGCTGTGCGCCGGCGCTTAGCAGCTCGTGCTTCACACGCCCGCTGTCTGCTTTGTCGATTAAGATGTCGAGGTCGTTCGTCATCCGCTCCGGCATGTATAGCCGCGCCGCCGCGGCGCCCGTAGCTGCCCAGCGAATACCCGCAAGTATCATCCTCAGGTCTGGAAACCGCATCTGCGCCGTCCTTCGCGTCAGGAACTCGACGGTGTTACCAGAACCCCGCCGCTGCCGCCTGCGCGCCATTTCGATCAGAGTATGTCGTTTTTGTGCGGCTGCTATCATGATCGCGACCAATTATCTTCTTGAGACTGCCCCGGCTCGCATCCGTCTAATATATGGTAAATACCTTGGCGTTTGCCGAATGTCAACAATAGATCGGTAGTCCGAGGGGCGGGTTGATGAGACGTCGGTGATTGCAGGAGTTCCCAGCCCGTATGATAGAGTAGCTTCGCGACCGTTTTCCCGGCCGGTTTTATCCGATTTGACTTCGAGGGATTTGATTGATGAACGCTAAAAAAACTGTCGTCCTCATACTCGCCGCATTCATTCTCGGCGGCTTGATTCTGCCCAACCTGCACGTCTCCTGGCGGGAGCCGGATGGGAATGCGCAGCCTGGCTCGGGACTGGGCGTGTTGCCCGGCGCGCCACAGCCGCTAAGCGAGACGCAGGTATACGCAAAGGCCTCGCAGGCGGCGTACAAATCGATCGTCAATATCGATACCACCCAGCGGGTGCGCGTGCGCGGCTTCTTCGATGACGATTTCTTTGGTGGACCGCGCTACCAGGAGAGCCAGAGCCAGGGCTCTGGCGTCATCATCAGCCCCGATGGGTACATCCTCACCAACGAGCACGTCGTGGGGCCAGCGCACGAATCCGGCAAGCGGATCCAGATCACGATGACCGATGGCAAGAAGTTCAGCGGGACCGTGATCGGCTCGGACCACATATCGGATGTCGCGCTCGTTAAAATCGACGGCCGGGACTTTCCGGCGGCCAAAATCGGCACGGTCAAAGGGCTGGTTCCCGGCGAAATGGCGATCGCCATCGGCAACCCGATGGGGCTGCGGTTCACCGTCACCCACGGGGTCGTGAGCGCGCTCGGGCGGCCCATCGAAGTGGAGGGCCGAATCTATCCCGACCTCATCCAGCACGACGCCCTCATCAACCCGGGCAACTCCGGCGGCGCGCTGGTCAACATGCACGGCCAGGTGATCGGCATCAATACGCTCATCGATCCGCGCGCGCAAGGCATCGGCTTCGCCATCCCGATCGACACGGCTCTCCGCGTGGCCGACGAGCTGAAGCGGTTCGGCAAGATCAAGCGGCCATGGCTGGGCCTGGTGACCGATTCAAACAACGGCTACTACGTACAGCGATACGGCATTGCGGACGTCCAGGGCGCGGTGGTACGGGGAATAACACGCGGCGGTCCCGGCGCGAACAGCGGCGTGGAGCCCGGCGACGTGGTGGTGAAGCTGAACGGCCAGCCGATCCGCAGCGACGACGATTTCAAAGCGGCGGAGAAGCGACTCCATATCGGCCAGCAGGTGGAGATCGAGGTGCAGCGCGGGGATCAACGGGCCAAGGGCACCGTTACTGTGGGAGAGATGCCGTAGGCTCCGCGGCCTCCGGCAGATCGAGACGAGGCCTGCCCGACCGAATTCGGAAAAGCAGCGCCAGCGCGATCGGCAGAACGATGAGACTGAACACCTGCGCGTGCGTGAGGCCCCAGAAGAAGACCGTCGCGGTCGCGCCCTTCCGGAAGTACTCGTCGATAAATCGGTAGATGCAGTAGAGAGCGATAAAACCGAGGAATATCTCGCCGCGCCGGTGGCTTTTGCGGCTCCATCGGTCGAGGATAGCGAAGCTGATCAGGTTCATCGCCGTGGCGTAGAGCTGCGTAGGGTGGCTGGGAGGGGTGAGCTGGTACGAGTGCTCATCCATGATGAACTTCGTAGCCCATGGAAGGCTGCAAGCCGCGCCGTAGCAGCAGCCGTTCAGGAAGCAGCCGATCCGGCCGATGGCGTAGCCAAACGCAAATGCCGGCGCGCAGAGATCGGCGAACTCCAGGTAGTTCAGCTTGTGCCGGCGGCAGTACCACCACAGGAAGATAGCGCTGGAGACGATGGCGCCATGGATCGAAATGCCGCCCGTCCAGACTTTCAGCACGTCCCACCAGTTCGATTTGAACTCCTGCGGATCGAGCAGCACATAGAGGATCCGCGCCCCAACGATCCCCACAAACAGAGCCGCCAGCGACATATCGAAAACATGGTCTGGAGTGATGCGTGATGCATGAGTGGCCATTCGCCTGCGGGCGGCCGACATCGCGTACCAGAGCGCCAGGACGAAGCCGAGCAGAACCATCAGCCCGAACGAGCGAACCGGAATGCTGCCTATGTGGAAAAGGGTTGGATGCATGTTGGGCGTTGGGCGTTGGGCGTTAGGCGTTCGGCACTGGGGCAGATGCGGCCGCGACTGGCTCGCTGTTCTTCGGCAATTCGTCGGCGCCATCCGGCCAGTCATCCACCACGCCATCTCTCCTTTTCCGTACGAGATAGAGCAGGTAAAGGACTACGGGCAGGCAGATGAGATTGAAAAGCTGCGCGTGCGTAAGGCCAAAGATGAAGACATCGGCCGTGAAGCCCTTCCGAAACTGCTCGTAGACCGTGCGGTAGACGAAGAAGAGCGCGACATAGCCCAGGAACACCTCGCCCCGCTTGTGCGGCCGGCGGTACCAGAACCAGAGGATGCTGAAGATCACCAGGTTCATCAGCGTGGAGTAGAGCTGCGCGGGATGGCTGGGCGGCGTGCGGCCGAGCTCCGGATGACCGTCCCGCCAGAAGACAACGCAGTACCACCCGTTACACGGCGCACCGTAGCAGCAGCCGTTCAGGAAGCAGCCGATCCGCCCGATGGCGTACACGAACGCTATGGCCGGCGCCGAGAGGTCCGCCATCTGCAGGAAGGAGATGTTCTGGCGGCGGCAGTACCACGCCATATAGAGCAGGCCGAAAATGATCGCGCCGTAGGCCGTCATCCCGCCCTGCCAGACTTTCAGGATATCGCCGGGGTTGTTCCGGTACTCCTTCCAGTCCATCGCCACAAAGAGCAGCCGCGCGCCCAGAATCCCCACCCACAGCCCTATCAGCGCCACATTAGAAACATCATCCGGCACGATCGGCCTCGTCCCGCGGACCTTCTTCCGCCGTTCTCTCCCCTTCTCGTCGTCTCCCCTTCTCCTCGTCTCCCCCTCTGCGCCAGAGAAACGAATCGCCGCCGCCCTCCGCGTAAACCAGAGCGCGATGACGAAGCCGACGAAGACCATAAACCCATACGACCGGATGGGAACGGAGCCGATGTGGAAGAGGATGGGACGCATTGAGGGCGTTAGGCGTTGGGTGCCGCAGTGTCGGACATCGTCGCAGCGGCAGCCGCGTCCTCCGCGGGCCGCTCGCTGACGGGCTCTTTTTGAGGAGCGCGCCGGAATATGAAGTGCCAGAAAAGGACGATGATGCCGACCGTAATGGCAGAGTCCGCCACGTTGAAGACCGGCCAGAGATTGGTTCCGCGGCCGTTCTGGATGTCGAAGAAGTCGATCACAAAGCCGTAACGGATCCGGTCAATCAGGTTGCCTACGGCCCCGCCAAGCGCCAGCGCGATGGCTCCACTCACGATCAGATCGCTTCGTGAGGAGCGATAGTAGGCGTAAAGCAGTGCCCATATCGCGAGCACCGCAATTACTACAAAGATGGCCGGAGTGGTCTGCAGCAGGCTGAACGCACCGCCGCGGTTATTTAGGTGCGTGAGCACCAGGTACTTGCCGAACACCGGAATGGACGGGTCACCCGGATGCAGCCGCGAACCGACCACATACTTGCTAACCTGGTCGCATATGACGATGAGAACGGCGGTGGCGTAAAAAAGAAGCGGCCTCAAGCGCCCTCCACGATTGCCTGACAGTCGACCGTATAGATCGCGTATGGAATGGCTTCCAGCCGCGCTTCCGGGATGGGCTTCCCGCACCGGTCACAGACGCCGAAAGTCCCTTCGTCTATCTTCGCCAGAGCGCGGTGGATGGTGGCAAGCATACTGTCGATGTTCGCATCCAGGGCGATGTCCTTCTCGCGCTCGAACAGCTCCGTGCCTGAGTCGGCCGGATGATTCATGTCGAAATCTACCAAATCGCCCTGCCGCTCCATCGGCGATTCGCCGTTGTGGTCGTTCAGGCGGCCGCGGTCACCCTCCAGCCTCGCCTTTTCGTCCAGTATACGCTTCTTATACTTCTCAACGTTAACCGCCATATTCTATTCTCCGATCTTATCCACCACGCTCGCGCACCGGGCGCACAATTCCGCATGCGCGGCGACCGATCCGACATCCTGCTTGATGAGCCAGCATCGGCCACACTTTCTTCCGGGCGCCGGCATGACGCCAACCCCGATATGCCGCCCCTCACTTCTCTCCGAAGTCAGATAAACTTGCGATACCTTGAGCACCGCTGGAAGGTGATCCGCAACAGCCGCAAGCGCCGCGAATGTCTTATGATCGACCGATATCTCCACCCGCGCGTCGAGCGGGTTTCCAATCGTCTTGTCCTGGCGAGCCTGCTCCACCCATCCGTTGACGAACTCCCTAACGGAAAGAGCTTCAGCCCATTTGTCTATTATCGCAGATTTTCCATCCGCCTGCTCCTGCGGAAACTCCGCCAGCTGCGCGCTCGGAACGCCGCCAGGATTGCCCAGGTATCCCCAGACCTCATCCGCCGTATGCGACAGGATCGGCGCCAGCAGCCGTGCCATGGTCTCCGCAATCCGGTAGAGAGCCGTCAGAGCCGACTTCCGCTCACCGGAATCGGCGCCTTCACAGTAGAGCCGGTCCTTCAGAACGTCCAGGTAAAACGCGCTCAGCTCCACCGCGCAGAAGTTGTTCAGCGCGTGGTACACCTTGTGGAACTCGTACGCCTCGTAGCCAGCCGTACATGTCGCGACCACCCGATCCAGCTGCGCCAGCGCCCACCGGTCCAGCTCCAGCATCTGCTCGTCTGGGACAGCGTGCTTCGCCGGATCGAATGGAAACGGGCTGCCGTCCGAATTCCGGCCGACGTACAGGTTGTTCACCAGGAATCGGAATGTATTTCGTATCCGCCGGTAGGTCTCCGCGACCTGGTTCAGGATGTTGTCCGAGCACCGCACGTCCTCAAAGAAGTCGCAGGATGCCACCCAGAGCCGAAGGATGTCGGCCCCCAGCTTCTCCGTCACCTCATTCGGCGAAACGGCGTTGCCCAGCGACTTATGCATCGCCTTGCCGTTCTCGTCCAGCGTCCAGCCGTTGGTAATGACGGACCGGTAGGGCGCCTTGTTCCGCAGCCCCACCGCGATCATCAGGGACGAGTTGAACCAGCCGCGGTGCTGATCGGAACCCTCCAGGTATACGTCGGCCGGCCAGCTCAAGAGCGGCCACCGCTCCGAATTCTCCAGCACGGCGAAGCTGGTCGAACCGGAGTCGAACCAGACGTCCAGGATGTCAGTCTCCTTGTCGAATTCGCCGCCGCCGCACTGCGGGCACTTGAATTCGGCCGGTAGTATCTCCGCCGCGGTCCGCGCGTACCAGGCGTCAGACCCCTCCCGCGCCACCAGGTCCCGAACGGAATCGACCGCCTCCCGGGTCAATATCTCCTTCCCGCACGCCTTGCAGTAGTAGGCCGGTATCCCAACGCCCCACGCCCGCTGCCGGCTCAAACACCAGTCCGGCCGGTTCGCCACCATCGAGCTGATCCGGTTGATGCTCACCGGAGGATACCAGCTAGTTGCGTTGATAGCTTCGAGCGACCGCTTTCGATGAGTGCCGACTGCCTCCTGCCCACTGCCTCCTGAGTCGTGGTCTATATTCATAAACCACTGCACCGTAGCGCGGAACAGCAGTGGGTTGTGGCAGCGCCAGCAGTGGGGGTAGCTGTGGTCGATCTTTCCCAGCCCCATCAGCGCGCCAACTTCTTTGAGCGCGTCTATAACAATCTGATCCGCCCCTCCGCCCAGTATCCGTGCGCCCGCGAACCGCTCCCCGGCCTGCAGCGTGAAAGCGCCGGACTGATCGACCGGACACAAAACCTGCAGCCCGTACCTCTGCCCCGTCTCAAAGTCCTCCTTGCCATGTCCCGGCGCGGTATGCACCACCCCGGTCCCATCTTCGAATGTGACGTAGTCCGCAAACACAATCGGAGAAGTCCGATCGAACAAGGGATGGCGCGCTACCAGGCCATCGAGCTCGTCCGACTTCACATATCGCTGAACCGGAATTGTCTCGCTGCTGCCTTGGTTAAACAGAGCACTAGGATCTGGTGTGTCGCCAAGATCCGCCTTGAATTCGATTCCTTGGCTCTTGCTTATGGCAGACAGAACGGAGGCGACGAGATTCGCGTGAAGCAAGTATCGATCGGACCCGTGTTGGATGATTACGTACCCGAGCGGCGGCAAGCTCTGGCTTTCATCGTCGGCTCGAACCGCCAGCGCCAAATTCGCCGGTATCGTCCACGGCGTGGTCGTCCAGATAAGCACGTAGCTGTTCTCCGGCCGCTCTTTGCCGCGACCAAACACCTCGTTCGGATCGTGCTCCACCGGAAACCGCACGTAGATACTGTTTGATGTATGCTGCTCGTACTCCACCTCGGCGTCCGCCAGCGCGGTTTCACAGAAGGCGCACCAGAGCACGGGCTTCAGGCCGCGGTAGATGTACCCCTTCTGCGCCAGCTGCCCGAAGACATCCACGATCTTCGCCTCGAAGTCCGTGTGCATCGTAAGGTAGGGGTTCTCCCAGTCGCCCCGCACGCCCAGCCGCTTGAACTGTCCCTTCTGCTTCTCCACAAAAGTCGCGGCGTACTCGCGGCACCGCTTCCGCATGGTCACCTTGTCCGGCTTTTCGCCCTTCTTGCGGAACTCCTTGGATACCTCGTTCTCGATCGGCATTCCGTGGTTGTCCCAGCCCGGCACGTAGGGCGAGCGGTAGCCCTGCATCGTCTTGTACTTGACGATGACATCCTTGGCGATCTTGTTAAGGGCGTGGCCCAGGTGGATGTCGCCGTTGGAGTAGGGCGGGCCGTCGTGAAGGATGAAGGTCCCCTTCGGCGCCTCCTTCTCCACGGAGAGGCGGTAGAGGTCCATCTCGTCCCACCGCTTTTGTATCTCCGGCTCACGTGCGGGCAGGTTCCCCCGCTGCGCCATCGCGCCGGGGTCTTTATCGTTCAGGGTTATGTTAAGCGTGCTCTTATAGTCCATCGTCAGGTCCTGTCAAAAAATGTCTGGGTGTCTGGGTGTATGGCTGTCTGGGTGGGCGCTTCCGCTACGGCCGTCACGGTGGGGATGTAGATGTGCGCCCACACACCCACCCAGAAACGTACCCAAACAGAAAGCTCGGCGACCCTGCCGCGTCCGCGCGGCCGGCGTCGCCTAGATAATGACGATGGCGGAGAGACCGGTGGAACCCCAGTCGAGGTGGAACAGCGGCCGGTACTGGAGGCCGCGTATGAGGCAAAATGGAGCGGAATTCGGCATAGTGCGCAAATTATACCTCACCACCCAACACCCAACGACCCAACGACCAAACGACCCAACGACCCACCAACCCAACGCCCATCGCCCAACGCCTACTCCACCACCGCCCCAAACTTCCTTACCCGCCGCTGGTAGTCCGCAATCGCCTCCAGCAAGTGCTCTCGCGAGAAATCCGGCCATGGCGTATCGGTCACCCATATTTCGGAGTAGGCGGTCTCCCAGAGGAGGAAGTTGGATAGCCTCATCTCCCCGGCGGTCCGAATGAGCAGGTCCGGGTCCGGTATGTCGGGGCTGTAGAGCCGCTGAGAGATGTCCTCTTCGTCCACACCGTCCACGTCCAAGCTCCCCGCTGCAGCTTCCCGCGCGATCTGCCGAACAGCGTCTACAATCTCCGCCCGGCCTCCATAGTTGATCGCCAGGTTGAAGGTGAGCTTGGTGTTGGTGGCCGTTCGGCTCATGGCCTCTTCGAAGGACTCCCGCAGACTGTCGGGGAGCTCGTTCATTCGGCCGGACACGCGGACGCGGATGCCGTTCTCTATCAGCTCTTCGATCTCGGCGCGGATGGCGGTGAGCATGAGCTCCATCAGCCCGCCGACTTCTTGGGCGGGGCGGCGCCAGTTTTCCGAGGAGAAGCCGTAGACCGTCAGATAACGGACGCCCAGCTCATCGGCGGCGTATACGATCTTCTTGAGGGTGCGGTAGCCCTCCCAGTGCCCCTCCAGCCGATCTTTGCCGCGCGCCCGAGCCCACCGCCCATTCCCATCCATAATGATCGCGACGTGGGCGGGAACATCCACGAGTTTATACCTCGAGCAGCTCTTGTTCTTTGGCTTTGGTGGCTTTGTCTATCTCGGCGATGTACTGGTCGGTGAGCTTCTGTACGCGGTCGTGGGCGCGCTTCTCTTCGTCTTCGCTGCACTCTTTGTTCTTGGTGAGCGTTTTGAGGTGGTTGTTGCAGTCGTGGCGGATATTGCGGATGGCCGCGTGGCCGGTTTCGGCCTTCTTGTGCAGGAGCTTGATGAACTCCTTTCGACGATCCTCTGTCAGCGGCGGGATGTTGAGACGGATGGATGCGCCGTCGTTGTTGGGCGTGAGGTTCACTTCCGACTTCTGGATCGCCTTCTCGATGGCGCCCAGCGCGTTCTTGTCGAACGGAGTGATCAGCAGCTGACGGGGATCGGGAACGCTCACGCTGGCGACCTGCTGCAGGGGGAGATCGGTGCCGTAGTAGTTCACCTTGATCTCCTCCACCATGGAAGGGTTCGCCCGGCCGGTGCGAATCTGGGTGTACTCGTGACGCGTGGCCTCCACGCTCTTTTTCATCTTCTCTTCCGCGGAATGAACCAGCTCCTCAATCGCCATCCTTCTCCTCCTTGTGGGTCGTTAGGTCGTTGGGTCGTTGGGCATCCACAATTACCCAACGACCCAATTACCCAACGACCTATCTCCGGACCACCGTTCCAATCTCGTCGCCGAACGTGGCCCGGTGCATGTTGCCTTTACCCTCTATACTGAATACGACGATCGGCAGATCGTTCTCCGCGCACAGGGCGAAAGCGGTCATATCCATCACGCCCAGTTTGTTCTCAATGCAGTAGTCGTAATCCAGCGTGGTGAACCGCTTTGCGTCGGAGTGCTTTCGCGGGTCCTTGTCGTACACGCCGTCCACGTTGGTCGCCTTGAGCACCGCCCCCGCTTTGATCTCGAGCGCGCGCAGCACGGCCGCGGTATCGGTCGAAAAGAACGGATTGCCCGTCCCGGCCGCCAGGATGACGACGCGCCCCTTCTCCAGGTGACGCATGGCGCGGCGCCGGATGAACGGCTCGGCCAGTGTGGACATCGCGATCGCCGTCTGAACGCGGGTGTCGACCCCCTTCTTCTCCAGCGCATCCTGCAGCGCCAGGGCATTCTGGACCGTTGCCAGCATCCCGATGTTGTCGGCAGCGACCCGCTCAATGCCGCCCTCGGCCGCCAGAGCCCCGCGCATGATATTGCCGCCGCCCACAACGATGGCAACCTCAACGCCGGCCCCGTGCACCTCGGCGATCTCGCTCGCCACAAAACTGAACGTGGCGGCGTCGAACCCAAAATCACGCCCTCCGGCGAATGCCTCACCGGAGAGCTTGATCAAAACACGCTGCCACCTGGCCTCTGACAACCCCTGCTCCTAGACGAACATATTTGGAGTGCGGGAGCCTGCTCCCGCTTTCTCGGCAGCTCCTCGCACGAGCCTTACGTTCAACTGGCTTACTTCCAAGAAAGCGGGAGCCGGCTCCCGCACTCCAAAGATAATTACTCCTGCCCAACAACAAACAGCGCGAACCGACGGATTTCTGCGCCGGCCTCGGAGGCGAGCTGGCCCACCTTCTTGCTCGGGTCCTTGACGTACGGCTGCTCGACCAGCGCCACCTGCTCATAGAACTTGCCGATGCGGCCTTCCACAATCTTCGGGATAGCCGCCTCCGGCTTGCCCTCGTTGCGAGTCTTCTCCGCCAGCACCTGCTTTTCCCGCTCAACCACATCCGCGGGTACCTGCTCGCGGTTCAGATACTGCGGCTTGTTCGCGGCGATGTGCATGGCGATGCCCCGCGCCAGCTCCTTCTGGGCCTCGTTGTTCGGGTCGCCCTTCAGCTCCACCAGCACGCCGATCTTGTTGGTGACGGTGTGGATATAGGTGGCCAGCACGCTGTCGGCCGCGGCTTCGTATCGCGCGGTGCGGCGCAGGACCAGGTTCTCGCGCATCTTGGCAAGGGCCTCGTCCAGCTTCTCGCGAACGGTGCCGCCGCCGGGCAGCGACGCGCCCATGATCCCCGATACGTCGTCGTGCGGATGGCCGGCCGCCGCCTGAGCTATCTCATGCGCCAGCGACTTGAACTCCTCGTTGCGGGCCACGAAGTCGGTCTCCGAGTTGAGCTCGATCAGCGAAGCCGCCGTCGGCGTAATGACTGCCGCGACAACGCCGTCCGCCGCCGCACGGCCCGCCCGCTTCTCGGCGCCGGCCTGGCCCTTGGCGCGCAAAATGTCCCGCGCCCGCTCTATGTCGCCGCCGGCCTCGGTCAGGGCCTTCTTGCACTCCATCATGCCCGCGCCAGTCTGATCTCGCAGCTGGCCCACCATCTGGGCAGTTATCTCCATAGTCTGCTCCTATCCTTGTGGAATGTATCGGCGTATGGTTGGATGGGTGAAAGTCGTGTCACCCACCCATCCACACGCCCACACACCCAACCGATACTACCCCTCCGCATCAATCACTTCTTCTTCTTCAAATCCCTCGTCGCCCTCTTCGGCCATGCGGGCCATTCGGGCATATTCGTCTTCCTCTTCGCCGGGAACGATCACCGCGTCGGAGGCATCGCCCGGCGCCGCGGCAATAATGTCCGAATCAGGTTTCGCTTCGCCCGCCTCGCTGGCCGCGGCCAGGGCCGCCTCTTCGCGATCCCACTCCTCCTGCCGCACTTCGATCACCGCGTCGGCGATCTTGTTGGAGATCAGCTTGATGGCGCGGATCGCGTCGTCGTTGCCGGGGATGATCCAATCGACCTCATCCGGATCGCAGTTGGTATCGACGATGGCGACCACCGGAATCTCCAGCTTGCGCGCCTCCGCGACGGCGATCTTCTCCTTCTTCAGGTCCACGATGAAGATGGCATCCGGCAGCCGGGGCATCTTCTTGATGCCGCCCAAGTACCGCTCGAGCTTGTTCCGCTCCTCCATCAGGTGCATGGCCTCTTTTTTGGTGAGCTTCTCCAGCGTGCCGTTGGCCTCCATCTGGTTCAGCTCTTCCAGCCGCTTAACGCGAATCAGGATGGTGCGGTAGTTGGTGAGCATCCCGCCCAGCCAGCGCTGGTTTACAAAGTACTGCCGGCAGCGCGTAGCCGCCTCGACCACCGCGTCCTGCGCCTGCTTCTTGGTCCCCACAAAGAGGATATTCCCACCGTTTCGCGCCACCTCCTGAACGAAGGCCTGCGCATCCTCAAACATCTTCAGCGTCTGGTGGAGGTCGATAATGTAGATGCCGTTGCGAGCCCCATAGATGTATCGCTTCATCTTGGGATTCCAGCGGCGAGTCTGATGGCCGAAGTGAACTCCTGCTTCCAGGAGCTCCTTCATGGAAAGTGCGGACAATCTGTTCTCCTTGGTTTTTCCTCCCGGGAAGCCGAGTGGACGCCCGCTCCGTGCGGAGACCCGGACGCCCGGACAGTCCCGGTGCGTTCTAGCCGAAAGGCCGGTAGAGTATACCAGATGAACGGAGCCGGGTGAGCGGCCATAGATTGCCAATATGGCCTTGACATAAGCGGCCTGGCAGGCGCGAATTCCATTCGCCGGCTCGCGAACGGCTGGAATTCACCGGGTTGGCGGCTTGGTTCATTTGGCGGGAGTTCCACAAGCGCGGCGCCGGATTTCTCCTACCGTCGAAATGACGTCAACGGCTCCAAAGTCCAAATCCCGGCAATCCTGTTGATCCGGTCGAGAGATTCTCTGCCGTTCTTTGCTGTCTTCGCGGCTTTGCGTGACCATAATCTGTGAAATCTGCGAAATCTGTGGATCGCCTTTGCGTCTCCCTTTGGGCCTTTGCGTGAGACCTCACCCCCGCCCCCACTCCAGCGCGGCCTCCATATCGATGATCTCGTAGTGGTAGCCCTGCTCGGTGAGGAATAGCTGGCGGTGCACGGAAAACTCCTGGTCGTTCGTGTCTTTCCAGCACATTGGGATCCTAAGCTTAGAATTCCACGTGGACAAGTTGTC
>JADMIO011367029.1_pt1 | contig 85194 bp, 91 predicted proteins | sample 8958161 | NCBI WGS metagenome assembly JADMIO01 (sample SAMN16585339, study PRJNA669376) | soil metagenome | isolation source: Crop rotation soil | place: USA: Cullars Rotation, Alabama | collected 2011 | reverse complement strand
GCCGCGACTTCAAGTCACGTGAATTCCAAGCTTCGGATCCCACTGTGCTGGAAAGCAACGGGCGATCTGATTTGCGTGTAGCCCAGGTTCAAGTCCGCGAGATTGATCGCGGCCTGGTCGGCCACAAGCGTTGCGGTGAGCGCTTCGACATTGCTGAGCGCGGTGTCGCGCTGCTGTCTCGAAACGGCGCCGATTCTGTTCAGGTTTTCATAGAGGTCCAAATCTCTATTGGCATTCTTCAGCGCCGCCTGATCGCGCACAAGAATGGCGCGGGTCTGATCGAGCGCGGCCTGAAAAGGCTTGGGGTCGATCTGAAAAAGCAGGTCGCCCTTTTTGACGAACTGGCCTTCTCTAAAGTTGGCGGATTCTACGATCCCTTGAACGCGTGCCGTCACTTGAACGGTCGTGTTCGCCACGACGGTTCCGGGCGTGCGCCTGATGATTTGCATGTCGCGGCGCACGACGTCCGCGACACGTACAGGCGCGCCGGGGGGCGGACGCTGTTCAGACGCAGTTTTGGCGGCGGGGTTATCCGCTCTGGTCAAATACCAGAACGCTGCCAGCACGAGGCCAAGAGCAATGATCGGCAGAAGCCAAATGCGAAGGCTGGAGCGCGTTGCCGTTAAAGGCCGCGTCTGAGCAGAAGCGGTCTCGCGCCTGGGAAAATCCCGTGACGGCGGGACATTCATCTATTGTCCTTGCGATCAGCCGGTTAGCACTCCTGTTTTTAGCACATGAGATGCCAACCAATTCACTATCGGCACCCATGAAAGGAAAGCTCTTTCATGAACTCGCCGTAATGAACCTCTCTGGTCGCTTGGCGGACTGCCGTTATTTCGCCCCCATCGGCACCAAGCCTTTGAACGCGAATTTCTGGATGCGTTTACCGTCCTGAACTTCGGTCACGTACAGATTGCCCTTCGAGTCCACGTTCATGTGGTGCATGACGTAGAACTCGCCCGGCGCAATGCCGTTGCGGCCCCAGGAATCCAGCGGCTCCAGCGTCTTCCTGTCCAGCACCCACACGCGCGCCGCGCTGCGGCTCGCCACATAGAGGAAACGCTGCTCGGGATCAGGCGAGAACGCGGTCGACGCGACGGTCTGGCCGTTGCCGCAATGCGGCGCTTCGCAATAACGATCGATGAACGCCTGCGTCTGATATTTGCCGTCGAGCGAGAACACTTGCACGCGCTTGCCGCCGCGGTCGGACACATAAACGAGGCCGTCATTGGAAATGCGCACGGCGTGTACCGGCTGCACGAATTGCTCGGGGCCGCGGTCGGTCAATTCCTTCGCGGGAATGCGCTGGTTTTCCGGCACTTTCGGCGGCTCAGGCACGTTGTCCAGCGGCTTGTTGCCGAACGCGCCCCACATGCGCTTGAACTTGCCGGTATCGCCATCGAACACGATGATGCGCCGGTTGCCGTAACCGTCGGCGACGAACAGCTCATTCGTCTTGGCGTAATAGAAGATGTCGGCGGCCTGCTTGACGTTCTCGGTGTCGTTGTTGCCTTTGCTGGCGCTCTTCTTTCCGATCTGCATCACGAACTTGCCGTCCTTCGTGAATTTCATCAGGTGATTGTCGGTCGCGCCATTGCCGCCAATCCAGATGAAGCCGCGCGGATCGGCATAAACGCCGTGTTCGGTTTCGGGCCAGTCATAGCCCGCGCCGGGACCACCCCATCCCTGCAGGAAATTTCCGTTCTCATCGAATTCGAGCACCGGAGGCGCTGCCTGCCCTTTGGCTTTTTGATCCGCGCGCACCGTGCTCGGCCGCTGCAGGATCCAGGCGTGTCCGTTCTCATCGATGGAAACGCTCGAGACTTGTCCGAACACCCATTTCGCCGGCAGCTTCGGCCAGGATGTGTCGGGCTCGAACTTCGGCACCATGCGCGCTTGCGCCTGCGCCGCATCCGCATGATGCGTCATCCACATCGCCAACGGCGCCAACAGAGCCACCGCCGCGCCCGCAATCAACGCTCTGCGCATCGAAATCCTCATATCCAGTCCTCCCGGTCATAAGAAAAAGGGGTTTCACAAAGGACACGAAGGGATTCACAAAGGGCACGAAGTTCTTTGTGTCCTTCGTGCCTCCGTTGTGCCCTTCGTGTAACCCCTGCTTATTTTTCGAAACGATTTACAGCGGCTTTGGACGCTCGTTCAGCTCGATCAGCGTGCCCCACGGATCGGAGACGAAGCCGAGCGCCGCGCCGGTGTCTTTGTTGAGGTTGTACGGGCGTTCAATCTTCACGCCGTCGGCCTCAAGCTTCTTCATGAAAGCTTCCAGCCCCTTCACGTCAAAGCCGATGTGGTCGAGCGTGTGCCCCTTCGTCGGTACCGTCGGCTTATCGCTCTTGCTGAATGAGAGATTCACGCCGGGAAGATCGTCCGCGACATTCGTGCCACGCATGCCCGGCGTGCCGCCGAAATGCTTGGCGTACCAAGCCTGGATTTTCGGAATCTCCGCTTCCCCCACATAGAAGTGCACATGGTGGCTCTTGATCGGAACGGTCTGGGCTTTGTCTTCCAGAATTTCGATCCGCAGTCCGTCCGGTGTCGTGACGAAGGCCTGATCCTTGCGGCCATTGCCGCCCGGCTCGACCGTCACGCCCGCGGCTTTCCACTTTGCGGTCGATGCCTGCACATCCGGCACCAGGAAGCCGACGTGGTTCACGACCGTGCCGACGGAGCCGCCGACCGCGGGTGGCGTTCCTGGTCCTTGGTTCAGGAACACGATCACGCCGGGGAATTTGACGATGTCGAAATTGCCGTTCTTCTGCCACGTGCCGCCGAGGGTGACGAAGATTTTCTTATTGGCCTCGATATCTTTCGAGTTCATGTGCCAATGGCCGTTGGTCACGCCCATGGCATTGGGCGGTGCGGGCTGCGCCGACGAGGCGGTCGCGGCCAGGCAGAAAGCGAGCGAAAGCGCGGTAGCAAGGGTCTTCATGGCCGGTCCGTCCTCTTGTTGTGAAAAGAGGCGGGAACGCTACCACTCCGGCAGGACGCGCGGAAGCGGGGCAACCCGGAGGATCGGCAAAGACGGGCTTCGGTTAGACGACCTTGTTGTAGACGATCGCGCCGCTCGATACGGCGGCGCGCTTGGGCGCGAGCTGCTGGCCATAGGGCTTAGAAGCGTTGCGCTTTTGCTCCACACCTTCGGCGACGGCCTGCACGAGACCTTCCGAGGCTTCGCGCATGGCGGTGAGCAGATGCGTATGACGGACAAGCAAATCGTCGAGCCGGCGTCCCGCGTCCTTCAGCGCCGTAATGAGTGTATGCGGCACGCCCTTGAGGCCGCCTTCGGCTTTAAGCGAGCGAACTTCCCGCCCATAGAACGCGCACAATTTCTCGATTTCCGGATCGGTCGTCTTCAGCTCGTTGAAGGCGCCGCGTTCCAAGGCCGCAATATCGCCGGACACAGCCTCGATCAGCCGCCCGCTGACGGTCAGCAATTGCTCGAGACGCAAACGCTGACGCTCCGTTTGGGGATCGGTCAGCGACACTTGTGCCGGCATCATTGCGCTTTCTCCTGAGCGTGCAGCAATTCGCGTTTCACGGCCGCGGCAATGCCGAAGCCGCCTTGGCCCGCGATCGTCTTGGAATAATTTTCGATCATCATGGAGCGGAAGATCGCTTCGCCGGGGCCCCCGCCGAACGGGCCATCCGTGGCGACCCCTTCAAACATGGAGCCCAGAATTTCGTTGATGAAGACCGCTTCGAAATCTTTCGCCACCTTGTCCGCCTGATCGGCGCTGGTGACTTTCACGTTCGGCAGCGGCGTTTTCGCGCGCGCCAAGTTCGCGGTGGTCTGCAGATCCAAGGCGGCGCCGAAGTCGCTCACCCGATCACCTCGATTTCGGCTTGCAGCGCGCCTGCGGCCTTGATCGCCTGAAGGATGGAGATCATGTCGCGCGGCCCAATGCCGAGCGCGTTCAGGCCGTTGACGAGTTCTTCGAGGCTGACGCCCTCGGAAACGATGGCGAGACGCTTGCCTGTATCTTCATCCACGTCGACGGTCGTACGCGGCACGACTTGGGTCTGTCCCTGCATCGAGAAAGGTTGTGGCTGGCTGACCTGTGGCGTTTCGGTGATGCGGATGGTCAGATTGCCCTGTGCAATCGCCACAGTGGAGATGCGCACATCCGAGCCCATGACAATGACGCCGGACTGTTCGTCGATCACCACTTTGGCCGGCACATCGGGCTCGACTTTGAGCTGCTCGATTTCCGTCAGAAGCGCGACAATGTCGTTGTAGCTCGGCGGCCGGGTAAGCTGCACGGTCGAAGGATTGGTTGCGCTGGCGGCGGGTTGGCCGAGATAGCGGTTGATCGCCTGCGCGACACGCTGCGCAGTCGTAAGGTCAGGATTGCGCAAAGACAGGCGCAAGCTTTGCGCCTTGGCGAGCGTGAAGCCGACTTCTCGTTCCACGATGGCGCCGTTGGAGATGCGCCCGGACGTCGGGACCCCGCGCGTCACGCTCGCTGCCTGTCCCTGGGCGGTAAACCCACCCACGGCGAGCGGTCCCTGAGCCAAGGCATAAACCTGGCCGTCCGCGGCGAGAAGCGGCGTCGCGAGCAGAGCGCCCCCTTGCAAACTCTTGGCATCGCCCATGGCCGAAACCGTGACGTCCAGGTGCGAACCCTGTACACCAAACGGTGTAAGGTTTGCCGTTACCATGACGGCAGCGACGTTTTTCGTGTTTACCTGCGCGCCCCGAGTATTGATCCCGAGCCGCTCCAGCATTGTCTGCAGAGCCTGCTGGGTGAAGGGAGCGTTTCTCAGCGAGTCGCCGGAATTGTTGAGCCCAACCACCAGGCCATAGCCGATGAGCATGTTGGGGCGCACGCCCTCGATGTCGGCCAAATCCTTGATGCGGGAGAAGGAGTAGGCGGGCAGCGGCGCTACAAAAAGGGCCAGCGCACAAACAGCGGACATCAATCGGGTGTAGGGGCGGGCCATGGCGGTTCCGGAATTCTTCCGGGGAGACCCCTTGCCAGTTTCATGCCGAAAGAAATTCCCGCCAAATCAGCGGATTAGGTGGCGCGCCGGCAGGCTGTTCCTGCCGATCCGGCAAATCCTGCCGCACCGCTTTGCCCCTGCCGCTCCAACGTGGACACGAAGGGGATGCTTACCTATTTTCGGACAAAGTCGCGTTTTCGAGTCGCAGTTATTTGAGTCGCAGTTATGAGTCTTTGGCCATGAACGACCACTCGCCCTCCAGCCAGCCTGCCAAGCGCCCACGGCCCGCGGTGCTCTGCGTGCTCGATGGCTGGGGCTGCCGCGAGCCGGAGGTCGACAACGCGATTTCCGCGGCGCGCCATCCGAATTTCCTGAAGATGTGGCGCGAGTGCCCGCACACCCTGCTGGCGACGTCAGGACGGGCCGTCGGACTGCCCGACGGCCAGATGGGAAATTCCGAAGTCGGCCACACCAATATCGGTGCGGGGCGTTTGGTCATGCAGGACCTCGTTCGCATCGAAGACGCTGTCCGCGACGGTTCGCTGAAGGATCGTCCGGCGCTGAAAGAATTGATCGCGGCCGCAAAAAAAACAGGTGGTGCGGTCCACCTCATGGGACTGCTCTCGCCGGGCGGCGTGCATTCGCATCAGGATCACATGACGGCACTCGCTCGCATTCTTGCCGGCGAAGGGCTGACCGTTCACGTGCACGCTTTCCTCGATGGCCGCGATACGCCGCCGCAAAGCGCTCTCGGCTTTGTCGACACGTTCGAAAAGAGCATCGCCGGACTTACGAACATCCGCATCGCCACGGTAAGCGGCCGCTATTACGCGATGGACCGCGACAAGCGTTGGGACCGTGTCGCCAAAGCCTATGACGCGATCGTGGACGCTAAGGCTGCGCGTTTCGACAACGCGAAATCCGCCATCGAAAAATCCTATGCCGGCGGCACCAATGACGAATTCGTCGTCCCCTGCGCGATTGGTGATTATTCCGGCGTGAAAGACGGCGACGCGCTGCTGTTCGCCAATTTCCGTCCCGACCGCGCGCGCGAAATCTCCGCCGCGCTGCTCGATCCATCCTTCGATGGCTTCCCGCGCGCTCGCGTGGCGCGCTTCTCTTATGCCGCCGGGATGACGCAATATTCCAAGCCGCTGTCCAAGCTGATGGAGGCGCTGTTCCCGCCGCAGGACGTCAGCGAGACAATCGGCGAAATCTTTGCCGAACGCGGGCTGAAGCAGCTCCGCATCGCGGAGACCGAAAAATATCCGCACGTCACTTTTTTCATGAATGGTGGACGCGAAACGCAATTCGAAGGCGAAGACCGCATTCTGATCCCCAGTCCGAAAGTCGCGACCTATGACTTAAAGCCCGAAATGTCCGCCTATGAAGTGACGGACAAATTGGTCGAAGCGATCGATTCGGGAAAATACGATCTCATCATCGTCAATTACGCCAACCCGGATATGGTCGGTCACACCGGCCTGATGGAGGCAGCGATTCACGCGGTAGAAGCGGTAGATTCGTGCCTCGGGCGCTTGCGTGACGCTGTGGAACGCGCCGGCGGCGTGCTGATCATCACCGCGGATCATGGTAATGTGGAGCAGATGAGGGACCCCGTTACCGGCGCGCCGCATACCGCACACACATTGCTCGATGTGCCGTTTATTGTCGTGAACGCTAAGACGGCGAGCCAGCCGCTTCGCTTGCGCGAGGGCCGCCTGGCCGATGTGTCGCCGACGCTGCTCGATCTGATTGGCATCAAACAGCCGCCGCAAATGACGGGCCGATCCCTAGTCGTGCACGATGAAGCTCGGGCAGGTGCACCGAGGTGAGGAACAGCGCTGCGCTCCGTGCCGCTTTCCTCTTGCTTCCAGCTTTTCTGATCGCGTCGACTGTTGACGGAGCGCCACGTCCCGCCCCGAAAGGCGGAACCCTGGCCGAGCGTTACACGCGCGCGCAGGCTGCGCTGTTGGAACAACGCGCCAAGGAAAACGAGACGCGCGCCGACCGTGACCGGTTGGCGGCCGAAACCGCGGCGCTGCAGGAGCGCCTCATCGCCAACGCGGCCAAAGTGCAAGAACTCGAAGCCGCGTATGAGGCCACCTCGGCTGAACTCGCGCAGCTCAATGGCACAATCCAGACGCTGGAAGCCGACTTCACCCGCGACCGCACCCGCGTGACGCACCTCTTGGCCGTCCTGCAGCGGCTCCAGGCGGAGCCGCCGCCCGCCCTTGCCGTTAAACCTGCTGATTCGCTCGCAGCCGCCCGTGGGGCGATGCAAATGGGCGCCATGCTTCCGCCCGTTTACCGTGAGGCCGCCGAGCTCTCCACGAAACTAAAGACTTTGACCCAGGCCAGGACCGCGCTCGCAAAAAAGAACGATGAGGCAAAGCTCCAGGCTGCCAGCCTTAACGCCGCCCGCGCCTCGTTGGACGAATTGCTCGGCAAGAAGAGCGCCGAGCAAGCCGACGCCGACGCCAAGCTCGGCGAGATTCGCTCCATCGCCGAGGAAGTCAGCCGGGAAGCGAGCGATTTGAAGGGCTTGATCGACCGTGTCGCGACCTTGCGGGCTGCCGGCGGCACCTCCGAAGGGATGAAACTCGTCACGCCCCAAAGAGGGACGGCCGGCACTTTGGCCCGCGGATCGCTGCTGCGCCCGGTTGTTGGCACCGTCGCGCCCGGCGACCCCGCAGGACCGGGACGCACGCCCGGCGCAAACGGACCCTTAGGCCTTTGGTTCGAAACTGCCGGAAAGGCTGAAGCTGTGGCGCCCGCGGATGGCGATATTGTGTTTGCCGGCAATTACCAAAAATTTGGTCAAGTCTTGATATTAGAAATAACAGGCGGTTACCATCTGACACTGGCTGGGCTCGGACGCATCGATGTCCATATCGGTGACTCTGTTCTGGCCGGTGAACCGGTAGGTATTTTACCGGAGGGCAAGGCAGCTCGACTCTACATGGAGTTGAGGCGTAATGGTCAGGCAGTTGATCCGGCGCCCTGGTTGAGCGCCGAACTTAGAAAGGCAAAGGGAACATGAGGAAGTTCGCATTCGCCGGTGTTGGCGTGGCGGTTGGTTTTGTCAGCGCAATTGCTTTGTTCCCCGCCGCGCAGGGCGCGACGAATGTCCTTTCCGCCTACCGAGAGCTCGATCTCTTCGGCGACGCGTTTGAGCGCGTGCGCGCAAACTATGTGCGCGAAGTCGATGACTCCGAACTGATCAACGCGGCGATCAACGGCATGGTCAGCTCGCTCGATCCGCATTCGAGCTACATGGACCCGAAAGAATACCAAGACATGCAGGTGCAGACGCGCGGCGAGTTCGGCGGTCTCGGACTTGAAGTCACGCAGGAAGACGGTCTCGTCAAAGTCGTCACGCCAATCGACGACACGCCGGCTTCGCGCGCTGGCGTCAAGACGGGTGATTTCATCTCCGCCATCGACGGCACAAGCATTCAGGGCATGCCGCTGAACGAAGCGGTTGAGCGGATGCGCGGCCCCGAGAATTCGAAGGTGACGCTCACCATTCTTCGCCAGGGCGAAAAGAAGCCGCTGGAATTGACGCTGACGCGCGCGGTCATTCGCGTCGAAAGCGTGAAGTACGAGAAGAAGGGCGACATCGGCTACATCCGCATCAGCTCCTTCAGCGAGAAGACCGACGCGGGTCTGCGCAAGGCGATCGCCGATCTGAAGAAGCAGCTCGGCGGCACATTGCGCGGTTACGTCCTCGATCTCCGCAACGATCCGGGCGGCCTGCTCGATCAGGCAATCGCGGTGTCGGATGATTTCATGACCGGTGGCGAAGTGGTTTCCACGCGCGGCCGCAAAGCGGAAGACACACAGCGCTACAATGCACGCGGCGGGGATCTCGCCGACAACAAGCCCATCGTCGTTCTGATCAACGAAGGCACCGCTTCGGCTTCTGAAATCGTCGCCGGCGCGTTGCAGGATCACAAGCGCGCGACCATCGTCGGCGTGACCTCCTTCGGCAAGGGCTCGGTGCAGACCATCATTCCGCTCGGCGGACAGCATGGCGGCGCACTGCGTCTGACCACGGCGCGCTACTACACGCCGTCGGGCCGTTCGATCCAGGCGACCGGCATCACGCCGGACATAGCGGTGTCGAACCTCTCCGAGAAGGACCAGGCCGAAGCCGATCAATTCCAGTCGCGCAGCGAAGCTTCGCTCGCCGGACATCTGGACGCGGAAGGCGCGCAACGCAACACCAAGATGCCGACCATCCGTCCGGAAGACGGCAAGAAGTATGACGACTTCCAGCTTTCCTACGCGCTGGATCGTCTGGACGGCAAAGTTGTCGCTACGGTGCCCCAGAAGGCCGCGGCGGTAACGCCGCCGGCTCCGGCCGCCACGACGCGCTAAGCTAAGCTCGTCAGAGTTTGAGAAGGGCCGGAGGAGCGATCCTCCGGCCCTTTGTTTTTGGCTTTTGTTAACTATGCCGTAACCGCGATGGGGCCTGATAGGTCCATGGCGGATGAAGAAACTCCCGTTCCGGCTCCCGACGCGACCGAAGATGCTGCGCCTGTGACGGCGCCCAAGCGTCCGATTTTCACGCGCGCGCTCGTCATCGCTTATGCGGTGACATTCGGTTTAGTCGGCGGCGGCGCCGCGGCGCTGGATTTTCTCGGCGATCCGGCAGATGGAAGTCCGTCCGTGACCATCCGTATGCTGCCTTTCCCCACGGAAGCCGAAGCCGCGACTATGCGCGTGGCAAATGTGTTTCGCGATGTGCGGGAAGTACAGGGGCAGTTGGTCGCCGATCCGAAACTGATCGAAGATTCTCCGCAAGGACCATTGCCGAAAATCGCTGCCGACGGCAGCACGGCCATGAAGGTCTACGGCCGCACCTTCAACAAAGCGAGCAAGCGGCCGAAAATCGCCATCGTGCTGCGTGGCCTTGGCGTCGGCGCCGATGAGACCGAACAAGCGCTATCTCACCTTCCGCCCGACATCAGTTTTGGCTTTCCGCCTTTCACGGCCGATCTGCAGAGCCAAGTGGATAAAGCGCGCAGCGCCGGACATGAAGTTCTGCTCGAAGTGCCGATGGAGCCGTTCGACTTTCCCGACAGCGATCCCGGCCCGCACGCACTGCTGGCCGCGGCCAGTCCCGAAGAGAACGGTAAGCGTCTCGAATGGGTGCTGTCGCGCGCCACCGGTTATGTCGGCGTGATGAACTTGCTCGGCGGCCGTTTCATGGGCGAAGAAAACGCCATCGAGCCAATTCTCGCAAGCGTCGCCAAACGCGGATTGATGTTCTTCGATAACGGCGCAACCTCAAGCTCCGTTGCCATCACCAGTGCGCGCCACGTCAAGGCGTGGCTGGCGACCAGCATGGTGACGCTTGATGGCGTGCAAACAGCCGCTGCGATCGATACGAAATTGCTAGAGCTGGAAAATGCCGCGCGCCAAGATGGATACGCGATCGGCGTCGCCAGCGCTTATGGCATCAGCATTGCGCGCCTGAACGAGTGGGCGGCAAGCGCCCAAGCGCGCGGCTTCGAGCTGGTGCCCATTTCCGGTTTCGCGTTCCAACCGGGCCAACAAAGCGCCAACGTCGAATAAATCCTCCCCTGCGAAACGAAGCTACAAAAAGGGGTTACACGAAGGGCACAAAGAGAGCACGAAGGACACGAAGACTCGGTTGCGCGTAGCGCGCCAGAACAAACTTTGTGCACTTTGTGTTTCTTCGTGTCCTTTGTGTAACCCCTTCTTCTTCTCCGCGGCTCCGCGTGAAATTATCTTCTCGGCAGCGGTATCGCCGTCGTCTTTTTCAACTCTTCCATCGCGAAGGCGGAACTGACATCCATCAGCTTCGCCGAACGAATGAGCAGCTTGTAGATGCGGTCGTAATCGGCAATGTCGGCGACTTGCAGCTTCAGCAGATAATCGATTTCCCCGGTCAGCCGGTAGAACTCCACGACTTCGGGAATCTTACGCACGGCGGCGGCGAAATTTTCCAGCCATTTTTCGGTGTGTTCGCCCGCCTTGACCGTGACGAACACCGTCGTTGGTACGCCGAGCTTTGCAGCATCGAGCAACGCCACGCGCTTTGCGATAACGCCCAGCTCTTCGAGTTGCTTGATCCGGCGCCAGCACGCGTTCTGCGACAGGTGCACACGTTCCGCGATTTCCGCGATCGGCAGAGAAGAATCGTTTTGCAGAATATCGAGGATCCGCAAATCGGTGGGGTCGTAGGCGGCCATGGGATATTTTCCCAATTAACAGACGAATCTTCGCCCATTTTGGGAAGAAAATTTACACAAGACAAATATAATCCCATCCGTAGAAGGGGATTGTCATGTTAGGCGACTGGTTCGAGTCCCATCCGCGCTCTGTCGGCGAGACCTATTTCGAGCATCAGCGTGCCGCGTTCGGCTTTTCCGGCGCCTTGCTGAAGGCGGGGCTGGCCTGTTTCATCCATGGCCTCTGCCCTGCGCTCTTCCAAACCACGGCCAGCCGCGCAATTACGGAACTGCACGCAAAAATTGCGGCCCGGCAAAGCGGCACGCCAGAACCCGGCCAAAGCCGCGCCGAATGGAACCGGGCAGCGACGCGCTAGCCTTTATTTCGGAAGTTCGTTCTGGATCTGGTGCTTGGCCGTCTCCAGCAGCTCCTCCATCTTCCGGCGGAGCATATGGTCGGAGATGGCGACCCCTTTGGCGTCGAAGTCCCGGCGGACCTTTTCGAACACGTCCTCATCGCCCGCCTTCTCAAAATCCGACGCGATCACCTCTTTGGCGTAGCTGTCAGCGGCAGGGCCCGTGACTCCCATTTCCGCGGCGGCCCAAAGTCCTAACAACTTGTTGCGGCGGGCGAAGACCTTGAAGCGCAACTCCTCGTCGTGAGCCCACTTCGTTTCAAACCCTCTTTCCCGCTTCTCGAACGTTCCAGACATCTACTAATCCTCTGAAATTGCTATGTGTTTCTGCGAGCGACCGCGCCATTGGAGAGGACATTAGCGAAAACCTGGGACTAGCGCGACAGGGCCGCCTGTCCCATATCCGTGGCTGACCGCCACGTTGCCGGGAGGGCGGCGCATCCGCTAAGTTCGATGCTTGCGGGGTCTGTCGCCGTTCCGGCGACGAGCCCCGTTGCCATTTCGGCGCGGACGTCAAGGACAGCTTCCGCCCGGAACGCAAAGGTACGGATTTTTCATGAAACGGCGCAGGACCATTTACGAGGGCAAGGCCAAGATCCTTTACGAGGGGCCTGAGCCGGGAACGCTCATCCAATATTTCAAGGACGACACCACCGCCTTCGATGCGAAAAAGAAAGCGGTGTTGGAAGGCAAGGGCGTCCTCAACAACCGCATCTCCGAATACCTGATGACGCAGCTAAACGGCATCGGTGTGCCCACCCATTTCGTGCGCCGCCTGAATATGCGCGAGCAGCTCATCAAGGAGGTGGAAATCATTCCGCTCGAAGTCGTGGTGCGCAATGTGGCGGCCGGTTCCTTGTCGTCGCGCCTCGGCATCGCGGAAGGCCAGGCGCTGCCGCGCTCGATCATCGAGTACTATTACAAGAACGATGCGCTGCACGACCCGTGGGTGTCCGAAGAGCACATCACCGCGTTCGGCTGGGCCAGCCCACAGGATCTGGACGACATCGTCAATCTGACCATCCGCATCAATGATTTTCTCTCCGGCCTGTTCCTCGGCGTCGGCATTAAGCTCGTCGACTTCAAGATCGAGTTCGGGCGGCTTTGGGAAAACGATTTCATGCGCGTCGTTTTGGCCGATGAAATCAGCCCCGATTCATGCCGTCTCTGGGACGTGCAGACCAACGAGAAGATGGACAAGGACCGCTTCCGCCGCGATTTGGGCGGCGTGACGGAGGCCTATTCGGAAGTCGCGCGGCGTCTCGGTATTCTTCCCGAATCAACGCAAGGCGGCACAGGTCCGGTATTGGTGAAATGACCTCGCGCGAAGCGAGAGGTCATCCCCGCGAAAGCGGGGATCAGCAAAAATGGTTTGATGAAGCAATGAAAGCGCGTGTGTTTGTGACGTTGAAAAATGGCGTGCTCGATCCGCAAGGTAAGGCAATCAGGCATGCGCTCAACAATCTCGGTTTCGACGCCGTCGGCAATGTGCGCCAGGGCAAGTTGATCGACATCGAGCTTGCGGAAGCTGACGAAGCCAAGGCGCGCGCCAGCCTCAAAGAGATGTGCGAGAAGCTGCTCGCCAATACGGTGATTGAGAAATACGAAATTGAACTCAAAGCTTAGTCTGTGGATGGCCGGTCGCGCTTCGCTCCGCTCCGCTGCCCGGCCATGACGAGGTTCTAAGGTGAAATCTGCCGTTATCGTTTTTCCCGCTTCCAATTGCGATCGTGATGCGCAAACCGCGCTGACCGAATTGACGGGCACACCGCCACAGATGGTGTGGCACGGCGAGACCGACGTTCCCGACGTCGATCTGATCGTGCTGCCGGGCGGCTTTTCCTACGGCGATTATTTGCGCTGCGGCGCTATGGCAGCGCAGTCCAAGATCATGCGCGATGTGGTGAAAAAGGCCGACGCCGGCGTTGCCGTGATTGGTATCTGCAACGGGTTCCAAATTCTGACGGAAGCGCATTTGCTTCCGGGCGCGCTGCTGCGCAATGCCGATCTGAAATTCGTCTCGCGTCCTGTCGAACTGGTGGTGGAAGAATCGCAATCGGTCTTTACGCGCAATTACGCCAAGGGCGAGAGGGTGCTTTTTCCGGTGGCCCATGGCGAAGGCAATTATTTCGCCGATGAGGAAACGCTGAAACGGCTGGAAGGCGAGGGGCGCGTCGCGTTCCGCTACGCACCAGGAGATAATCCCAATGGCTCGGCGCGCGACATCGCGGGCATCCTGAACGAGAAGCGCAACGTGCTGGGACTCATGCCGCATCCCGAACGCGCGTGCGATTCGCTGTTGGGATCGACTACTGGCCGTCCGCTGTTCCAAAGCCTGATCGATACCTTGTCGTGAACACTGCGTTGAATTTACCCTCATTGATTGTCATTCCCGGCGTCGTGACGCGGATAGCGTCACGACGGGAAGGGAATCCATTTCTCGCCCATTGTGCCCAATCTTCACCAAATGGGTCCGCTTCCCTCGCATCCCCTACCGCGATGCTCGCCGGGGATGACACTGGTGGTGCGATTAGGACGGAGTGCGGCCTGGTATGACCACCATCACGCCCGAAATGGTCGCCGAGCATGGGCTGTCGCCCGACGAATATGGCCGCATCAAGCAGCTGCTGAATCGCGAGCCGAACCTCGTCGAGTTGGGCGTCTTCTCCGTCATGTGGAGCGAGCACTGCTCCTACAAATCCACCCGCGCGCATTTGCGCAAACTGCCGACCAAGGGACCGCAAGTGATTCAGGGTCCCGGCGAAAACGCGGGCGTCGTCGACATCGGCGATGGCGATGCGGTCATCTTCAAGATGGAGAGCCACAACCATCCTTCGTTCATCGAGCCCTACCAGGGTGCGGCGACGGGTGTGGGCGGCATCATGCGCGACGTGTTCACCATGGGCGCGCGTCCCGTGGCGATGATGAATGCCTTACGCTTCGGCGCGCCGGATCATGCGAAGACGCGGCACCTCGTTTCGGGTGTCGTTGCCGGCATCGGCGGTTACGGCAATTGCATGGGCGTGCCGACCGTCGGCGGCGAGGTGAATTTCCACCCTGCCTATAACGGCAACATTCTCGTAAATGCGATGTGCGTTGGCCTCGCGCGCACCGACAAGATTTTTCTCTCCGCCGCAAAGGGCGCGGGGAATCCTGTCGTCTATGTCGGCTCCAAGACGGGGCGGGACGGCATCCATGGCGCCACCATGGCATCCGCCGAATTCAGCGAGGATTCGGAGGAAAAGCGTCCCACCGTGCAGGTCGGCGATCCGTTCACCGAGAAATTGCTGCTGGAAGCCTGCCTAGAATTGATGGCGACCGACGCGATCATCGCCATTCAGGACATGGGCGCGGCGGGCCTGACGTCTTCGTCCGCGGAGATGGGCGACAAGGGCGGTTCGGGAATCGAGCTTAATCTCGATAAGGTGCCGCAGCGCGAAGAGAACATGAGCGCTTACGAGATGATGCTCTCCGAATCGCAGGAGCGCATGCTGATGGTGCTGAAGCCCGGCCGCGAAGGCGAGGCAGAGCGCATCTTCACGAAGTGGGAATTGGATTTCGCAGTGATCGGCGTCACGACCGACACCAAGCGGCTTGTGGTCAAGCACAAGGGCGAAGTCGTCGCGGACATGCCGATCACGGCGCTTTCGGACGCAGCTCCCGTTTACGAGCGTCCCTTCGAGCGCAAGCTCGCGCCCAGGAACGAGCAGCCGAAATTCGACGCACCGCGCCCGGTCATGGAATCGCTGCTGCGGCTCGTCGGCTCGCCCGATCTCTGCTCGCGCCGCTGGGTGTGGGAGCAATACGACACCACGGTGATGGCGGACACAGTGCAAGTTCCGGGCGGCGACGCCGCCGTCGTGCGCGTGCATGGCTCGAACAAAGCGCTCGCTATCAGTTGCGATGTGACCCCGCGCTATTGCAAAGCCGATCCGTTCGAAGGCGCAAAGCAAGCCGTCGCGGAATGCTGGCGCAATATGACGGCCGTCGGCGCGACGCCACTCGCGGTCACGGACAATCTCAATTTCGGCAATCCGCAGCGTCCTGAAATCATGGGCGAGATCGTGGGCGGCATCGACGGCATCGGCGAAGCCTGCCGCGCGCTGTCCTTCCCGGTCGTTTCCGGCAATTGCTCGCTCTACAACGAGACGAATGGCGAGCCGATCTTGCCGACTCCCGCCATCGGCGGTGTTGGGTTGCTCAAAGACGTGCGCCGCATGGCGACCATCGCGTTCAAACGCGCGGGCGACGTCATTCTTTTGGTCGGGGAGACCAAAGACCATCTCGGGCAGTCGCTCTATTTGCGCGAGATCGAAGGTCGCGAAGAAGGCGCTGCACCGCCGGTCGATCTCGCAGCCGAAAAACGCAATGGCGATTTCGTCCGTGGTCTGATCGAACAGGGTCGCCTCGATACGGTCCACGATGTTTCCGACGGCGGTCTGCTTGTTGCTGTTGCCGAAATGGCCATGGCCGGCAGCATCGGGGCGCAGCTTGCGATCGATTCCGCCGCCATTCCCTTCCTATTCGGCGAAGATCAGTCTCGCTATGTGCTCGCCCTGCCCGCGTCGGAAGCTGCGCGCGTTTTAGAGCAAGCCAAAGCGGCCGGCGTGTCCGTCTCTTCCCTGGGCATCACTCATGGCGATAAGATCGCGATCAAAGGTGCCGGAGATGTGCCGCTCGCAAAGCTCCGCACGGCGCATGAAAGCTGGTTTCCCAAATTGATGTCTGGCGAAGAACTTCCGCCCAGGAATTGAGGTGCCCCATGGCCATGTCGGCCGCAGAAATCGAATCCGCCATTCGCACCGCGCTGCCCGATGCAGACGTGAAAATCACCGATCTTGCCGGCGATGGCGACCATTACGCCGCGGCCGTCGCTTCCAGCGCCTTCAAGGGCAAAACCCGCGTGCAGCAGCACAAGATGGTTTACGACGCGCTTTCGGGCCGCATGGGCGGCCAGCTTCACGCACTTCAACTGCAAACCACGGTTAAGGACTGAGCTCTGGCGGCATTATGGGAGGAGCAATGCGCACGCTAAAGATTGCAGGCGCGGTGGCTCTGGGCCTCTGGATGGCATTCATGACTTGGCGGATTGAGCGTATCGCGAATATGTCTGAAACTGCTTGTGCGTGGGCTTATGCAGCGGGAAATCCGCCGAAGCCGGGCCAGGATCAACAGGTGTTCTGCCCGTTGTATCGCGAGTCCTACGTACCTGGGCGCATCGGCGCTCCAAACTCAAACTGAGACACTGCCGACAGGCGCTTGACGATCGCCCTTACCGCTCTTAGCTAAGAGGCACGAAAGGACACCCTCATGAGCCAAACTGCCGCCCGCGACCAGATCGCCAAGGACGTCTCCGAAAACGACGTCATGCTTTACATGAAGGGCACGCCCGTCTTTCCGCAGTGCGGATTTTCGGCGGCTGTTGTGCATGTGCTCTCCGAGCTCGGCGTCAAGTTCAAGTCGGCCGACGTGCTCAAGGACCCGGAGTTGCGCCAGGGTATCAAGGAATTCTCGAACTGGCCGACTATCCCTCAGCTTTATGTGAAGGGCGAATTCGTCGGCGGCTGCGACATCGTCAAAGAGATGTTCGAGTCCGGCGAGTTGGACACGTTCCTGAGGGAAAAGGGCATCAAGCTGGAAAACGTCGAATAATTTTCCGGCACATCAGTTTTTACGGCATCCCACCATCACCATGGCCGGGCTTGACCCGGCCACCCAGCGCGCCCGCGTCGGCGGGCGCAAAAGAGTAATTGGCTCGCAGACGCTCGCCTACTCGATGGCCTGCCCCGCGTGCCTTGCACGCGAATTCAAAAAGTGGTTGCGCAAAGCGCGCCATAGGGCGGCCACGGTGAAATCAGAAGACAAACAAAAAGGCCGCGGAAAACCCGCGGCCTTTTGCGTTCGAAAAGCGCGTCCGCGTTACCGCGAGTAGAATTCCACCACCAGGCTCGGCTGCATCTGCACCGCGTAAGGCACATCGCCAAGCTTCGGCGTGCGCAGGAATTTCGCCGTCATCTTTGTGTGGTCGGCTTCGATGTAGTCCGGCACTTCCCGTTCCGGGCTCTTCACCGATTCCAAAACCAGCGCCATGTCTTTGGCCTTGGACTTCAGCTCGATCACATCGCCTTCCTTGACCAGATAGGACGGGATGGTGATGCGCCGGCCGTTGATCGTGATATGGCCATGGCTGACGAGCTGGCGCGCCGAGAACGGGGTCGGCGCAAATTTCGCGCGGAAGATCACCGCGTCCAGGCGGCGCTCCAAGAGGCCGATCATCTGTTCGCCGGTGTCGCCGGTCTTGCGGGAGGCTTCCTCGTAATAGCGGCGGAATTGCCGCTCGGTGATGTTGCCGTAATAGCCTTTCAGCTTCTGCTTGGCATGAAGCTGCGTGCCGTAGTCCGAAAGCTTGCGCGATTTGCGCTGACCATGCTGGCCCGGGCCGTAATTCCGCTTGTTGATGGGGCTCTTATTGCGGCCCCAGATGTTCTCGCCCATGCGGCGGTCGAGCTTGTATTTGCTGGTCGTGCGCTTCGTCATGCGGTTCGCTTTGCTCGCGTTTTAGGAATTCCCGCAAGACCCCGGCCCCGCGGAAAGCCGGGCACTATACTGATGGGCTTTGTCCTGTCAAACGGGGTTTAACCGTCCTTCGGTGGCCAGGGATCGCGCCGTTTACCCCTCGTCAACGCGACGATCACCCCCCGCAACGTGCGCACTTCCTGGTCGGTCAATTGGGCGCGGTGCAGGATGCTGCGCAGGTTCCGGATCATCCCGGGGCGGTTGCCGGGCGGGAACAGAAAGCCGCTCTTTTCCAGCTCTTCCTCCAGATGCTCGAAAAGCCGGATCAGTTCCTCCCGCGGGGCGGGCAGGGCCGGGCCATGGTCGATGCGAGCCGGGGCCGTGGCGTCCCCCGCTTTGAACCACTCATAGCCGATCAGAAGGACCGCCTGGCCCAAATTGAGCGAGGAAAACCCCGGATCGGTCGGGATGGTGATGACGCAGTCGGCCAGGGCGACCTCGTCATTGGTCAGCCCGGCGCGCTCATTGCCGAACAGCAGGGCGGACCTCACGCCCTTCTGGGAGGCTTCCCTTAACCGCCGCGCGGCTTCGGCGGGGGTCAGCAACTCCTTCGCCATGGCGCGGTCCCGCGCGGTCGAGGCATAGACGAGCCCCAAGGGTCCGATCGCCTGCTCCACGGTCTCGAACACCGTGGCCGAGGCAATCAGGTTCGCCGCACCCGCCGCCATTGCTTCCGCCTTGGGGTTCGGCCAGCCGTCCCGCGGCTTCACGAGGCGCAAATCCGTCAGCCCGAAATTCGCCATGGCCCGTGCACAGGCGCCGATGTTCTCCCCCAATTGCGGCTCGGAGAGGACGATGGCGGGTGCGGATGAAATGTCACTCATGTGAGCCGCGGCTTAACGCGAAAACTGTGCGGGCGCTAACACTTCCTTTGACGCAGATAGGGTCCATCGCTAAGAGACCCGCAACTTCACGCATCCCTTTCTGACTCAGGCGGCCCAAACAGGCACGGCGAACAGAGGTCTAAAAATGCCAAATCTCGAAATCATGTGGACGAAGACCGATGAGGCCCCGGGGCTCGCGACGTTTTCCCTGCTGCCGATCGTCAACGCCTTCGTGAACGCTGCGGGTGTGTCCGTGACGCTGAAGGACATCTCTCTGGCCGGCCGCATCCTTGCCACCTTCCCTGAGAAACTCACGCCCGCGCAACGTATCGGCGACGATCTGACCGAGCTCGGCAAGCTTACCTTGCGGCCCGAAGCCAACATCATAAAGCTGCCCAACATCTCGGCCTCGATCCCGCAGCTCAAAGCTGCGATCAAGGAACTGCAAGCCAAAGGCTACAACGTTCCGGACTATCCGGATAACCCGGCCAATGACGCCGAGAAGGAAATCAAAGCGCGCTACGGCAAGGTGTTCGGCAGCGTCGTCAACCCGGTTTTGCGCGAGGGCAATTCCGACCGCCGCGCCGCCGGCGCCGTGAAGCAGTACGCGCGGAACAATCCGCACAAAATGGGCGCCTGGAATCCGAAATCCAAATCGCGCGTCGCACATATGTCGGGCGGTGATTTCTATGGCTCGGAAATTTCGACCACCGTCCAGGCTGCCACCAGCGCCCGCATCGAACTCGTCGCCGCCGATGGCGCGGTCACAGTGCTGAAGCCGAAGATTCCGCTTCAGTCCGGCGAGATCATCGACGCGGCGGCGATGAGCCGCAAAGGCTTGCGCGCTTTCTTTGCCGAGCAGATCGACGCCGCAAAGAAGGACGGCGTGCTGTTCTCATTGCACGTCAAGGCGACGATGATGAAGATCTCCGATCCCATCATATTCGGGCACGCGGTTTCGGTTTTCTTCGCCGACGTTATCGAGAAGCACGCGGCAACGTTGAAGCGTCTCGGAGTCAATCTCAACAACGGCTTCGGCGATCTGTTGAGCAAGGTCGACACTCTTCCCGCCGCCGAGAAGAAAGCGATTCTGGACGACATCGCGGCCGAGTACGCGAAACGCCCCGGTCTCGCCATGGTCAATTCCGATAAGGGAATTACCAACCTCCACGTGCCCAGTGACGTCATCATCGACGCGTCTATGCCGGCGATGATCCGCGAGTCCGGGCGCATGTGGGGACCGGATGGCAAGCTGCACGATGCCATCGCCGCGATTCCCGATCGCTCTTACGCGACGATCTATCAAGCCGTGATCGACGACTGTAAGGCCCACGGCGCGTTCGATCCCAAGACGATGGGCTCGGTTCCCAATGTCGGTTTGATGGCGCAGGCGGCAGAGGAATACGGCTCGCACGACAAGACGTTCGAAATTGCCGCAAATGGAACGGTGCGTGTCGTCGCCGACGACGGCAAGGTGCTGCTCGAGCGCGCGGTCGAGACCGGCGACATCTTCCGCATGTGTCAGCTCAAGGACGCTGCGGTCCAGGACTGGATCAAGCTCGGCGTGCGCCGAGCGCGCCTCACCAACACGCCCGCGGTTTTCTGGCTCGACAAGAATCGCGCGCACGATGCGCAAGTGATTGCGAAGGTCGAAAAAGGCCTGAAAGAGCTGGATCTGTCGGGGCTCGACATCCGCATCATGGCGCCGGCCGACGCGATTCTGTTTTCGCTCGATCGCATCCGCAAAGGGCAAGACACGATCTCCGTCACTGGCAACGTGCTGCGCGACTATCTGACGGACCTGTTCCCGATCATGGAGTTGGGCACTTCGGCCAAGATGCTGTCGATCGTTCCGCTGCTGGCGGGCGGCGGCATGTTTGAGACGGGCGCCGGCGGCTCGGCGCCCAAGCACGTCGAGCAGTTCCAGAACGAAGGTTATCTCCGCTGGGATTCGCTTGGCGAATTTCTCGCGCTGGGCGCATCGCTCGAACATCTCGCGCAGACCAACAAGAACGCCAAAGCGCAGGTTCTCGCCGACACGCTCGATGAGGCCATCGGCAAGATACTAGAGTTCAATCGCTCTCCTGCACGCAAAGTCGGCGAGCTCGACAATCGCGGCACCCATTTCTACCTTGCTCTGTACTGGGCTCAGGCCTTGGCTGCACAGACCAAGGATAAGGAGCTGCAGGCCCGCTTCAAACCGCTGGCCGAAACGCTCACGAAGAACGAGGCCAAGATCAATGCTGAGTTGATCGCTGCTCAAGGCAAGCCGGTCGACCTCGGCGGCTACTACGAGCCGGATGATGCCAAAGCATCGGCCGCGATGCGGCCGAGCGCTACGCTGAACGCCGCCCTCGCCGCGCTCTGACTTACCCACCAATCCATTTCACCGTGGCCGGCCTTGAGCCGGCCATCCAGCAGGCGAGCGTCCGCGAGCCAATGAGCCTCTTGCGCCCGCAACGCGGGCGCACTGGGTGGCCGCCTCAAGGGCGGCCATGGTGATTTGTGTCTAAGCGTCGAACTGCGCCACCCACAGCGGCTTCTCGCCGTTCCAAACGCGCAGGATATTGTCGAAGCCGTTGACGGCGCGCTTCGGGAAGGACTCCAGCGTCGGTCCGGCCATGTGCGGCGTTGCCAGAACATTGTCCAGTTTCGATAAGGGCGAATTGGGATCGGGCGGCTCGGGATCGCGCACATCCAACGCTGCACCGGCGATGACGCCCGACTTCAGCGCATCCAAAAGTGCGGCTTCATCGATGACTTCGCCCCGCGCGGTGTTCACGAGGAACGCCGTCGGCTTCATCTTCGACAGAACCTCTGCGCCGAACAAATGGCGCGTCTCGTTGGTCAGCGGCACGTGAATGCTGATCACGTCGGAGGTTCGCAGCAATTCCTCGAAGGACACTGCCTTGATCCCCATCGCCGCCTGCTGCTCGGCCGAGAAGCTGGCATATTTGTCGTAATATTGGACGTGAGCATCGAAGGCCCGCGCGCGCCGCGCGACCTTCTGGGCGATGTTGCCGATGCCAAGAAGACCAAGCGTCTTACCCTCGAACTCGAATATGTCCACCTTGCGGTTGGAGCTGGCGCGCCAGCCCCCGCCTTTGACGTGGTTGGCATAAGGCACAAGGCGCCGATGCAAAGCCAGAATGGCCATCATCGTATGTTCGGCGACCGCTACGCTGTTGGCGCCGCCATTGTTGGCGACCGGAATCCCCAGCTCCTTGGCGAGCTTCAGGTTGATCTCGTCATAGGCCGCGGAAAGCACCTGGATCAGGCGGCACTTTTTGGCCGCGCGCATAACCGCATCGGGCAGCTTTCCCGGGAACACCATGATGAAGTCGGCGTCCGCCACCAATTCCATCTTCTTGGCTTCCTCTGTCGCAATGGGGACCGTGATCAGGTTGATTCCCGGAGGTGCTTTATCGAGGATCAACGGGCGGTATTCATCGCTGAGCGCGTTGATGAATACGACTTTTGGCGCGGCCATGCTCACTCCCTCGGGCGTTTGAGGCGAGCTTAGACTCGCTGGTCGCTTGATGCCAAATCTCGAAAACCTGAAGAAGACGACGCCGTAATTCGCTTTCACATGACGTGAAAGGGACCGTCTCGACCCGCGGCCCTTTTGAAAATTACCGGCACATAATTGCCGGTAAGCATGGATGTGCTCCTCTCACGGGCGCTGGGTAATCGGCATAGCCATAGCGCCGCGTTGTCCGGGATACCGGCGCGGCCGGCTGAGTGGCGTAGGCATTGGTTTGGCCTGCGTAGGGCAGCGCCGCCAGTTGAGGGTCGTAGCCGTATGGCTGTCCTGCGTCGGGCGATAGCGATGCAGTGGGTTGACCTGCGTAGGGCGATAGCGGCGCGGCAGGTCTATCAAAGTACCAATAGGGTGGTGGAACTGCATAGGCGAATGCCAGCTCGCCTGTTGCCGCTTGTGCCGTGGCGGTGGAGGGACTTGAGGCTTGCGCGGGTGCTTGGGCGAAGGCTGGTGCGGTTGCCAAAACCGAAACCAAACTCAGCACCGTCACATCGCGGTATATCTGTTTCATCGTGCTCTCCTGACGAGGATTGCTCGATGAAGGAGGCTACTAGAGCATCCCCACTGAAATTGTCCGTTGGTCTCACGTCACCGCAGTTGTCGTCCCCGGCGAACATCGCGTGAGCGATGCGAAGGAAGGGGATCCATTTGGTGAAATCCCCGCGCAACCGGCGACGAATGGATTCCCTTCCCCTCGCGATGCATCCGCATCGCCCGGCACATCGGGTTTATGCCGGCTGGAGAGCGGCCAAGCGTTGCTCGATGGCTGTCAAGGCTTCCTTGACACGCGAGCCGTCGGGACCGCCGGCTTGCGCCATGTCGGGACGGCCACCACCGCCCTTCCCGCCCAGTGCTTCGGCGCCCGCTTTCACCAAGTCGACTGCGTTGATGCGCGACGTCAGATCCGGCGTCACGCCGACGACCAGCGAAGCCTTGCCGTCGGCAACGGTGACAAAGGCAACGACGCCGGAGCCGAGCTTGCCCTTCGCATCGTCCGCCAGCGCTTTTAAATCTTTCGCCGGGACATCTTCGACAACGCGCAGCACGGCTTTGACGCCGGCGATTTCCTTGTGCGCGTCGCCCCCTGCTTTCGGCCCACCGGAAAGCGCCAGCGCTTTCTTCGCTTCCGACAATTCGCGCTCGAGACGGCGGCGTTCCTCCACCAGCGCGGCGACGCGTCCGGGCAATTCGGCCAAGCCCGTTTTCAAAACGGCCGCGGCTTGGCGCGCTGTGTCCGCTTCGGATTCGAGATAACGGCGCGCGCCTTCGCTGGTCAGCGCTTCGATGCGGCGCACGCCTGCGGCGACGGCCGTCTCCGATAGGATGGTGAAAATTTGAATGTCGCCGAGACGCCGCACATGGGTGCCGCCGCACAGTTCGACCGAATAGGGCTTGGTGTTCGCGGCGAGATCAGTGCCCATCGCAAGCACGCGCACTTCATCGCCATATTTTTCGCCGAACATCGCAACCGCGCCGGCTTCGATCGCTTGCGCGGTCGGCATCAGGCGCGTGGATACATCGACGTTCTGGCGGATGACTTCGTTCACTTCGTCTTCGACGCGCTTCAGCTCATCCAGCGTCATCGCCTTGGGGTGCGTGAAGTCGAAGCGCAAGCGGTCCGGCCCGACATAAGAGCCCTTCTGTCCCACATGCGGGCCAAGGACGTGCTTCAGCGCCGCGTGCAAAAGGTGTGTCGCGGAATGATTGGCGCGCGTCGCGCGGCGGCGTTCGACATCGACCCGCTGATCGACCGCGTCGCCAATCCTGAATTCGCCGCGCGTCACTTCGACGACATGGACGTGGAGATTGCCGAGCTTCTTCTCGGTGTCGATCACGGTACCTTCGGCGGCCTTCGTGGAAAACATAGCGCCGCGATCGCCGGCCTGTCCGCCGCCTTCGCCATAGAAGGGGGTCTGGTTGGTGACGATACGTGCGGTTTCGCCGGCCTTCGCAACATCCACGCGTTGACCGTCTTTGACGATCGCAAGAATGGCGCCTTCGGCTGCTTCGGTGTCGTAACCCAAGAATTCCGTCGGCCCGAGTTCTTCACGCAACGCGAACCACAGCGTGTCGGTGGCCGCTTCGCCCGAACCGGCCCATGCCTTGCGCGCGTCGGCCTTCTGGCGCGCCATGGCCGTGTCGAAGCCCGCAATGTCGACCTTCATGCCGCGCTCGCGCAGCGCGTCTTCCGTCAGATCGCGCGGGAAGCCATAGGTGTCGTAAAGCCGAAACGCGACGTCGCCGGGCAAGGTGTCGTCGGGTTTCATCGCGGCGGTTGCTTCATCGAGCAGCTTGAGGCCACGGGCCAGCGTTTCGCGGAAGCGAGTCTCTTCCAGTTTCAGCGTTTCGGTCAGCAGCGCTTCGGCCCGCTTCAGCTCCGGATAGGCCTCGCCCATTTCGGCGACGAGCGTCGGGACCAGCCGGTACATCAGCGGGTCCTTGGAACCCAAGATGTGGGCATGGCGCATGGCGCGGCGCATGATGCGGCGAAGGACGTAACCGCGGCCCTCGTTCGAAGGCAGCACGCCGTCGGCGATCAGAAATGACGATGAGCGCAGATGATCGGCAATGACGCGATGGCTCGCGGCGTGCGGTCCCGCGACCGGTGCGCGCGAAAGTTCCGACGAGGCCGCAATCAGATGCCGGAACAGGTCGATGTCGTAATTGTCATGCACACCCTGCAGCACGGCGGTGATGCGCTCGAGCCCCATGCCCGTATCGATGGACGGGCGCGGCAGATTCTCGCGCTTACCGCCGCCAAGCTGCTCGTACTGCATGAAGACGAGATTCCAGATCTCGATAAAGCGGTCGCCGTCTTCCTCCGGCGAGCCGGGGGGGCCCCCTGGAATGTGCTCGCCATGATCGTAGAAGATTTCCGAGCAGGGGCCGCAGGGACCGGTGTCGCCCATCGACCAAAAATTGTCCGATGTCGGAATGCGGATGATGCGGGATTCCGGCAAACCCGCGATCTTGCGCCACAGGCCGAACGCGTCATCGTCCTCGGAATACACGGTCACCAGCAGCCGGTCCTTGGCGAGCCCGAAATCCTTGGTGATCAGGGTCCAGGCATATTCAATGGCGCGCTCTTTGAAGTAATCGCCAAATGAGAAATTGCCGAGCATCTCGAAGAAGGTGTGATGCCGCGCCGTGTAGCCGACGCGGTCAAGATCATTGTGCTTGCCGCCGGCGCGGACGCATTTCTGCGCCGTGGTGGCGCGCGGGATGGCCCGCTTCTCCTGTCCCGTGAAGACGTTCTTGAACTGCACCATGCCCGCATTGGTGAAGAGCAGGGTGGGATCGTTGCGCGGCACGAGCGGCGAAGACGGCACGACCTCGTGGTCGTTCTTGCGGAAAAAGTCGAGGAATGTGGCGCGGATATCTTTGAGACTGTTCATGCGACCCTAATAGCAGCCGAGTTTCCGATCTGCAAAATGGGTGATGTGTGGCTCAGAAACGACCCTCCCCTTGAGGGAGGGTCGAACGATGGAGCATCGCGACATCGTTCGGGGAGGGGAATTTTTGGCGCACCAATCCCCTCCCCGAAATTCCCGTCTCGCTTCGCTCACCGGAAATTTCGACCCTCCTCAAGGGGAGGGTAGGCGCGTTACGCAGGGTAGCATCACAAAAACAGAAGGCGCTCTCGTCGCCGAGAGCGCCTTCGGGAGCCGTTCCTTGCCGAGGGGAACGGTTACTCTTCGGCAGCCGCCGCGTCCTCGCCGGAAGCCAAGCCCGCCGACAGCAGGCCGGCATTCGAACGAATCGCAGCTTCGATGGCGTCGGCCACGTCCTTGTTGGCCTCCAGATATTGTTTGGCGTTCTCGCGGCCCTGGCCAATGCGCTGGCCGTCATAGGAGAACCAGGAACCGGACTTTTCCACGATGCCCGCTTTGGACCCCAGATCGATCAGTTCGCCCGATTTGGAAATGCCATGGCCGTACATGATGTCGAACTCCACCTGCCGGAACGGCGGGGCGACTTTGTTCTTCACCACTTTGACGCGGGTCTGATTGCCGATCACTTCGTCGCGGTCCTTGATCGCGCCGATGCGGCGAATGTCCAGGCGCACGCTGGCGTAGAATTTCAGCGCATTGCCGCCGGTGGTGGTTTCCGGATTGCCGAACATGATGCCGATCTTCATCCGGATCTGGTTGATGAACAGCACGATGGTGTTCGACTTGGAGATCGAACCCGTCAGCTTGCGCAGCGCCTGGCTCATCAGGCGCGCCTGCAAGCCCGGGAGCTGGTCGCCCATTTCGCCTTCAAGCTCGGCCTTCGGGGTCAGCGCGGCAACCGAATCGACGACCACGATGTCCACGCCACCTGAGCGCACCAGCGTATCGGTGATTTCGAGCGCTTGTTCGCCGGTGTCGGGCTGTGAGATCAGCAATTCGTCGATGTCGACGCCCAATTTCCGCGCATAGCCCGGATCGAGAGCATGCTCGGCATCGACATAGGCGGCAACCCCGCCCTTCTTTTGGATCTCCGCCACCGCATGCAGCGCCAGGGTGGTCTTCCCGGAGGATTCCGGACCATAAACTTCGATGACCCGGCCCCGCGGCAAGCCGCCAATGCCAAGCGCGATATCGAGGCCCAGCGAGCCGGTGGAGACCGCGTCCGTTTCGACCGCCTTGTCGCGCTGGCCAAGCTTCATCACCGAGCCTTTGCCGAAGGCCCGGTCGATCTGGGAGAGCGCTGCTTCGAGCGCGCGCTTCTTCTCGTTGTTGTCCTCTTTGCCCACGACGCGAAGAACCGCTTGTGTCATATCCTGCTCCCTTATTTCACAGCGCTTTCGAAATGCGAAGGGCCGCATAGGGCCCGTCCACAGGCGCAATGTACATGATTTGTTCTCTTGCGCAAGAGGGTGTCTAATAGCCTGTTTCTATGTGGTAATTTTGATTCCGTTCTAAAATCGTTCATCACCCTGCTGAGGGGGCGTATATGTACTTGGCAAACAGGCCCCAATAGGTTGATTTCGGGGCCTATTTCGCCTTCCCCTTTCAAAGGGTGTCGTTGCCGTGGCGCAGGCGTGGTTGCCGGTCGCGCCGATCATTCAGGATGGCCTTGCGTATTGCCGACGCACTCGTTGCCGAAGCTTCGACACACTCCTGATTGCCTTGCCGATCTTCTTCTTCGATGCGTTCGGCTGACAGCGCTTCCGCCGCCATAACGAACGAGAGTTCGGCAATGCTCAGGCCGTTGCGAAGGTTAGACTTGGCAGGCAGCCCTTTGTCGGCCCGGAGCTTGGAAGCCCGGCCACCTAGAAGGTGCAAATAGACCGCATCTGTGCAGTCAGGGTAGCCGCGTCCAGTTACGCCGTGCGCCTTAAGAGTGTCCGTGTAAGCAATCCGCTGCGCCCGTGATAAGGCGCGCCTGCCTGCCCACTCATTTGCCTCCTTGGACGCGCGTTGGAGAATTTCATCGGCAAGGCTTGCATCGCCTGCCCGGTAACGAAGCCAAATCTCGCGAATCTCGATTTCAAGCTTCGGGCTTAGGTATCCGGCGTAGGCGGCGGCCAATACTGGATGGGCGAAAGTGCCGACATTGCCCCGCCCCTGTTTGGCGTAAATCACTGGATGATAAGGGCTTTCTCCCTTAAGGTCAGAATTAATGACCTTTTTCTGAAGCTCGGAAATAAGGGCTTGCGCGCCCTTCGTTACCCGCCACCGTTTTGGGGAATTTGTTTCCGGCTTCCGAGAAAGTTCCCAAAGGTCGTCCAGGCAGATATTGCCAGCGCCGTCCTCGGAAATGAGTTTCCCCCTGAGAACAAGGACACGTCTATCACTCATCGTTCAAATGCTCCTGTGTGGGACCACGATTCTCCCCCGCGAGGAACATACCGCTTAGCGGCAGAACAAGTGACTCATTTCCGGCTTGTCCACATTTTCATCAGCACGCGGACAAACGCATAAAGAGTTCTTTATGCGGAACGCTTGCGCTTCTTGGGCAGCGGTGCCGTTTGCCGTCCTCCAATTTTCTTAAGCGCTTTGTCGAATGTCTCTTCGGATTCGTCGCATTCAAGCGCGCGCGCGACAACGGCAAACGAATCTTCGGCGCGCTGCTTACGCACGCCCGGCTTTTTGGAATTTCGGCTCACTGTATTTCGCATCGGTGATCGTTATCCGCTCCGTTTCCCATACATAGACAACAACCAAAGTCGGCCATCCTCGGGATTCTGCACCATCTATCGCGTATGTGCGCGCCGAACCCGATTCGGTGATTGCCTTCCCAATCAGTGGATCGCGCGCCAAGAGCCACGTCATGGCCTCCCACACTTCGCCAGCATTGGGCCAACGCTCTAGTGCGGCCTCCAGCGCTTCATCCACGCCCTCCCCGTGAACGATGGTGCGCACTATTTGAGACCACGTTTCCGCGCTTGCTCAAGAGCCCATGTCCATTCGGCTTGATTAGGTTCACGCCCCCTCTCTTCGGCAAGGATAGCCTGCATGGGCATTTCTTCGCCCATCTTTGCTATTTCCCACGCTAATCCATGCGTGTCATCGCTGATGCTTCTAGCTGTATGCTTCAAGCAGATTTCCATGATCCAATTATCAACGATGGCTTTTTCTTCCGCCGTCAAAAAGTCTGGCGGTTTGGATACGGCCTCATAAACATCTTTCTCGTAATCGCCGGAAAATTTCTTATCTCGCCACCAGCGAATCTTGCCTTCGCCAGCCAAGTCATCGCGCGCGTCTAGCAATGCGTCCGCTGTCGGACCCCATGGGCGCTTGCGGTATATTGTGCCGGTGATCGGGCGCCCCGCACGAATGAATTGAGATGTGTCCGACTTCCACAAAATCTTATGCAGTTTGACTGAGCCAAGCTTAGCCGGGTCCGGGCACTTCCAGATTATGTAGTGCACCAGATTCTTGAACTTGGTTCTGTCAAACGTAAACGTGCGCATTCGTCGCCAACCAATTAGCCATCTAGCGCGCCCGCCATGTGGCCGACGCACTCAATCGGGTTGCCTATAATATAGTCTCTTACCCTTAGCAGAAGCTAACACCTTGGTTGCCCTCACGGAATCGTTCACGCCCAGAGCTTCACGCTCGTTATAGCGGAAGTCGAACTCCGCGAGATAACGGTGCAGATGCTTCTCACTGCAATGCTGATAGATGCCTTTCATGCCGCGTTTGAAGATTGAGAAGAAACCTTCAACCGTGTTCGTGTAAGCCGTGTCACGTACGTATTCTTCTTGGCCGTGATTGACGGTGTGGTGTGCCGCGAAATGTGCACCCGTGGCCGGATAAACACCGTGTTCGTCCGTCATAAGCTGCGATTGCTTATCTGCGTTTTCCAAAAGGATTTTCCGGATCGTGCGTTTGTTGATGCGGTCAACGTGGAATGAACGGGCCGAACCACCACGCTCAACCAAAGTCACGATCTTGCGGAAATTCTCGCGCGGCGGAGGCTGCACCCAACCAAAACCGGAAACAAACGTGGACTTGCCGCTAGGACGGCCCTTGCGCTTGCCCATGTAGGTTTCATCGGCCTCAATCACCTTGCCCTCACCACCAAGCGGGCCGGGCTTCACAGGTGCCATTGCTTCACGCAAGCGGTGCATCATGAACCAAGCGCTCTTGTACGTAATCTGAAGCGTGCGCTCGATTTGCTTTGCCGAAATGCCCTTCTTGGAGCTGCAAAGCAGAAACGCGGCCTGAAGCCATTTGTGGACGGGGATGTGGCTGGACTCGAAAACCGTGCCGACCGTGACGGTGAATTGAGCCCGGCACTCCCTGTCATTGCAGCGATACAGGCCATGGCGGACCTTCTTATCCAGGTTCGCGGCGATCTTGTGAGCGTCATTGATCGTGCCGCACTTGGGGCAGACCGGGCCATCCGGCCACAGCACGCTCTCAAGCTTGGCGTAAGCCGCTTCTTCGTTCCTGAAGTATTCCCGATCCAAAATGCTCATGGCCTATCTCCTTGATAGGCAAACTAGAGCTTGGGGATTTGTTTGTCAAGTATATAATCGCCGCTGAGGGGGCGTAAATGTACTTGGCAAACAGCCGCTGAATCTTGAGTCGCCGGAACCAAACCCAAGCTTGAGCGTTGGTGCTGCTTCAGGCGGGGGGCTAGCGCTTGTCGAATTACCAAGACGAAACGCCGCAAGAGCGGCGGCAAAGGTGTTTGCGGCAGGCCATTGAAGCTGAGGCAGAGGCCGCTCGTATGCGGGACCCCGAAAGCAAGGCCAGCCTTCTTACCATTGCCACGGCATGGCGCCGGTTGGCCGATCACGTGGCGCCAGAGCGCTAGGTTCTGCTTAGGTCGGGAACCTGACCTAACAATGCGCGTTCCTACGCATCTCCCGGGGGGCTAACTCGGGGGCAGATCGGCACAATGTGTCCACAGCAGAAGTACTGGAATTACGCAATCGTGCGCGGCGCGCACGTGAGCTCGCGCTTACCGTCTTCGATAAACAGGTAGCGGCAAACCTAAAAAGCTACGCAGAAGACTTGGAGGCTGAGGCAGCAAAGCGGGAAGCCGAGATATTCGCGTCTGTCGGCATGAACCCTCTTGTCAAAGAATCCGGCGGCCGGCCGGAAGCGATCGCGGCTATGAAGTCGGAACCGGACGCTGAGCCCGAGGGCGGATGATGTGCCGTCGCTAAGGCAATTTGCGTTTCTGACCGGCTTTCCCCACGCGAATTGTGACCGCTACAGCGCCTGATACGTATATAATCCACCATGGCTAAGAACGAAGGCCACCTTGAGCAGGCCGAACGCCACGTGCGCGAAGGCGCCCGGCGCATTGCCGATCTAGAGGGGCGCATCGACGAGTTGGAGCGCGATGGACATGCCAAAGCAGCTGCACTCGCGAAGGATTTGCTTCAGACGTTGGAAAAGACGCAGGAACTTGCCGTCGAGCATTTGAACATCGAACGCGGAATGCACAAGAACGGCTGATCGAATTTCTTTTATGTTCCCGTGTCGTTCAACGTTGGCCGCGCGGGTGCGGGCTGAGCGTCCTGCAGCACCTCTTTGACCTTGGCAACGAGCTGCTTCAGCCCAAACGGCTTGGGCAGGAAGTGCATGTTCTCGGCATTTTCTTCGTTGCGGCGGAAAGCGTCTTCGGCATAGCCCGACATATAGATGATGCGCATTTCGGGGCGTAAGCGCCGTGCTGCGCGCACCAAGGTGGGCCCGTCCACATTCGGCATGACCACATCGGTGATCAGGAGATCGATCGGTCCGGACCGGCTGCGGACGATTTCCAGACCCTGTTCGCCGCCGGGCGCTTCCAACACCGTGTAACCGCGCAGCCGCAACGCACGCGCGGCGAAGCTGCGGACGGCGTCCTCATCCTCCACCAACAGAATTGTGTCCTGTCCCGTGACGTCGCGCGGGCCGGTCTTCTCCGGTTCCTCGGCCACTTCTGCGGCCCCTGCCGCGGCCGCGTAACGCGGCAGATAGACGTGAAACGCCGTGCCCCGGCCGAGTTCGCTGTCCACGGTGATGAAACCGCCCGTCTGCTTCACCACGCCATAGACCGTCGATAGCCCTAAGCCGGTGCCATGTCCGACGGGTTTGGTGGTGAAGAAGGGCTCGAAAATCTTGGTGAGGTTTTCTTTTGGAATGCCCGATCCGCTATCACTGACCTCAATGCGCACATAATCGCCCGCCGGCATATGGCCGGTGCCGATGGGCTGCGGGGTCGCAAAGTTCACATTGGCCGTGCGGATCGTCACGACACCGCCTTCCGGGGGCATGGCGTCGCGCGCATTGACGACGAGATTCATCACCGCGTTGGACAATTGGCCTTCATCGGCCTTCACCGCCCACAGTTCGGCCTGGTGTTCGACTTTCAGTTGGATGCGCTCTCCAACCAAGCGGCGCAGCAACAGGGACAATTCGGTCAGCGTTTCCGAGAGCGACAGCACTTTGGGCTGCAGCGTCTGCTGGCGCGAGAAAGCCAGCAGTTGCCGCACCAGGCCGGCGGCGCGCACAGAATTCTGGCGCACCTCGTTGATCTCGGGGAAAGACGGATCGCCCGCGGGATGCCGCATGAGCAATAGATCGCAATTGCCCATGATCGCTTGCAGCAGATTGTTGAAGTCATGCGCGACACCGCCGGCCAATTGGCCGATGGCCTGCATCTTCTGGCCTTGCGCAAATTGGTTCTCGAGCGCCTTCTGCTCGGACGTATCGACGATATACAAAATGGCGCGGGGCTCGCCTTCCGGCCCGGGCATGAACGGACTGGCGAAGAGCTGCGCCGTGCGCGGCTGTGCCTTGGGATCGGAGGCGTAGTGAATCTCGACCGGGGCGTGGCTGACGTCTCCGCCGGCCGCCCGCCTGATCAAGTCCAGCGCCACGCCGCGTTCATCTTGGGCAATCAACCCGTCCAGCTTGGCGCCGGCGCTGTGCAAGCCGAGCGCAAAGAAACCGGCGAACACGCTATTGGCTTCCACGATCGCGGCATCGGCGTCGGTGACAGCCACACCCATCGGGGCGTTGCGGAAGAAATCGGCGAATCGGATCAGTGGCGATGTCGTCTTTTTCTCGAACACGCTGCCTTTAGGCGGCGCTGCTTCCGGCAATTTGGGGGTAAACCACCACGCGGTTTCGCCGGCGCGCAAGGAACGGACGGCGGCCGTCAGCTTCTGCCCGGATTCGGTTTCGAAATGCTCCTCCCGGGCTCGCCCCTCATTGGCGGCGCGAACGAGCCGGTAAAGCGCTGCTGCCGGTCCCTCACCTGGAAAGGCCAGTTGTGGCGGGGCCGGCGGTTCGCCTTCGCCTGCTCCGGCAAGGAAGCGATACGCGATATTGCAATCGAGCACCGAACCGTCACGGGCGGTCACGGCCCAGGCAACGTTTGAGGTTGCGGCCACAGCGGCAGCGCGGCGCGCGTCTTCGATTTCCGGGGTAGGGCGGGGCCATGCCGCAATCAGCAACAGTCCGGCGCCAATCCCCAGGATCGTCAGCATGATAACGCCGGCCCATTGCGCGGTGTCGGGCTCGAGCAAAATGACGACCGAACCGCCTACGGCCAGCAAAAAGAACAGCAGAGCGGCCAGGCGCGACGGCCCGCCCGCCTCACGCGGCGAGAAGTTGCGGCTTAACAAGCCTGCGACTTGAGTCACCGTGGGGCCCTCTTGCACCGCCTAACCTCAATTTCGCCAGAAGCTGTTCTTCTTGGCCAGCTTCATGACATAGCCGATGATCTGTGCGACCGCTTTGTAATGCTCGGGCGGGATCTCTTCATCAAGTTCGACCGCGGCATATAGCGCACGCGCCAAAGGCGGATTTTCGACGACCGGAACATCGTTTTCCTCCGCAACCTTACGAATGGTGAGGGCGAGATGATCCATGCCTTTGGCGACGCAGACCGGCGCAGCCATTTTGCCTGATTCGTACTTCAATGCGACCGCATAGTGGGTCGGGTTCATGATTACGACGCTGGCTTCGGGAACCGCCGCGATCATGCGCTTGCGCGAGCGCTCCTGGCGGATTTGACGGATTCGTGCCTTGACCTGCGGATCGCCTTCGCTCTGTTTGACTTCGTCTTTCAACTCCTGCCGCGTCATGCGGTGGCGCGCCATAAACCGCTGACGCTGATAGAAATAATCGAACGCCGCGATGGCCGCGAGGACGATCAAAGCGGCGATCAGCACCTTGATGATCAGGGTCATGGCGAGCGCGGCAACACCGGCTGCGCTCATGTCGAGCGCGGAAGCAAGCCGCGAACGCTCGGGCCAGATCGCAAAGAAGGCAGCTGCGCCGACCAAAAGGATTTTCGCCACCCCTTTGATGAGATTGACCATCCCATCCAGGCCGAACAGCCGCTTGAAGCCCGCCATGGGCGAGAGCTTCGACAGATCGGGCCTGATCTTTTCGGCCGAGAAAAACGGCCGATGCTGCAGCACATGTCCGCCAATGGCGGTCATGAACATCAGGCCTGCCGCCGGGGCGATGAGCACGATCAGCGCGAAGATGCATTTCTTCAACAGCACGGTCGCGCTGGCCGAATCGAGCGAAAGCTCGGCGGCGTCGGAGAGGAAAATCGTGAAAGTGTTGGTGAAATTGCGGGCCGCGGCTTGCGCGAAAAGGGCAAGCGCCAGTGTGCCGCCGGCAATCATCGCGAAGGTCGCGACTTCCATGCTTTTGACGACGTCGCCCTTTTTGAGCGCTTCGTCGAGGCGCTTCTGTGTCGGTTCTTCCGTACGTTGTGCGTCGTCGCGTTCTTCGGCCATCGCTGGTTACGCCCCGAAGATGCGCATCTGATCGGCGAAGTAGTCGAGGAACGCCGTCATGATGACGCCCAAGAACAGCATCAGCAGAACGAAGCCGACCAGAATATTGATGGGCATCGCCAGGAAGAAAATCTGCAGCTGCGGCATCAGGCGCGACAGGACGCCGAGCGTGACATAAATCAAAAGGCCGAACACCATGAAGGGCGCGGACAATTGTAAGCCCAGCGCGAAAGAGCCGGCGACAAGCCGAATAGCCATCTCCGCCATGTCCGCCGTGGGCAAGATCTGGTCCGGGGGCAATAGCGTGTAGCTGCCTGAGATGGCGCCAATCGCCAGATGGTGCAAACCCGTTTCGAAGACCAGCAAGGCGCCAATCAGAGAAAGAAAGGTCGACACGATCGCACTCTGCACGCCCTGTCCCGGATCGAAGGTCGTCGCAAAGGCAAGGCCGGTTTGGACAGCGATCAGGCTGCCGGCGACTTCGAGCGCGCTCATGATCAGGCGCGCCATGGTGCCGACGAGCACGCCTGCGGTCGTTTCCCGCGCGATCATGGCCGCCAATTCCATCGGTGGCGGTGAATTCGTGGGATAATAGTGCGCCGTCGCGTTCACCAAGGCGGCGGAAACGGCTAGCGCAAAAGCCAAGCGCACGCGCGCTGGCACGCCGGCATCGCCGATAACGGGGAGCAGCATGATCATGGCGCCGGTGCGTGCGAAGGTCAGCAGATATGCCAGCACTATGCCCTGCAATTGCGGCAGGATAATCGTCATGCGTGTCCGATCAATGCTGTTCCATTATGGCTGGGCGATGCGCGCTGCCACATTGTCCATGTAGGTTGCCATCGCCTCGCCGGCGAAGGGCAAAGCAATCAGAAGCACAAAGAAGATCGCCAGGATTTTCGGCACGAAGACGAGCGTCTGTTCCTGGATTTGCGTCAGCGCCTGCAACAATCCGATCACCACGCCGACAACGAGCGCGGTCAGCATGGCCGGCGCTGCAATGGTGATCAGCAGGTAGATGGACTCGCGCGCGAAATCCAAAGTGTCGGCAGCAGTCATGCTTAAATCCCTAGATCGGCATCTTCATGATGTCTTGATAGGCGGAGATCACCTTGTCGCGGATGGCGACAACGGTCTCCAAAGTCAGCTCGGCGGCGGTGACGGCATTGACGACCTGAACGATATCGCCCTGGCCGGCGGCTCCTTGCCCCGCTGCGATTTCGCCGGCGTGCATTGTGCCCACCGCGTCTTTGACCGCATGCGCGAGCGCGTCGGTGAAGCTGCCTGCGCCTTGCGCTGCGCCCGTTTGTGAACCGGCCTCGGGGCCGGCGCCTAGCCGCGCCGCTGCCTGATAGGCGCTGGTGGCGGGAACGAAACTGACAGCCATGGTCTATTCCTTATTTAGCGGCGCAGCAGGTCGACGGTGCGCACAAGCATGGCGCGCGCGCTCTCCATCACCTGCATATTGGCTTCGTAGGAACGCTGCGCGTCGCGCATATCCATCATTTCGACCAGCGCATTCACATTGGGAAGATGGGTGTAGCCTTGCTTGTCGGCGGCGGGATTGCCGGGGTCGTATTGCAGTCGGAAATCGGACGCATCGGGAACCGGGTCGCCCAGCTTGATGACATTGGAGTTCAGCGTGCGGTCGAACTCCGATGTCATGGTGGCGATGCGGCGGCGATAGGGCTCGCCATTTGCGGACGGCGATGTCGAATCCGCGTTTGCCAAATTTTCCGCGATGATGCGCATGCGGCCGGATTGGGCGCGCATTCCTGCCGCGGCAATATAGAGAGACGTGGTAAAGTCCATGGTTCAGCTCCTTTAGCCTGAATCCTCAGCCCGACCTGCCGCCAAGGGCGGTGCGGAACATGTTGACGGCCTTCTGATAGAGATTGGTCGCGGTCTGATATTGGATTTGCGTATCGGACAGCTTGATCATTTCCTGTTCGACAGAAACGATGTTCCCCGAAGGCGTACCGCCTTCGCCCCTGGCCTCTTCTTCCTCGAAGGGTCCGAGGGAACCGGCCTGAACGGCAATGTGACGCACATTGGTGCGCGCGAGATCGGCCCCGGTGCTGACCATGCCTTCGAAGTCGAGCGGCTTCATGTCATGCGCGACGTAATTGGGCGTGTCGGCGTTGGACACGTTCTGTGAAAGCACGGATTGCCGCGCCGAGAGCCAGGACATGCGTCCCGTCATCAATGAGAAAAGCGGTATGCCGTTCAGATCCATGTGGCCCAAGCTCCTCGACGCAATTGCACGTCGGGCAGGAGCATCGGCGCTCATGTTTAATCGCTGCTTAATTCTCTGGTTCAATACGGAGAAAATTTTGCCGGGTCCGTTTACGCCCGATTAAGCATGGAAAACCGAGTATGGGCTCATGGTTGCGGAAGGGCTCGGCGAAATTTGCCGGCTTCCTCATCAAATGAACCCGAAAGGTCTCACGCCCCAATGGATGTTATGGACGGCCTTCGCTATTTCGGCGCGCTTGCGCTGGTGCTGGCGCTGGTGGGCGGCGCGGGCCTTCTGATCCGGCGCTATGGCCTTCCCGGCATCACCGCCGGAGCAGGCCGCCGGCTTTCGGTCGTCGAAACGCTGATGCTGGGAAAAAATCATCGCCTCTTCATCGTGCGCTGCGACGGAACCGAACATGTTCTGGTGACGGCTCCTCAGGGCGCCAGCGTGATTTCCAGCGGGCCGGCCAAAAGAACGGATATTGCAGCATGAATTTGCCGCGTGGTTTGACGCTCTGGCTGGTGCACGGAGCGGTGCTTGGCGCCGCCGTGCTGTTGCCGTCTTTCGCCTTCGCGGCGCAAGCTGCCGGTGCTGCTGCTGCGGCTGGCGCGGGTCAGGGCCTGACGCTCGACCTGACCGGCGGCGGTCAAATGACCGAGCGGCTGATGCAGATTGTGGGTCTGGTGACGATTCTGTCGCTGGCGCCTTCTATTCTCATCATGATGACGTGCTTCACGCGCATCGTGGTCGTGCTGTCTTTGCTGCGCACGGCGATCGGCATACAGCAGAGCCCGCCCAACAGCGTGATCGTCAGTCTGGCGCTGTTCCTGACGTTCTTCGTCATGGGACCGACGTTCAACGACGTCTATCAGAACGCCATGCAGCCATTGGCGGCGCAGCAGATCACCACGGATGAGGCGCTGACGCGCGCCGAAACTCCGATGAAGAAATTCATGGCGGCCCATACCCGCAACGAGGATCTATCGCTGTTCGTGGATATGGCGCGGGCGCCTCAGCCGCAGACCGTGGAGCAGGCGCCCTTTCAGGCGATTGTGCCGGCCTTCATGCTGTCGGAATTGAAGCGCGCGTTCGAGATCGGGTTTTTGCTGTTCGTGCCATTCCTCATCATCGACATGGCGGTTGCGTCTATTCTGATGTCCATGGGCATGATGATGCTGCCGCCGATCGTGATCTCGCTGCCGTTCAAGCTGATCTTTTTCGTGCTGGTGGACGGCTGGCGGTTGGTCGCCGGCTCATTGGTCGCCAGTTACGGCGCGGGCGTCCCGCCGGGGCAATAACACCGCGCCTGATCTGATTACTGTCTGGCGTCGATCGCCTTCTGCAAACTCTCGAGGCGCGCGTTAACGCGCGTCGTCAATTCATCGGTCAGAGAATCGCCCTTGATGATACTGAAGCGGACCTTGCCGTTTATCAATTCAAGCTTGCCCATGCGGTCTGCATGCCCAACGCCCAAATCGGAGATGTTCAAGGTGAGTCCAGCGGTGAGCACCTTATAATCGTTCGGTGAAGGAACGATGTCCTTCCGCCCGCAAACCAAGCTCTCTGGATGAAAGCCCTGATCGCCAACGATGGAATATTTATCGGATCTTTCGGTCAGCTGAATGACAGTTGTAAATCCCTTGCTGAGATAGAATCGCTTCGGCGTTTCGTCCGCCTTTGATGAAATGACTGAACATTTCTCGTCAAAACCCGCAAAGAAACGCGCTGCCGAACCGTCAATGCCAGCATCACCCTGATCGACGGCCGCCACATGATCCTGATCTATGCGCCACGTCCTGCCGTCATTGGTCCCTATGTGAATCAAGGTTTTGTAATTCAAGCTTGCGAAAACGTGGGTTTCATTCGGAGTCAGTGAAACGATGTGCGTCGAAAGCACGCCCGCCGGCTCAGAACCCCGCGGAATGTTTTTAGCGCTTTCCCTCCGCCTGATCTGATCGCAACTCGTCGACAGCGCATCCGTGGAACGTATGGTTTTGCCATCCCCAGAAACCGTGAACCGGTAATGTCCACGCAAAACGACGAGATCGGCATCATTCGTTGAAGCGAGCGCCCATACGAGCCAGCCATCTCCTTCAGGGTCCTTTAACGCCACGGTGTTGTAGCGGTCGGAGCACGGCTTTTGGATATTCTTAAGGGCCAGCATTCGCGCACTGTATTGCGCGAGTTCGTCCTCGCGGAGTGCGCGATCGGCAGGCGTCGTTAGGGTCGGTTCAGTGCCTTCGGAGAAGATTACGTCGTAAAGCGCTTCAGGTCCCTTATCGCCGAGACGGATGAATCGGACCACGTTCTTTCCGTCCTGGGTCTCGGTGATCCAACCGCGCATGCCGTCGCGAGTCAGTCCCCGCTCGCCGCCACGTTTGGCCAGCGCCACATCCGTGGCTACCCACGCCAACTGATCCTGTGCGTAGATTTCCCGGCCTAATCGTTCGACCGTCGGCATATCGAATTCGCGAATTTTGGGGAGAGGTTGAGGCCGCTGCGCCGCCTCGGCGCCTGTCGCGATCAACAGCAGCCCAGCGATCAGAAAGCGCCGAGCCAGACTGGACTCCATGCACATGGCACCCTCGATGTTCACGTCCAATGAGCCTAGCTTAAGCAACATCATGCGCCCATCCTTAAACTGAAGGATACAGCGGGCTGGACGCGCAGATGGGTCGCGTAAATTCCGCTCACCACCTGCGGCTCATGCGCTTGTTGCGGGCGATTTCGCCTGGGCTGAGCGATTCCGCCAGATAAATCGCGCCGTCGCGCTCTTCGATTTTCAGCCGGTCGAGACCCTTGCCCAGACATGGCCCGCTGTAGCACGCGCCCGTGGCAAGCTCGAACCGCGCGCCATGTCCTGAGCAGACCACGAAGCGCTTGTCTTCGGTCAGGAAGTGGTTGGGAAAGGTCTCGAGCGGAATGTATTGGTGGGGACAGGAATTGATGTAGGCGTGACGCGTGCCGTTCGTCTGTACAATGACGATATCCAGTTCTTCGTCGCTCTCTTCCAGCACCACGTTGAAGGTCCCGGGATCGGCAAGCTGATCGATGCGGCAGAGAAAGACTCCGCTCAAAGGCCACCCATCTTACAGATACGCTTCCATTCCTCAGGAGTGACCGGCTGTACCGAGAGCCGCGAATATTTCACCAGCACCATATCGGCAAAGGCTGGATCGGCTTTTATCGCGGCAAGCGTGACCGGCTTGGGCACATCCTTTACCGCTTTGACATCGACCAGACCGAAGCGCCCGGTCTCATCGGTCGGGTCTTTGCGGTATTCCCCGATGACTTCGACAATGCCGACGATCCGCTTCTCTTCGCCCGTGTGATAGAAGAAGCCGAGATCGCCTTTTTTCATCTCTTTCATGTTGCGCGCGGCCTGCCAATTGCGCACGCCGCTCCACGGCTCGCCCTTGGCGCCGCGCTGTTTCTGCATGTCCCAGGAAAAAGTTTCGGCCTCGGTTTTGAACAGCCAATACGCCATGCCCATCACTCCGATTTGAGCGGCCGCGCCAGCAGGCGGTCCGCCGCCTCGCGCACCTGAATGCGTCCCGCAAGAACATCGGCGACGGCTTCCGCAATGGGAAGCTCCACGCCGTGGCGAGAGGCGCGCGCCACCAATGCCGGCGCGGTGGCAGCGCCTTCCGCCAGCGGCCGTCCCGGTCCTGAGGCGTCTTCGAGCCGCGTGCCTTTGCCCAGCGCGACGCCGAGCGAGAAATTGCGCGAGCTCATGCTGGTGGCTGTGAGCACAAGATCGCCCAATCCCGACAATCCCATCAGCGTCTCGCTGCGCGCGCCCAGCGTCGAGCCCAGCCGCAGCAGCTCGGCAAAGCCGCGCGAAATGACGGCCGCCCGCGCGCTCTCGCCCAAACCGGCGCCGTCAACCATGCCGCAAGCAATCGCATAAACGTTTTTCGCCGCGCCCCCGAGCGCCACGCCGCGCACATCTTCGCTGACATAAGGTCGGAACCACGCCTGGCCGAGGCTTGCCTGCAGCCGGACGGCTGTGCTTTCGCGCGCGGCTATGGTCACAGCCGTGGGCAGCCCGAGGGCGACGTCGCGCGCAAATGACGGGCCGGAGAGGATGGCCGGCTCTGCGTCGGCCAAGACTTCATCCAGCACTTCATTGACCAGCAAGCCGCTGCCGGTTTCGATTCCTTTGGCGCAAATGACCACAGGCGTACCTGGGCGCATGGAGCCGCGCATCGCAGCCAAAGTGGTCCGCAAATGCTGCGCTGGTGTGACCAGCAACACGGCTCCAGCCTGCCCAGCCCGGCTCAGCTCGCTGGTTGGCTCAAGCCCTTCCGGCAGCTGCACGCCCGGCAGAAACATGCGGTTTTCACGGGTGCCGCGAATACTCTCGACGACCTCGGCTTCTCGCGCCCACAAGAGCACCTTCGATGCGTTTCCTGCGGCAACGATAGCGAGCGCCGTGCCCCAGGCGCCCGCACCAACCACCGCGATAGAATCGTAAGCGGCGGCGCTGTTACGGTCTGGATTGGGCGAAGAGGGCATGGAACGGGGCTCGATTTGGTGAATTATGGGCTAGTGAGTCCGCGGCTGGGCGGAAGGGCATCATGCCGTCCCTTCTTTCCGCCATAAAGTTTTTCTAGAAGGGTTGCCATGCCCGCTATGCGCCAATTGGTCCTTTCTGCGGTTTTTGGGGCGGCCGTTGCAGCGGCACTGCCCGCACCCTTGCAGGCGGCAGGCCCCAACTCACTCTCGGTTCCGGCAATCCGGCCGAATTTCTCCGAAACCGACCGTGCCGATCTGAAGCGCATCTCGACCTATCTCAACGCGCTCAAAAGCGTGCAAGGAAACTTCACCCAGGTGAACGCGGACGGCAGGACCGAGCAAGGGCAGTTCTATTTGAAAAAGCCCGGCCGGATCCGCTTCGAATATCAGAAACCCAATCCGAATGTTGTGGTCGCCGATGGTACGACGCTGGCCGTCGAAAACAGCTCTCTCAAAACGACAGACCGGTATCCTATCACGACCTCGCCGCTGCGCCTGTTGCTCAGCGACAACATGGACTTATCGCTCGATCCTCGCGTGAGCGCCATCAAGCGCGAAGCGGGGGCTCTCCTGGTGACCGCGCGCGAAAATTCTGGGCCGGCCACGGGAGCCATTACGCTCACGCTCGCCGATTCCGGCGGCAATCTCGAGCTGCGGCAATGGGACGTCGTCGACGCGCAAGGTGCGCACACGACGGTCGTGGTCAAAGACATGCAGCAAGTCGCCGATATTCCGGCCAACCTGTTTGTTATTCGGGATCTGAGCCCCTTCAAGCGCAACGGGCGCTAGTGTCCCGATTCCGAAATTCGCATAATTTCGATATCAGCGTTGGGCGAATTTCGGAATCGAAAGGACACTAGCTACTTGTTGAATCTAGTGTCGTTTTGGCTTCGAAGTTCGCCTCGGTACCTGATATCGGCAGAGGGCGAACTTCGAAACCACGACACTTAAGACGCTGCTTGCCGCGGTTTCAGCGGCGGCCTTACATTCACCTCCATGAGCACGCGGCTTCCTGTCGTCGGCATTGTTTGCGATCGCAAACGCGTTGGCTATCACGCCTTCCACATGGTCGGAGAGAAATATATCGACGCCGTGCGGGATGGCTCGGGCGCGCTGCCCTGGCTTATTCCGGTTCTCACGCCGCCTTTGCAGCCGGACGACATTCTTGCCCATGTCGATGGTCTGCTCTTCACCGGCTCCACCTCGAACGTTGCGCCGGTCAATTATGGCGGCCCGCCGCCTCGGCGGCACACGCTGCTCGACGAAGCTCGCGACGCGACCGCTTTGCCGCTGATGCGTGCCGCGGAAAGCGCGGGCGTGCCGGTCCTATGCATCTGCCGGGGCTTTCAGGAGCTGAATGTGGCTTTCGGCGGCACGCTGCATCAGCACCTGCATGAGGTCAGCGGTTTTACCGACCATCGCACGGGCGACAGAAAGGACAGCCTCGAGGAGCAATACGGCCCGGCGCATGACGTGCGCATCGTCGCAGACGGCATGTTTGCGGAAATTGCCCCCGAACTCGCCGGCAAGACGGTGCAGGTCAATTCCTTGCATGGGCAGGGCATCGACCGGCTGGCGCCGCGCCTGCGCGTAGAGGCAGAAGCCCCCGACGGGGCTATCGAGGCGGTCAGTATGGATCAGGCGCCGGCCTTCCTCTTTGGCGTGCAGTGGCATCCGGAGTGGCGGCACGACGAAAACCCCGTAAGCCGGGCCATTTTCAACGCTTTCGGCCGCGCCCTTCGGCTGCGCCTAAGCTAGTAAACGGTACAGCGTAGTACTTCGATTGTATTACGCTTTTGTATTACAAACCCGCGGTTCACCAAGTGCTAATGTCTATTGTGCGACAAGGCGTTAGTCGTCCTGACGAGCGCCTCGCCAATGATCGAGCCGATCCGTCTTCTTGCCTTCGCCTTTGCGGGCGCTGATCTGTTGTTCGAAGTCGACCGCGACGGGAAGATTCTTTTTGCGACCGGTGCGACGAGCGGCTTTTCAATCGCGGCAAATTTAACGGGGCGTCAGGCGACGGAATTTTTCTCACCCCCGGAACAAGCGCGCTTCACGATCATGGCGCACGGCATGAATCCGGGTGAGCGTTTTGGGCCGCTGACAATCACCCTGGCATCGGGCGAAAAGGCTTCGCTTGCGATGTGCTATCTGCCCCAAAGCGATCGTATTTCCTGCACGCTGGTCAAACCAGGCAATCGCGGGAGCATCGCAAGCTCGCCGACCAGGGACAAAGAGACTGGGCTTGTCGACCGGGAAACGTTCATCGCGCAAGCCGCTGAAAATGCGGGCGGGCGAGGCGCTGTCGCCATGGTCAATGTGCCGAACCTGCCCGACGTTTGCGCCACACTATCGTCGCAGGACGCGTCGGGGCTCATGGCCGGGATTGGCGCCAAAGTGAACGCGATGGGGGCCATCGTCGCGGCGCGTCTGTCACAGACGCGGTTTGGCGTCGTCACGGAGGATCCGCGCGCCGCCAAAGGTCTAGCCGAGCAGATTCAAAGTGCGGTGCGAGAACGAGGCCTAGACTCGCTGCAGATAGAGGAAGTTCTGCTCTCGCTCAAAGGCCGCAACCTGACGCCGGAACAGAGCGTGCTCGCGTTGCGCTTTGTCGTCACGCGCTTCACGGAAGGCAAGCTCAACAGCGCACCAGGCGGCGATCTCGCCGAAACCTTTGACAAGATGATGGAAGAGACCATCGCCAAAGCGCAGAGTTTCAACACGACCGTTGCCGATGGCGCTTTCAATCTCGCTTACGAGCCAATTATCGATCTTAGGACCGGTACCACTTCGCATTACGAAGCCTTGAGCCGCTTTGAAGAAGGCAAAAGCCCCGCCGAGCTGATCCGCTTCGCCGAGGACCTTTGCCTGACGGACGGGCTGGATCTGGCAGTGGTGTTGAAAGCCTTCGCGGTCCTCGAAAACGATCCTTCGATTACGGCTCATATTGCCATCAACATTTCCGGCCGAAGCTTCGCGAGCCCGCTTTCTTTCGGCATGCTAGCAGGACTGCTCGCCAAGAAGCGCGCGCTCGCCAAACGCGTTCTCATCGAAATGACGGAGAGCGCCGAGGTTCCCGATATTGTCGCCGCTGACAAAGCCATCCAGTCGCTGCGCCAGATGGGCTATCGCGTGGGGATCGACGATTTCGGCGCCGGCGCTGCATCGCTGCAATATCTGCACGGCTTGACCGTCGACTTCGTCAAAGTGGACGGCGGCGTCATTCAGCGCTTGGGAAAATCGCCGCGCGAAGATGCGCTGCTGAAGAGCGTGCTTGCAACCTGCGCAGAGCTGCACATTGAAACGGTTGCGGAATGGATTGACAGCCCGGAAAAACTGCAGCGCTGCAAAGATATCGGGTTCCGCTACGGTCAAGGGCGCTATTTTGGCGGCTCCCTCGCGGAACTCCCCCGACAGGCGACCACGCTGAAAAACGCCAAGCGCGAAGGCACTAAAGTCTCCTGGGGCTAAGGTCCTCCTTCACGCGCCTTCCGCTTCAGCTACAATCACCCTCCTCTACGTAAATGCCGCGCTGCTTTCCGGTGGCGTTCGACATTTCCATCTTCGAGGGATCAATGGCTCGCGCGAAGAAGGCCGCACCGCCGAAAAAACGCAATCGCACGCAATATTGGCGTGGCTTAGATGCCGCCCATCACATCCATCCCTTTACCCAGACCGAAGCGCTGAACCGCGAAGGCGTGCGCGTGATCACGCGCGCCAAGGGAATCTATCTCTGGGATTCCGACGGAAAAAAACTGATCGATGGAATGGCCGGGCTTTGGTGCGTTCAGGTCGGTTACGGCAACAAGGAATTGGCGCGCGCGGGCTGTGAGGCGCTCAACACGCTTCCCTATTACAACCACTTCTTCAAGACGACCAATCCGTGGACGGCCGAGCTTGCGGACAAGCTGACCAAGCTTTTGCCGGACGGCCATCAGCATGTGCTGTTCGCCAATTCCGGATCGGAAGGCAACGACACAGCGCTGAAGCTGATCCGCTATTACTGGAATCTGAGGCGGCGGCCGGAGAAGAAGCTGCATCTGTCGCGCGCTATGTCTTATCACGGCGTGACCATGGCGGGAGCCTCACTCTCCGGGCTGACGCCCTTGCACCCGCAATTCGACCTGCCGTTCGAAGGTTTCGCCAAAGTGCCCGCGCCTTATTGGTTCGGCGCGAAAGCGGCGGGTTACGGCGATATCGGTCCCGATGAGTTCGGCATCATTATCGCGCGCGAGACCGAAAAGATCATTCGCGGAATAGGACCGGAGCGGATCGCGTCTTTTTCCGCTGAGCCGGTACAAGGCGCCGGCGGATTGATTGTGCCGCCAGCAACCTATTGGCCGGAAATCGCGCGCATCTGCAAAGAGAACGATATTCTTCTGCACGCGGATGAAGTGATCACCGGCTTCGGCCGCACCGGCGAATGGTTCGGCAGCACGACCTATAATCTCGAGCCCGACATCATGACCATGGCCAAAGGGCTGAGCTCGGGATATCAGCCCATCGCCGCCGTGTCGCTCGGCAGCCGCATGGGCGAAGCCATCGCCAATGCAAAGGAAGAATTGGTGCACGGCTTCACCTATTCCGGTCATCCCGTCGCGTCGGCTGTCGCGCTGAAGAATCTCGAGGTGCTCCAGAGGGAGCGCATCATCCCGCGCGTGAAGAAGCGCATCGGCCCCTATTTTCAGAAACGGGTCAAAGAGACATTCGCCAAGCATCCTCTCATCGGCGAGGTAAGAGGTGTCGGCATGCTGGCCGCGATGGAATTGGTGGAAGACAAGGACGAACGGCGTTCCTTCGCGCGCGAGCGCAATGTCGGCATCATCTGCCGCGACCATTGCTTCAACAACGGGCTCGTCATGCGGGCCATCCGCGACACCATGGTGCTGGCGCCACCTCTCATTATCACGGAGGACGAGGTGGAGTTGCTGCTCAAGCGCGCCAAGCTCTGCATCGATTTGACGGCACGCGACCTAGGGGTGGCCTGATCTACGTCGCCCGCGGGTTGAGATTTGGACCACGGTGCCTATGTCTTCGGGCGATGGTGCCGCCGCGCGAATGTGGCACAAATGCGACTGTCCATTAAATACCAGTCACACTTCACAATGACCGTGACGAAAGTTGAAACCTGTGGCTTTCGTGCCTATACTTAATAGCGGTGGGACGACAAGCATCCGATCTGCATGCCCCCCCGCTCGCAGTCGGGTGACGTCCCCAAAGGTGCCGGTCATCCCCTCCCGGCACCTGGCGCGATTAGCGCGTTTGGCGACCGGCTGGCCCCCCAGCCGGTCGCTTTTATTTTGGCGGCACGGTCACCCTCCGCAAGGTCAGGTTGATTCGGCCGCCGCCGGGGATGAGGCTGCTGCTTCCAGCAACAATCCGGTCCACGCCATGAAACATCATGCGTGCCGACCCGCCGAACATCAGCACATCCCCGGAATTGAGCTTGAGCGATGCCTTAGAGCCGCGCCGCGTCAGTCCGCCAAAACGGAAGACGGCTGTGTCGCCGAGCGACACCGATAGAACCGGAGCATCGGTGGCCTGTTCGTCGGCGTCCCGATGCAATCCCATACGCGCCTTGTCTCGATAGAAATTGACGAGGCAGGCCTCGGGCAGCGCGGGATAGGCCGAAGTCTCCGCCCAAAGCTGCAGCAGCCTGGGCGGAATATTCGGCCAAGCCTCGCCTGTTACGGGATGGCTTGGCTCGTAGCGATAGCCCTTGACCTGATCCGTCACCCAGCCGAGTGGCCCGAAATTGCTCATTTCGACGGATAGGGGCACCCCGCTCCCAGGCATCCCCGGCCGATACAGGGGAGCGATGGCAAGACGGGACATTATCTCCGTAAGCAAAGCCGCCTGTTCAGACGCATCGAGCCGCTCGGGCCAATAGTGCACGCCCGGGGCCACCTGCAACTGAGGACTCATCCCGGCGCTTCGGCCTGAAAGGCTCGGAAGCTTTCGGGCATGCCTCTGGAGGCCAGAAATTCCGCAAAGGCGTGCGGCCGGTAGTCGTTTTGGGCCCACGCCCTCAGACTCAGCCCATTCGCCTGCCTTACGGCATAGGCCGGAAATTCCTTCAGCCACAGCTGGTAGGACTTTGGCCGGTGCAAATAGGGCCACCAGGCAAATTGCCCTTCCGCTTCGGCCAGCGCGGCTGGGCCTTTTCGGTCAAGAAGATAGAGGGCGGCTGCCAAGCTTGTCCGGTCCTGCCCGCCGCTGCATTTCAGGAGCAGCGGGGTCTTCGCCTGCTCAAAGGCGGCGAACAACTCAGCCAAACCCGACCGCGAGGGCAGGTATTTGGAGGACAGTTTGACGTCGAAATGCGCGATTCCCATCGCCTCGGCGGCGCGCTTTTCGTGGCGCCACCAGCTGAAATCCGGATTGGGGCCGCGCAAATTGATGATGCTCCCAAAGCCGTGCGGCCGCAGGAAAGAGCGGTAAAAGCCGAGATAAGGCTGCGCGCTGCGCGCCAGATCGGAATTTACCCAGTGCAAATGATAGAGCCGGTCCAGGACCAAAGACATAAAGTTCGCGTAAACCTCTGCCCCTTCGCTGACAAGGGCTGCCCAAACGGCAGCGCAATGGGTTGACTGGCTGACTTCGCTGGCTATATTCCCGCACCTTCCGCGCGAGACTTTGGTTTCGCGCGGCCGATTACTTTCATGTCAAGGATACGTCAGATGCTCGCGGTCATCCGCACCGGCGGAAAACAATATACGGTCGCAACCGGCGACGTGCTGGAAGTCGATCGGCTTCCTGGCGAAGCGGGCGCGTCCATTACCTTCTCGGAAGTGCTGATGGCCGGCACCAAAGCGGGTGCGCCACTCCTTTCGGGCGCCTCGGTCGCGGCGGAAATCGTCGCCCAGGATCGCGCGCCGAAGGTCGTCGCCTTCAAGAAGAAGCGGCGTAAGAACACGCATAGGAAGCGCGGTCATCGTCAGCTTATCACCCGGGTCAAGATCACGGACATCACGGCTCCTTAGTCACTTACATCACGCTCCTCGGTTAGGGAGGGAATATGGCACACAAAAAAGCAGGCGGTTCTTCGCGCAACGGACGTGACTCCAACAGTCAACGTCTCGGCATCAAGCGCTACGGCGGCGAAATCGTCCTTCCCGGCAACATTCTCGTGCGGCAACGCGGCACCAAAGTGCACGCCGGCGCCAATGTTTCGATGGGCAAGGATCACACGCTGTTCGCCACGATCGGCGGCCGCGTCGAATATCGCCAAGGCATGAAGAGGCGCACTTTCGTGTCGGTCATGCCGGTGAGCGAAGCAGCGGAATAGGCGGCTTGAGACACAAGGCCGCCAGTACTGGCGGCCCTTAATTCCAGCGAGGGAGATGGTCCGCCATCTCCCTTTTTGTTTCTCCCTCGCGTGAGAACCGTGAGGGAAAACATGTCTATCTTACTGGAAACGGAGCGTCTGCTCTTACGCCCGCCGCGAGCGGCGGATATCAGCCATTTCATTCCGCTGCTCGCCGATTTCGACGTCGCGAAGAATTTGTCGCGCGTGCCTCATCCGTACACGGAGGATGACGCATGCGCTTTCATCGTTTTGACGGCGCATGGGTGGAGGGATGGAACTGATTTCAACTTTGCCATCATACGCAAGGAGCCACCTGCCTATGTGGGGACATGCGGCATACACCCGTCGCGAAATTGGGAGTTCGGCTATTGGCTGGGCAAGCCCTTCTGGGGCCAGGGCTACGCCACCGAAGCGGCGGGGCGGCTGGTCGCCCATGCCTTTGACGATCTGGGCGCGGATGGCGTGAGCGCCGGCTGGTATTGCGACAATCCGGCCTCGGGCCGCGTTCTGGAAAAGCTCGGGCTGCGGCCGAACGGGGAGGAAGAGCGGTCCTGTTTGGCGCGCGGCTGCCGGGTGTCGTGCCACCTGGTCACCCTTGACCGTGCTACCTACATGACGCGAAAGAAGGTCTCATGAAGTTCCTCGATTCCGCCAAGGTCTACATAAAGTCGGGCGCCGGCGGGAACGGCTGCGTGTCGTTCCGGCGCGAGAAATTCATTGAATTCGGTGGCCCCAATGGCGGTGACGGGGGCCGCGGCGGGGACGTGTGGGCCGAAGCGGTCGAGAACCTCAACACGCTCATCGACTACCGTTTCCAGCAGCACATCAGCGCAAAAAACGGCGGCCACGGCATGGGCAAGCAAATGGCCGGCGCTAACGGACCCGACGCGATCATTAAGGTTCCAGTCGGCACCCAGATTTATGAAGAAGACAACGAAACGCTGATCGCCGATCTCGACCAACCCGGCGCGCGCGTGATGTTGCTGAAAGGCGGCAATGGCGGTTTCGGAAACGCGCACTTCAAGACGTCCACCAATCAGGCGCCCCGTCACGCCAATCCCGGACAGCCCGCGGAAGAAAAGACGGTCAGGCTGCGGCTGAAGCTGATTGCCGATGTGGGATTGATCGGCCTGCCGAACGCGGGGAAGTCGACATTCCTGTCGCGCGTGTCATCGGCGAAACCGAAGATCGCGGATTATCCCTTCACGACGCTCAACCCGCAGCTTGGCATGGTGCGTGTCTTCGGCACGGATTTCGTCGTGGCCGACTTGCCGGGGCTGATTGAAGGCGCGCATGAAGGTGCGGGGCTCGGAACGAAATTTCTCGGCCACGCTGAGCGGACCAGCGTCGTTTTGCACTTGATCGACGGCACGCAATCGGAAATCGCCCGCGCCTATAAAACCATCCGCGGTGAATTGAACTCCTATGGGCATGGCTTGGAGGAGAAGCCCGAAGTCGTCGTCCTGAACAAAGCCGATGCTATTCCCAAAGCGGCGCTCGCCAAGAAGCGCGCCAGCTTGGAGAAGGTTTCGGGCCAAAAGGTCGTGGTGATGTCGGGCGTCAGCGGCGAAGGCGTCGATGAGGTGCTTGCGGCACTGGCGCGCAAAGTCGAAGCCGCGCGGCGCAAGGGAAAGCGCAAAGCCGAAACCGAGCGGAGCTGGGCGCCGTGAGCAACGGTCAGATAAAGATCATCACCTCCCCCCACGCGGGGAGGTCGAAATGCCGAGAGGCCTTAGCCGCGAGGCATTTCGGGTGGGGGGCTGTTTCGGCTGAATCCCCCCACCCGAAATTGCTCGCGGTGCTCGCTCGCAATTTCGGCCTCCCCGCGTTGGGGGAGGCGATTACTGGCCCGTCCGTCGAACACCGGGATGTGTCGTGACAGACCATCTCGCCAAGGCCAAACGGATCGTCGTCAAGGTCGGCTCGGCGCTGCTGGTCGATTCCGGCGCGGGCGCGCTCAAGCGCGAATGGCTGGCGAGCCTTGCCGCCGATATCGCCGCGCTCAAACAAGCAAAGAAAGAAATCATCATCGTCTCGTCCGGTGCGATTGCGCTCGGACGGCGGGCGCTGAAGCTGAAATCCGGCGCGCTACGTCTGGAGGAAAGCCAGGCCGCCGCCGCCGTCGGACAAGTGCGCCTCGCGCAAGCCTATGTCGATGCCTTCCATGTGTACGACATTACGGTGGCGCAAATCCTGCTGACGCTGGACGACACCGAGGAGCGCCGGCGCTATTTGAATGCGCGCGAGACTCTGACGACCTTGCTGTCGCTTGGTGCGGTTCCCGTCATCAATGAGAACGATACGGTCGCCACGACCGAAATCCGCTATGGCGATAACGACCGCTTGGGCGCGCGCGTAGCCTCCATGATGGAAGCAGACATGTTGGTACTGCTGTCCGACATAGATGGTCTGTATACGGCCAATCCGCAGCGCGATACGTCCGCCAAACACATCCCCGAGGTGCGCGCTATCACGCCTGAGATCGAACGCATGGCGGAAGGTCCCCTATCGAGCACTAGCAAAGGCGGCATGGAGTCCAAAATTACCGCCGCGAAGATTGCGACTGCCGCCGGAGCGGCTGTCATCATCTCCAATGGCCATGTCCTGCATCCGCTGGCGAACATTGCCGAGGCGCCGCGCACCACGCTTTTCGTGCCGCGCGTTTCACCCGCCCAAGCCAAGAAGCGCTGGATCGCCGGCGGCCTGTCCGCGCTCGGAACGATCGTCATCGACACCGGTGCGGAACGCGCGCTGCTGTCGGGCAAAAGTCTGCTCCCCGCGGGCGTCAAGTCCGTCACCGGCCTGTTCGAGCGCGGCGATGCCGTGCTGGTGAAAGCCGAGGACGGGCGCGAACTCGCGCGCGGGCTCATTGCCTACAATTCCGAAGACGCCAAACGCCTAATCGGCCGGCGCACGGTCGATATCGAAGCCATTCTCGGCTATCGTGGGCGCGACGAGATGATCCATCGCGACGACCTGGCGCTGACGTCATTCGGTGGAGCGGTTCCATGAACGTACAGACACGAGACGGAAAGACGCTGGAAGCCGAGATGCTTGCGCTCGGCCGCGCTGCGCGCGATGCGGCCGCCGCCATGCGCGAAGCATCGACGGAACAAAAGAACCGGGCGCTGAACGCAGCGGCGGATGCGATCCGCTCCGATGCTGCGAAAATTCTCGCGGCCAATGATATCGATATGAAGACGGCGGCTGAGCGTAATCTTACGCCGGCGCTGCTCGACCGGTTGAAGCTCGATGCCAAACGCGTCGAAGCAACGGCGAAGGGCGTGGCCGAAGTGGCGACACTTCCCGATCCGGTCGGGCGCGAACTGGCGCGCTGGAAACGGCCGAACGGTCTCGACATCGCGCGTGTTGCTACGCCGATTGGCGTAATTGGCATCATCTACGAAAGCCGCCCCAATGTGACGGCCGACGCAGGCGCGCTGTGCCTGAAATCGGGAAACGTTTCCATTCTCCGAGGCGGCTCGGAATCGCTGCATTCCTCGCGCGCCATTCACGCCGCGCTGGTGCAGGGTCTGGAATCCGCGGGGCTGCCCGCGGGGGCCATTCAGCTAGTACCGACGACGGACCGCGCTGCCGTGGGTCACATGCTCACTGGATTAAACGGCGCCATCGACATGATCGTGCCGCGTGGCGGCAAAAGTCTGGTTGCGCGCGTGCAGACCGAAGCGCGCGTGCCCGTGCTCGCGCATCTCGAGGGCATTTGCCACACTTACGTGCATGAGAAAGCCGATCTCGCGATGGCGCGCAAGATCGTGCTGAACGCCAAGATGCGGCGCACCGGCGTTTGTGGCGCGACGGAAACGTTGCTGATCGACCGCTCGATTTTGTCGACGCATCTTCGTCCCATACTCGACGATCTGGCGGGAGCCGGTTGCGAAATTCGCGGCGATGCCGACGTACAGCGCGCATATCCTTCTGCGAAGCCTGCAACGGAAGAGGATTGGCGCACCGAATATCTCGACGCGATCATCGCGGTGCGCGCAGTCGATGGCGTAGAAGAAGCGATCCGCCACATCGCGACATACGGTTCGCAGCACACCGAATCCATAATCACGGAAGACAACCGCGCTGCTGAGCGATTCATGACGGCGCTCGACTCGGCGATCATCATGCACAATGCGTCAACGCAATTCGCCGATGGCGGTGAATTCGGCATGGGCGCGGAGATTGGCATCGGAACCGGCAAGCTGCACGCGCGCGGTCCAGTCGGCGTCGAACAGCTTACGATTTTCAAATATGTCGTCCGTGGCGCCGGCCAAACCCGGCCGTGAGATAAGCGGCCCCCGGTCATTACCTCCCCCCACGCGGGGAGGTCGAAATGCCGAGGGGCGCCAGCCGCGAGGCATTTCGGGTGGGGGGCTGTTTCGGCTGAATCCCCCCACCCGAAATTGCTCGCCCTCCGTACTCGCAATTTCGGCCTCCCCGCGTCGGGGGAGGCGATATGTCGGAGCGCAATTCCCGATATGACTATCCGTCCACAGAAGAATTGGGTCAGGGCGCCGGGGCCCGTCGCAGATGGGCTGCGCATCGGCCTGTTGGGCGGTTCGTTTAATCCGGCGCATGACGGGCATGTGTACGCAAGCGTACTCGCGCTGAAACAGCTACACCTGGATTACGTGTGGTGGCTGGTCAGCCCGCAGAATCCGCTGAAGGACACCGCCGGCATGGCGGACTTCGAGGCGCGGCTTTCGGCCGCCCGGCAATTCGCGCGCCATCCTCGCATCGTCGTCAGCGCCATCGAATCCGAACTCGGCACCCGCTTCACCGTCGACACACTGACAGGGTTAACGCGCCGCTTTCCGCAACTGAGGTTCGTTTGGCTGATGGGGAGCGACAACCTTCTCCAACTGCCGCGGTGGCGGAAGTGGCGGCAGATCTTCGCTGCCGTTCCCGTCGCGGTGGTGGCCCGGCCCGGAACGGCGCTCACCGCCCGTACGGCCAAAGCGGCGGACGTCTTTCGCGATGCGTATGTCCCGCCGTCTCGTCACTTTTCCGTCATGCCGCCGCCCGTCTGGACGGTCCTGGACGGCAAGCGAAACACGCTTAGCGCGACTTTCTTGCGCCGCTCCGGTCTCGCGAACGCGCCGCACCTATGGTAATTTCCCGTTCGCGGATTATATCCGCTAGAGAAGGAGTAGCTCTGCTGCAGCACAAATCGGGACTTACGTTCATCCGGTTCTCGGCAGCAGTCGGAGCTGCCTGAACGAAGGAGCCAAGACCCTGACACGTCTTTCACGCGTAGAGCTGAGTTCTTCTCCCGCCTCTGACATGCCTGCTGCCGATTCCGAGCCCACGCTGCTCGCCCGTATCCAATCCGCGCTTGACGACGACAAGGCTGAAGACCTGGTGACCATCGACCTCGCCGGGCGCTCTGCTTTGACCGACGCGCTTGTGATTGCCACCGGACGTTCGGCGCGGCACGTGACGGCGCTCGCCGAAAATCTGGCGCGGCGGCTCAAGGAATGGGGCTATGGCACGGCGCGCATCGAAGGCTTGCCGCAAGGTGATTGGGTGCTGATCGATGCGCGTGATGTGGTGGTGCACATCTTCCGCGCCGAGGTCCGCGACTATTACGACCTCGAGGGCATGTGGTCGGTGGACGAAGTCAGCCACCGCCGCCGCGCAAAAGACCAACTGGGTTCGCACGCGTCATAGGACATGCGGATCACCGTAGCTGCCGTTGGCCAATCGCGTCGGGCAGCGCCGGAACAAGCCCTTACCGAGGACTATCGCAAGCGCGCTGCTGCGCTTGGTGGGAAGCTTGGTTTCACCAAACTCGACTTTGTCACCGTTGCGACCTCGCGCGCCGCAAGCGCCTCCTCCCGCATGGAGGAGGAAGCAAAAAAGCTCAACGCGCGCATTCCTGCGGCTGCCCATTGCGTCGTTCTCGACGAAAAGGGGCGCTCTCTCTCCAGCGAAGCTTTCGCGCGGCACTTGGCGGCGCTGCGCGACCGCGGTATTCGCGATCTGGTATTTTTCATCGGCGGACCGGACGGGCTAAGCCCCGCGCTGCGGGAGAGCGCGGCTGAATCCTTGGCTTTGGGGCCGCAGACCTGGCCGCATCAGCTCGTGGGAGTGATGCTCGCCGAGCAGATTTACCGCGCCTTTACCGTACTCGCCGGACATCCCTATCACCGGGGACGAGCGGAATGACCTTTCGTTCGGTCGACAAATATGAAAGTATGACAGTGTCATATCGAGTGCTCTGACATGCCACGCAGTGCCCGCCCTATTACGGTAACCCTCGGTGAACTCCAGGAACATGTCGAAGCACGGGTGAACTCGGGTGCTTACGCCTCGGCGAGCGAAGTGATGCGCGCCGCAATCCGCGCGCTGGATCGCGAAGAAGCCGCGCTCAAGGATTGGCTACGCCAACGTGTTGACGAGGCATTCGCCGATCCTCGACCGAGCATACCGGCAGAGAAGGTTTTTAAACGGCTGCGAAAGCTTCATGCCCAACGCGTGAAAGCGAAGCAGAATGAGAAACTATAAGGTCCACTTCCTTGCTGCCGCGGAAGCCGATCTGTTTTCTCTCTACGATTATATTGCCGAACAGTCAGGGCTGGATGTCGCAGCCGGCTACATTGATCGCATCGAAGCTGCTTGCTTAGCGCTTCAACAGTCCCCGGAACGGGGAACGCGCCGGGACGACATCCGGCCGGGTCTGCGCACTTTGGGGTTCGAACGTCGTGCGACTATCGTGTTTCGCATCCGTGGAAGCGAAGTCGTGATCGCCCGAATATTCTATGGCGGTCGGGACTTTGAACGCCTTCTTCGAAGCGCAGAGGACATATAACCCGCGCTCTTAGCCCTTTCTTAACCCTAAAGCGCGAGGCTCGGCGTGGAGTGGCAGTTCTGGATTTAGCCTTTGGAAATCAAATCCACCCGCAGAGCCGATCCTGTCTCCCCCGTGAAACGGGCGGGACGCGTGGCCAATGTTGCGGGCGCCAGTTTCGCTGCCGAAGAAATCGCCGACGCCAAAACAGCCGCCGCTTTAACGGGCAGCGGTCCCATTGCCGCGGTCGACACCATCCTCGCGATACAGGGTGTTGAGGATTCAACCGACAGCCGCACGCGCGGCGTTGTGCATGGCGAGCAGCTCTTAAACCTGCTGGATGAAGTACGCGATGGGCTGCTGGCGGGAGGGATTCCGCGGGCCACGCTGAACCGTCTGGCGCTTGCGATCGCCAAGAAGCGCGAAAGCTTCGTCGACCCGAAGCTCCAGGGTGTGCTCGACGAGATCGACCTGCGCGCCCGAGTCGAGCTGGCAAAGCTCGAACAGGCCGAGCGGCCCCGGGTCTGACTTACTAACATCAAGTTTTTGCGACCATTTCTTTCTATTTGCCCGCGAGCAGGCGCGCCGCTATAACCGCGCCGCCCCTGGCAAGGGCGCGTCTGCTGCTTAGGAGAGTCCATGGCGACGGAACTGCCCCAGGGATACCGGCCGTCCGACGAAGAACCGTTCATGAATGAACGGCAGCGCGAGTATTTTCGCCGGAAACTGGTCGCCTGGAAGGAAGACATCCTTCGGGAAAGCCGCGAAACCATTCAGAATCTTCAGTCCGAGCCGACGCCGAACGCCGATCTGGCCGACCGTGCCACTACGGAAGCCGAGCGTCAGCTTGAGCTGCGTACGCGCGACCGCCAGCGCAAGCTGATCTCTAAGATTGATGCCGCGCTGCGCCGCCTGGAAGACGGCTCCTACGGTTTTTGCGAAGAGACCGGCGAGCCAATCTCCCTGAAGCGGCTCGATGCCCGTCCCATTGCGACGCTCTCGGTTGAAGCCCAAGAGCGCCACGAGCGCCGCGAACGGGTGTATCGCGACGACTGATCGCCCCGATCACCACGGCCAAATAATATCGAAGAATTGCTGACCGTAACGCGGCTGCTGCACATCCGTGATCTGGCCGCGGCCGCCATAGGAAATCCGCGCTTCGGCGATCTGCGTGTGCTTGATAGTGTTCGCGTTGGTGATGTCTTCCGGGCGCACGACACCTGAGACAGACAATTCGCGCACTTCGTTGTTTACGCGCACTTCCTGTACGCCTTGGATGACGAGATTGCCGTTTGGAAGCACCTGCGTCACGACCGCAGCCACCGTCAGATTGATGGTTTCGGACCGGTCCACCGTGCCGGTGCCGGTATTCTTGGAATCCGATCCGAGATTGACGAGGCTCGACGGATCGACCGCGTCGGGAAGAATACCTTTGAGACGGCTTTCCAAGCCGAAGAGATTCGTCGCGCCAGCGTTCTCACTGGCATTGCTCGAGCGCGTCGTGGTGTTGGCGATTTTCGCCTGATCGCCAATGTCGATCTGTACCGTAATCAAGTCGCCGATTTTCGCGGCGCGCGGATCACGGAAAAACGTACGCGAGCCGGACAGCCACAGCGAATTGGCCGGCGGCGGCTGCAGGTCGGGGGCGGGCTGCGGCACCAGCACGGGCGCGCCATGTACAATGCCGGGCGGCACGATGATGGGATCAAGCTTTGGCGCCTGGCCGATGTGATCGATCTTATCGATGGTGCTGGCGCAAGCTGACAGCAGCGATGCGGAGATCAGAACGGCGAAACGCGGGCGTATGGACATCAGAATTTTCCTTGTTGCAGTTTGGCCGCCGGGACCTGGGCTACGGTTTTTGTGCTTCCAGCGGCGCCGACTCGGACTGTGCCGGGACCGGTGATCACGGCACTGACTTGCCGATAGGACGTAGGATTGAGCACCGCGATCGTGTCGCCTTCGCCGCCTTCTGCAAGCGCGCGGCCGATCGAGGTAAGCGCGATGCCGGGCACCTCGAACACCATGGTGACGGTTGCGCCTTTGGTTACGAGCGTCGGACGCTTCAGATCGCTGGAGCGGATCACTTCGCCGGCGCGCAATGCGCGTTTGGCCTCTCTGCCAGCGACGTCCTCAGCATCCCTGACAAGCGCACCGTTGACCCTGAGTGCGGGTACGAGCTTGGTGGTCAAATCTTCATCATTGATCAAAGCCCCACGCGCGATATCGTGCGCCGGCACCACAAGTTCGATTTGATTGTCCGGCCCTTGCGCAAAGGCGCTGAACGCGATGGCGCAAAAGGCAAGCACAAGAAAGCTCTTGAGGGTCATGGCCGTTAGCTCATCTTCGACGTGATTTGCAGCATCTGGTCGGCCGCGGAGATGACCTTTGAGTTCATCTCATAGGCGCGCTGCGCGGTGATCAGATCGGTGATCTCCTGCACGGCGTTCACGTTCGACGTTTCAAGAAAGCCTTGCTGCAGCGTGCCGTAACCCGGAGAACCCGGCAGGCCGGTCAGGACCGTGCCTGAAGCGGGAGACTCGATGTACAGATTGTCGCCCATTGCCTGCAGGCCGCCGTCATTGGGAAAGCGCGCCAACTCGATCTGGCCGATCGTGTTCGGGCCGTTTTGGCCGGCCTGCTGCACCTGCACTTGGCCTTGCGAGTTGATGCTGACGGAAATCGCGTCGGTCGGAATGGCCAAGCCGGGAGCCACGATGTAGCCCTTATCCGTCACAAGCTGTCCGTCCGGAGACAGCGCGAAAGCGCCGGCGCGCGTATAGGCATCCGTGCCGTCGGGCATGGTGACGTGGAAGTACCCTCGACCGTTGATCGCAACGTCGTAAGGATTGCTTGTGGCGGCGAGATTGCCCTGATTGGTGATGCGATAGGTCGCCGCCGTGCGTGCGCCCACGCCGATCTGGATACCGGCCGGCAGCACTGTACCTGTGTCAGCGGACGCCGCACCTGGCCGTTCGAGGGTCTGATAAAGCAGATCCTGAAATTCGGCGCGCTGCATTTTGTACGCGGTGGTGTTCATGTTCGCGAGGTTGTTCGCGATCACTTCCACATTGGTCTGCTGGGCCAGCATGCCGGTCGCAGCAATGCTTAGTGCTCTCATGGTCTTGTTTCCTTACGCCGTGGGAATGTTGCCGATCTTTTCGATCGCTTGTTTCAACAAGTCTTCGCCGGATTTGGTGAGGTCCGCGCTCGTCTGGTAGGCGCGCAGGATTTCGATCATGCGCGAGATCTCGATCATCGGTTCGACATTGGATTTTTCGACCATGCCCTGGTGGACACGAGGCTGCTGCGCCGTCTGCGCAGTCTGGCCTCCGGCCTCATAGAGACTGGCGCCGCTCTTCTTCAGAGCTCTCTCGTCTGCAAATGTTACGACACGTATTTTGCCCAGCAGCTGCAGATCGGTGCTCAGTGAGCCGTCTGGCCCGACGCGCAGTTCGCCGTCTTGGGCCTGCAGCGTAATGGCGCCGGCATCGCTTTGAACCTGAAAGCCATCATCGGTGACAACCCGGCCCTGATCGTCGAGCTTGAAATGGCCGTTACGCGTGTAACGCTCGCCCTGTGGTGTCTGCACGACGAAATAGCCGGAACCGGCGATCGCCATGTCGAGCGTTGATCCGGTCGGGTCGAAGCGGCCTTCGGACAAATCGCGCGCGACTCCGCGGTCATAGACAAATGAGACGTTAACGGTGTCGCCCTGCTCGGCCTCTGTCGCGGGAACCGGGACGATGTATTCCTCGAACTGTACGGACTCGCGTTTGAACGCCGGAGTGGAGAGGTTTGCGAGATTGTTCGCGATAACTTCCATGGCCCGGTTCGTGGCCATCTGCTGCGAGAGGCCAACTAGGAAACTGTTTTCCACGGTATCGTCGCCCCCTTCTGGAGCGTCCTTCTGTTCCTCGGTTGACCCGCAGTGCACGCGCCGTGCCATGTGCAAAGACCCAGACAGAAGCGTGGGTTTGGGCCGTTTTCGGGCTGCAGCCCGGCAAGCATGGCCGGCACGCAACCGCTCCTAGGCGGCAAAAATTTCCCAAGGAAAAACCCATCCTTAACCAACCGCGCCTAAATTCGGTTTCGACAAATTTACCGATTGCGCCCACGAGTCATTGATGGCCAGCAAACCGAACAGCAAAGCGCCGCCGAGCGAAGACGAAGAGGAAGGCGAAGGCGAAGCGGCGGAAGCCGCAGACGCTGGGCCCGAGAAGAAAAAAGGCCTGGTCGGGAAGATCCTCGGACCGGTTCTTTTAATTGCGCGTTTCGCCAACCCGCTCGCGCTGCTCAAACTGCCGCGCAAACTGCAAATCATTGCCGCGGCGGGGCTGCTGCTCGTGCTAGGAGGCGGAGGGGCCGGCCTTTATTACTTCGTCTTATCGGCGCCGGAAGAAGATCCCGCGATTGCCGAAGCCGCAAGCGTCAAAACCGAACAAGACAAGCTTCCCGCTGCGGAAGCCGCTTTCATGGATATTCCCGACATCATCGTGAACATCCAGACGCCGGATTCGACACCCGCTTATCTCAAACTGTCGGTCTCCCTCGAACTCGACAAGGTCGAAGAGAAGGCAACCATCGAGCCGGTCATGCCGCGCATCATCGACCAATTTCAGGGTTATCTGCGCGAGCTACGGGTCGAAGATATTCGCGGCTCGGCCGGCGTAATGCGTCTGAAAGAAGAGTTGCTCCGCCGGGTCAATCTGGCGGCTGCGCCAACGCCCGTGCGCGACGTGCTCCTCAAAGAAATGATCGTTCAGTGAAAGTAAGCATGAATGGCTGATCCCACCGATCCCAACGCGGGCGGCGCTGCGCCTAATCCCGACGATCCGAACGCGGATTGGGGCCTTGATGCCAATGCGGCCGCTCCCGAATCCGACGTCACGATTGCCGCGCCTACCTCGGAGCGCATCCTCAACCAGGACGAAATCGACTCGCTGCTCGGCTTTGATGTCGGCGACGGCGACAATGTCGACAAATCCGGCATTCGCGCCATCATCAATTCGGCGCTGGTGTCTTATGAACGTCTGCCGATGCTGGAAATCGTCTTCGACCGGCTGGTCCGGTTGATGACGACGTCCTTGCGCAATTTCACCTCGGATAATGTCGAAGTCAGTCTCGACAACATCACTTCGATCCGCTTCGGCGATTATCTGAACTCCATTCCACTTCCCGCAATTCTCGCGGTGTTTCGCGCCGAAGAGCTCGACAATTACGGGCTGTTTACCGTCGATTCCAACCTCATCTATTCCATCGTCGATGTACTGTTAGGCGGCCGCCGCGGCACCGCGGCGATGCGCATCGAAGGCCGCCCCTACACCACGATCGAGCGCACGCTCGTGCAGCGTATGATCGAGGTGATCCTCACCGACATGGTTCAGGCATTCGAGCCGTTGGCGCCGATCAGTTTCACACTCGACCGGCTTGAAACGAACCCGCGGTTCGCTGCGATTGCACGCCCGGCCAATGCGGCGATTCTGGTCAAGCTGCGCATCGATATGGAAGACCGTGGCGGACGCATCGAAATGATGCTGCCCTACGCAACACTCGAGCCCATCCGCAAGCTGCTGCTGCAGCAATTCATGGGCGAAAAATTCGGCCGCGATTCCATCTGGGAAAATCACTTGGCGACCGAGCTGTGGTCGACCCGCGTCGAGATCGACGCGATTCTCGACGAACAGCGTATGCCACTAAACCGAATCATGAATCTCGAAGTCGGCCAGACCATTATGCTGAACGCCGGCCCGGATTCGCCCATCGAACTCCGCTGCGGCGGTGTTCCCCTCTTAAAAGGCCGCATGGGCCGCATGGGCACCTCGGTCGCCGTGCGGGTCGAAGGCGTAGCCAAGCGCAACGACGTTTCCGCGTACTGAGAGAGCCATGCTGGAATCCATCCCTGTCTCATTGCTCCTTGAAGTCACGCTCGCACTTCTGCTGGTCGCGACGCTGATGTGCTGTCTCCGGTTGGAGCGGCGGCTGAAGAATTTGCGCAAGGATCAAGATTCCCTTGTCGGGACCGTGCGCTCTCTCAATGGCGCCATTACCGCGGCGCAAGCATCGCTCGCGGGCCTTCGTGCCGCGGCAAGAGAAGCCGACGAAAATCTCGGGCGCAGAGTCGCAACCGCACGCGGCGTTGCCGATGAGCTTGCGCTTCTCACCTCCGCCGGTGAACGCATCGCCGAGCGCTTCGAAAGCGCACACGCGGCCGCACCCAGACCCGCGCCGCGGCAGACCTCCACATTTCCCGAAAGATTTCGCGCCGTCCGCTAAAGGAGCGCTTTGCCAATGCAGCCCAAAGTGAAACTTAAACCGAAACAGGCCAAGCCCGCGGAAGTGCGCCTGCTGCCGGCCGTCATTGCGGTCGGCATCATTCTGTTTGGCGTCAAAGCTGCCGGTCTTGCCTTCACCGCCAATGCGGCGCCGGCCGAGGCGGGCGCGAAACCCGCAGCCACAGCGCCCGCGAAGCCCGCCGCGCCCGCAACGGCAAAGGCAGACGCCGGCAAAACCGATCCGTTGGCTGCCATCAATGCGGCGCTGCCGGTACCGGCAAAAACCGGGAAAGCTGCCGCCGAACCGAAAAAATCCGATCAGTTGGGCGAGGATCTTGCCACGTCCGGCATCAGTGCGGCCGAGATGGATGTTCTCACCAGCCTTGCGGACAGACGTGACGTCCTGGAGCAGCGGCAGCGCGAGCTCGACCTGCGCGCCAACATCATCCAGGCGACCGAAAAGCGCGTCGATGGCAAGATTGCCGAATTGAAAACGCTGCAGGCCAAGATCGAAGCTCTGATCGGCCAGCGCGACGCCAAGGAATTGGAGCAGCTCGACGGCTTGGTGAAAGTCTACACCGCGATGAAGCCAAAAGACGCAGCGCGTATTTTCTCAGCGCTTGACGATAATGTGCGCCTTGGCCTCGCGGGCCGCATGAAGCCCGATGTCATTGCCGGCATCATGGCCTCACTTCCCGCCGACGTGGCGCAGAAGCTGAGCGTGCAGCTTGCCAACCGTTATAAACTGCCGGCTGAAATGGGTGCCGCTGCGGCGGCAAGTGCGCCGGCCGCGCCCGCAGGTCCGGGCGGCTGATTCTCTCATGCTGCGGCGGGCAGGACTTGCATCTCTTGTCGCGCTGGCGTGTTTCGCCGGCGCAGCAAGCGTGCTTGCGGCCCAAGCTCCAACACCTCCTCCCGCTCCTCCCGTTGCCGCACCGCCGGCCGCGCCCGTTGCTTCCGCAACGCCGCCGGCCGCGCCAGCCGCAAAGCCGCCCGCTACGCCCAAAGCGGACACCGTCACCGTCGACACGACTCAAGGCTATGCGCGCATACTTTTCACTTTCGGCACGCCAACGCCCGTAACAGCGCAAGTCGCTGACGGCGTCGTCACGATCCGTATCGGCCGCACGGTAACAGCCAATATCGACACCTTCACCGAAAGCCTTGGTCCTTATGTCAGCAGCGGACGGCGTGACCCCGACGGGCTGACCTATCGGTTCGCGCTGAAAAATCCCGTCGCGCTGCACACCTCGACGCAAGCTGCGCAGACCGCTGTCGATCTTGTGCCCGATAGCTTCAAAGGCGTGCCGCCCGATCTGCCGCCGCCGCCACCGCCGCCGAAGCCCGACCAGCCCGATGTTACGAATTTGCCGGTCGTGAAAATGCGCGTCGGCGAATATTCCGATCACACGCGCCTGGTGTTCGATTGGCCCAAACCCGTCATCTACACCGTCTATCCGGGACAGGCGCGCATTTCCGTTCGCTTCGAGGCGCTGGCAAAACCGGACTTCTCGGTGCTGCAGACGCGTTTTCCCGCTTGGGTGAAGAGTGCAGGTTGGCATATCGACGGCGCTTCTACGGTCGTCGATTTCGACACTGATGCGGAATCCGCATTCAAGGATTTTCGTGAAGGGGCCAAAGTCGTCATCGATGTCATGGCGCCCAAAACCGATGCTTCGGCTGTCGCGCGCGCTCCCGCGCCCACTGCGCCGCAGCCCAATCCGCCGCCAAAAGGGTCCGACGCCGCTGCTGCTTTGAAAGCCGGCGCGGCTGCTGCCGCGGTTCCTCAAGCAGCACCGCTTGTGCCCGCCCTAACCCAATCGGCGAATCCGAGCGCCGAACTGACGCGCGATGGCGCCGCCTTGCATTTTCCGGCCGCTCGTGGCCGCGCTTCGGTCATCTTCGTTCGCGGCGATGTCGTGTGGATCGTCCTAGACGGCCATCCGGCGCTGGACGCCGCCAGCATGCTTGCGCCGATCGCCTCAATTCTCACGCGCGCTCAAGCTGAGCAAACCGCCGGCGCACTGGTTCTGAAACTGTCGTTCAAATCCCCGCTGCTTCCGTCCGTGGAAGAAAGTGAAGCCGCGCTCGATGTTCATTTGACCACGGGGGCAATGGCGCCACCCGGCCCGGTCACGCTGACGCGCCAAGGCGCAGACGGGCAGACAACGCTAACCACGCTTTTGCCCGGCGCGGTGCATGTGCTGCAACTCGCGGATGCCGACGCCGGCGATCATTTGCTTGTCGTGCCCGCACGCACAGGCAAGGGTGTGCTGACGCCCAAGCGTTTCGTCGAGATGGAGGCGCTGCCGACAGCGACTGGACTTGCCGTTCTGCCTTTCACGCAGGATTTGACGGTCCAAGTGCAAAGCGAGCTCGTCACGATTGCGCGGCCGAAAGGCATGGCGCTCTCTGCGGCTTCAGGCGCCAGCAACGAACCGGTCGTGCAGATGCTGACAAGCAAGCAAGGCCCGGCCTTTGTCGATTTCGCGCAATGGGGCAAGGCGAACAGCGCAAACGTCGTGCTGGCGCAGCGCGATTTGCGGGCTGCCATTGCAAGGCTTCCTGAGAGCGAAGGAAACAAAGGACGGCTTCGCCTCGCACGATATCTGCTGGCGCAAAATCTGGCGCCGGAGGCTCTTGGCGTTATCGAGCAAATTCAAGCCGCCGATGCGAAGCTGATCAACGATCCAGGCATGTCGGCTATGAAGGGCGCGGCGCAATTTCTCATGGGCCGCTATAGCGATGCCCGCGCCTCGCTGTCGTCAAGTGCGCTCGGCGCCGATCCGCACGCTGCACTCTGGCGCGGGATGGCCGAAGCCAAGCTTGGTGATTTTGCCAGTGCCCGCCATGACCTCGCGGCGTCGCAAAGCGTCCTGCGCTACTATCCCGACTGGGTTCAGACGCGTGCGCGGCTAGCGCGGGCGGAAACCGGCATAGCGCAAGGCGATCTAGCCAGCGCCAACGATGCGCTTGATCAGCTCTCGCCGGCGCTGTCCCCGCGCGAATCCGTCGAAGCGAAACTCTACGAGGCCCAACTCCTCGGCGCACAAGGTCACATCAACGAAGCCCTCGCGCGGCTGCGGACGCTCGAGCGCACCGACTATGCGCCGATGGCCGCGCGCGCCACGTATGCCCGCATCGACACGGAGCTTGCGGCGAAAAAAGGCAAACCGGCCGAAGCCATCGCCACATTGGAGAGTCTTCGCTACCGCTGGCGCGGCGACGATCTCGAGCTGAAAACCCTGCGCAAATTGGGCAGCCTCTATTTCGCGCAAAACGATTGGCGCAATGGTCTGGGCGTGCTGCGTATCGCCGCTCTGAACTTTCCAAATTCCGAACTCGCCCGCAGCGCCCAAGACGATATGAGACGTGCCTTTGCCGATCTCTTTCTCGCCGGCAAGGCCGACACCATGCGCCCTGTGGATGCGCTCGCTCTGTTCTACGATTTCATCGAGCTGACGCCCGTCGGCCGTGACGGCGATGACATGATCCGCCGTTTAAGTGACCGGCTCGTCTCCATCGATCTTCTCGGGCCCGCCGCTGAATTGCTGCAGCACCAGGTCAAGGAACGTCTCGAAGGCGTTGCGCGCGCTTCAGTCGCGACGCGTCTTGCCATGATCTATCTGCTCGACCACAAGCCAAAGGAAGCGCTCGCCACCATCAACGAGACGCGCCAGACGCGTCTGCCGGACGACGTCAATTCACAGCGGCGTTTGCTCGAAGCGCGCGCCCTTGCCGGTCTGAAGCAATACGAAGCCGCCATCGATCTGATCGCCGATGATGATTCCGGCGAGGCAAGCCGGTTGCGCGCGGACATATCCTGGGATTCGGCCAATTGGACCGTCGCCGGCAACAAGGCCGAAGAGGTCTTGGGCGACCGTTACAATGTCAGCGGACCGCTGCTGCCGGAAGAACGCGCCCTTATCATGCGCGCCGCAGTGGCCTATTCGCTGGGCAATGACGAAGCCGGCCTCGACAAGTTGCGTCAGCACTATGCGGAGAAGATGACGGCAAGTCCGGACGCAAAGGCCTTTGCTATCGTCACTGAACGCATCGACCGTCAGGGCGTCGCCTTCCGCGATCTTGCGAAACAGATCGCCTCAGTGGACACGCTGCAAGCCTTCATGGCCGATTTCAAAAAGCAAACGGCCGCGGCTCCGAAAACGGCAAGCAATTAGGCGAGTAGCGATTGCTATTCACTACTTCGCCAAATCACCGAACGCTTCGATCACCTTGGCGTAGATGTCCCGCTTGAAGGGGACGGTCATACCCATCAGATCGCCGACCTTCGCCCATTTCCAGTCCGAAAATTCCTGATGCGGCGTCTTCACGTTGATCTCGCTGTCCTCGCCTAAGAGGCGAACCGCAAACCATTTCAGCCGCTGCCCGCGATAGCGTCCGTTCCACGCGACACCAATCAGATCGTCGGGCAAATCATAAGTCAGCCAATCCGGATGCTCGCGCAGCATTTCGACGTGGTTGGTCCCGATTTCCTCCTTCAATTCCCGCCGCAGGGCCTGCTCCGGCGTTTCGCCTGCATCGATGCCGCCTTGCGGCATCTGCCAGGCTTCGAGACTCTGATCGATGCGCTTGCCGACGAAGACTTGCCCCTGCCGATTGAACACCATCGCGCCGACACAGGGCCGATAGGGAAGATCGTTTGGTGATTTTGCTTTGCTCATCTGGCGAGTGAAGCACGCCGCTGCGCCTAGGGAAAAGCGCTACTCTGCCGCAATCACGGCTTGTGGACTGATGGTGGCCAGCACCCCGTCAAGGTCCGCAGGATCGATAGGTTTCGTCAGGAACCCGTCCATGCCGGCGTCGAGGCAAATCTTGCGCCCCGTGTCCACCGCATCGGCTGTCAGCGCGAAAATCGGGACCGGCTTGGCATTGGTTTCGGCTTCCGCTTTGCGGATGCGCTGCGTTGCTTCGATGCCGTCGCAGCCCGGCATGTGCAGATCCATCAATACGAGATCGAACCGCCGCACCGCGCAGGCTTCAGCCGCAGCATCGCCGGTGGTCACGAGTTCCACGCGATGGCCCCGCCGCCGCAACAACTCCCGCGCGAGCAGCGCATTGATCGGATTGTCTTCCGCAACCAGAATCGAAAGTTCGCTCCCGGTTTGCGGCTGCTGCACAGGGCTGGAGGTAACCGGTGCTGCAACAACAAGCTCCCTCTCGCCGGCAAGAATCGCTACCAGGCGCTTCTCCAGCGATTCCTGGCGCACCGGTTTCATCAGATATCCGCCGATGCCTTTCTCTCCCAACGTCCCCAAATGGGTCCGTTGCGCTGGGGACAAAAGCGCAATCGCGGGAACGGCAGACGCGCGCATATCGCGAAGGGGCTGGCTGCCGGTGTCGAAGAGAATGACGTCGGTTTGTTCGTTGCCCGAGCCAAGCTCGGTCCAAACGCCGCCGGCAGCGGCGATCTGCCGTTTCAATCCGGCCGCAATGACGCCCGACACATTGAGCAGACCGACACGCTTGTTCTGCAAGGGCAGACTCGCCGAACGGACCTGCCATTCCTCGATCGGCAGCTTGACCCAGAAAACGCTTCCTTGCCCTTCCGTGGGGCGAACGCCGATCGTGCCGCCCATCGCCGTCACCAGGCGCCGCGATATGGCAAGTCCTAAGCCGGTCCCTTCGAAGCGCCGCGCGTGCGAGGAATCGGCTTGCACGAAATCCTCGAAGATCGCCGCGGCTTTCTCCGGCGGCACGCCGATCCCCGTATCGCGAACCGAAAAGACGAGCGCTGCGCCTTTGGTGTCGCGCTCGACCGAAGCGGTGATCAGAACGCCCCCCCGTTCCGTGAACTTCACGGCATTGCCGATCAGATTGGTGAGGATCTGTCGTAACCGCATGCCGTCGATTTTGATCTGGTGCGGCACATCCGCATCGACCGCGGTCGCGATTTCGATGCCTTTGGCATGAGCGCGTGTCGCCAGAAGCTCGGCGACACCTTCTATCAGCGGCCGGACAGCCACTTCGCTCAAGTCCAGCGTCAGCGCCCCCGATTCGATCTTGGAGAAATCGAGAATGTCTTCGATGAGCGCCAGCAGCGACAGGCCGGATTGGCGAATCGCCTCGGCATAGGTCTTCTGATCGGGCGTGAGCGGTGTTTCTACCAGCAGCCGCGCCATACCGAGCACACCGTTCATCGGCGTGCGGATTTCGTGGCTCATGGTCGCCAGGAAATGCGATTTCGCGCGGCTGTTCTCTTCGGCCTTGTCGCGCGCCTCGGTAAGTGCGGCTTCGCTGGCGAGCAGGCGCGTGTTCATCACTTCCAGCGCCGCAATGGACGCCTCTAGCTCGCCGGTCAGGCGCGTCAGCTCTTCGGCGCGGCGCTCATGGCCGGCGGCACGGCGCCGCAACAGCAGCAGGGCAATCAGCAACAGGCCAACGCCGACAAAGGCGCCCGCCATAACGACCTGCGCGTCACCAAACCTTAGAGGACGTAACCAGAAGGCGTGCATCAGCACGGCGCCGCCCGCCGCTACGAAAAGAACAGAAAGGATGAGGGTGAGGGCGCGCTTCATCACTGTTTTTCCGCCGAGACCTTGCGGTTTCGCCGTTGATATTTCGTTAGCGAAAATCGTCAGAGCTTTAACTGGCAGGTAAGCACCGGCTGTCATCCAAGCGTCGCGTGACGATCCTCAAATACCGCGGGGTAAGTGCGGTCTGTCATGCAACCGTTGCATGACTGTCATTAAACGTTCGCAAAAGATTGAGAAGACCGTCACACGGATGAATCGTTTGGCTTTTTCTCGTCCCGACAGCCCTCTCATTGACAGCCGAGCGCCTAAACCAAGGAAGCCTTGTTCGATGAAAAAGACGGCATTTCTTTCCAGCAGTGCTCTGTTGCTTCTGCTGTTTTCCGGGACCGCTCTGGCCCAACAAACGCTGGAAGACCGCGTTCGCGCGCTCGAACAGAAGCTGGGAGTGCCGGCAGAAATGCCCGGCGACAATCGCAGCCTTGAAGACCGCGTCAAGGCGATTGAGGCCGCGCTTGCGAAACAGAGCGAGGATGATCAGGCGGTTCGCACGCGCGTCTCGACCCTTGAGCAGCAGGTGGCGGAGACGACTCTCAGTATCGACAATTCGCGTCCGACGATTGCGAGCGCCGATGGCCGTTTCACCATGTCGCTCCGGGCGCGCATCCAGTTCGACAGCGCTTTGTTCAATCAGGACAGCAACCTCGGCGCCACCAACGTCCAATTCAAGGACTTGGCGTCAGGCTCTATCGTTCGTCGCTTCTATTTCGGCGCCGAGGGCCGCGCCTTCCGCGACTTCTGGTACGAATTCCGCATGGATCTCGGCGGCGCCAATGCCGAAGGCAACAACGCCGTCGTCAATCTGGCACGCATTGCCTACAACTGGGGCGACATCAGCAATCCGACGGCGCGTCACTTTCGTTTCAACGCCGGTGTAATCCAGCCGCTGTTTACCTACGGCGACTCCGTCTCGTCCTCATCGACAACGTTCATGGAACGCGGTGACGTCGTGAATCTGGCGATTGCCGGTTATGGCGGCGACGATCATCGCCGTGGCGCCGAACTGACGTTCCAGCAGGTAGACATTTTCCAGCCCGGCGACAATCTTGTCTTATCGGCTGCGTTCACGGGTCAGCCAACAACACCCCCGGCAGGCGCTCCGACGAACACCACCGATGAAGGCACGCAAATCATTGGCCGCGCTGCGTATCGTTTCTGGTCCGACGGATTCTCCAATTTTCAGATCGGCGGCAACTTCGCACACATCATCAATATGACGGGCACCGCATCGCCCGGTGGTGCGCGCACCCTGCCACTGCAGGACCGTCCGGAAATCCGCGTCGACGGCAACCGTCTGGTGAGCACCGTCAACAGCACGCTGCTTGGCACGTCAACCACTGCGACCAACATCCCCGAAAGCGGCGGCTGGCTGTGGGGTTTGGAAGGCGGCGGCAATTGGCGGAATTTCTTCCTCTACGGTGAATACATGCAGTTCGGCATGAACCGCGATGTGATGTGCACGGGTTGCACGCCCTTCGGCGGCACGGCAGGGGTCAATCCCGGCAATCCGCGCTTCACCGGCTGGTATCTCGAAGGCAGCTGGATTCTCACGGGCGAAACCAAGACCTATCAGGCGTTCGGCACCAACAACGAAATGGCGACGTTCAACAATCCGCGCGTCGTCAGGCCGTTCGATTGGAACGCGGGCTCATGGGGCGCATGGGAAGTCGCAGCGCGCTACAGCGATCTCGATTTGAATTGGAATGAAGGTCAGCTCGGGCAGACGCCAGCGCAGGCTCCGGTCGGCGGCGTTCGCGGCGGCGAAGAGCGCATCGTAACGCTTGGGCTCAATTGGTACATGAACAACAATGTGCTCATGCGGTTCAATTACCTCATCGCCGACGTCCAAAAGCTCGGATTCATCACCGTCGGCGGCACGACCACGCTGCAGGAAATCGGCCAGGATTTCACCGCCATGGGCGTGCGCCTGCAATTCACGAACTAAGAACGACCGCTTGATAAATGAAAAAGGGCCCCGCTTTTGCGGGGCCCTTTTTCTTTGGCTATGCTGACGTCAGAAGCTTGGGTCTGACATCACATGGCGTGGAACGCATCGCTGGATTGGGCCGAGGAAGTCTTTGCGCTGTGGATTGTGCTGCCGCCCGTCATAATCGGCGTCGCACTGCTCTGGTACTTCGCTCCCCGCATCGGCAGGTAAGAAGGGGTTACACGAAGATCACGAAGGAGCCCAAAGGACACGAAGATTACTTTGCGGGCGAAGAATTCTCTTGGTGACCTTCGTGTTTCCTTTGTGCCCTTCGTGTAACCCCTTTTTGTTTTATCGCGCGTATTTGCCGACGATGCTTTGACCGCTCAGCGCGTGTCCTTTGATCGCGGCATAGACTTCGTCGCGCGTCATCCCCGGCTTCAGTGCGCCCGGATCGAGATCGGTCGCCACCACCGTGAACAAATAATGATGCAGCGCTTCGCCGACCGGCGGGCACGGACCGATGTAGAGCGCGTTGTCGCGCGTGCCTTTGCCACCGGTGAAATTGTTGGAGCCTTTGGTGATCTCGCCCTCGGCCAAGCCTTTGACGCTGGCCGGGATGTTGTAGCCGACCCAATGCGACACGCCCTGGCCCAACAAGCCGTCGGGATCGACCATGAACACGACGAAGCTCTTGGTCTTCTCCGGTGCATTCGCCCAAGCAAGGGCCGGCGACACATTGTCTCCGCCGCACATGCGCATCGGGTCATCGGCTGCCTGTTTTTTGGTCAGCATCCCGCCATCCGTGAACGTGGACGAACTGACGGTGAACGGAGCCGCGGCAGCAACGCCGGCCATGCTCAGCAAGGCTGCGGTCATACAACTCGTGCCCAATTTCCAGGAAGCCATGCGCATGTTCAGCCCTTTCGTTTCGCGAGCGGAAACTACCATCGGGCAAAGGTTTCGCAAATCGGCGAAGGCGAAGATTGCATGTTCGCCCATGGCTTCGCGCGACCGAGATATGCTATCTCTTGCACCGGATTTCCGTGGCGGCGCCCCGCCCCGATCCATGGTTCGGACCTTTTGAGGGAGACGATAATGCGTGCCACCAGACTCTTGACCTCTGCCATTTTTGCGTCGGTCGCCGCGTACGGCGTCGCATTGGCGGCAGAAGCCATGCCTGCGAGCGTCCATGCCATGAACGGCATCTTGATGGATGCCAAAGGCATGACGCTTTACACCTGGGATAATGACAAGGAAGCCAACAAGTCCTCCTGCAACGGCATGTGCCTGATGAACTGGCCGGCGCTCAAGGCCGAGGCCGCCGACAAGGATATGGGAGATTGGAAGGTCATCACCCGCGACGATGGCAGCAAGCAGTGGGCCTATAAGGGCAAGCCGCTGTACTACTTCGTCATGGACACCGCCGCCGGCGAGAAGAAGGGCGACGGCCGCGGCATGGTCTGGCACATCGCCAAGCCGTAATCCTCACAGATTTTTTCGCAAAAGGGCGCTGGCAGGCTCACTACCGGCGCCTTTTTCTTTGGGTTTTCCGGCGGCTTACACGGGACTGTCATAAAACCTTCGCCAAAACGTGACATCCGTTACATGCAGTTTTGACGTTACGGCGATAGCGCAATGAGGGCCGAAAGCTGACGGCTGCGCCCCGCCTAACCAACGGAAGAGGACCGGATGAGGCCTATCAAAAAATTGTCTTCAGGTGTCATCGCGTTCGCGGCCGCGCTTTGTATCGCGACGGGGACTTTGGCCGCGAATATTTCCGGGGCAGGGGCGACCTTTCCCTTCCCGATCTACGCCAAATGGGCGGGCGCCTATAAAGGCGTTTCGGGCAACAGCCTGAACTATCAATCGATCGGCTCCGGCGGCGGTATCAAGCAGATCGAATCCAAGACCGTCACCTTCGGCGCCAGCGACATGCCGCTGACCACGCAGGAGCTCAATCGCTACGGTCTGCTGCAATTTCCCACCGTGATCGGCGGCGTGGTGCCGGTCGTGAACATCCGCGGGGTCGCGCCCGGCGCCCTCGTTCTCGACGGACCCACGCTGGCCAGCATCTATCTGGGCAAGATTTCCAAATGGAACGACCCGGCAATCAAGAAGCTCAATGCGAGCCTCAATCTGCCGGACCAGGTCATCACGACGGTGCACCGTTCGGACGGCTCGGGCACCACCTTCATTTTCACCAACTACCTCTCCAAGGTCAGCAAGGAGTGGAACGACCAGGTCCGTTTCGCCACGGCCGTGGATTGGCCCGCCGGTATCGGCGCCAAAGGCAATGAAGGCGTCGCGGGCAATGTTGCGCAGACCGCAGGCAGCATCGGCTTCGTCGAATATGCCTACGCCAAGCAGAACAACCTCGCCTATACGAAGATGGTCAATAAGGACGGCAAAGTCGTCACCCCCGTTGCTTCTGCGTTCGGGGCTGCCGCTGCCGGCGCTGCTTGGGAGCCGGCCAATGGCTTCGGCACGCTGCTCACGGATCAGCCGGGCGCGGCCACATGGCCGATTGCCGGCGCCACCTTCGTGCTTGTGTACAAGCAGCCCCAGGATCAGGCGGCCACGCGCGAAGCGCTGAAATTCTTCCAATGGGCCTTCGACAAGGGCGACGAAATGGCCGGCAGTTTGGATTACGTGCCATTCCCGGCTGAGGTGAAGCAGAAGATCGCGGCCAGTTGGAGCCAAGTGCAAGGCTGGAATGGCGGTAAGTAAAGCGCGTTAGCCTGAGGACAAACCGCGTCGGTGGCTTCGCAAAGGCGTGGGGTTTGGAGCAGAGTAGGAGCGGAAGGCCGGCTGATATAACGGTCTTCCGCTCCTTGATTTTGGGGGAGCGCTTCCGAGTCCTTCATGGTTGATCTTGCCTTGCGCCAACACGCTTCCGTCTCGCCCAGAGCGGCACGCCTGCGCCGTCAATACGCGAACGACCGCGCCTTTCATCGCCTGACTTTGGCGTGCTCGCTGACCGTCGTCGCCATGTTCATCGGGATTGTCTGGTCACTGACGGTTGGAGCTTGGCCTGCGATCAAGGCTTTCGGTTTCTCCTTCCTTTGGACCCAGGCCTGGAACCCCGTGACGGAGAGATTCGGCGCACTCGCGCCCATCTACGGCACGCTCGTGACCTCGCTCATTGCCATGCTTATTTCTGTCCCGATCGGCATAGGCATCGCGATTTTTCTGACCGAGCTTTGTCCGCGGCCGCTGCAGCGTCCTATCGGCATAGCCGTAGAACTGCTTGCCGGAATTCCCAGCATCATCTACGGCATTTGGGGTTTGTTCGTGCTGGCGCCCTTTCTGCAGCAGACCGTCATGCCCGCGCTCATTGCCGTCTTCTCCGGCATACCGGTTCTGCAAGATTTGTTTGCGGGCCCCCCGTTCGGGATCGGCGTTTTCACTGCCGGGCTGATCCTCGCGATCATGACGCTGCCCTTCATCAGCGCGATTACCCGCGACGTCTTCGAGACGGTACCGCCGGTGCTGAAAGAAGCCGCCTACGGCCTTGGCGCGACGACTTGGGAAGTCCTGTGGAACGTGGTGCTGCCCTATGCGCGGGGCGGCGTGGTTGGCGGCGTGATGCTGGCGCTTGGCCGCGCGCTGGGCGAAACCATGGCGGTAACCTTCGTCATCGGCAACGCGCACCGCATCGCCACGTCGATACTGGCGCCTGGCACCACCATTTCCGCGGCCATTGCCAATGAGTTCACCGAAGCCATAGGCGAGCTCTATGCGCCGGCTCTGATCGAACTCGGCCTCATTCTCTTTCTCGTGACCGTGCTCGTCCTTGCTGCCGCGCAATTCATGCTTTACCGGCTCGAATTGCGTGCGGGAGGACGCGCATGAGCAACAGCCGTTATTTCCGCCGCCGGCTCAAGAGCGGCATATTCCTTGGCCTGTCGGTTGTGGCCACGATCTTCGGATTGGGTTGGCTTGCGCTGATCTTGGGAACGCTGGTCTATGAAGGGTTCTCCGGGATCGATCTGGCGATGTTCACCGAATCGACCCCACCGCCGGGCGCGATGGGCGGCCTGCTGAACGCCATTTTCGGCAGCGTCATGATGAGCGTATTTGCTGTCGTGGTAGGAACGCCGATCGGCATATTCGCCGGCACCTATCTTGCCGAATATGGCCGGCACACGCGCTTTGCGCTTCTTATCCGTTTCGTCAACGACATCCTTCTCTCGGCGCCTTCGATCGTGCTCGGGCTGTTTATCTATGACATCTTGGTGCTGACGATGGGTCATTTCTCCGCCTGGGCGGGTGGGTTCGCCTTGGCAACGATCGTGATACCGGTCGTCGTCCGCACGACCGAGAACATGCTGCTGTTGATTCCCAACACTTTGCGCGAAGCGGCAGCCGCGCTCGGCGCCCCGCGCTCGCACATCATCCGTCACGTCACATGGCGCGCCGCACGGGCGGGCATGATGACGGGGATTCTGCTCGCCGTGGCACGCATTTCCGGCGAGACCGCGCCCTTGCTCTTCACCGCCTTGAATAATCAATTCTGGAGCATAAATCCCAACGCGCCGATGGCGAGTCTTCCTGTCGCGATCTTTCAGATGGCCATGAGCCCCTATGCCGATTGGCACCGGCTCGCCTGGTCGGGTGCGCTTCTCATCACGCTGACCGTATTGCTGCTGTCCGTCGTTGCGCGCGTACTCGAGGCTCAGACCGACCGAGGCGCCTCATGAGCCAGAACGGCGCGGTCAAAGTCAGCATCAACAATCTTTCGTTCTTCTACGGCAATCATCAGGCGCTGAAGAACATTTCCCTGCCGCTCTATCTGAACAAGGTGACCGCGTTCATCGGCCCCTCCGGTTGCGGCAAGTCCACGCTGTTGCGCGTGATGAACCGCATTTACGAGCTCTACCCCAATCAGCGCGCCGAAGGCGAAGTGATGCTCGACGGCGAAAACATCCTATCGCGCAAGCAGGATGTGAACACGCTGCGCGCGAAAGTCGGCATGGTCTTCCAGAAGCCAACGCCCTTTCCGATGACCATATTCGACAACATCGCCTTCGGCTTGCAGCTCTACGACAGCGTATCGCGTTCCGAACTGGAAGGCCGCGTCGAGGACGCGCTGCGCCGTGCCGCCCTTTGGGACGAAGTCAAAGATAAGCTCAACGCCAGCGGCACTTCGCTCTCGGGCGGACAGCAGCAGCGGCTTTGCATCGCTCGCTCCGTTGCGATCAAGCCGGAATTGATTCTGCTCGATGAGCCTTGTTCGGCGCTCGATCCGATCTCCACGGCCAAGATCGAAGAGCTGATCAGCGAGCTGTCTGAGGATTACACCATCGTTATCGTCACCCATAACATGCAGCAGGCGTCACGCGTTTCCGATCACACCGCCTTCATGTTCTTAGGCGAACTGGTCGAGTTCGGCGAGACGGAGAAGATATTCACAACGCCGACAAACCGGCGCACCGAGGATTACATCACGGGCCGCTTCGGCTGACGCCGTCGGCTCTCGCGGAGCCGCGGAGAGCGAAAAAGGGGTAACACAAAGGACACGAAGGGACACGAAGAACACAAAGGAATGTAAGTGCGCGCGGAGCGCGCAAAACTGCCTTGGTGTCCTTCGTGCCTTCTTTGTGCCCTTCGTGTAACCCCTTTTGTCTTCTGCCGCTTGCCTTTTTGCGTCCGCTCGCGATAGTGCCGCCATGGCGGGCGATATTCGAAACGACTGGACGCGCGAGGAGGTGAGGGCGCTGTTTGCGCTTCCCTTCTCCGAATTGATCTTCCGAGCGCAATCGCTGCACCGGAAATATTTCAGGGCCAACGAGGTGCAGATATCGACTCTGCTGTCGATCAAGACCGGGGGTTGTCCCGAAGATTGTGCCTATTGTCCACAAAGCGCGCATTACGACACGAACGTTAAAGCCGAGAAGCTGATGGCGCTTCCCGCCGTACTGCAGGCCGCCAAAGCCGCGAAGGATTCGGGCGCGTCGCGATTTTGCATGGGCGCGGCCTGGCGCGAGCCCAAGGACAAGGATCTGGACAAGATTTGCGCCATGGTGGAGGGCGTCAAGTCACTGGGCATGGAGACCTGCGCCACGCTCGGCATGCTGACGACGGAGCAAGCCGCGCGCCTGAAACGCTCCGGCCTTGACTATTACAACCACAATCTCGACACCTCGCCGGAATATTACGGCGACATCATCAGCACACGGACTTACCAGGAGAGACTCGATACGCTCGCTTCTGTGCGCGAAGCCGGCATCAATGTCTGCTGCGGCGGCATTGTCGGCATGGGCGAGGGCGAAGAGGACCGCGCCGGCCTGATTGCTGCGCTCGGGAACCTTCCGGTTCATCCCGAATCGGTGCCTATAAATGCGCTCGTGCAGGTCGAAGGCACGCCGCTCGCCGGCACCGCGCCGCTCGATCCGCTGGACTTCGTGCGCACCATTGCGGTTGCGCGCATCACCATGCCGAAATCCATGGTGCGCCTCTCCGCCGGCCGCGAGGACATGAGCGATGAGACGCAGGCGCTTGCCTTCCTTGCGGGCGCCAATTCGATCTTTTACGGCCCGCGGCTCCTGACCACGCCCAATCCCACCGAAACGCGTGACCGCGCGCTGCTCTCCCGCCTCGGCATGGTGCCGATGGGCTCCTAAGCCCAGCTGAGATCGTGCTTGCTCAGCGGTACCGAGCGGATGCGTTTTCCCGTTGCCGCGAAGATCGCATTGCATATCGCCGGCGCGACCAGCGGCACCACCTCTTCGCCGATCCCCGATATCCAGCGGTTCGTTTTGATGAAGTGCAAATTGATCTGCTTCGGGAAATCGCTCATCCGGATCGGCAAGTAGCTGTCGAAATTGCTTTGCTCAGCCGCGCCGTTCCTAAACGTGATTTCCTGCTTGAGTGCAGGGCCTAAGCTCCACGCTGTCATGCCGCGAATTTGCCGTTCCGCAGCTTCGGGATTGATCAGCGCGTGCCCGGCATCGTGCACCACATCCATGCGGTCGAGAGTAACCGCACCATCCTTGCTCACCGATACCGTCACGGCGAGCGCCACCAATGCGATGCCGCGAGGGTCGACCGACTTGCGGTCATCGATCGCCATGCCCATGCCGGTGCCCTTGGGCAATTTGCGGCCCCAGCCGGACTTCTCCGCGAGCGTGTCCAGCGCCATAAGCCAATCGGCTTGCGCATTGTCTTCGAAATCATGCGGCGAGGCAGCGCGCACCAACTGCCGGCGATAGTCCAAGGGATCGCGGCCCGTTTGATGCGCGAGCTCGTCGATGAAGCTTTCCATGTAGAACACATTGGCGTAGCTGCCCGTCGACCGCCACGCACCAGGCGGCACGAACGTCTTCATCGTGTTCACTTCGACGCGCAGATTGGGCGCGCCATAGGGAACGCGATGGAAGCCGCGCAGCAATTGATGCGCCACTTTCGCTTTGTGCGGTCCATATTCGATCAGGGGCTGGCCTTGTGCCTCATCATTGCCGGAAATCTTCACCCACAGCGCGGAAGGCATCCCGTCCGAACCAAGCGCAGCTTTCACGCGCGTCAGTCCCATGGGATGAAACCCGTTATCGTGGGAAATATCCTGCTCGCGGCTCCAAAGGAGTTTCACGGGCCTGCCGTTCAGGGCTTTGGCGACAATCACTGCCTGTTGAAGCTCGCCATGCAGGCCGCCTTTGCCGAAGCCGCCGCCGGAGAAGCAATTGCGCACATAAACCTGCTCCGGCTTTAGTCCCGTGAGCTGTGCGGTGACGCGCGTCGCCACATCCGGGGCCTGCGTACCCAACCACATCTCGGCGCGGTCTGCGGTGACTTGCGCCGTGCAATTGGGCGGCTCCATCGGCGCGTGCGCCTGATGGGACAATTGATATTCGGCTTCGATGACGCGCCCTGCGGATTTCAACGCAGCGTCGACATTGCCTTTATCGACCGGCGTCGGTCCTTCCTTGTCGAGCGCAGCCCGAAACTCGCGCAGCATTTCTGCCGTGCCGTGCGCGTTGGGTCCGGCGTCCCAGACGATCGGCATATGGTCGAGCGCTGTCTTGGCGCGCCACCACGAATCCGCAACCACCGCCACGCCGTTGTAAATGCCGAGGCCATCGATCGGCACCGCCGTAATCACACCGGGCATGTTGCGAATGGCCTGGAAGTCGAAACTCTTCAGCGCGCCGCCATAAGCAGGCACCTGCTTGACCGCGGCGTACACCATGCCTGGCAGCCGCACGTCGATGCCGTAAACCGCTTCGGCGCGCGCTTTTGCTTCGACATCGAACCGCGGAACGCGCCGCCCTATCAGTGTGTACTGCTCCGGCGTTTTGATCGCCGGCTCTTTATCGAGCTTGATGGATGCGGCCTTCTCGGCCACTTCGCCGAAGCGTAAGCGTCGTCCACTCCCTTTGTGCGTGAGAACGCTGTTCTTCGCTTCGACTTCCGCCACCGGAACATTCCAAACCTGCGCGGCCGCTGCCTTTAGCCTTTCGCGCGCGCTGGCACCCGCTTGCTGATAATCCTTTCGCCCCAACCGAACCGAGCTGCTGGCCCCGGTGCGTAAGCGATTGTAGGGGCGCTTCGCACGCAAGGCGCTGTTGGGATCGGAATAGACCGCCTGCACCTTCGACCAATCGCACTCCAATTCCTCGCAGATCATCATCGGATTGGACGTCATCACGCCCTGGCCCAATTCCGATTGATTGACGCGAATGAGGACGCGGTCATCAGGCGCGATGACGATCCACGGATCCATCTCCACACCGCCTTCGGCCGGCGGCAGCCACGGACGCGGATTGATGCGGCGGAATCCGGCCGGCTGCGCCGCTGCTTGCGGATAATGCAGCGACAGCGCCATTCCACCGCCAACCGCGGCGGTGGTGATGAGGAATTCCCGGCGATGCAGTTTGCGCGCCATCTGTCTCTCCTCAGCGCTTAGCCATCGCAGCCGCTTTGTGGATCGCGCGGCGGATTTCGGCATAGGTCCCGCAGCGGCATATATTGGTCATCGCCGCGTCGATATCGGCATCGCTGGGTCTAGGGTTGCGCTTCAGCAAGGCCGTCGCCGCCATGATCTGGCCGGCTTGGCAATAACCGCATTGCGGCACTTGCTCTTCGATCCACGCTGCCACCACGGGATGGTTCTTATCCGCGGCGATGCTTTCAATCGTGGTGATTTGGCGCGCTGTCAGCGATCCTGCCGGCAGCGAACAGGACCGCATCGGCATGCCGTCGATGTGCACGGTGCAGGCGCCGCACAATCCGGCGCCGCAGCCGAATTTCGTGCCCGTGTAGCCGAGCGTGTCGCGCAAAACCCAGAGCAGAGGCGTCTCCGGCTCTGCATCCACTTGCACTGTTTTGCCGTTGATCGTGAGCGCAAACATCCCCGGCCCCTCCAGGCTGTAGGCGGATGTGCAGTGTAGCGCTTGAGGCGATCAGGCGGTCAAGGCCGCCGCCAGCTCACGCCGAGGCGGTTGCCACCACTTGGGCCAGGAATTGCTCGCGCCGCGTGGACGAGCGGCAGGATTTGAGCGTCGCCGAAAAGCGCTCCAGCACGCCCTTTTCGAAGGCCGTGACGACCGTGTCATGCACATAGGAGCGGCGGCACACCGCCGGTGTATTGGCCAGCTCTTGCGCCGCTTCCTTGATCGCCTCCAGCACCTGCTTCTTGCGCTGGCGCGCAGTTTCCGCCGGCACGGTGCGGGCGAGGTTTTCGAGCACGGCCGCCGATGCGCACAGCGTGCGGAAATCCTTCAGCGACACATAGATCTCGGCCATGTCGCGCAGGAACGCATTCACATCGCGCGCCGTGATGCGTCTGATCGTTCCGCCCTCATCGCGATACTGAAACAGCCGAGGGCCCGGCAAGGTGCGCAGAACCGACAGGGCCGACGCCAAACGTGGCGAGGAAAACTCTTTCCTGATGTCCTTGCCGCCTTTGCCGCGGAATACGAGCGTGATGGAATCCCCGGACACGCGGACATTGGATTTCAGCAGGGTAGCGGCGCCGCGGGTGCCGTGCTTCTTCGCATATTCCTCGCTTCCCGGCCGGATCGCGCTGCCTGCCACCAACTCGACGGCTGCGGCCAGAGCAAAATTGCGTGTGGGCTCTTTGCCCGACAGGTGCTGCGCTACCGCCCGGCGGATCTTGGGCAGAACGGAAGCCAGCGCCCCCAGCCGTCCCGCCTTTTCGGCTTCCCGCACCTTCTCCCAGTCGGGGTGATAGCGATATTGCAGCCGTCCCGCGGCATCGCGCCCCACGGCCTGCAGATGCGTCCGCTCGTCCGGACTGAAGCGGACGTCCTCATAGGCCGGCGGCACGGCAAGGCTGGCGAACCGCCTCAGCATCACTTCGTCCGTGATCTGACGGCCGTCGGCGGCGTGATAGGTGTAGCCTTCGTCCGCACGGCGCCTTTCAATCGTCAGTTGCGACCGGTGCGCATAGCGAAGCTTCAAGCGGCGCGTCAGACTCTGGGCGGACTTCCGAAGACCTTTGCTCGCGGGCATTAGGTATTGTTCTCCTCGCCTGACGCCAACGTTGGCCGAGGAGCCTAGGTTCCATACGGTTTCCAGACCGTAAGCCTCAATTGACACGCTCGTGAGAACCAAAAATTTACCAAACAGAGCCCTTGAAGCCGCCAAATCAATGCCTAGCTATGGCGCGGCCAGGAAGGCCCCGGCTGCACGGGAAGCCGCGCAGCCGCTCGTAACCGTAGGCTCCAAGGAGAATGTGGCTATGAGATTGACCGGTTCAGCCCAGCCCTGAACGCGCACCTTTCGGAGCCTTTCGCTCTTCCAAACTTTTCGCGAACGCAGCAAAGCGCACTAGGGGTGATGGCTATGCCGGACCTTGAAGGAGGAGAACTATGTTTCGGCATGCTTGGAATTGGTTGCAGTTCTTGGCGGTGACCGCAGTATCGGCTGCCGCAACAGTGATTGTGCTCACCAGCGTTTCGGCGTTCGCGGCGGACATTTCCGCGGACAGCCTGAAGCTTGCGCCGGAGGTCATCAAGGCGCCGGAAGGTTTCGAAACGCCGCCGGTTCAAACTTATGTGGTCGCCAATCCGACCAGCATTTTCGGTAATCATTTCTATTACGACAGCAAAGTCACCGGCGAATTGAAGCTGGGCGAGAAGGTCCAGCCGCTGGCCAAAGTGAAGGGCTATGACTGGGTGCTCGTCGGCAGGAACGGCCAGGGCATCGGCTATGTCCCGATCTCCATGCTGGCGCCTGAAGGGCTGTATCGTCCGTCCTGAAGGACGAGGGGAGTAGTGAGTAGCGAATGGTGGGGGCGTATTCGCGCTCACCTGCTACTCACTACTCACCATTCACTACTCACGTTTTGTCCAGCTCCGGATAGTGGCGGAAGATTCCGCTTTCATTGAAGGGGATGCGCCGCTCGCATGCGAGATAGGCGGCAATACGCGGCCGCGCGGCAACACGGTCGTGCAGCAAGGCGACCCGCGTGAGGTTTTTCTCGGCGCGCTTCATCGTCTTGGGAAAGGCATAGCGCAGCCCAGCGACCACTTGAAACAACGACAGGTCGGCATAGCTGACGCGCGCACCCGCAAGATGGCGCGCGCTTCGACCCTGTCGCGCCAGTACGTCCTCGAAATAGCCCAGGAATTTGGGAATGCGTTCCGTCCTGAAATGCTCGGCGGCGCGTTTGGCTTCGCGTTTCTGGTCTTCATAATAAAGACTCGATGCAATGGGATGATGCACGTCGTGCGCTTCGGCAACGAGATCGGCGATGGTGAGCTGCAATTGATGTACGAACAGCCGGCCGGCTTCGGTCTTTGGCGCCAACCCATGCCGCGCGCCCAGATACAGCAGGATGTTCGCCGTCTGTCCGATAAGAAGATTTCCCGCTTTCAGGAAAGGCGGCGCAAAAGGCGGCGTCTTGATGCGTTTGGCTTCGAGCAGCCGCTCCATCTTCGCCATGCCGCCTTTGGTGCGCGCGACATCGACGTAAGGCGCAGCTGCTTCTTCGAGTGCAAGACGGACAAACTCCCCCCGCCCCTGTATCCCCGGCCAATAATACAGTTCGTAACGCATTGGGTCGCTCCTTCGTGCACACCGCTGCGACGAAAGAGCTAGCTTACATTGCATTGCGTATTGAGAGGAACACGGCGAACTCCGGTTCCACGCATGACACTGTCGCAATCAGCCCAGCCGGTAACTGAGCGCAAAGTTAATAGCCGTGCTGCCGCCGCTCGGGTCGGGCGGAATCACTTTGATTGCCACACCCACGCGATTGAAAAAATCATTCTCAAAACCGGTACCCGTAAATCGAATCGAAATGGCTCCTAAAAACGGGTTCAGATCGTTGAACGGCCTGTATCCACCGTTCAGATCTACCCCAGCCATGAACCCAGCACGCGTGTTAAGTTTGGAGATATCAAAGTCTATAGGCATCCACGCAACGCCCGCAAAGATCGTGTCGCGCTTGTAGCTGTTGATGAAATCGCCGGCCACTGCCGACCAATGCTCGGTGAGTGCTACGTCGACGAATGCACCCCAGTTGTGGTTGTTGAACGCCTCGTTATGCGGCTGATGCCTTGTAAAGACCGGAACATCGACAGTGACGCGGGAAAGAAACGACTCATAACGCACCAGCTCAGCTGCGAGCCCGTTAATGGGTATGACAAAGCAGATGAAGCCTAAAATGACGGCTATTCCCCATCTACCGAGTTCTGGACCCACCATCGCCACGGCGCTTTTCCTAAAAATGGCCAGTCAAACTCAACCCAAACTGCTCCTCTCTCTCGACCGTGTCCTCCTTCGTGCCATTCGAATACGTAAGGCTGACACCGAAATACTTATTGGGATCGAAGCTGTAGGTCAGAGAATTCGCAAAATAACCAACCTCCTGCTTTCCGCTCAAATGATGCAGGCGCGTATACGTCGTGGTTAGACTTAGTGGAAGCGCGGGATTGTCGCTAACAAGTGCAATTCCCGCCTGTCCTCCGGCGCGGAAAAACGGATCGTGCGCGGCTGCGACGCTTGCAACCCCTTTATCCAAATAGGTGCCGCCAGCTACCCGGACGTCCGCAATCAACTTGAAGGAAGCGAAATCATCTCGTCCTATAATCACTGGCCGGAATGAATTCACCCAACTATTGACCACAGGCAAATATTGAAGGTTCAGCGTCACTATTTGGCTATGTTCAGCCAGATTGAAAAGATAATCGGGCCTGACATTTAGGAGATTTCCAAATGGGGTAGGGCCGCGTCTACTCACCCAGTGAAGGCTAAAGAGAGTTCCAAAATCAATTGTACGGCTATCGGCGGGTTTGCCTGTTCCGCCAGATCCCACCTTGACGACATTCCAGTTCGCGCCGGCGTAAGGAATGTATTCCAACCAGCTTCCTGACCCGTATGCCGGTAGATCTTCCGAGAACGCATAACCTACGGCTGCGGTAATCTTGTGCGTCGTCTTCTTGGCGACATGATCCTCGCCAAAGTCTATGCTTGCCTTACTAGCTGTTTCGAATTCGCTCTTATCGGCACGATCGACATACAGGTCTGTCGCTTTCCCCCGGGCCCTAAATAGGGATTTAGCGGGCTCGGGCTTTCTGAGCAACGCACCCGGAGCCTCGACAGGAACGCCGTTTTCGACAACGCACTGGAGCGCGTTATCAGTGCTTGTGCCCTGGAAGTATACATTCGGTGCAACTCGCTGCATCGTTGGTGCGAAGGACGCACTTTCGTAGCCGAGGAGGAGAAACGCCATATTTGTCGCGATGGCGCGAAGATTGGCCTTATCGCTATCGGAACAGGTCGTACACGTGGCGGGGTTTTCTAATAGACCACTTGCCAATACGCGTCGCGCTGGCGGAACGCTGACTGGAGCCGTGTTGTCGAGACTTTCTAGCGCAAGAATGCTGACGGGATATTTTTTCAGAAGGTAAGCCGAAAGCTTGTCTTTATCGACGATGTTATTCGCCGTGCAGATGTCTTTTTGAGGCGGCGGGAACGGGAGGTCCTGCGCGAGCGCAGTGGTGCTCCAGGTGATTGCTAATACAAAAAGCCAGAACAGGCCGTGCTGCTTGCCGTTCATGTGTCGTCAGCTCCCCTCACCCGCCGAAGTCGCATGTGGGCAGGTCTCAAGATCAGGACGTCTTTTCGTCGATTTTACTGGCGAGATCTGCAACGGATAATTTCAAAGCCGCCTTCGAGAATTTCTTATTAAATTCGAAGTCGAAAGGTGGCTCGCCATGGGCGAGATGCCATTGAACGGCCACGAGGAAATTGGCAATTGTATTTTGGTCATAGTGGTAATCGGAGCCCATGACTTTATTCAGATTATTAGGTGGCCAATGGCCTTCATGTTGAAGCTGAGTAGCAACAGCACCGACGACTGCGAATTCCTTGCTCACAATTTTCTCCTTGGTTTGATCGTTCGAGCTTCGAATGGCCGTAGACCTGCTATTGCTTCTTGAGAACTCGGATCAATACTTCTGCTCCGTGCCTGTCAGGTGCCGACAAGCAGTTTTCGCACAGAAAATCCCACTCCCCATGAACTTGGAGCGGGCCGAAATATCGTGACGCAATTGCCCCCGCATGCCGATGCCACTGGAGTGGCGATCACATCCGCTGACGCAGTTCCCCTCGAAAGGACAGCGGAGACGCTTGCATTAACTCATAAAAAGCGGTGGTTGTGGAGTCCAGAATCTGACATTGCGGAAAATTTTGCGAATTGGATCACCAATCGCGAAGTAACAGCGCAATACTGCGGACGATCATTTATTCCGTAGCCGGATTAAGACCGCGCAATAATGCTTTACGTACTGACGATTGCCTACCCTGCATGCGCGATGCGGCGGTAGCTCAGCGCTTCCTTTCCAGCACATTGGGATCCTAAGCTTAGAATTCCACGTGGACAAGTTGTCGCG